>Ga0160496_1000356_pt1 | contig 23616 bp, 25 predicted proteins | sample DIDPMG_2_FD_108231 | JGI IMG/M metagenome (GOLD analysis project Ga0160496, IMG submission 108231) | Enriched soil microbial communities from UW Madison campus, WI, USA - DID2937_E24_FP MG | ecosystem: Environmental > Terrestrial > Soil > Grasslands | place: USA: Madison, Wisconsin | collected...
CCGCCGCCGACAGCATGAGCCAGGTCACGGCCAACATCGGCAAGCGGGCGATGGTCTGAGCCAAATCGAATACGGAGCCAAACAACGTGTCTACCCCTACCTCCATCGCCGCCCGTTCGGCCTTCGGCCAGGAACTGTTCGACGGCCTGGCGGCCCTGCCGGGCAGCCAGCGCCTGACCAGCGAGCAGCTCGAAGTGATCTACGCGCTGGCCTACGCCCACGTGGCGCAGGGCCAGTACGCGCAGGCGCTTCCGGTGTTCGCCTTCCTGTCGCAATACGGCCCGACCCGCAAGCACTACCTGGCCGGTCTTGCGCTGTGCCTGCAGATGGAAGCGCGCTACGACGAGGCGATCCGTATCTACTCGCTGATCGGCGTGCTGTTCCCGACCGCGGCGGAAGCCACGCTGCGCGTGGCCGAATGCCAGCTGGCCCAGGCGCAGCTCGACGCGGCGCGCGCCTCGCTCGAGCTGGTGCTGGCCAGCGCACGCGAGGACGCGGCCCACGCCGGCCTGGCGCCGCGCGCGCAGGCGCTGCTGTCGGCGCTCACCAAGGAGGCGCACGCATGAGGGCGCGCACCCATGAGTGACACGTCTCACAGCATGTCCGCAACGGCCGTCTCTCACGAGGCGGCTTTTGTGCTTGATGCGGACGAGGCCCGGCTCTTCACCGAGGTCGGCTTTCTTGCCGCCGGCCGCGGCGACGTGCAGCACGCCGACGCGATCTTCCAGGCGCTGCGCGGCATCCGGCCGCGGCGCGCCTATCCCTGGCTCGGCCTGGCTGTGGCGCGCATGAACGCGGGCCGCGCCGCCGAGGCCGTGACCGTGCTCGAACAGGGCGAGGCCTGCATGGCCGATGCCCCGCCCGCCGAGGCGGCGCTGCTGGCCGCCTGGCGCGGCTTCGCGCTGCAGTTGGCCGGCCGCAGCGGCGAAAGCACGCGTCTGCTGCAGGCCTGCGCGCACGGCGACGGCGAAGGCGCCGCCCTGGCGCGGGCGCTGCTTGGCCTGCCCGCGGCGCCGGCCGCCGCTTCCCCGACCTCCGAATCCACGACGCGTTAGGAACCCCATGGACATCTCCGCGCTTTCCGCCGCGCTCTCGCCGGCCCTGGACACGCTCAAGACCCCGGCGGTGCAGCCCAGCGCCGACGCCACCGAGCGCTTCAACCGCGTGATGGGCGCCGCCGATCCCGAGGTGGGCGCGCCCACCGGCGTGCACGCCGCGCTGCAGGCCGCGTTCGCGGCCCCGGCCGACGGTGCCGCCCCGGCCACGCTCGGCAGCCAGATCCTGTCCGGCCTGCAATCGACCACCGGCGACTTCTCGCAGAAGTGGCAGGGCATCGCCGCCAACCTCGACCGTCTCGGCGCCCAGAGCTCGTTGTCCGACATGCTGCGCCTGCAGGGCGAGCTGCTGCAGGTGTCGGTGCAATACGAACTGGTGGGCAAGGCCGTGGCCCGCACCACCCAGAATATCGACACGCTGGTCAGGATGTCCTAATGCACGCCGTACCGTTTCATCTGCCTTCCTGGAAGTCCGTGCGCGTCGCGCTGGCGGCCCTGCTGATCGCGCTGCTGGCCGCCTGCGGTTCGCGCGTCGAGCTGTTTTCCGCGGCCAGCGAAAGCGAGGCCAACGAACTGTTGTCGGTGCTGCTCGATTCGGGCATCCGCGCCGAGAAGTCGGTCACCAAGGCCGGCGTCGCGGTGTCCGTCGACGGCACCCAGGTGGCGCGCGCGCTCGACATCCTGCGTTCGCGCGGCCTGCCGCGCGAACGCTTCGACGGCATGGGCCAGATCTTCCGCAAGGAGGGCCTGGTGTCCTCGCCGCTGGAGGAGCGGGCGCGCTACATCTATGCGCTGTCGCAGGAGCTCACCAACACGCTGTCGCAGATGGACGGCGTGCTGGCGGCGCGCGTGCACGTCGTGCTGCCCGAACGCGGCGGCGTGGGCGAGAACACCACGCCGTCCACGGCCGCCGTCTTCATCAAGCACCAGACCGGCTACAACCTGGACGCGCTGCAACCGCAGATCCGCAAGCTGGTGACGCACGCCATCCCCGGCCTCACCGAAGACCGCGTGTCGATCGCGCTGGTCTCGGCGCAGCCGGCCGCGCCGGGCGAATCGCAGGCGCCGGTGGCGGTGCCGGCCACCGGCCTGTGGGCCGCCGTGGCGGTGCTGGCGCTGCTGGTGGCGGGCCTGGGCGGCGTGCTGGTGTGGCTGTTGGTGCGCCGCAGCCGCGAGCCGGCGCTGGCGCCGCGGCGCGAGCCCGGCACGGCCGGCGGCGCGGCATGAGCGAGGCTTTGTTCGGCGCGCGCATGCTGGAGTTCAACCAGCTGCCCAGCCGCACCCTGCATCCGAGCCGGCTGGCCGAGCACGCGCCGCCCGGCGCGGCCGCGCCCGCCGGCATGGAGGCGGCCTGGCACCGGCTCTGGTCGGGCGAGATCCTGGCCCGCCTCGGGCTGGCCAGCCGGCCCGTACTCGACGGCGCCCGGCCCGAGCTCGCGCTGGCGCTGCTGCCGCCCGACCGGCTCGGCCGCTGTGCCCGGCTGGTGGGCGCGGCCCTGTGCGCGCCGCGCCTGCGCCGCATGATCTCCGGCGCCGAGGTGCGCGAGGTACTGGGCACGCTCGGCCCCGACGTGCTGGCGCTGGCGCGTCACGACGCCCTGGCGCGCAGCGGCATCGCCGAGTCGGCCGGCTGGCCGCTGGCCCGCACCGTGGCCGCGGTGGACGAACTGGGCCTGGCCGCCACCCGCGCCGCGCTGTCCGACGGCGGCGACGCCCTGGCGCTGCGCGCCGAACTCAAACTGCCCGCCGTGCCGGCGGCTGCCGCGCCGCTCGCCGCGCCGGCCGCGCTGGCGCTGGCGCTCGATGTACTCAAACACGCTGAACCGACATGGGCTTCCTCCTTCCCCACCCTGGCCTGAAGGCCGCCGAGCGGCCGCGCCTGGACCCCGCCGACAAGATCCTGCGGGCCGCGGATCATGCCGCGCTGGCCCAGGCCGATGCGCTGCTGGCGCAGGCGCAGGAGGCCGCCCGTGCCATCGAGGCCGGCGCCCAGGCGGCGTTCGACGCCGAGCGCGAGCGCGGCTATGCCGACGGCCGCGAAGAGGCGCTGATGGGCCAGGCCGAACGCATGATCGAGACGGTGGGCCGCACCATCGAATACTTCGCCGGCGTCGAGAACGAGATGGTCGACCTCGTGATGGCGTCGGTGCGCAAGGTCATCGACGGTTTCGACGACCGCGAGAAGGTGATGATCGTGGTGCGCAACGCGCTGGCCGTGGTGCGCAACCAGAAGCAGATGACGCTGCGCCTGAATCCGGCCGAGGTCGACGTGGTGCGCGCCCGCATCAACGACCTGCTGGCCGCCTATCCCGGCGTGGGCTATCTCGACATCCTGGCCGACGGCCGGCTGGCGCGCGGCGCCTGCATCCTGGAAAGCGAGATCGGCATGGTCGAGGCCAGCCTGGAAAGCCAGTTCCAGGCCCTGCGCAACGCGTTCCAGCGCACGCTGGGCAGCCGGGTGTAGCGGCCATGCGCCAGTTCGATTACATCACCGAGATGATGGAGGTCGCGCTGCAGGACACGCCGACCCTGCGCATCAAGGGCCGGGTCACGCAGGTGGTCGGCACCATCATCAAGGCCGTCGTGCCCACCGTGAAGGTGGGCGAGGTCTGCATCCTGCGCAATCCGGGCGAGGACTTCGAGATGAAGGGCGAGGTGGTGGGCTTCGCGCGCGACGCGGCCCTGCTCACCCCCATCGGCGACATGTACGGCATCTCGTCGGCCACCGAGGTCATCCCCACCGGCCGCGCCCACATGGTGCCGGTCGGCCCCGGGCTGCTGGGCCGGGTGCTCGACGGCCTGGGCCGCCCGCTCGACGAGGCCGACCTGGGCCCGCTCGAGGCGAAGAAGTTCTATCCCGTGTTTGCCGAGGCGCCCGATCCGCTCACGCGCCGCATCATCTCCAAGCCGCTGGAGCTGGGCGTGCGCGCGCTCGACAGCGTGCTGACCTGCGGCGAAGGCCAGCGCATGGGCATCTTCGCGGCGGCCGGCGGCGGCAAGTCCACGCTGATGGGCATGCTGGTCAAGGGCGCCGACGTGGACGTGACGGTGGTGGCGCTGATCGGCGAGCGCGGCCGCGAGGTGCGCGAGTTTCTCGAGCACGAACTCGGCCCCGAGGGCCGGCGCAAGAGCGTGATCGTGTGCGCGACCAGCGACAAATCGTCGATGGAGCGCGCCAAGGCGGCCTACGTGGCCACCGCCATCGCCGAGTATTTCCGCGACCAGGGCAAGCGCGTGCTGTTCCTGATGGACTCGGTGACGCGCTTTGCGCGCGCCCAGCGCGAGATCGGGCTGGCGGCCGGCGAGCCGCCGACCCGCCGCGGCTATCCGCCCTCGGTGTTCGCCACGCTGCCCAAGCTCATGGAGCGCGCCGGCATGAACCAGCACGGCTCGATCACCGCGCTGTACACGGTGCTGGTCGAGGGCGACGACATGACCGAACCCATCGCCGACGAGACCCGCTCGATCCTCGACGGCCACATCGTGCTGTCGCGCCGCCTCGGCGCGTCCAACCACTATCCCGCGATCGACGTGCTGGCTTCGGCCAGCCGCGTGATGAACGCGGTGATCACGCCCGAGCACAAGCGCATGGCGGGACGCCTGCGCGAGCTGATGGCGAAGTACCAGGAGGTCGAGCTGCTGGTGAAGATCGGCGAGTACAAGCGCGGCGGCGACAAGGTGACCGACGAGGCCATCGATCGCATCGATGCCATCAACACCTTTCTGCGCCAGCGCACCGATGAGCGCACCACGCTGGCCGAGGCGCTCGAACGGATGCAGCAGATCGTGGGGCCGGCATGAGCATGTTCGACGAACTGCTGGCCATCAAGCGCTTTCGCGAGGGCCAGGCCGAGATCGCGGTGGCGCGCCAGCGGCAGGTGCTGCAGGACGCGCGCGACGGCGAACAGGCTGCGCTGCGCAGCCTGGACGACTTTCGCGGCTGGGCCGACGCGCACGAGCGCGAGCTCTACGGCGACCTGTGCCGGCGCACGGTGCGCGTGCGCGAGATCGAGTCGGTGCTGCAGGACGTGGCCGGCCTGCGCGAAGGCGAACGCCAGCACGAGCAGGCGCTCGACGCGGCGCGCGCGGCGGCCGAGCGCGAAGAGAGCGCGCTGCAGGCGCGGCGCGACGATCATCGGCAGGCCACGCGCATGAGCGAAAAGTTCGTCGAGCTGGCGCGCTCGCATTTCGATGCGCAGTTGCGTGAGGCCGAGCGCAAGGAAGACCTGGAAATGGAAGAAGCCGCCAGCGTGGCGCGCGACCGCGACGACTGGGAACAGCACGAGGAGTACGAGCCGTCATGAGCATCGACCGCCACATCAGCCTCGACACGGCGATCGCGCAGGGCCTGCCCGACCTGAACCAGTCCGGCGCCGGCACGCGGCGCGAGGCGCGCGAGGGCGACCGGCAGGCCTTCGAACGGGCGCTCGGCGAGGACGCCCCGGGTGCCGACGACGCGGCCGCCCGGCGCGGCCAGCAGGACACGCCTGCGCCGCCCGCCGGCGCCTTCGGCCTGTTCGCGGGCGCGGCCGCCCGCGTCGAGACGCCGGCCGACGCCGCGTTGCGCGCGGCCCTGCGCGAGCACCTGCTCGCGGCCGCCAGCCAGCTGCGGGTGGGCGAGGGCGGATCGGGGCGGCGCGAAGTCAGCGTCACGCTCGACGAGGCCGTGCTGCCCGGCGTGACCGTATCGGTGCAGGAAGACGAGGGCCGCGTGGTGGCCGCCTTCGTGTGCCGGGTGGAATCGTCGCGCGAGCGCCTCAATCTCGCCGCGCCCGGCCTGGCCGCCGACCTGGCCGCCGCGCTGGCCCGGCCCACGCTGGTGCAGGTGAGCACCGACGATCCCGAAGACCTTTGCCTGACTGAATCACGCGCCGAGCCCGAGGGCGGCGGCGTGCAACCGAGTTCGCCGTGAAATTCCCAGAAGAAGATATCCCTCGCATGAGCGCGAGCCTGGACCTGAATCCCGGCGCCGCCGCGCCGGCGCAGCTCGCCGCCCGCCTGCCGCGCCTGTCGGGCAACGAGGCCCGCGCGCTCGACCTGGTGGCCCGCCACGGCGCCGCGCTCGACATCGTGCTCGGACAGGGCGGCGCCCAGCCGGGGGCGTGGCAGGTGAGCCTGACGCCGGGCGTGGCCGACGGCCTGCTGGCCGGCGACGCCTTCGGCGCCGAGATCGAATGGGCCGGCGCGCGCCTGCACCTCACGCTGCCGCGCGCGGCGCCCGCGGCCTGGCTGGCCGAACGCCACCCCGAGCTCGCGCCCGCGCCGCTGCCGGACGCGCTGGCCGCGCTGGCGCTCGAGGGCCTGCTGGCCGAGATCCAGGAAAGCGTGGCCGGGCTCTCGCCCGCCGGGCCGGCGCGCGTCACCGCCGCCGAGGCCGAACTGCCGGCCTTGCCGCACCTCTGGACGCTCAGCGCCCGCGCCAACGGCAGCGGCGCCACGGTCTACGCGCGGCTCGCGGCCGACGGGCTCGGCCTGCTGCTGCTGGCCGGCCTGCTGGCCCAGGGCGCGATCGCGCGCAACGGCCTGGCGCTCGAGGCGCTGCCGGTGCTGCTGCGGGCCGACATCGGCGCCACGCGCCTGCCCGCGAGCGCGCTGGCCACGCTGCAGCCGCGCGACGTGCTGCTGCTCGACCATTACTACGTGAGCGAGCAGGGCGAGCTCTGGCTGTCCGCCGGACAGGGCCAGGGCCTGCGCGTGCGCGCCGACGCATCAACCTACATCGTGACCCAAGGCTGGACCTCCCTCATGACCGAACCGCAAGCCGACGCCGCCCCGCAAGCCGAGGCGCAGGCCCCCGCCGCCCCGCTGGCGCTGGCCGACATTCCCGTCAATCTGACCTTCGACCTGGGCGAGCGCCGCATCACGCTGGCGCAGCTGCAGACCCTCCAGGTGGGCGCCACCTTCGATCTGCAGCGGCCGCTGGCCGATGGCCCCGTCATGATCCGCGCCAACGGCGCGCTGGTCGGCACCGGCAACCTGGTGCAGATCGACGATCGCATCGGCGTGGTGCTCGCAACGCTGGGACCGGGCGCCGCATGAGTTCCTATGATCCGATCACCCTGGCGGTGGTACTGGCGCTCATGGCGCTGGTGCCGCTGGCCGTGGTGATGACGACCTCGTTCCTGAAGATCGCGGTGGTGCTCACGCTGGTGCGCAACGCGCTGGGCGTGCAGCAGGTGCCGCCCAACATCGCGCTTTACGGCCTGGCGCTGATCCTGTCGGCCTATGTGATGGGACCGGTGGTGATGCAGATGAGCGAGGAACTGCGCTCGGTCGGCCGTGGCCAGGCCCAGTCGGCCCCCGCGCCCACCGCGCGCCAGGCGCCGCCGCAGCAACAGACCGGCGGCATGCTGCACCTGGACAACAGCACCCCCGCCGCGACGCCCGAGGAAGACCGCCTCACTGGCATCCTCGAGGCCGTCGGCCGCGGCGCCGAGCCGATGCGCGGCTTCATGCTGAAGAACAGCCGGCCCGAGCAGCGCGACTTCTTCATGCGCACCGCGCGCACGCTGTGGGGCGAGGCCCAGGCCCGCAACCTGAAGGAAGACGATCTGCTGGTGCTGATTCCGTCGTTCCTGTTGTCGGAGCTGACCGCCGCCTTCCAGATCGGCTTCCTGCTCTATCTGCCGTTCGTGATCATCGACCTGATCGTCTCCAACATCCTGCTCGCCATGGGGATGATGATGGTCTCGCCGGTGACGATCTCCATGCCCCTCAAGCTGTTCCTGTTCGTCATGGTCGACGGCTGGACCCGCCTGATCCAGGGCCTCGTGCTGTCGTATACGTGATGGGTACCGTCGATCTCGTTTCATACATGACCCAGGCGCTGTACCTGGTGCTGTGGCTGTCGCTGCCGCCGATCGCGGTCGCGGCCATCGTGGGGACGCTGTTCTCGCTGTTCCAGGCGCTCACGCAGATCCAGGAGCAGACGCTGTCGTTCGCCGTGAAGCTGATCGCGGTGTTCGCCACGCTGATGCTCACCGCGCGCTGGATCAGCGGCGAGCTCTACAACTTCACGATCTCCGTGTTCGATCTTTTCTACAAGATTCACTAGGAGAGACCGGCCATGTTTTCAGGCGTGACGTATGCGGAGGCAAAGATTTTTCTGGGGACGCTCGCGCTCACCCAGCCGCGCATCCTCGCGCTCTGCGTCATGCTGCCGCTGTTCAGCCGCCAGAACATGCCGGGCATGCTGCGCTACGCGCTGGCCGCCGCGATCGGCCTGATCGTGGTGCCCGCGCTCACGCCGCAATATGCCGCGTTCGACCCGACCTGGATCGACCTGGTGCTGCTGGTCGGCAAGGAAGTGTTCGTGGGCGTGGCGATGGGTTTCCTGGTCGCGATCCCGTTCTGGATCTTCGAGGCCGTGGGCTTCGTGATCGACAACCAGCGCGGCGCCAGCCTGGGCGCCACCATCAATCCCGCCACCGGCAACGACTCCTCGCCCATGGGCATCCTGTTCAACCAGGCCTTCATGGTGTTCTTCCTGGTGGGCGGCGGCTTCACCCTCATGCTCACCATGCTGTACGACAGCTTCCGGCTGTGGGACCTGTTTGCATGGGGCCCGGCGCTGTCGCGCGACAACGTGCCCCTGATGCTGGACCAGCTCAGCCGCTTCGCGCGGCTGGTGCTGCTGTTCGCCGCGCCCGCCATCGTGGCGATGTTCCTGGCCGAGCTGGGCCTGGCGCTGGTGAGCCGCTTCGCGCCGCAGCTGCAGGTGTTCTTCCTGGCCATGCCGATCAAGAGCGGCCTGGCCCTGCTGGTGCTGGTGCTCTACATGGGCACGCTGTTCCAGTATGCCGATGACGCGACCGGCCAGATCAGCACGATCCTGCCGTTCCTCGACAGCCAGTGGCGGGAGGCGCGATGAGCGGCGAAAAGACAGAACAGCCATCCCACAAGAAGTTGCGCGATGCGCGCAACAAGGGCGAGGTGGCGCACAGCAAGGACTTCACCCAGACCCTGCTGGTGCTGGCGCTGTTCGGCTACATGATCGGCAACGCGCAGAACATCATCGAGGCGCTCGGCCGCATCCTGCTGCTGCCCGCCGACCTGGCCGGCATGCCGTTCGAGATGGCCCTGCCGCAGGCGCTCGACGCGGGCCTGCGCGAGGCGATCGCGCTGCTGCTGCCGTTCGTGCTGATCGTGCTGGGCGTGGGCATGTTCGGCGAGTTCCTGCAGGTCGGCATCGTGCTGGCGTTCCAGAAGCTCAAGCCGTCGGGCCAGAAGCTCAACCCGATGGCGAACCTGAAGAACATGTTCTCGAAGAAGAACCTGGTCGAGTTCCTCAAGTCGCTGCTGAAGATCGCGTTCCTGTCGGCGCTGGTCACCGTGGTGGTGCGCGACGCGTTGCCCGAGCTGATGTCGGTGCCCTACAGCGGCCTGGCCGGCCTGCAGACCGGCGTGGGCGGCATGCTGCGCACGCTGATCGTGAACATCGCCGTGGCCTACGTGATCATCTCGCTGGCCGACTTCGCCTGGCAGCGCTTCCAGCACCGCAAGGGGCTGATGATGAGCAAGGAAGAGATCAAGCAGGAATACAAGGAGATGGAGGGCGACCCCCACATCAAGCACAAGCGCAAGCACCTGCACCAGGAGATGGTGATGCACGGCGCCACCGGCCAGGCCCGCAAGGCCTCGGTGGTGGTCACCAACCCGACCCACCTCGCCGTCGCCCTGTACTACGAACCCGAGGAAACCCCGCTGCCGCTGGTGCTGGCCAAGGGCGAGGGCGCGCTGGCCGAAGCCATGATGCAGGCCGCGCGCGAGGCCGGCGTGCCGGTCATGCAGAACATCCCGCTGGCCCGCGCCCTGATGGCGCAGGCGCAGCCCGACCAATACATTCCGAGCGAACTGTTCGAGCCGGTGGCCGAGGTGCTGCGCCTGGTGCGCAAACTCGCCGCCGCGGAGGAGCCGCAATGAATACCGCAACCCACCCGCTGATCCAGCGCTACGTGCAGCGCCACCAGCTGCCCGACGCCGTGCGCGCCGATGGCCGCGCCACCCTGTTGATCGACGAGCGCTTCCGCGTCCACCTGACGCCCGCGCCGCAGGGCTGGCTCGCGCTGAACGCGCGCCTGCTGGGCCTGCCCGCCGCCGGCCGCGAGCGCGACGAGCTGCTCGGTGAAGTGGGGCAGTTCGCCGCCGGCATGCTGGCCGGCCATGCGAGCACGCTGGTGGTGGACCCGGCCGAGGAAGCCATCGGCCTGCAACAGATGATCCGACCCGACGCCAGCGATCTGGACGTCGACGAAGCCGTGGGCCAGTTCGCCAACGCCCTGTCGTTCTGGCAGGCGGTGGCGCGGCACTACGCATGAACCTCATTCAGGCATACCGAAACGGACCGCGGGTCCGGGGAGAAGAACTTTGAAGCGCACCATTCTGGCGGGGGTCCTGTCGCTGGCCCTGTTGGGCACGGCCCAAGCGGCGCCGAACTGGCCCATGGCGCCCTACAGCTACTACGCCAAGGAAGAGAGCCTGCAGAACGTGCTGCGCGAGTTCGCCGGCGGCTTCTCGCTGTCGCTGCAGCTCGGGCCCAATGTGAGCGGGGTGGTCAACGGCCGCTTCAACGCCAACACGCCGACCGAGTTCATGGACCGGCTCGGCGGGGTCTACGGCTTCAACTGGTTCGTGTATGCGGGCACGCTGTTCGTGAGCCGTTCCAGCGACATGATCACGCGCTCGGTGTCGTCGATGGGCAGCTCCATCGTGTCGCTGCGCGAGGCGCTGCAGCAGCTCGGCGTGCTCGACCCGCGCTTCGGCTGGGGCGAGCTGCCCGACCAGGGCATCGCGCTGGTGTCGGGCCCGCCGGGCTACGTCGAACTGGTGGAACGCACGGTGGCCGCGCTGCCGATGGGCGCGGGCGGCCAGCAGGTGGCGGTGTTCCGCCTGCGCCACGCCTCGGTCAACGACCGCACCATCAGCTATCGCGACCAGAAGGTGGTCACGCCCGGGCTGGCCACGGTGCTGCGCAACCTGATCCTCGGTTCGGGCAGCGGCAACAACAATGAAACGCTCGCCGCCATCGCGGCACCGCTGCGCGACGCGCCGCCGGTGTTTGCCGGCAGCGACGCGGCGGCCGCACCGGCGGCGGCGCCCGCGGCCGGCGGCGCACGCGTGCAGCGCGCCGGCGGCCTGCGCTTTCGCGAGCCCACGGTGCAGGCCGATTCGCGCCTGAACGCCATCATCGTGCAGGACATCCCCGACCGCATCCCGATCTACCGCAACCTGATCGAGCAGCTCGACGTGGCCAGCACCCTGATCGAGATCGAGGCCATGATCGTGGACGTGAACTCGGACCTGGTGCGCGAGCTCGGCGTGACCTGGGGCGCGCGCGCCGGCACGGCCTCGTTCGGCTACAGCGACTTCAACCTGGCGCCCACCGGCCTGCCGCTGTCGAGCGGCGCCGACCTCGCGCCGGGCACCATCGGCATCAGCCTGGGCAACACGCTGGCCGCACGCCTGCGCGCGCTGCAGGGCAAGGGCCAGGCCAACATCCTGTCGCAGCCGTCGGTGCTCACCACCGACAACCTGGGCGCCGTGCTCGACCTCTCCGACACCTTCTACATCCAGACGGTGGGCGAGCGCGTGGCCACGGTCACGCCGATCACGGTGGGCACGTCGCTGCGCGTGACGCCGCGCTACATCTCCGGCAAGGGCGGCGCGGAGGTCGAGCTGACCGTGGACATCGAGGATGGCCGCATCCAGGAGGAGCGCCAGATCGACCGCCTGCCCACGGTGCGCAAGAGCACCATCAGCACGCTGGCCGTGGTCGGCAACGACCAGACCCTGCTGATCGGCGGCTACAACAGCAGCCAGGACAGCGAGCGCGTGGACAAGGTGCCGCTGCTCGGCGACATCCCCCTGCTCGGCGCGCTGTTCTCGAGCAAGTCCACCACGGTGCAGCGGCGCGAGCGGCTGTTCCTGATCCGGCCGCGCGTGGTCGCGATCAACGGCGACGTGATCGCGCCGCCGCGCGGACAGGCGCGCGTGGGCCAGGCCATGAACCTGACCTGGGGCGGCATCGACAACCCGATGACGGCCGGCCAGTATCTCGACCTGGCGCAGGGCCAGCGCACGCAGGTGGTGTTCGAGCCGAATGCGCCGGTCAACGGCGGCGGCATGCCGCTGCGCGTGTCGCCCGACTACATCGAGTCGCTGCCGGTGCCGGAGCCGACGCGGCGCGACGGCCGGCCGATCCTGCGCATCGAGCCGCAGGGCGCGCCGGATACCGGCCGCACGCCGGGCGGCTGAGACAGCGAGGGGAGGGAGGGGCGCGCCTGGATCAGTTGTCCAGGTGCAGCCCTTTCTGCGCGAGCTTCTCGCGCAGCGACGAGCGCGCGCGCGACAGGCGGCTGCGCACGGTGCCCACCGGCACGGTGAGCAGCACGGCCGCCTCTTCGTACGAGACGTCGTCCATGCCCACCATCAACAGCACGTCGCGCATGTTGGGCGGCAGTTCGGCCAGCGCTTCCTGCAGCAGACGCATGTTCTGATTCTGTTCGGCGGCCTGTTCGGGCGTGGGCGTGGCCGAGGCGTGCTGCTCGAGCGCGTCGTCCGAGGTGAAGTCGTAGCGGCGTTGCGGCGAGCGCGACAGGTGATTGCGCACCAGGTTCAGCGCGATGCCGTAGAGCCAGGTGGAGAGCTGCGACTCGCCGCGGAACGAGCGATACGAACGCGCGGCTTCCAGGAAGGCCTGCTGCGCGAGGTCTTCCGCATCGCTGGTGTTGCCGATGTGCTTGACGATGAAGCGCTGCAGGCGGCCCGAGTGTTCGCGCACCAGGTCGCGCAGCAGCTTGTCGTCTTCCGCCGCGCTCCATGCCTGGTCGCCGCAGCGGGGCTGCGCAGGGACTTCAGACGAAGTCGCGATCGATTCCAGGGGAGCGGCCATGGGCGGGTTGAGACGGATCGTTGAGGGAGCGGGCGCGGTTCATTGTCGGACGTGCGACTACCGCTTGTATATTTGGCGAGAAATTACTACAGATTTAGGCAAAACCGCAATCTTTTGAATTTGAAATTTCGATGTGTAACACTCGGGGTCGGAACAATCGGCGCGCGCCAGAGTGAAATATTGCGCAATATTATGTGGTGCCGATGTCGCCCTGATGACGCTGGCCGGGGGAGGTGCGCGCTGCCGCGGCGAGCCGGGTCGTCAGACCTCTTGCCGGGCCGCGGGCAGCAGCTCGACCAGCCACTGGCGCGCCTGCTCGGCGGAGACCGGGCCTTGCGGGGCGGCGGCGTTGAAACGCTGTTCCATGGCCATGTCGATGGCCTGGCGTTGCGCGCCGCTCAGCGACTCCGGGGCGATGCCGAGCTGGGCGCAGGCCGAGCGGAAGCCGGCCGAGCCGGCGGCGGCGTTGTGATCGAGGCGGGTCATGAAGTCGACGCCGTCGAGGGCATCGCGCGAGGTCTGCGCCATGTCGAGGGCCTGCGTGATGGTGCGGGCCGACAGCGGGGTGCCCGCGCCGCCGGCAATGCCGAGCTCGCGCGCCACGGCGCTGGCGATGCCATTGCCGTAGGTGCGGGACAGCGCATCGGAAAACATGGCGGTGGTGTCGGCGTCGGTGGCCACCCAGGCGACCGAGCGGCCACTGGGCGTCGTGCCCGTGCCGAGAACATGGAATTGTTCGCCGACAACGGTTACATACACATCACCGCCCTTTTCGGCGGCCTGCGCGAATGCGTCGAGAGAGACGAATCCGGGCGAATTGGATACTGAATTGATTGTCATGCGGCCAGTAGACCCCGCGGTGGATAGGAAGGACGGCTCGGTTTTTTGACCCGTCAGTGCCTGAGTAACCGTCGCTGGGCTTTGGTTCCTGCCGGAATCCGGCAATTGCTCAACATGCGCCGATTGTATGTCATCGGTCGGCGCCACACAGGGAAGAGAACGTGTCGGTGGGTATCAGCGCGCGCGTCGCCGCGGGCGCCAAACTGGGGCTGGAGCTCGAAATGCCGGTGGCCGGGCGCGCCGATGGCGCCAGCGTGCCGGTGCGGGATTACTTCGAGCGCCTCGCCGGGCTGCGCCGCGAGCGGGGCCAGGCGGCCGCGCTGGTGCGCATCGGCGAGGTGGCGGTCGGCGTGTCGGGCCCGCTCGGGGAAAGCGGCCTGGACAACGGCTTCAACCTGCTCGAGACGGCGTTCGCCCCGGTGGCCGGCGGCGCGGGCGGGCTGGACCGGCTCGATGCCGCCGTGCGCGAGGAGCTGGCCGACGTGCGCACCGCGCTCGCGGCCGACGCCGCCTTTGTGCTCAATGCCTCGGAGCATCCCGACTGCACGCTCGACGAGGAGTGGTACCGCCGCGTGCGCGTGCCGCGGCCCATCTACCGCGAGCTGGCCGGCTATCGCGGCTGGCTGCATCGCGCCGGCATCGATGCCAAGGCGCAGAACGGCCCCTGCACCGCGGTCCCGGTACGCGAGGCGGTGCGCGCGCTCAACGTGAGCCTGGCGCTGGCGCCCGCCCTGATGGCGCTCTACGCCAACAGCCCGTTGCAGGCCGGCCGCGAGACCGGCCTGAAGGAAAACCGCATGACGCTGTGGGACCGCATGTTCCGCCATGCGCGTTTCGCCGGCGATCATTTCCTGCAGCAGCTACCCGAACGGCCGTTCCGCGACCTGGGCGACCACTTCCGCTGGATGTACGGCGCCGGCACCGCGAGCCGGGCGCTGTCGTGGCACGCCGGCGACGACTACAAATCCGCGGTCAGCGTCTACCTGGAGGGCGATCCCGCGCTCGGGCGCTTCCTGCGCGCGGCCGCCTGGGCGGGCCGCCGCGGCGACACGGGCGAACGGGTCATGCTCGCGCCGCGCGCCGAACACTTCGTGTATTCGCAGTTCGCGCATTTTCTCGACGCGCGCTGGCGCTATCGGCTGGCACGCACGCCGGCGCTGCCCGACCTGCTGGCGGCCTGGGACCGGCCCGGCGGCCTGGAAGCGCTGTTCGAGGCCTGCGGCTGCGACGGCTACATCGAGGCGCGCGCCTTCGGTGCGGTCTTCCCCGACGCGCAGTTGCTGCGCGAGGCCGGCGCCGACGTCGGCGCCGGGGTGATCCTGGGCGCCTCGGCGCTGCAGCTCGGCCTGCTCGCCAACCTCGACGAGGCCGAGGCCCTGGTGCGGCAGTGGGGCTGGCTCGAATTGCGCGGCCTGCGCGCGCCGGCCATCCGCCATGCGCTGGACGATGCGCGCGTGCGCGCGCTGTGCGGCGAGGTGCTGGCGGTGGCGCAGGCCGGCCTGGCGCCCGCCGACCGCCACTGGCTGCGCTATCCGCGCTACGTGGTCGAGAGCGGCACCACGGCGGCCGACCTGCAGCTGCGCCTGTGGCGCTCGGCGCCGCGCGCCACCTTTTATCGCGAGCGCGCGCTGCAGCTGCCCGGCTGAACGCGCATGAAAAAAGGCGCTGCCCGGGGGGCAGCGCCTTTTCATGCGTCGGTCCGTACCTACTTGGCCTCGTAGACCTCGTCGGCCGCCAGCAGGATGTCGACCGGCGGATCGAAGCCGATCACGCGCGCGGTCTCCAGGTTGAGGGCGATCTTGGCCGGATCGATCCAGATCTGGCTCAGCTGGCGCGGCTGCGCGCCATTGAAGATGCGCGCGATGGTTTCGGCGTGGAACAGGCCCACGTAGGAATAATCGGCCTGTGCCAGGCTCATCAGCAGACCGGCCTTCACCTCATCCGAACCCAGCATGGCAAAGCTCGGCACCTTGGCCTCGCGCAGGATCTGGCCGAGCTGGCTCACCGAGGCGGGCGTGAGGCCGCGGTGCACGGTCACGTACACGGCATCGACCTTCGGGCCGAGCTGGCGATAGCAGTCCAGCGCGTTGCGCGTGGCCTCTTCCTGCGCAATCCCGTTGGAGGGCGCGAGGCACGACTCGACCTTGAAATTCAGTTCGCGCGCCACCTGTTCGACCGCGTCCACCGCGGCGTAGGTGCGGCCCTCGGGGCTGTCTTCGTAGACCAGGCCCAGCGTCTTGAACGGCACGATGTCGTAGAACAGGCGCACCTGGCGCTGGTAGCGCTCGGGCTGCACGCGCGCGTGCAGATTGTCCAGGCCGCTGTCCTGCACGCTCTTGACGATCTTGGCGCCGACCGCGTCGCTGGTGGAGGCCACCACCGTCGGCACCGGCGCGCCCAGCGCGGCCATGTCCTGGCCGGCCCAGGTGCCCATGGCGATGATGAGGTCCACGTCGCGGCGCTGCGCCAGCCGTTCGGCGATGGCGGCGCGCGTGCCGGGCCGCATCTGGGCGTTGAAGTTGCCCGGCTGCCACCAGGCGTCGGCCACGAATTCCACGTAGTCGCTCTTGGCCTGTTCGGCCAGGAAGGTCCACATCTGGCGGCCGGTCAGGCCCTCGGGCATGGCCGGCACCGTGACCCAGCCCAGCTGCTGCAGGCCGTTGACGATGACCTTGAGCGTGCGCGGATACTCGCCGTAGTCGCCGCTCTCGAAATAGCCCAGGCGCCACTTGCCGCCGTTCGGCTTGCGCGCGGGCGTGGTCGGGAACACGTGGCTGGCCTGGGCGGCGGGCGCGGCGGGGCCGGCGGGCGTCTGGGCCAGGGCAGCGGCGGCGGGCAGGGCCAGCGCCGCGCTGATGAACAGGGCGTGGAGAGACTTCATCATGAGCGGCGGATCACGATCAGCGTGATGTCATCGGATTGTTCGGCGCCATCGGCGAAGGCGTGCACGTCGTCGAGCAGGCGGCGGGAAATGTCGGAGGCGCTGAGCGGCGGATACGACAGCACGTAGCGCATGCGCGCGTCGCCGTACTGCTTGCCCTCCTTGCTCTCGGCCTCGGTCACGCCGTCGGTGAAGCCGACCAGGGCCTCGCCCGGGCCGATGCGCGCGTTCAGCGAGCGATACACCAGGCCTTCCTGCACGCCACAGGCCGGGCCGCTGCGGCCCTCGAGCAGCCGCACCGTGCCGTCCAGGCCGAGCACGGCGGGCGGCAGGTGGCCGGCGTTGGCCCAGGTGAGCTCGCCGGTCTGCAGGTCCAGCACGCCGAGCAACAGCGTCACGAACATCATGTTCGGATTGTTCTCGGACAGCCGGTTGTTGATCTTCTGCAGGATCAGCGCGGGATCGGTTTCGTCTTCGGCGGTGGCGCGGATCAGGGTCCGCGTCACGGCCATGAACAGCGCGGCCGGCACGCCCTTGTCGGAGACGTCGCCGATGGCCAGGCAGAGCCGGCCGTCGGGCAGCATGAAGTAATCGTAGAGGTCGCCGCCCACTTCCTTGGCCGGCTGCATCACGGCGTTCAGGTCCACCAGGCTGCGCGTGTGCGATTCGAGCGGCACGGGCAGCAGGCCGAGCTGGATGTCGCGCGCGATGTTGAGCTCGCTCTCGAAGCGTTCGCGCGCGGTGGTTTCCTGCATCAGGCGGGTGATGTTCTCGCGCAGCTTGCGGTCCATGAACAGGAACGACTCGGCCAGCCGGCCGACCTCGTCGTGCAGGCGCGCGGGCAGGGACGACACGGCCTCGGGCACGGCGCGCGGCGCGGTCAGGTCCTGCAGCGGCAGCTCGCGGGCGTAGCGCGTCAGGATGCCGAGCGGGCGCACGATGCGGCTCGCCACCACCCAGGCAAACAGCAGGGCGCCCAGCAGGGCCAGGCCGAAGATGATGGCCTGGCGGTTGATCAGCTGCGTGGCGGGTGCGGTGAGATCGCTCTCCGGCACCGCGGCCACGATGGTCCAGCCCAGCGGCTTGTGGCGCTGCGCCTGCATTTCGTAGCGGCCGGCCGCGCCGCCGTCGAAGGCGAACGAGATCGGCTGTTCGGTGCCCGCCGCGCGCAGCAGCCCGCGCAGCGTGTGGTGCGTGTCGCGGTCTTCGATGTCGAGCAGGTTGGCCTGTTCGGCGGGCGGCGCCACCACCAGGCTGCCGTCGTCGGCCACCACGAACACGAAGCCGGTGCGCGCCAGCGTGAGGCGCGACAGGGTCGCGCGCACGGCTTCCTCGGCCTTGCGGCGGCGCGCCTGCACCTCGTCGATCATGTCCTGGGCGTCGAACGAAATCACGAACACCCAATCCCAGGGCCGGAAATAGCCGAAGTAGCCGTAGCGCGCCTCGGGTTCGCCGGCACTGCCGGGCACCTTCCAGCGATAGAACGCGAACCCGTGGCCCGACTGGCGGCTCTCGTCGTACATGGCCTGCGCCAGGCGGCGGTTCTTGATGTCCTCGATCGACGAGATGTCCAGGTCGATCATGTTGCGGTTGCCGCTGGCCAGCACCGAATGCGTGGCGTCGTACACGAAGGCGTAGCGCCGGCCCGACAGTTTCAGCTGGTTGATCCAGTTGCGCGCCATGCCCTTGGCCGCGCCGGGCGTCACCACGCCGCGCTCGGCCAGGTCGGCGAACATGTTGAGCATGGTGAGGGTGGTGGAGGCGACCTCGACCAGCTGGTGGCGGCCGCCGCGGGCGGCGGCGAACTTGTCGTCCAGCAGCGCCGACCAGCGCGCGCTGGTGTCGCGCATCAACAGGTCCATCACATTGCTCACCGCGTGCAGTTCGCCGGCGCGCACGGTCCGGGTCACGTCACGCTGGGATACCAGCATGACGATGGTCGCCACGACGAAAAGAATCGCAAGAATCAGGATGAAGATCTTGCTGCGCAGCGATCGGAGCATGGACAAGTTAAATGGGGGCGCAAGGCCTGTTGGTTGAAACAGGGGGATGCAATTTGCGTATCAGAGGATGCAAAGTGCTGCAATTGTAAATACCATTGGCAGCTATGTGTTGAATGTTTGCGTCTACTTACCAATCATGGCTCCAGACTCCGTCGTCAAGCGCAGTGAACCTTTGCAAATCGTCCTCGATGGACTGCGCCGCCGTCCGGTGCTGGAACTCACGCTGGCCTGCCTGGCCGTGCTGTTGCTGGCGCAGGCGCTGATCGGCGCGTTGAGCCTGTCGGCGCTCAACCGACTGATCGCCGACACCACCGCGGATCGCGTGGAGGTGGTGGCGCGGCAGATGGCGGGCAACGTCGAAAACGGGCTGCGGCTGGGCAAGCCGCTGGGCCAGTACTTCGGCCTGAAGGAAACCCTCTCCGATGGCCTGCGCGATTCGCGCGACGTGCGCGGCGCGGTGGTGCTGATGCGCGACGGCCGCGCGGTGGCGGGCCTGGGCGAACCGGTGCCGGCCGCGGCCGCGCTGGCGCAGGCCTTGGCCGGCGGGCCGCTGACCGCGGGCGATACCGCGATCACGCGCCGATCCTCCGGCGCGCTCGTCGCGCTCGGCGACACGCAGGTGGCCGTGGCCGTGCCGCTGGCCGAGCGTGGCCAGACCCTGGGCGCCGTGGTGCTGGCCGTGGCGCGCGATGCGGCCGGCGGGCGCGCCATGCTGTGGGACAACATCAAGGTGCTGGTGCTGGTCACGCTGGCCGTGGGCCTCGGCCTGGCCGCCGTCTTCAAATACGCGATTCCGCTCACCACGCTGGCGGCCGGGGGCCGCACGCGCTTCGTGGTGCCGCTGCTCGCGCTGGTGCTGGCGCAGGGCATCTACGCCGCCTACACCGTGTCGACCTTCCGCAGCGCGGCGCTGCAGGTCACGCGCGACAACGTCACCGTGCTGGCCGACGGCCTGCAACGCGACCTCAACCGCGTGCTCGGCTACGGCCTGTCGATCGATCGTCTGCGCGGCGTCGAACAACCCTTCGCGCGCCTGGCCAGCACCTCCGCGGCCATCGCCTCGATCGAGCTGGTGGGCGCCGACGGGCGCGTGCTCAACCGCGCCGACGCGAGCGGCGCGCTGCCGGTGCAGGGCCAGCCCGCCGCCGTGCCGCAGCCCGGCGAGCTGACGCTGGTGCTGCCGCTCGGCGCCGAGCGGGACCGGCCCGCCGTGCAGGGCAGCCTGGTGGTGCGCCTGGCCGGCGACGTGATCGCCGCCGGCGTGCGCAGCCGTGCGCTCGATGCCATCACCGTGGTCGGCGTGGCGCTGGTGGCCGCCATCGAGATGCTGTTGCTGCTGACGCTGATGATGAACCGCGCGTTCGCTTCGCGCGGCCGCACCGCCGACGGCGCGCGGCTCGCGCCCGATGGCAGCTCCGACATCGGCCGCATCGCGCGTCCCGTGATGTTCGGCTTTCTGTTTGCGTGGGCGCTGCCGCTCGGCTTTCTGCCGCTGTATGCGCGCAGCCTGCCCACGGGCGGCCTGGAGCTGCCCGCCAACCTGCTGCTGGCGCTGCCGATTTCGGTCGAGATGGGCTGCGGCCTGCTCACGGCGCTGCTGGCCGGCGGCCTGACCGACAAGCGCGGCTGGCAGACCCCGGTGCTCGCGGGCCTGGCGGTGTCGTGCCTGGGCATGATCGTGTGCGCCTTCGTGCCCAACCTGCCGCTGTTCGCCGCGGCGCGCGGCCTGGTCGGCCTGGGCTATGGCCTGACCTGGATGGGCCTGCAGGGCTTCATCGTGACGCGCAGCCCCGCGCAGTATCGCGGCCGCAACATGACCGGCGTGATCGCGGGCCTGTTCGCGGGCCATCTGTCGGGGGCGGCGGTGGGCGCGATGCTGATGGAGCAGATGGGCTTTCGCGCGGTGTTCGGCGTGGGCGCGGTGATGCTGGTGCTGCCGCTGGTGGGCGTGCTGGTGCTGATGCGCCCGTACATGGGCCGCGCCGGCATGGTTGCGCCTGCAGCCAATGCCACGCCGGCGCCCGCGCCGCGCGCGGTGGCCGCGGCCGGCGGCCGCCTGCGGGCCACGCTGCAACTGCTGTTCACGCGCGACTTCGGCATGCTGCTGGTGGGCAGTGTGATCCCGTTCTCGATCGCGCAGGTGGGCCTGCTGTCGTTCGCGCTGCCGCTCTATCTCGAGGCCGAGGGCGTGGCCGCGTCCAGCATCGGCCGCGTGCTGATGATCTATGGCCTTTGCGTGATCTACGTGGGCCCGCTGATGGGCCGGCTGGTGGATCGTTCGTCGATCAAGAAGACCTGGATCGTGCTCGGCGGCGCGATCGGCAGCATCGGCATGCTGGGCCTGTACTTCAACAGCGGGCTGGCGGCGGCCGCGATCGCGGTGCTGCTGCTGGCGCTCGCCAGCTGCTTCGCCGGCGCCTCGCAATCGCCCTACATGCTGGCCCTGCCCGACGTGCAGCGCTACGGCGCGGCGGGCGCCACCAGCGTGATGCGCGCGGCCGACAAGCTCGGCCAGATGGCGGGTCCGCTGGTGGTGGGGGCGATGTTCGGGGCGGCCGGCATGGGCGCCGGCCTGGCGATCACGGGCGTGATCTACCTGGTGGCGACGACGCTGTTCCTGCTGTTCGCGCCATCGCGCGCCCGCGAGGAGGCCGCGGCCTGAGACGAGGCCGCCGGCGCCACCGGAACGCGGCCCGTCAGGCCCGTGAGCAGGTCGGCGGCGATGGTGCCGGCCGCGGCCGCCACCTCTTCCACCGGCAGGGCCGGGCCCCACAGCAACACCTCGGCGCCCGGCTGCGCGTGCGGCACCGGGCCGAGGTCCACCGCCATCATGTCCATCGACACGCGGCCCACGACGCGCGTGCGCACGCCGTCGATCAGCACCGGCGTGCCGGTCTGCGCCTGGCGCGGATAGCCGTCGGCATAGCCACAGCTCACCATGCCCACGCGCATCTCGCCCTCGCTCACGTAGGCGCCGCGATAGCCCAGGCTGGTGCCCGCGGGCACCTGGCGCGTGGCCACCAGACGGCTGTGCAGCGACATCGCCGGCCGCAGTCCCAGGCCCGCGCCCGTGAAGCCGGCCAGCGGGCTGGCGCCGTAGAGCGCCAGGCCGGGCCGCACCCAATCGGTTGCGCCCGCATGCAATCGGTGGCGCGCCAGCGCCGCCGAGTTGCTGGTGGAGACCAGGCCGGGCAGGTCCGCGATCACGCGGCGGAACACCGCGTCGGCCTGCGCCACGCCCTGTTCGTCTTCCGCCGCGGCGTAGTGGTTCATGTGATGCACGGCGCGTGCATGCCCGAGCGCGACCAGGGCCTGCGCACGCGCATGCGCAGGCGCGTATTCGGCGGCATCGAAGCCGGACAGATTGAGATCGCCCGCAAAGCGCAGCCACAGCGAGGGCGCGTAGGTGTGGACCAGGTCGCGCGCGCGCAGCCAGTCGAGCTGCGCCGCGTGCGAGATCACCAAGTGCAGGTCGTCGAGCGTGAGGCGCTCGACCTCGGCCGCATCCTGCAGGCCGCCGTACACCAGCAGCGGACCGCGCCAGCCGGCGGCGCGGCAGGCCAGCGCCTCGCTCAGGTTCAGCACGGCCAGGCCGTCGGCCTGCGCCAGGCCGGGCAGCACGTGACACAGGCCGTGGCCATAGGCATCGGCCTTGACGGTGGCCCAGATGCGCGGCGCGCGGCCGGGCGCGCCGCCGATCCAGTGGCGCAGCACGCCGAGGTTGTGCGCGATCGCGCCTGCGTCGACACGGGCCAGCACGCGCGGGGAGGGAGGCAGGGCGGCGCTCATGGCCGGCGGCCGGGTCGCGCTGCGGCGGGGGACTTGCGAGACATGCAACACTCCTGTCTGGCGCCTGGCACGGGCGTTGGGGGCCGGCGTCGGGCAAATGCGGGCGGCCGGGCGCCGGCCCGTGGAGGCCGGCGGCTTCGCGCCGGTCCGCGCAGGGCGGTTCCGGTGCGCCAGGACGCTTCAGTCAGGCTGAGTGGACGGCAAGGCGCAAATGGTTCCATTCCCCGCGGCGCTCGTAGCGCAACTCGTCGAGGTAATGGCGCATCAGGCGCACCCCATGGCCGCCGATGTCGGCGTCCTCGATGTTGTCGGCCAGCGCCGGCGGGGCGGACGCGGTCGGGTCGTAGGGCACGCCGTTGTCGGCGATCTCGATCACGATGTCGGCGCCGTCGCGTGCATACGACAGCCGCACGGCCGGCACGTGGGCCGGCCCGGCCGGGGCGAAGGCATACGAGAGCACGTTGGTGAGGGCTTCGTCGACGCTCAGGGTGAGGCCGAACGCGAGCTTGGGCGGCCAGCCTTCGCGCTCGCCGATTTCCTCCAGCCACTGCAACGCGCGGGTGACGGCGTCGGTGGCGGGATTCAGGTCTAGCGTTTCGGGCTGATGAGACATGGGCCGGGGCTCAGTGGTCGACGTTCAGGGGTCGAGTGCAGTGCGCAGTATGCCCTAGCCGTTGGCGCGAAGCCAGATGCAGCGCGGCGCCGGCTATGGCGCTGTCATGGGCTTGGCGTATGATGCACAGTCCGCAGGGCGGCACCCGTACCGCCCGCGACCGCACCGGGAAATCCCATGAACCTCGCAACCGAAAAGCACGGCGAAATCCTCGTCGTCGCACCCGAAGGCCAGATCAACAGCGCCAACGCGGCCGCCGTCGAGACCGACCTGCTCGCGCACGTCGAGAAGGGCGAACGCAAGATCGCGCTCGACCTCGGCCGTCTCGACTACATCTCGAGCGCGGGCCTGCGCGTGGTGCTGGTGCTGGCCAAGCGCCTGAAGCAGGGCGGCGGCGCGCTGGTGCTGTGCGCGCTGCAGCCGCACGTGCGCGAGGTGTTCGACATCAGCGGCTTTCTCGCGATCCTGAACGTCACCGAGACGCGCGCCGACGCGCTCGCCAAGCTCGCCTGAGCGGCGCGCCCGGCCTCACAGATACGGCGAGG
>Ga0160496_1000362_pt1 | contig 23217 bp, 21 predicted proteins | sample DIDPMG_2_FD_108231 | JGI IMG/M metagenome (GOLD analysis project Ga0160496, IMG submission 108231) | Enriched soil microbial communities from UW Madison campus, WI, USA - DID2937_E24_FP MG | ecosystem: Environmental > Terrestrial > Soil > Grasslands | place: USA: Madison, Wisconsin | collected...
AGAAGCTCTCGGAGGTCTATCTGGGCTCGCTGGTGGGCGGCGGCATCGAAATCTGGTTCGCCTACGTGCTGGCGCTGGTCTTCCTGCTGTTCCGGCCGCAGGGGCTGTTCGGCGAAAAGATCATCGACCGGGTCTGAGGATAAAAATATGTTCTATCGCGAAAACGGCCAGTTCAAGACCAGCTACCGCGCCGACCAGCAGATCTTCCCGATCCGCCAGGATCGCATCGTCATGCTGTTGCTGCTGGCGGTCGCCTTCATCGCCGTGCCGGCGCTGGCGAGCGACTACTTCCTGCGCGCCATCCTGATCCCGTTCCTGATCCTGGCGCTCGCCGCGGTCGGGCTCAACATCCTGGTGGGCTATTGCGGCCAGATCTCGCTGGGCACCGGCGCCTTCATGGCGGTGGGCGCATACGCCGCCTGGAATTTCGGCGTGCGCTTTCCCGGCATGCCGCTGCTGGCGCAGATCCTGCTGGGCGGCTGCTTCGCCACCCTGGTGGGCGTGATCTTCGGCATCCCCAGCCTGCGCATCCGCGGCCTCTATCTCGCGGTGGCAACGCTGGCGGCGCAGTTCTTCGTCGACTGGGCCTTTCTGCGCATTCCGTTCTTCACCAACTACTCCTCGTCGGGCAACGTGTCGGTGCCGCAGCTCACGGCCTTCGGCCTGCCGGTGCAGAGCGCGCTCGAAAAATACCTGTTCGTGCTGATCCTGGTGGTGGTGTTCACGCTGCTCGCCAAGAACCTCGTGCGCGGCGCCATCGGGCGCCAGTGGATGGCCATCCGCGACATGGACGTGGCCGCCGCGGTGATCGGCATCCGCCCGATGTACGCCAAGCTGTCGGCCTTCGCGGTGAGCTCGTTCATCGTGGGCGTGGCCGGCGCGCTGTGGGGCTACATCCACCTGGGCTCCTGGGAGCCGCTGGCCTTCGACCTGGCGCGCTCGTTCCAGCTGCTGTTCATGGTCATCATCGGCGGCCTGGGCTCGATCCTGGGCAGCTTCTTCGGCGCGGCCTTCATCGTGCTGGTGCCGGTGGCGCTCACCAACATCCCGCACATGCTCGGCATGTCGCTGTCCGTCGACACCGCCGCGCACGTCGAACACATGGTGTTCGGCGCGCTCATCGTGTTCTTCCTGATCGCCGAGCCGCACGGGCTCGCGCGGCTGTGGAGCATCGGCAAGGAAAAACTTCGCATCTGGCCTTTCCCGCATTGATGGTTTGGCGCGCCGCGGCCACCGCCGCCGGCGCGCGCCCCGACACCCGGCACAGACCGGGCCAACCCCGGTGTCCGTATCGAACACCACGCAGGAGGTAAATGGAGATGAAGCGTCTTAACCTGAAACTGGCGGCCGCCGTCATGGCCGCGACCGGCGCGCTGGGCGCCATCGCCACTCCGGCGCTCGCGGCCGAGGAGCAGTTCGTGCCGCTGCTGGTGTATCGCACCGGCTCGTTCGCGCCGCTCGGCATTCCCTGGGCCGACGGCAAGCTCGACTACCTGAAGCTGGTGAACGAGCGCGACGGCGGCGTCAACGGCGTGAAGATCACGTATGAGGAATGCGAGACCGCCTACGCCACCGACCGCGGCGTGGAATGCTACGAGCGCCTGAAGACCCGCGGCACGGGCGCCTCCGGCTTCGACACCCAGTCCACCGGCATCACCTTTGCCGTGTCCGACAAGGCCATCGTCGACAAGGTGCCGGTCGAGACCATGGGCTACGGCCTGTCGCAGTCGGTCGACGGCTCGGTGTTCGAATGGAACTTCCCGCTGCTGGGCACCTACTGGACCGCGGCCGACGTGATGATCCAGGACATCGCCAAGAAGGAAGGCGGGATGGACAAGCTCAAAGGCAAGAAGATCGCCCTGGTCTATCACGACTCGCCCTACGGCAAGGAGCCGATCCCGCTGCTGCAGAAGCGCGCGGCCAAGGAAGGCTTCGAGCTGCTGCTGTATCCGGTCACCGCGCCGGGCGTGGAACAGAAATCGACCTGGCTGCAGATCCGACAGCAGCGTCCCGCCTACGTGCTGCTCTGGAGCGCCGGCATCATGACGCCGACCGCCATCCGCGAGGCCCAGGCCAGCGGCTACCCGCGCGACAAGATGTACGCGATCTGGTGGGCCGGCTCCGAGGGCGACGTGAAAGACCTGGGCGACGTGGCCAAGGGCTACAACGCGATCACGATCCACAACAGCGCGGCCACCGGCAAGGTCTATGACGACCTGAAGAAGTTCGTCTACGACAAGGGCCAGGGCGCCGACAAATCGGGCAAGACCACGCTGGGCACCATCGCTCACACGCGCGGCATGATGATCTCGATGATGCAGGTCGAGGCCATCCGCACCGCGCAGGAGAAGTACGGCAAGGGCAAGGCGCTCACGCCCGAGCAGGTGCGCTGGGGCTTCGAGAACCTCAACATCACCCAGGAACGGCTCAACGAGCTCGGCTTTGGCGACATCATGCGCCCGGTCAAGACCTCGTGCAGCAACCACATGGGCGATGACTGGGCCCGCATCGTGCAATGGGACGGCGCCAAGTTCCAGGTCAAGAGCGACTGGTACCAAGCCGACAAGGCGCTGCTCGATCCGCTGGTCAAGGAAGCCGCGGCCAAGTACGCCAAGGAAAAGAACATCACCCCGCGCAAGTGCGAGGGCTGATGCACGGCCGCCTTCAGCGTCGGCGCTGAAGGCGGCGCCTTGGCATCGCAGCCGCCGGCTCCGGCCGGCGGCGTCTCCACCCAGGAATCCCCATGATCGCAGCCTCTCCGACTCCCGAACGCACCGAACCGGCGCGCACGCTGCTCGACGTCAACGGCATCGAGGTGATCTACAACCACGTGATACTGGTGCTCAAGGGCGTGTCGCTGCGCGTGCCCGAAGGCGCGATCGTGGCGCTGCTGGGCGCCAACGGCGCCGGCAAGACCACCACGCTGCGCGCGGTATCGAACCTGCTCAAGGGCGAACGCGGCGACGTCACCAAAGGCTATATCCAGTATCGCGACGAACGCATCGAGCGCCTGTCGCCGGCCGAGCTGGTCAAGCGCGGCGTGGTCCAGGTGATGGAGGGGCGCCACTGTTTCGCCCACCTCACCGTCGAGGACAACCTGCTGACGGGCGCCTACACGCGCAATCTCGGCCGCGGCGAGATCAGCGCCGCGCTCGACCGCGTGTATCAGTATTTCCCGCGCCTGAAGCAGCGCCGCACCAGCCAGTCCGGCTACACCTCCGGCGGCGAACAGCAGATGACCGCCATCGGCCGCGCGCTGATGGCCAGCCCCAACATGATCCTGCTCGACGAGCCCTCCATGGGCCTGGCGCCCCAGATCGTCGAGGAGATCTTCGAGATCGTGCGCGACCTGAACCAGCGCGAACGCGTGAGCTTCCTGCTGGCCGAACAGAACACCAACATCGCGCTGCGCTATGCCGACTACGGCTACATCCTGGAGAACGGGCGCGTGATGATGGACGGCGCGGCCAGCGACCTGGCCGAGAACGAAGACGTGAAGGAGTTCTACCTCGGCATTTCCAGCGGCGAGCGCAAAAGCTTCCGCGACCAGAAGTTCTACCGCCGGCGCAAGCGCTGGCTGGCCTGATCCCGTTTCAACGCACACGTGTGAGGGTGCGAACCCATGTCCGAGTACTTCGACGCACAGGAAATCCGGCCGCCCGAAGAGCGCGAGGCGGCGCTCATGCGCGCCCTGCCGGATGCCATCGCCCATGCCCAGGCACACGCGCCCGCCATCGCGGCGCAGCTGGCCGGCATCGATCCGCGCCAGATCACCAGCCGCCAGGCCCTGGCCCGGCTGCCGGTGCTGCGCAAGCATGAGCTGCTCGAGCGCCAGCAGGCCCGCCGCGCCAGCGACACCGACGGCGGCGCCGTGCGCGCCTTCGGCGGCTATGCCGCGGTCGGCTGGGGCCAGGCGCTGCGGGTGTTCGCCTCGCCCGGGCCCATCTACGAACCCGAGGGCGCGCGCACCGATTACTGGCGCTTCGCCCGCGCGCTGCATGCGGCGGGGTTCCGCGCCGGCGAGCTGGCCTACAACTGCTTCTCCTATCACTTCACCCCGGCCGGCTCCATGATGGAGACCGCCGCGCACGCGGTGGGCTGCACGGTGTTTCCGGGCGGCACCGGCCAGACCGAGCAGCAGGTGCGTGCGATCGCCGATCTCGCGCCCTCCGGCTACACGGGCACGCCGAGCTTTCTCAAGATCATCCTGGAGAAGGCCGACGAACTCGGCATCCGGCTCGATTCGCTGCGCCGCGCGCTGGTGTCGGGCGAGGCCTTCCCGCCGTCGCTGCGCGACTGGCTGGCCGCGCGCGGCATCGCCGGCTACCAGGCCTACGGCAGCGCAGACCTGGGCATGATCGCGTTCGAGACCCCGGCCCGCGAGGGCCTGGTGCTGGGCGAAGACCTGATCCTCGAGATCGTGCGCCCCGGCACCGGCGAGCCCGTGCCCGACGGCGAGGTGGGCGAAGTGGTCGTGACCACGCTCAACCCCGACTATCCGCTGGTGCGCTTCGGCACCGGCGACCTGTCGGCCATCATGCCGGGCCCCTCGCCCTGCGGCCGCACCAACGTGCGCATCCGCGGCTGGATGGGCCGCGCCGACCAGACCACCAAGGTGCGCGGCATGTTCGTGCATCCCTCGCAGGTGGCCGAGGTGGTGCGGCGTCATCCCGAGATCGGCCGCGCCCGCCTGGTCATCAGCGGCAGCACCGGCTCCGACCGCATGGTGCTGCGGGTGGAGAGCGCCACGCCGGCGGCAGCCCAGGACGCCGCGCTCGCCGCGCGCGTCGCCGAGTCGGTGCGCGAGCTCACCAAGCTGCGGGCCGACGTGGAATGGGCCGAGCCGGGCGCGCTGCCCAACGACGGCAAGGTCATCGACGACGTGCGCAGCTACGAATGAGCCGTGCCGGGCGGGCCGCCGGCCCGTCCGGTTGTAGCGCGCCATGCCGTGCAGATATGATGGACCGGTAGCCTCACCGACGTCCACGCCATGCCCTCTGCCGTCCCGCCCGCCATCGCCGCGTTCTACGACACCGTCACCGGCACGGTCTCGTACGTGGTGCACGACCGCCCCGGCGGCGTGTGCGCGGTGATCGACCCGGTGCTCGACTTCGATCCGAAGTCGGGCCGCACCAGCACCGCGGGCGCGGCCCGCATCCGCGATCACGTGCGGGCGCAGGGCCTGACCACCGCCTGGATCCTCGAAACCCACGCCCACGCCGACCACCTGTCGGCGGCGCCGTGGCTGCAGCGCGAGCTGGGCGGCGTGATCGCCATCGGCGAGCAGATCCGCGCCGTGCAGGGGGTGTTCAAGCCCATCTTCAATCTGGAGCCCGCGTTCCGCCCCGACGGCTCGCAGTTCGGCCACCTGTTCGCGGCCGGCGAGACCTTCCCGATCGGCACGCTCGTGGCCGAGGCCCTGCACGTGCCGGGCCACACGCCGGCCGACATGGCCTATCGCATCGGCGACGCGGTGTTCGTGGGCGACACGCTGTTCATGCCCGACGTGGGCACGGCGCGCTGCGACTTCCCCGGCGGCAGCGCGGAGTCGCTCTACCGCTCGATCCGGCGCCTGCTGAGCCTGCCGCCCGAGACCCGCCTGTTCATGTGCCACGACTACCCGCCCGCCGGCCGCGAGGCCGCCTGGGAAACCACCGTGGCCGCGCAACGCGCGCACAACATCCACGTGCACGACGGGGTGACGGAGGCCGGATTCGTGGCGATGCGCACCGCGCGCGACGCCACCCTGGGCATGCCGACGCTGATCCTGCCGGCCATCCAGGTCAACATCCGCGCCGGCCATTTCCCGCCGCCCGAGCCCGACGGCATGACCTATCTCAAACTGCCCGTGGACAGGCTCTGACGCCCCCACGTGGCACTTGCGCGCGGCGCGGGTTATCCGGCAACATCGGCCGATCATGAATCCCCCTGCCCCGTGCCGATGATGTTCGCCGAAGCGCAAGCCGATCCCGCCCTGCCCAAAGACGAGTTCAAGACCCTCGAGGCGCGCCTGCGGGTGGCGCTGCTGAAGTCCCAATACGACCGGCTGCAGCGCGGCGACCGCACCCTGCTGATCGTGGTCGCCGGCATCGACGGCGCCGGCAAGGGCGAGACCATCAACCAGCTCAACGAGTGGATGGACCCGCGTCACATCCACACGATGGCCTTCGGCCCGCCCGACAACGAAGAGGCGGCGCGTCCGCCGTTCTGGCGCTACTGGAACGCGCTGCCCGCGAAGGGCCAGACCGGCATCGTGTTCGGCTCCTGGTACGTGCCGTTGCTGAAGGAGGCGGCGCGCAAGAAGCAGCGCCCCGAGCGCATCGAGGCCTGCGCCGCCCAGATCCGCCGCTTCGAGGCGCTGCTCGCCGCCGAGGGCGTGCAGATCGTCAAGCTCTGGTACCACCTGTCGGCCGACGCCCAATCCGAGCGCATCAAGCGCCTGCTCGAAAGCCCCGAAACGGCCTGGCAGGTGACGCCGGCCGATCGCAAGGTGCGCAAGCACTACGACCGCGTGCGCGACGCCGGCCAGATCGCGCTGGCGCACACCGACGCCGATCACGCACCGTGGGTCGTGATCCCGAGCGCCGACGACAACATGCGCATGGTGCGCACCGCCGAGGCCGTGCTGGCCACCATGAAACGGCGCGCCATCCCGCGCGCCTCGCGCGCCTTCGCGCTGCAATCGGTGCGGCCCGGCCGCATCCCCGATCGCCTGGGCGAGCTCGATTACGAGGCGCGCGAGGAAAAGCACGACTACGAGGTCGAGCTCGGCCTGCTGCAGGGCCAGCTCGCGCGGCTGGTGCGTTCCGACAAATTCAAGCAGCGCTCGCTGATCCTCGCCTTCGAGGGCCAGGACGCGGCCGGCAAGGGCGGCGCGATCCGCCGCGTGACGCGCGCGCTCGACGCCCGCCAGTACGACATCACGCCGGTCGCCGCGCCGAGTGCGCACGAGCTGGCGCGGCCCTATCTGTGGCGCTTCTGGCGCCGCGTGCCGCGCCAGGGCCGCATCGCCATCTTCGACCGCACCTGGTACGGCCGCGTGCTGGTCGAGCGGGTCGAGAAGCTGGCCCACGCGGCCGACTGGCGCCGCGCCTATGGCGAGATCAACGACTTCGAACGCCAGCTCAGCGACCACGGCGCCATCGTGCTGAAGTTCTGGCTGGCGGTCACGCCGGCCGTGCAGCTGCAGCGCTTCAAGGAGCGCGAGCGCACGCCGTTCAAGCAGTTCAAGATCACGCCCGACGACTGGCGCAACCGCAAGAAGTGGCCCGACTACGCCCAGGCGGCCAACGAGATGATGGCCCGCACCGACATGCCCGAGGCGCCGTGGCACCTGATTTCCAGCAACGACAAGCGCTACGCGCGGCTGCAGGTGCTGCGCCACATCGTCAAGGCGCTCGAAGACCAGCTCTGACCCACTCTCATCCAGGATCCGCCATGACCATCGACATCCGCCCCATCACCCAGGCCGACTTCGACGCCTGGCTGCCGCTGTGGAAGGGCTACCAGGCCTTCTACAACGTCGACATCGCCGAGGCCGTCACCCGCACCACGTGGGAGCGCCTGCTCGACCCCGCCGAACCCATGCACTGCGCGCTGGCCATCGTGGGCGGCCAGGCGGTGGGCATGGTGCACTGGATCTATCACCGCTCCACCTGGACCACCGGCAACTACGTCTACCTGCAGGATCTGTTCACCGCCTCCGAGGCGCGCGGCAAGGGCGCGGGCCGGGCCCTGATCGAGCACGTGTATGCGGATGCCAGGGCCCACGACGCGGCGCGCGTGTACTGGCTCACCCACGAATCCAACCACACCGCGATGCAACTCTACGACCGCATCGCCGACCGGCCCGGCTTCGTGCAATACCGCAAGGTGCTCGGATGAGCGCGCACGACCCGGCCTGCCCGCTGTGCACCGAAGACGGCGGCACGCTGCTGTGGCGCGGCCAGCATCTGCGCGTGATCGAGGCGGCCGAGCCCGACTATCCCGGCTTCACGCGGGTGGTCTGGAACGGCCACATCCCCGAAATGACCAGCCTGTCGAACCACGGCCGCGAGCTGATGATGCGCGCGGTGTGGGCGGTGGAGCAGGCCCAGCGCGACATACTGCAGCCGCACAAGATCAACCTGGCCTCGCTGGGCAACATGGTGCCGCACCTGCACTGGCACGTGATCGCGCGCTGGCGCGAAGACCGGCACTTTCCGGCGCCGGTGTGGGCCGCGCCGCGCGCGGCCGACGCCGCCGACGCGGCGGCCTGGCAGGCCCGCCACCAGGCCGTCTCGGCGCTGCTGCCGCGCTACCGCGACCGCGTCGTCGAGGCGATGAACGCGCTGCTCTGGCACTGATCCGCGCCGCGCATCACGACGCGCCGGCCGCCAGCGCCGCGCCGGCCTCGCGCGCCTGCTCCAGCAGCGCCAGCGCCGTGGCGCGTGCCGCGCCCAGGTCCGGCGCGGCCACGAACGCCACGCCGAACGCGCGCGTCATCTTCTCGGCCTGCGCCCGGGTGCGGGCCAGCGCCGAGGGATCCTGCTTGATCGCGATGAAGCCGCGGCAACGCTCGCGCAGGCGCGCCATGTTGGCGGTCTGCCACTGCACCATGGCCTTGCGGTCCTCGTGCGCGATCTCGGTGTCGAGGTCCAGCACGATCAACACGAACGCATCCGGTTGCGCGAGCAACCGTTCCATCTCGCCGATCCAGCGTTCGGCATAGCCCTGCGGCGCATGGCCGTGGCGCACCAGCACCAGCGGAAACTGCGACAGGTCGTGGTATTCGAAGTGGGTGAAGGTCATTCGTACATTCCTTTCATGGGGGCCGGCGGCCGCGCGCAGCGGTCGCAGCAGCCATACAGCGACAGGCTGTAGCTGACGAGCGAGTAGCCCTGGCGCCGCGCGATGCGCTCGGCCAGCTGGGCCACGGCGGGATCGGCCGACTCGGCCACCTTGCCGCAGCGCGTGCAGATCACGTGGTCGTGACGGCCCTTGCCCGCCAGCTCGAACACGCTGTTGGCGGCATCGAAGTGATGCCGCACCAGCAACTCCGCGCGCACCAGCTGGCCCAGCACGCGGTACACGGTGGCCAGGCCGACGTCGTGGCCGTGCGCCAGCAGTTCGCGGTAGACCTCGGCCGCGCCCAGATGGCGCGCCGGGTGGCGGTGAAAGACCTCGAGGATCTTCAGCCGGGGAAAAGTGGCGCGCATGCCCGCGCTCTGCAGGGGGGCCGGGTCCATTTCCGTCTCCTTGGGCGTTTCGTTGTTGAGAATGATGTACATTCCCAAAGGAAACGGCTTGCGGGATTCCGACAACCTGTTCTTCAAACCTGCCAACTTATGCTCGAGCTTCCTCTGCAGGCGATCGACCGCGACCGCGTCTTCACGCCGCTGCACCTCGACGGCGCGCGCCAGCCGCGCGGCATGCACGTGCCCGAGCATTCGCATCGCGACGGCATGCTGCTGCTGGTGCGCGAGGGGCTGGTGCTGGTGCAACGCGGCGATGCCGTCTGGCCGCTGCATCCGGGCCGGCTGGGCTGGGTGCCGCCGCAGCTGGCGCACGAGGCCCGCTGGTTCGGCCGCTCGCGTGGCACCCTGCTCTATGTGCGCAGCGACGCCTGCGCGAGCCTGCCGGCCGAGCCGCGGGTGTGGAGCCGCACCCCGCTGCTCGAGGCCCTGCTGCTGCGGCTTACCGAGAGCGAGCCCGGGCGCCTGCCCGGCACGCACGCGGAACAGGTGTACGCCCTGCTCTGCGCCGAACTCGCGCTGAGCCAGGACGCGCCCTTCACCTTGCCGCTGCCGCGCGAACGCCGCCTGCTCGAGCTGGCGCTGCGCCTGCTCGACGACCCCGCCGATCCCAGCGACATCGAGACCTGGGCGCACCGGGTCAGCATGTCGGCGCGCACCCTGATGCGGCGCTTCCGGCTCGAGACCGGCGTCACGCTCGGCCAGTGGCGCCAGCAGGCGCGCCTGCTGCGCGCGCTCGAGTTCCTCGCGCATGGCCAGGCGGTCACCGACGTGGCGCTCGCCGTGGGCTACGAAAGCACCAGCGCCTTCATCGGCAGCTTCCGCGCCAGCTTCGGCGTCACGCCCAGCCAGTACCACGCCCGCCTGCCGCCGGCCTGATCGGCGCATAATGCGCAGCTGTCATCAGCCGGGCGCGGGCCCGCGGGAAGCATCGTCATGTTGGGAATCCTGGCCGCGCTGCCGGAAGAAATCACCGAATTGCTGGCCGAAATGGGCCCCACCGCCGAGGTGCACCGCATCGGCATGCGCGACTATCACGTCGGCGTCCTGGCCGGGCAGCCCTGCGTGCTGGTGCTCACGCGCATCGGCAAGGTCGCCGCGGCCGCCACCACCGCGATGCTGCTGCACGCGTTCGGCGTGCGTGCGGTGGTGTTCACCGGCGTGGCCGGCGGCATCCATCCGCGCGTGCAGGTCGGCGACGTGGTGATCGGCGACGCGCTGCTGCAGCACGACCTCGATGCCCGGCCGCTGTTCCCGCGCTACGAGGTGCCGCTGCTGGCGCGTTCGCACTTCGCCACCGAGGCCGCGCTCACCGCGCTGCTCGGGCAATGCGCGGCCGACTTCCTGGCCGGCTACGCCCATGGCCGCGCGGCGCAGCCGGCGGTGCATCACGGCCCCATCGCCACGGGCGACTGCTTCGTCGGCGACGCCGTCACGCTGGCGCGCCTGCGCGAGGAGCTGCCGCAGGCGCTCTGCGTCGAGATGGAGGGCGCCGCGGTGGCGCAGGTGTGCCACGAGTTCGGCGTGCCCTGCGCGGTGCTGCGCACGATCTCCGACCGCGCCGACAACGCCGCCCCGGTCGACTTCAAGCGCTTCCTGAACGAGGTCGCCAGCGTGTACTCGGCGGGCATCCTGCGCCGCTTCCTGCGCGCCCTGCCCGCGCCTGGCGGCTGAGCGCCGGGCCGTGCCACAATCGCGGCCATGCCCCAGACCCTGCCCTCCCCGCACGACAACCGCCTGCAACCGGGCGCCCTGAGCCAGCAGCTCGCCGCGCTGCCGGCCGCGTGGCGCGAGACCCTGCAATCCGACGCCGTGGCGCCGGCCCTGGCCCGCGTCACCGGCCACGTCGAACAGCGCCTGGCGGAGGGCGCGGTGGTCTATCCGGCCACGCCGTGGCGCGCGCTGGCCGAGCTGGCGCCGCACGAGGTGCGGGTGGTGATCCTGGGGCAGGATCCCTATCACGGGCCGGGCCAGGCCCAGGGCCTGGCGTTTTCGGTGCCCGACGACTGCAAATGCCCGCCCAGCCTGCGCAACATCTTCAAGGAGATCCTGCGCGAGCAGCCCGACGCCGGGCCGCTCGGCCACGACCTCGGCAGCTGGGTGCGCCAGGGCGTGCTGCTGCTGAACACCTCGCTCACCGTGGAGGACGGCCAGGCGGGCTCGCACGCCAAGCGCGGCTGGGAAACGGTGACGGATGCAATCTTCGCCCGCGTGGCGCAAGATACTGAACCCAAAGCGTTTTTGCTCTGGGGCGCGCATGCCCAGGCCAAGGCGGCACTGTTGCCGGCAGGCCACAGGCATCTGGTGTTGCAATCCAACCACCCTTCCCCCCTGTCGGCCAGCCGTCCCCCTGTGCCGTTCCTGGGCTGCGGGCACTTTTCCCGGGTGAATGCGTGGCTCGCGACCCAAGGCAAAACCCTAATTGACTGGTCATCGACTCGTAAAAAAAATCCCGCACAACGCGAATTCGCGTTATGATCGCTGCGCTGCACCAAACAGATTCGGCATTTATTTCATACGCATACCGCGTTTTCGCAGTCAGCCCGGTTCCCATACCCGGCCCCATGCCGAAGCTCATCGCTTCCTGACCTCTTTCCTTTCGCCCCGCGATCGCTCCATTGGATCGCACTACGCGCACGGTTGATTCGGTCGGCACGATGCTCCATTCAACCGTTGCCTGGTTCCGGCGCCGATAAATCGGTAACGCCCGTCCACGGCACCTGCGCCGCATCGCGCGGCAAGGAAAAGCTATGTCTTTCGCAGACCTGGGCTTGGCGCCCACTATTCTCTCGGCCCTACAGGAAGCCGGTTTTCAAGAGCCCACGCCCGTCCAGGCCGCCGCTGTGCCCAAGGCCATCGCCGGCACCGACCTGATGGTTTCGTCGCAGACCGGTAGCGGCAAGACCGCCGCCTTCATGCTGCCCGCCCTGAACCGCATTGCCTCGATGCCCGCCAACGGCGGCACCGGCGTGCAAGTGCTGGTGCTCACCCCGACCCGCGAACTCGCGCTGCAAGTGGCCGACGCCACCGCTTCGTACGGCCGCAACCTGCCGGGCCTGCGCACCGCCACCGTCGTGGGCGGCATGCCCTACGGCGCCCAGCTCAAGGCGCTGTCGCGCCGTGTCGACGTGCTCGTCGCCACGCCGGGCCGCCTGCTCGACCACCTGAAGGCCGGTCGCGTCAAACTCAACACCGTGCACACCCTGGTGCTCGACGAAGCCGATCGCATGCTCGACATGGGCTTCATCGAAGACATCGAAACCATCCTGAGCCGCCTGCCCAACGATCGCCAGACCCTGCTGTTCTCGGCGACCCTGGACGGCAGCGTGGCCCGCCTGGCCGAAAAGATGATGCGCGCTCCGGAGCGCATCGAGATCGCCGGCCACCGCGACAAGCACACCAACATCACGCAAAGCCTGCTGTACGCCGACGACGCCGACCACAAGATGCGTCTGCTCGACCACGTGCTGCGCGACGTGCGCCTGGACCAGGCCATCGTCTTCACCTCGACCAAGCGTGGCGCCGATGACCTGGCCGAGCGCCTGGCCGACGACGGCTTCGCCGCCGCTGCCCTGCACGGCGACATGAACCAGCGCCAGCGTTCGCGCACCCTGACCCAGCTGCAACGCGGTCAGGTCCGCATCCTGGTCGCCACCGACGTGGCCGCCCGCGGCATCGACGTGCAAGGCATCAGCCACGCCGTCAACTTCGACCTGCCGCTGCAGGCCGAAGACTACGTGCACCGTATCGGCCGTACCGGCCGCGCCGGTCGCGACGGCCTGGCCTTCACGCTGGCCACGCACTCGGAACGCCACAAGGTGCGCCGCATCGAGCACTACATCGGTCAATCGATCAACCCCGAAGTGATCGCCGGCCTCGAGCCGCAACGCACCCCGCGCCCGAGCTCGGGCGGTGGCGGCGGCGGCCGCTTCAACAAGGGTGGCCCGCGCCACGGCGGCGGCAAGCCCTACGACCGCAAGCCGCGCGAGTTCAACGGCGACCGTCCGCAGCGCGACTTCAGCGGCGACCGCCCGCAACGCGACTTCGGCGATCGTCCGCAGCGCAGCTTCGGTGACCGTCCGCAAGGCAACTTCGGCGACCGCCCGCAGCGCAGCTTCGGCGACCGTCCGCAACGCGACTTCGGCGACCGTCCGCAGCGCAGCTTCGGTGATCGTCCGCAAGGCAACTTCGGCGACCGCCCGCAGCGCAGCTTCGGCGACCGTCCGCAACGCGACTTCGGTGATCGTCCGCAGCGCAGCTTCGGTGACCGCCCGCAAGGCAACTTCGGCGACCGCCCGCAGCGCAACTTCGGCGACCGTCCGCAGCGCAGCTTCGGCGACCGTCCGCAAGGCAACTTCGGTGATCGTCCGCAACGCAACTTCGGTGACCGTCCGCAGCGCAGCTTCGGCGACCGTCCGCAAGGCAACTTCGGTGATCGTCCCCAGCGCGACTTCGGCGATCGTCCGCAGCGTGACTTCGGCGACCGCCCGCAGCGCAACTTCGGCGACCGCCCGAGCTTCGCCAAGCGCGGCGCCGCGCCCAAGCGCTTCGGCAAGTCGGCCGACCGCCGCGGCTGATCCCGCGCAGCGCCTCGCGCGCTGGCAAGGTCCCCGGAACGCCCCGCCCTGCGGGGCGTTCTGCTTTGCGCGGCCGGCGGCGCCATCAGGGGCTTTGTCCGGGCACGCGGCGCGGCATGGGAAAATAGCGGCATGCGATCCACACCTGCCAACCTGCCCCCTCTCGATCCCGCCGGCGCGGCCCACAGCGAACGCGTGGCCGAGCATCTGCGCGCCGCGGTGCGCGCCCACGACGGCTGGCTGCCGTTCGACCGCTGGATGGCCGATGCGCTGTACGCGCCGGGGCTGGGCTACTACACCGCCGGCGCGGTGAAACTCGCGCCCGGCAGCGAGGCCGGCGCGCGCCGCCGCCTGCCCACCGGCGACTTCGTCACGGCCCCCGAGCTCACCCCGCTGTTCGGCCAGACCGTGGCGCAACAGGCGGCCGAGATCCTGGCCCAGTGCGCGGGCGACACCGTGCTCGAGTTCGGCGCCGGCACCGGCGCGCTGGCCGAGGCCGTGCTGGCTACGCTCGACGAACTCGGCATCGCCGCGCAGTACCGCATCGTCGAGGTGTCGGCCGACCTGCGCGCGCGCCAGCAGGCGCGGCTCGCGCCGTTCGGCGACCGGGTGCAGTGGCTCGACGCCCTGCCCGCGCAATTCGTGGGCTGCGTGCTGGGCAACGAGGTGCTCGACGCCATGCCGGTCCAGCTCTTCACCTGGAGCGAGCGCGCCGAGGTCATGGTGCGCGGCGTCGCGCTCGATGACGACGGCGACTTCGTGTGGGCCGACCGCCCGGCCGACGCGGCGCTGGCGCGCGCCGTGAGCACGCGCATGCCGCCCCTGCCCGGCTACGTGTCGGAGATCAATCTGCAGGCCGAGGCCTGGGTGCGCGGCATGGGCCAGTGGCTCGCGCGCGGCGCCGCCCTGCTGTTCGACTACGGCTTTCCGCGCCACGAGTACTACCACCCGCAGCGGGCCACGGGCACGCTGATGTGCCACCTGCGCCATCACGCCCATGCCGATCCGTTCGTCGCCCCGGGCCTGCAGGACATCACCGCCCACGTGGACTTCACGGCGATGGCGGACGCGGCGCTCGAAGGCCGGCTCGACGTCTACGGCTATACCTCGCAGGCGCGCTTCCTGATGAACGCCGGCCTGCTCGACCGGCTGGGCCGGCTCGATCCCGCCGACGCGCGCGCCTATGCGCAGCAGACCGCGCCGGTGCAGAAGCTGCTGTCCGAGGCGGAGATGGGCGAGCTGTTCAAGGTGTTGGCCGTGGGCCGCGACATCGACGGCGGCCTGCAGGGCTTTCGCCGCGGCGACCGCCGCGACGCGCTGTAGCGCTCAACCCGGCGCGAGGGCGCGCAGGCGGGCCTCGTGCAGCGCGGGCTTGATGCGGGCGGGGTCGCCCGCGCAGGCCTGCGCGATGGCGCCGGCATCGACGCCGCGCACCGCCTCCAGGCGCGCCCGCCATGCGGCCACATCGACCTCGGCCACCACGGCGGCGGCCTCCAGCAGCTCGATGAAGCGCTGCGGCTTGCGCAGGCCGTCGCAGCGCTCGATCAGCGCCAGCTGGCGCGCGGCATCGGCCGCGTGCGGCAGCGCCTCCAGCACCAGCGGCAGCAGCCGCGCCTGGTCGGCGCAGTCGGTCGGCACGCGCAGCCGCTGCGACAGCGCGTCGCGCGCGTCGGCGCGGCGGCACATCAGCGCATAGCGGCCCGCCAGCGGCAGGCCGGCCGCGGCGGCGCGATCCAGGTCGGCCGCGGCCTCCTGCCAGGCGTGCAACTGCGGCATCACGCGCGCCAGCGCGCCGGTCTGCGCCAGCACCTCCAGCATGCGCGCCGGACGCGGCAGCATGAGCGCGCGCGAGAGCTCCTTCCAGACGCGCTCGGGCACCAGCGCATCGGCCTCGCCGGCCGCGACCATGTCGCGGCACAGCTGCAGGGTTTCGTCGGCCACGCGGAAATCGCCGAAGCGCGCGGCGAACCGGCCCAGCCGCAGGATGCGCACGGGATCCTCGGCGAACGCCGTGCCGACGTGGCGCAACACGCGCGCCCGCACGTCGGCCTGGCCATCGAGCGGATCGACCAGCTCGCCTTCCGGCGTGCGCGCGATCGCGTTGACGGTGAGGTCGCGGCGTTGCAGGTCTTGTTCGAGCGTGACGTCGGCGCCGGTGTAGAACGTGAAGCCCTTGTAGCCCACGCCCGACTTGCGCTCGGTGCGGGCCAGCGCGTATTCCTCTTTGGAGCGCGGGTGCAGGAAGACCGGGAAATCGCCGCCCACCGGGATGAAGCCGCGCGCGGTCATGTCGGCGGGCGACGCGCCCACCACCACCCAGTCGCGGTCGCCGGGGGGCAGGCCGAGCAGCTCGTCGCGCACGGCGCCCCCCACGATGTAGACCTGCAGGCCGTCGATCGCGGGATCGTCGTGCGCGGCGCCGCCGCTCATTGGCCGGCCTTGGTGGCCACCACCGACGGCGGCACGATGCTGCCCAGGCGCTCCTTGAGCGACTGCGGCTGGCCGCTGAACAGGGCGGCGTAGTAGACCGCGTTGGACATCACGTTTTTCACGTAGAGCCGGGTCTCGGTGAACGGAATGGTTTCCGCGAACACCGCGCCCTCGACCGGGTGCGTGAAGGTGGAGCGCCAGTTGCGCGGCCGGCCCGGGCCGGCGTTGTAGCCCGCGCTGGCCAGCACCTGCGAATTGTCGAGGTCGCGCAGCACCATGTTGAGGTATTGCGTGCCGAGCTCGGTGTTGGTGTCGAAATCGTTGACGCCGCCGGGCTGGAAATCCTGCATGCCGATCTTCTTGGCCACCCACTTGGCGGTGGCGGGCATCAGCTGCATCAGGCCCGAGGCGCCGGCATGCGAGCGCGCGTCCATGATGAAGCGCGACTCCTGGCGGATCAGGCCATAGACCCAGGCCGGGTCGATGTCGATGGCGCGCGCCTTGGCGCTCACGCGGCCCTCGAAGGGCGCGATGTAGCGCTGGCTGAAATCGAACTCGCGCGCGGTGCGCTCGGAGGTGTTGACCACGCGGTCGTAGATGCCTTCGGCGCGGGCCAGCTCGGCGGCCGCGAACAGCTGCCGGTCGGTCATGCCGCGTATCGTGAAGTTCCATTCGGGCACGGCCTCGGCGCGCCAGCCCATGCGGAACATGTAAATGGCGCGCTGCAGGCCCGGATTGGCGCGTGCCTCCGCCATCTCGGCGTCGGTGACGGCGGCCGGGCGCGGCGGCACGGTGATGCGGCGGCCCAGCTCCTCGGTGGCGAGCTGGCCGTAGAAATCGAAGCCGTCGGCAATGCTGGCGAAGCCGCGCTGCGCCGCGTCTTTATGGCCCAGCGCCAGCTGGCCGCGCGACTTCCAGTAGACCCACACCGGCTCGGCCTGCTGGTCCGCCGACATGGTGTCGATCGCGGCGATCACCCAGGCCCAGTCGATGCGCGGCTGGCGCAGCGCCGACCGGACCTTCCAGGCGTGATTGTTGTCGCTCATGCGGATGTGGCCGGCGGCGCGATACCAGGCCTCGGCGCGCGGGTCCTGGTCGATCGCGGCGGCCAGCGCATACTGGCCGCGCACCCAGGCCAGGTACGGCTTGGCGAGGTGGCGTTCCCATTCGCGCTGCAGATAGGAGTCGGCCACGCTGACGTCGCCGCGCGCCAGCCGCGCGAGCGCGATGGCGACGAGTTCCTTTTCGTTGCGGCCGACCGGCGACTTGCCCTGCCGCACCAGCCACTTCATCGGATCCTTCATCATCGCGTCGTAGGTCTTGAGATCCTGCGGCTCGAAGATGTAGGTGGCGAGCTTGCGCGCGTCGGTGGTGCGGTTGGCCTCGAGCGCGTCGCGCATCTGCGGCTGGATCTGGTCCCAGCCCAGGATGTCGTCGGCCACGAGCTGGTCGTAGAGCGACCAGCAGGCGGTGCCCGAGCCGAACGCGGCCTGGGCCTGCGCGGCCGTGGCGCGCTGGCCGGTCATGTGGCGCGCCATCAGCGTGGCGCACTCGACCTGCGAATTGCCGGCCTTCACCGGCGCGAGCTTGCGGATGGTTTCGAAGTCGCCGCTGCGCGCGGCGGCCTGGATCCAGTCGCCGCGCAGCCGGTCTTCGAGATAGCTGCCCGCATTGTTGCGCAGGAAACGATTGAGCTCGGCGGTGGGGCGCTGGCCGCCCGGCGGGCTCCAGAGCTGATAGCGCAGCAGCCAGTATTCGGGATAGGCGGCGAGCGGGTCGCCCTTGGCCTGCGGCACCATCGCGGCGAGCACCGACCACTGCTTGCGGTTCATGGCTTCGCGCGCGGCCACCACGGCCTGCGTGGCCGCGGTCTGGGGCGACTCGGGCAGGCCCGCCAGCACGGCGGGCGGGACGGCGATGGGGCGGCCGGCCTGGTCGGGCGGCAGCGACGATTGCAGCGTGAGCGCGGAGGTCTCGGCGCCGGCGGGCGCCTGGGCGCGCTGCTGCGCATCGACCGGCGCACAGGCCGCCGTGAAGAGCGCCAGCATCGGCAACGCACGGCGCCATGCCGAGGTCGGCGCCATCTGGTCGAGGCGCGCAGGCATGCCGGACCGCAAAACCTCGCGGGCCGATTTCTGATACCTTTGCGACTCAAGCACCCGCTTTTGCCCGCTTGCTTGACCCATTGCCTGCCCCCTCAGCCGAACCGCATGCCCAACGAAAACAATGCAGAGAATACCGCAGTCGCGTTGCGTACGCGATTGCGCCAGGCCCGCGCCGCCCTGCCCGCCGATGCGCGCAGCCGCGGTGCGCTGCTCATGCGTGCGCGGCTGTTCACGTGGGTGAACGTGGCGCGCGATGCGCTGGCCGACGCCGGCCGGCCGCTGCGCACCATCGCGGCGTTCTGGCCCATGGCCGACGAGCCCGATCTGCGCCCCCTGCTCGAGCAATGGGTGGCCGCCGGTTACGAGGTCTGCCTGCCGGTGGTGGTGACGCGTGACGCGCCGTTGGAATTCCGCAACTGGACGCCCGATGCGCCCATGCAGGCGGGCGCCTACGGCATCGCCGAGCCGGTCGGCGGGCCCTCGCGCCAGCCCGACGTGGTGCTGGTGCCGACCCTCGGTTACACCGGCCGGGCCGACCGCCTGGGCTACGGCGGCGGCTACTACGACCGCACGCTGGCCGCGCTGTTCGCCGGCGGCGCCGAGCCCCTGACCATCGGCATCGCCTGGACCGAAGGCCGGCTGCCCGACCACTACACCCCGGCCCCGCACGACATCACGCTCGATGCGATCCTCACGCCCGAGGGCTGGGTGCCGGACGCGCCGCTGGGCACCGGCGGCACGCCCCAGGGCAGTGCCGGCGTCCAGCGCTTCCGCCTCAATTGATTCCCCTGCCCGGTCCCTGACGCACCGGGTCGGCGCATGATGACGGCAACGGCCCGCCCCAGGCGGCCGCGCGCCGCCTGCCTGGCCGCACCACGCTGAAGCGGTGCCGATGCCCATTTTCGTGCCCTCCGTCCGCGCATGAGCCCCGGCGGAGGCCCGCCCGGGCGCGCAAGCGCGCCGGGCCCGCCATGCCACACGCCGCGCCGCTAGCCGCACGCCGCCAGCCGCGCCAAAAGCTGGCATGGCTGTTGCTTGTGCTCATGACACGGATAAGGGCGTCCCCGAGGCGCCCGCGCCGCCCCGCGCGGCGACACCCAGCAGGAGATGCCATGCACGACACCGCCCCACGGCCCGCCGCCTTCGACGAGATGCACGATGCGCAGGGCCATGTGCGACCGCACTACCGCGCCTTCGCACAATGGCTGGCCGGCGAGCCGCCCGACGCGATGAGCGCGCGCCAGATCGAGGCCGACCTGAACTTCCGCCGGGTCGGCATCACCTTCTCGGTCGCGGGCGACGCGGCCGGCACCGAACGCCTGATCCCGTTCGACCTGATCCCGCGCATCATCCCGGCCGAGGAATGGCGCCGGCTCGACGCCGGCCTGAAGCAGCGCGTGCGCGCGCTCAACCGCTTCATCCACGACATCTATCACGACCATGACATCGTGCGGGCCGGCATCATCCCGGCCGAACAGGTGTTCCTGAACGCGCAGTACCGGCCCGAGATGCAGGACATCGACGTGGCCGAAGGCATCTACTGCCACGTGGCCGGCGTCGATATCGTGCGCGCCGGTCCGGGCGACTTCTATGTGCTCGAGGACAACCTGCGCGTGCCCTCCGGCGTGTCGTACATGCTCGAGAACCGCAAGATGTCGATGCGGCTGCTGCCCGAGGCGTTCTCGCGCATCAAGATCCGGCCGGTGGCGCACTATCCCGACCTGCTGCTCGACAATCTGCGCGAGGTGGCGCCGAACGTGAGCGACGAGCCCACGGTCGTGGTGCTCACGCCCGGCATGTACAACTCCGCGTACTTCGAGCATGCCTTCCTGGCGCAGCAGATGGGCGTGGAGCTGGTCGAGGGGCAGGACCTGTTCGTCGACCAGAACACGGTGTACATGCGCACCACGCGCGGCCCGCGCCGCGTCGACGTGATCTATCGCCGCCTCGACGACGACTTCCTCGATCCGCTGTCGTTTCGCGCCGACTCGGCGCTGGGCGTGCCGGGACTGCTGTCGGCCTATCGCGCCGGCCGCATCACGCTGGCCAATGCCATCGGCACCGGCATCGCCGACGACAAGTCCACCTATCTGTACGTGCCCGACATGATCCGCTTCTACCTGGGCGAGGAGCCGATCCTGTCGAACGTGCCGACCTGGCAGTGCGCGCGCCCCGACGAGCTCTCGCACGTGCTGGCCAACATGCACGAGCTGGTGGTGAAGGAGGTGCACGGCGCCGGCGGCTACGGCATGCTGGTCGGCCCCTCCTCGACCACGGCACAGATCGAGGCCTTCAAGGAGCGCGTGCGCGCCAATCCGTCGAACTACATCGCGCAGCCGACGCTGGCGCTCTCGACCACGCCCACCTACGTTGAATCGGGCGTGGCGCCGCGCCACGTCGACCTGCGGCCCTACGTGCTGTGCGGCAAGGAAATCCGCACCGTGCCGGGCGGGCTGTGCCGCGTGGCGCTGATCGAGGGCTCGCTGGTGGTCAACAGCAGCCAGGGCGGCGGCACCAAGGACACCTGGGTGCTGGAAGACTGAGGACAGGAGAACCCCATGCTGAGCCGAACCGCCGACCACCTGTTCTGGATGTGCCGCTACATCGAACGCGCCGAGAACACCGCACGGATGCTGGACGTGAACCTGCAGATGTCGCTGCTGCCGCAAGACCCGCGCTCGCGCGACAGCTCCTGGCAGGCGCTGCTGCGCATCTCCGAGCTGCAGCACGGCTATCGCGACAAGTATCCCGACATCACGCCGGACAGCGTGCTGCACTACATGGTGCGCGACCCCGACAACCAGTCGTCGATCTATTCCTGCCTGCGCGCCGCGCGCGAGAATGCCCGCGCGGTGCGCGGCAGCCTCACCACCGAGGTCTGGGAGACCTACAACACCACCTGGCTCGACCTGCAGAAGCGCCTGCAGGGCGACCTGCTGGAGCGCAACCCCGGCGAATTCTTCGAGTGGGTGAAGTTCCGCTCGCACCTGGCGCGCGGCGTGACGGTGGGCACCATGCTCGAAGACGAGGCGCTGGTGTTCCTGCGGCTGGGCATGCACCTGGAGCGCGCCGACAACACCGCGCGCCTGCTCGACGTGAAGTTCCACGAGAGCGACGAGGCCGAGCACGGCATCAACAGCGAGTTCTACCGCTGGTCGGCCATCCTCAGCTCGGTGTCGGGCCTGGAGGTGTATCGCAAGGTCTACCGCGACGTGATCACGCCCGACCGCGTGGCCGAGCTGCTGATCCTGCGCGCCGACATGCCGCGCTCGCTGCTGTCGTCGATCGGCGCCGTGGCCGACGACCTGGCGCGGGTGTCGAACCAGCGCTCGGCCGAAACCGAGCGGCGCGCCGGCATGCTGTGTGCGGAGCTGCGCTATGCCCGCGTTGAAGACATCCTGCGCGGCGGCGGCCTGCACCGCTTCCTCGAACGCTTCCTCGACCGCGTCAACGACCTCGGCAACCGCGTCAGCCAGGACTTCCTGCTGCCGCTGTCGGCATGACGGCGCCCGCGACGACAAGGAGACCCGCATGAAACATCTGATCCGCCACATCACGCGCTATCAGTACACCGCGCCCGTGAGCTACAGCATCCAGGTGCTGCGCCTGACGCCGCGCCTGGACGAACACCAGCGCGCCCTGCGCTGGCACATCGAGGCGCCCGGTCCGCTGGCCGAGCAGGTCGATGCCTACGGCAACGTCACGCACACGCTCACGCTCACCCGTCCGCACGACGAAATCGAGCTGCGCGTGAGCGGCCACGTCGAGATCGACACGCTGCCCGAGGGCCGGCTGCGCCAGGAAGACAGCCGCCTGCCGCTGCACGCCTTCTGCGTGCCGACCCCGCTCACGCAGAGCGGCGCGGCCATCCAGGCCTTCTGCGCGGCCATCCTGCCGCAGGGCATGCACACGCCGGCCGACGCGCTGGCGCTGGCGCAGGCGATCTGCGACCGCGTGGCCTACGAGCCCGGCACCACCGACGTCACCACCGCCGCCGAACAGGTGCTGGCGCTCGGCCATGGCGTGTGCCAGGACCACGCGCACCTGTACCTGGCCTGCGTGCGCGGCATGGGCCTGCCCGCGCGCTACGTGAGCGGCTACCTCTACACCGAGGCCGAACACGCCGCCAGCCACGCCTGGGTCGATGTGTGGCTGGCCGAGCACGGCTGGATCAGCGTGGACGTGACCAACCGCCAGTACGCCTCCGACTGCCACTGCCGGCTGGCCGTGGCGCGCGACTACGACTCGGCCTCGCCGGTGCGCGGCGTGCGCTCGGGCGGCGGCGAGGAATCGATGACGGTGACGGTGCAGGTGCAGCAGGCGGCGCAGCAGCAGTAGGGGCGCACCGCAGGGGATTCGCCGGGTCAGGGATATCGGGCCGGCATCGCCCTCGACCCTCCGGCAAAAAGATCACGCTCGCCGATCCGTTGCCCGCGCAACCGCTCGCAAGCGCGCGGGACTCGCCACCGCGCCGCCGCGCATTTCGGGGACGCAGCGGCCGCGCGTGGCGGCCGTCCCTGGCCCTACAATAGCCGGGCAAGCACTTGTCTCATTCGTACCATGACCTACTGCATCGCCGCCCAGCTCAACCAAGGCCTCGTATTTCTGTCCGACTCACGCACCAACGCGGGGGTCGACCAGATCAGCATCTTCCGCAAGCTCAGCGTGTTCGAGCTGCCGGGCGAGCGCGTCATGGTGCTCATGACCTCGGGCAACCTGGCCCTGTCGCAGGCGGTCGTGAACACGCTGGCCCAGGAAAACGCCAATCGTCCCGACTCGATCTGGCGCGTGCCGAACATGTTCGAGGCCGCGCGGCGCGTGGGTGATGCGGTGCGCCAGGTCCACGATCGCGACGCCGCGGCGCTGCGCGAA
>Ga0160496_1000363_pt1 | contig 23178 bp, 24 predicted proteins | sample DIDPMG_2_FD_108231 | JGI IMG/M metagenome (GOLD analysis project Ga0160496, IMG submission 108231) | Enriched soil microbial communities from UW Madison campus, WI, USA - DID2937_E24_FP MG | ecosystem: Environmental > Terrestrial > Soil > Grasslands | place: USA: Madison, Wisconsin | collected...
ACCTGTCCCTTTATTTTTCTCCGGACAGCCTACAAGTTCCGCTTGCGTCCGAGTTCAAATTACTGTTTAAATTTGGCGCGTAACCCACTAATTCAACTGGACTTTTTTGGACCTCATCCGAAACAAGGCCAGGCAAGATCTCTGAAGATTCAGACAAGGTTTGTAATCCCATGGCATTTTCCTGGATGCGAGCAATTTCCACGGCACTGGCGCCCCTGGCGCTGGCCGCGGCCGCGCTCCTGCCCCTGACCGCGCACGCGGCCGCCGCCAAGGATCCCTGCAAGACCAACGCAAAGTCGTCCGCCTGCAAGGCCGCCCAGAGCAAAAAGAAAACCACGGCCGCCAAGCCCGCGAGCAAGTCTTCCAGCAAGTCCTCGGCCAAGACCGGCAGCAAGAGCGCCCCCGCCAAGTCGGCTTCCGCCGGCAAGAACACCAACACCACCAAGATCAAGGCAAGCACCCGCAAGAAGGCGGCCGCCACGGCCGCCGCGGGCGACGCGGCCATGCCGCCGCTGGCGTCCTCGCCCGCCGCCGAAGCGCGCGCGCTGCGCTCGACCACGGCCTACGTGCAGGATCTCGAGACCTCCACGGTGATGTTCGCCAAGAACGAAAACGTGGTGCGCCCGATCGCCTCGATCTCCAAGCTCATGACGGCACTGGTGGTGGTCGACGCCAACCTGCCGATGGACGAGGTGATCGAGGTCACCGACGACGACGTCGACACGCTCAAGCACACCACCTCGCGCCTGCGCGTGGGCACGCGCCTGACGCGCGGCGACATGCTGCACCTGGCGCTGATGTCCTCGGAGAACCGCGCCGCGCACGCGCTGGGCCGCAACTACCCGGGCGGCCTGAATGCCTTCGTGACCGCGATGAACGCCAAGGCGCGTTCGCTCGGCATGCTGAGCACGCACTTCATCGAGCCCACCGGCCTGTCGAGCGAAAACGTATCGTCGCCGCACGACCTGGCGCGGCTGCTGCGCGCCGCCGCGCAGCGCCCGCTGATCCACCGCTACTCCACCGACACGGAGTACGACGTCGAGATCAACAACCGCACGCAGACCTTCCGCAACACCAACCTGCTGGTGCGCAAGCCCGACTGGGACATCAAGGTGTCCAAGACCGGCTTCATCAACGAGGCGGGCGAATGCCTGGTGATGCTGGCGCGCATCAACGGCCGCGACGTGGCCATCGTGCTGCTGGACTCGCAGGGCAAGCTCTCGCGTATCGGCGATGCGGTACGCATCCGCCGCATCCTGCAAAGCGACGTGGCCATGCTCTAAGACCACGGGCTCAATAAAAAGAATCGCCGCTGCTCACACAGCGGCGTTTTTTTTTGCGCAGGGGTTTCAGGCGGTGGCGCGCTCGGGCAGCGGCCGCTCGTCGAACAGGTCGGGGCGCAGGCCCTGGAACACGGTGCGGGCATCGAGGCCGCGGATGGGGACTGCCGCGTCGCGCGGAATGCGGCCCTCGGCCTGCAGCATCTGGTAGCGCAGGCAGCACACGCGCAGGAACGAGGTGAAGTTGGGCACCTCGCCGCGATAGTCCATCAGCTCGTCGTAGAGCCGCTCGATCAGTTGCGTGACGCGCATGCCGTCGCGCGCGGCGAGCTCCTCGAGCACGTTCCAGAAGAGTTTTTCGAGGCGCACGCTGGTGGCCACGCCGTGCAGGCGCAGCGAGCGTGCCTCGGTGGCATAGGATTGCGCGTTGGCGCGCACGAAGATCTCGCACATGGTGACTCCCGCCGTGGCCCGGTGACTCCACACTTTAGGCCGGCGCCACGCGCAGGGCAATGGGGGCCGGCGCCGGCCCTCTGCCCCGCGACGCGGATCAGTGCGAGATGCGCGTGCCCAGCACGGCGAGGAACTGCGCCAGCCAGGCCGGATGGGCCGGCCATGCCGGCGCGGTGACCAGGTTGCCGTCGGTGTGGGCCTGGTCGATGGCGATCTCGGCATAGGTGCCGCCCGCCAGCCGGACCTCCGGCGCGCAGGCCGGGTAGGCCGAGCAGGTGCGGCCCTCGAGGATGCCCGCGGCGGCCAGCAGCTGCGCGCCGTGGCAGACGGCGGCGATGGGCTTGTTGGCCTGGTCGAAGTGCCGCACGATCTCCAGCACGCGCTCATTGAGCCGCAGGTATTCCGGCGCGCGTCCGCCCGGGATCACCAGGCCGTCGTAGTTCTGCGGCTCGACCTTGGCGAAGTCGTAGTTCAGCGCGAAATTGTGACCGCGCTTTTCGCTGTAGGTCTGCGCGCCCTCGAAATCGTGGATCGCGGTGGCCACGCTGTCGCCGGCCTTTTTGTCGGGACACACCGCGTGCACCTTGTGGCCCACGGCCAGCAGGGTCTGGAACGGCACCATGGTTTCGTAGTCTTCGGCGTAGTCGCCGACCAGCATCAGCAGGGTTTTGCTCATGATCGTCTCCGGTAGAGGACATGCGGGGCCGCGGGACGCGGCGCGCTGTTCTTGTGCTTGTGGCCCATTGTGCGCGGCCGGCGCCGGCCGCGGGTGGTAGCCCGATACCGCAGCGCTGCAACAGAGCTGTCAAGGCGCTTGCGGCAACGCCTGCTCACGTTTCGGGCGGAACCCGCGCCGCGCGCGCCCGGTCCACCGATGCAGGGCCGCACACCGTGGCCCCTCGTCATCCCGAGGTTTCCCATGCATCCGATCTCCGGCCCTGCCCCGTCCGCGCCCCGCGCCACCGGCCCGCGCCTGCCGCGCCGCATCGGCTTCGCCGGCCGCGCGGCCACGCTGGAGCCGCTGTCGCAGGCGCACGTGGACGAGCTCTGGCTGGCGATGGACGATGCGGAGGACAGCTGGCGCTACCTGAACTACGGGCCGTTCGCGAGCCGGCGCGCGCTGGCCGAGCAGGTGGCCAGCCTGGTGAGCCGCAGCTCGCCGCTCTACTGGGCCGTGCGGCGCCACGACAGCGGCCGCGCCGAAGGCTGGCTGTCGCTGTGCGACTGGTCGCTCACCGACGCCAGCCTCGAACTGGGCGGCATCTGGTTCGGACCCGCGCTGCAACGCACGCGCGCCGGCACCGAGGCCGTGTTCCTGCTGCTGCGATATGTGTTCGAAGACCTGCGCTTCGAGCGGCTGGTGTGGCGCAGCCTCACCGACAACACGCGCTCGCTGCACGCGGCGCGCCGCTACGGCTTCCGCCCCGAAGGGATCTGGCGCTCGGCCGCGCGGGTCAAGGGCCGGCGCGGCGACGTCGCCTGGCACGGCCTGCTGGCCGCCGAATGGCCGGCGCAGCGCGAGCGCCTGGCGGGCTGGCTCGACGAACGCAACTTCGGCGCCGATGGCCGCGCGCGCACGCCGCTGGCGCTGCCGCTGTGAGGTCTACTGTTCGAGGCCGACGCTGACGGGGGTGGCGCCGAGCAGGTCGACCAGCACCTGCGGCGCGATGCCGATCAGGTAGCCGCGCCGCCCGCCGTTGATATAGATCTGCGGGTAGTCGAGCACGGTGGCCTCGACGAACACCGGCATGCGCTTGCGCGTGCCGAACGGCGAGGTGCCGCCCACCTGGTAGCCCGAATGGCGCTGCGCCACCTCGGGCTGGCACGGCGCCACCTTCTTCAGGCCCGCCTGGCGCGCCAGATTCTTGGTCGAGACCTCGCGGTCGCCATGCATCAGCACCACGAGCGGCCGCGCCGCGTCGTCTTCCATGATGAGCGTCTTCACCACCGCATGCGGGTCCACGCCGAGCTGGCGCGCCGATTCGCGCGCGCCGCCGTGGTCGACGTACTCGTAGGTGTGTTCGCTGTAGGCCACCTTGTGCTGCTTGAGGAACTGGGTGGCGGGGGTTTCCGAGACGTGGCGGCTCTTGCTCATGGCGATGACGGGACAGGGGATCAGGCGCGCGGATGATGCGCGGCGTGCAGCGCGCGCAGGCGTTCCCGCGCGACGTGCGTGTAGATCTGGGTGGTGGAGATATCGGCGTGCCCCAGCAGCAGCTGCACCACGCGCAGATCCGCGCCGTGGTTCAGCAGGTGGGTGGCGAAGGCGTGGCGCAGCACGTGCGGCGACAGCGGCGCGCGCACGTCGGCCAGCAGGGCGTACTTCTTCACCAGTTGCCAGAAGGCCTGGCGCGACATGGCCTCGGCGCGCGCGGTGAGAAACATGGCGTCGGCGGCGCGGCCGCCCGCGAGCTCGGGGCGGCCCTCGCGCAGGTATTGATCGAGCCAGTGCGCGGCCTCGGCGCCCAGCGGCACCAGCCGGTCCTTGCCGCCCTTGCCCTGCAGCACCCGCACCACGCCCTCGTTCAGGCTCACGTCGAGCACCTTCACGCCCACCAGCTCGCTCACGCGCAGGCCGGTGGCGTAGAGGGTTTCGAGCATGGCACGGTCGCGCAGGCCGCGCGCGGTCTTGACGTCCGGCGCGTTCAGCAGCGCTTCCACCTGCCCTTCCGAGAGGGTCTTGGGCACGCGCAGGGGCTGCTTGGCGGCCACCAGCGTGAGGCAGGGATCTGCGGACACCACGTGTTCGCGCAGCGCCCAGGCGTAGAAGCGGCGCAGCGCCGCGAGCCGCCGGTTGGCGGTGGTGGGACGGCTCTCTTCGTGGCGCGCCGCGAACCAGGCGGAAATGTCGGCCGCGCCCACCTGCCGCAGCGCGGCGGCGGCCGCCTGGCCCTGATGCTCCTCGGGATGCTCGAGCCAGTGGGCGAAGGCGCTGAGGTCGCGGCGGTAGGCCGCCAGGGTATTGGCGGCCAGGCCGTCCTCGAGCCAGACGGCGTCGATGAAAGCGTCGATGTCGGGCTGGGAGGCCAGGGGCGCGGCGTCAGTCATGGCAATAGGAAAAACAGCGTGGCCGGCACGACGTGCCCGTTCGGAGGAGCCAGCCCCCGTCGACCGGGGCCCGCCCATTCTACGTCGAGCGGGGCGCGGCTCAGGATTGCGCGCGCAACCAGTCTTCGAACACCTTGAGGGCGCCGGACCGCTCGCTGCGCTGGGGATAACCGAAATAATAGCCCTGACTCACGGCCAGGGCCTGCGGCACCGGCATCGCCAGCGTGCCGGCATCGAGCGCCGGCTGCGCCAGGAAGCGCGGCATCAGGCCCACGCCCAGGCCGGCCTGCACCGCCGCCATCACCATCGTGAACAGCTCGTAGCGCGGCCCGCCGGCCGCCTGCGGGCCGTAGGCGTGACCGTTGGCCGTGTACCACTGGCGCCAGGCATCGGGACGCGAGGCCAGGTGCAGATGGGTCAGGCCCGCCAGCGGCAGGCCGGCGCGTGCCTCGGCGGCCACGGCGCCCGCCAGCGGCGGCGCGCACACCGGCACCAGCTCGCGCTCGGGGAACAGCAGCGCGCCCTGCGTGCCCGGCCAGATGCCGTCGCCATGGTAGAGCGCGCCGTCGAACGGCTGGTCCTTGAACTGGAACGGCAAGGTGCGCACCGACAGGCTCACGGTAATGTCGGGATGGGCCTGCTGGAACTGCGCCAGGCGTGGGATCAGCCAGGTGGTGGCCAGCGTGGGCACCACGGCGATGTGGATGCTGCGGCCCATGCCGGTGCGGCTCACCAGGCCGAAGGTGTCTTTCTCGATCTGGTCGAGGTGATGGCGGATGCGCCCGGCGTATTCGGCGCCGTGGTCGGTGAGCACGATGCGGCGCCTGACCCGGGTGAACAGCGCCACGCCCAGCCGCGCCTCCAGGCTCGCCACCTGCCGGTAGACGGCGCTGTGGGTGAGCGACAGCTCTTCGGCCGCGCGCGAAAAGCTGCCCAGCCGCGCCGAGGCCTCGAACGCCTGCAGGGCGCTCAGGTTGGGAATTCCGTTTCTCATCGCCGTGGCCCGTGGGCCCCTCCTCGCTTTCCCGCATCCCCCTGGCAGGGCGATGCGTCACCCGAACGGCCTCGCCCGGATGCTGCGTCGCAACACCGCGGGACGTGCCGGCAGGTCAACATGATGTGCAATTTTATCAATTGCTTTGTGCAAGTGAGGAACATTATCCTCGCGAGATATTCTCCCGTGGCCTGTCCGATGAACGCTGAAACCAACACCACTCCCGCCGCCCGCATGGGCGGCCACATCCTGGTCGACCAACTGGCCGCCCATGGCGTCAAGCACGTGTTCTGTGTGCCCGGCGAGAGCTACCTCGCGGTGCTCGACGGCCTGCACGATGCCAGCATCCACGTGACCGTGTGCCGCCAGGAAGGCGGCGCGGCCATGATGGCGGACGCGCACGGCAAGCTCACCGGCGAACCCGGCATCTGCATGGTCACGCGCGGCCCCGGCGCCTCCAACGCGCTGGCCGGCGTGCACATCGCCAAGCAGGACTCGACCCCGCTGATCCTGTTCGTGGGCCAGATCGAGCGCGGCATGCGCGAGCGCGAGGCCTTCCAGGAAATGGACTACCGCGCCGTGTTCGGCACGCAGGCCAAGTGGGTCACCGAGATCGACCAGGTCGAGCGCATCCCCGAACTGATCTCGCGCGCCTTCCACGTCGCCACCTCGGGCCGTCCGGGCCCGGTGGTGATCGCGCTGCCCGAAGACATGCTGGTGGAATACGCCTCGGTGCCCGACGCGCCCCGCTACGAGGTGATCGACGCCGCGCCCGCCGCGGGCCAGATCGACGAACTCGCCGGCATGCTGGCCGCCGCGAAGAACCCGGTCGCGATCCTCGGCGGCACGCGCTGGGATGCGCGCGGCGTGCAGCAGTTCGCCGACTTCGCCCGCGCCCACGCCCTGCCCACCGCGGTGTCGTTCCGGCGCCAGATGCTGTTCCCGGCCGACCACCCCTGCTACATCGGCGACGTGGGCCTGGGCATCAATCCGGCGCTGCTGCAGCGCGTGGCCGATGCCGACCTGATCCTGCTGGTGGGCGGCCGCATGTCGGAGAACCCGAGCCAGGCCTACACGCTGCTCGACATCCCGGTGCCGCGCCAGAAGCTGGTGCACGTGCATCCCGACAGCGGCGAGCTGGCGCGCGTCTACCGCCCCAACCTGGCCGTGAACGTGTCGCCCAACGCCTTCTGCGCCGCGCTGGCCGCCATCCCGGCCCCCAAGACCGAGCCGGTCTGGGCCGAAGGCACCCGCACCATGCGCGAGAGCTACCTGAAGTGGAGCGACCCGGCCGCCATCAAGACGCCGGGCCGCCTGCAGCTCGGCGAGGTGATGGCCTATCTCGAAGAGAAGCTGCCGGCCGACGCCATCATGACCAACGGCGCCGGCAACTACGCCACCTGGCTGCACCGCTTCCACCGTTTCACCCGCTTCGGCACGCAGCTCGCGCCGACCTCGGGCTCGATGGGTTACGGCCTGCCGGCCGCCGTGGGCGCCAAGCGCGTCTGGCCCGACAAGACCGTGGTCTGCTTCGCCGGCGACGGCTGCTTCCTGATGCACGGCCAGGAGTTCGCCACGGCCGTGCAATACGACCTGCCCATCATCGTGGTGCTGGTCGACAACGGCATGTACGGCACCATCCGCATGCACCAGGAGAAGCACTATCCCGGCCGCGTCTCGGCCACCGAGCTGAAGAATCCCGACTTCGCCGACTACGCCCGCGCCTTCGGTGGCCACGGCGAACGCGTCGAGACCGCGGCGGAATTCGGCCCGGCCTACGAGCGCGCGCTGGCCAGCGGCAAGCCGGCCATCCTGCACTGCCTGATCGATCCGCAGACCATCACGCCGTCGACCACGCTGGACAAGATCCGCGCGGCCGCGCAGCAGGCCGCGAAGTAAACGGCGCGCGCGGGTAAACCCCGCGCGCCGCCAGCACCGAAATACTTTATATTTAAACTTTCGTATCCCGTACCGGAGTACCGCATGTCCTCGATGCCCTCTTTCCACTGGCAAGATCCCCTGCTGCTCGACCAGCAGCTCACCGAAGAAGAACGCATGGTGCGTGACGCCGCCCTGGCCTACGCCCAGGACAAGCTGGCTCCGCGCGTGCTCGACGCCTTCCGCAACGAAAAGACCGACCCGGCGATCTTCGCCGAAATGGGCGAGCTGGGCCTGCTGGGCGCCACCATCCCCACCGAATACGGCGGCGCCGGCCTGAACTACGTCAGCTACGGCCTGATCGCCCGCGAGGTCGAGCGCGTCGACTCCGGCTACCGCTCGATGATGAGCGTGCAGTCGTCGCTGGTGATGGTGCCGATCAATGAGTTCGGCAGCGAAGCCCAGAAGCAGAAGTACCTGCCCAAGCTGGCCAGCGGCCAGTGGATCGGCTGCTTCGGCCTGACTGAACCCAACCACGGCTCGGATCCCAACGGCATGGAAACCCGCGCCACCAAGGTCGCCGACGGCTACAAGCTGAGCGGCAACAAGATGTGGATCACCAACTCCCCCATCGCCGACGTGTTCGTGGTGTGGGCCAAGGTCGTGGGCGGCGAGCACGACGGCAAGATCCGCGGCTTCATCCTCGACAAGGGCATGAAGGGCCTGACCGCGCCGGCGATCCACGGCAAGGTCGGCCTGCGCGCCTCGATCACCGGCGAAATCGTGATGGACGAAGTCGAAGTGAGCGAAGACCAGATGATGCCGGGCGTGTCCGGCCTGAAGGGTCCGTTCACCTGCCTGAACTCGGCCCGCTACGGCATCGCCTGGGGCGCGCTCGGCGCCGCCGAAGCCTGCTGGCACACCGCCCGCCAGTACACGATGGACCGCAAGCAGTTCGGCCGCCCCCTGGCGCAGAACCAGCTGATCCAGAAGAAGCTGGCCGACATGCAGACCGAGATCACGCTGGGCCTGCAGGGCTGCCTGCGCCTGGGCCGCATGAAGGACGAAGGCACCGCCGCCGTCGAGATCACCTCGATCATGAAGCGCAACTCGTGCGGCAAGGCGCTCGACATCGCCCGCCTCGCGCGCGACATGCTCGGCGGCAACGGCATCTCCGATGAATTCGGCGTCGCCCGTCACCTGGTGAACCTCGAAGTCGTGAACACCTATGAAGGCACGCACGACGTGCACGCGCTGATCCTGGGCCGCGCCCAGACCGGCCTGCAAGCGTTCTTCTGATGCGATCGGGCGCAAGCCCGAGCGCGCCAAAAAAAGGCCCGGTGCTCGCCAGAGCACCGGGCCTTTTCTTCATGACCGCACCAGGCGCGCCGCTCAACTTTCTCCGCTCAGGTCGAACAGGCTGGTCGCGTCGAGCTCCAGCACGGCTTCGTCATGCTGGTTGTAGACGATCCAGAACCACGTGACGATGCCGAGGTCTTCGCGCGAGGAGGAGATGCGGGCGCCCTGCACGCGCATGTGCAGCGTGAGGGTGTCGCCGGGCCGAACGGGCACGCGCCAGCGTACTTCGCCCAGGCCGGGCGAGCCGAAGGATTCGGAGTCGTGCAGCACGGCGTCCACGGCCATGCGCATGGCCAGCGCGCAGGTGTGCCAGCCGCTGGCGATCAGGCCGCCCCAGCGGCCCTCTTCGGCGCGCCTGACGTCGGTGTGGAACCACTGGGGATCGAACCGCCGGGCGAACTCGAGGATCTCTTCCTGCGTCAAGGTGATCGGACCGCCCTTGATCACCATGCCCTGACGAAACTCGGCGAACTTCATATGCGCTCCCTTCGATACGCGTGATCTTGCATTCAGGATAGACCAGGCGGGGCCGCGCTCCAATGGGCGCGCGCCCCGATGGGCCATGCAACGGTCAGATCAGCGCTTCGATGAGATACGGACCCTTGCGCGCGAGGCCGGCCTGCATGGCGCGGGTGAAGGCCTCGATCGAATCCACGCGCACCGCCTCGACGCCCATGCCGCGCGCCAGCGACACCCAGTCGAGCTCGGGCTGGTCGAGGTCGAGCATGCGGCGCGCGTTCACGCCCGGCTCGACCACGCCGACGTTCTTCATCTCGCCGTGCAGCGTGGCATAGGTGCGATTGGCGTAGATCACCGTCAGGCAATCGAGGTTCTCGCGCGCCTGGGTCCAGAGGCCCTGCACCGTGTACATGCCGCTGCCGTCGGCCTGCAGCGTGATGACCTTGCGGTCGGGGCAGGCCACGGCGGCGCCGGCCGCCATGGGCAGGCCGATGCCGATCGCGCCGCCGGTGAGCTGCAGCAGGTCGTGCGGTGCCGAGGCCTCGCTGAAGCCCCCGAATTCGCGGCCCTGCGTGATCGATTCATCGACGATGATCGCGTTGTCGGGAATCAGCCCGGCCACGATGCGATTGATGGCCAGGCCCGTGAGCTTGCCGCTGGCGGGCGCGGCGTCGGTGAGCGGCTTGGCGACCAGGCCGGGCGCATTGGCCTTGAGGCCGAGCTCTTCCGCGAGCCATTCGAGCGCCTGCGTCAGGTCCTGTTCGACGGTGGCCATCACGATCTGGTTGCTGCCCTCGGCGGCCAGCAGGCTGGGCTTGCCCGGGTAGGCGAAGAACGCCACCGGCGTGCGCGCGCCCACCATGATGAGGTGGCGCACGTCTTTCAGGAACGCCACCGCCATGTCGACCGGATACGGCAGGCGCGTGACCGGCGCGCGCGCGCCGCCCCGTTCGAGGCGGCGGTTGGAGGTCTCGCTCGCCAGGCGCACGTTGAAGGCCTGCGCGATGCGGCCGGCGGCCTCGAGCGCGCGGCCGCGCAGCGCGGTGCCGCCGAGCAGCAGCGTGGTGTTCTCGCCCGAGCGGATCGCGGCGGCGGCCGCGCGGATCGCATCGGCCTGCGCCGGCTTGGGCGCATCCGGCGTCACGGCCACCGGCGCCGGCGTGCCCGCGGGCAGGTCGGTCCAGGCCGCGTCGGCCGGCAGGATCAGGGTGGCGATGTTGCCCGGCGCGCTGCGCGCGACGCGGATCGCCTCGCCCGTCTGGCGCGCCACGGAGGCGGCGTCGGTGATGCGATCGACCCAGTGCGACATCGGTCGCGCCACGCCCTCGGCATCGCTGGTGAGCGGCGCGTCGTACTGCACGTGGTAGGTGGCGTGATCGCCGACCACGTTCACCATCGGCGTGCGGGCGCGGCGCGCGTTGTGCAGGTTGGCCAGGCCGTTGCCCAGGCCCGGGCCCAGGTGCAGCAGCGTGGCGGCCGGCTTGTCGGCCATGCGTGCGTAGCCGTCGGCGGCGCCGGTCACCACCCCTTCGAACAGGCCCAGCACGCAACGCATGCGCGGCTTGCGGTCGAGCGCGGCCACGAAGTGCATTTCGGAGGTTCCGGGATTGGCGAAGCAGACATCAATGTCGTTGGCCAGCAGGGTGTCGCAAAGGCTATCGGCGCCGTTCATGGTGTGTCGTGGATCTTTGGGGAGGGAATGGAGGCACGCGCACGGCAGCGCCGTGCGCGCGGATGCGGAACATCATAGGGATAGACCGGCACCTCTGCTAGGTCCAGTTTTTGGCAGCTTCATGGAACCACTGCGCCCCGCGCGGCGGCACCCTAGGGTAGACCCTAGGACACGCGCGCGACGCCGGCGCGCGCCGCTCAGGCCGGCAGCAACTGGCCCAGGAAGGCCTGCGCCCGCTCGGTCTGCGGCGCCGAGAAAAAGCGCTGCGGCGGCGCGCTCTCGACGATGCGGCCGGCATCCATGAAGACCACGCGATCGCCCACCTCGCGCGCGAAGCCCATCTCGTGCGTGACGCAGATCATCGTCATGCCCTCGCGAGCCAGCTCCACCATCGTCTCCAGCACCTCCTTCACCATCTCCGGATCCAGCGCGGAGGTGGGCTCGTCGAACAGCATCACCTTGGGCTGCATGCACAGGGCGCGCGCGATCGCCACGCGCTGCTTCTGTCCGCCCGACAGCTGGCCGGGATACTTGTCGGCCAGCTGCGGGATGTGCACGCGCTCGAGAAACTGCATGGCGCGCGCATCCGCCTCCGCCTCGCTCACGCCCTTCACCAGGCGCGGCGCGATGGTGCAGTTCTCGCGCACCGTGAGGTGCGGGAACAGATTGAAGTGCTGGAACACCATGCCCACGTCGGCGCGCACGCGCTCGATCTGTTCGAGCCGGTCGTCGAGCGTGACGCCATTGACGACGATGGTGCCCTCCTGGTGTTCCTCGAGCCGGTTGATGAGGCGGATGGTGGTGGACTTGCCCGAGCCCGAGGGCCCGCACAGGATCAGCTTCTCGCCCGGATGCACGTCCAGCGACAGGTCGTCGATGACCTTGAATTCGCCATACCATTTGCTCACGCCGCGCAGGCGGATGACGGGTTCGGTCGTATGCGTGGCTTGCATGGTCAGGCCTTCGTGATGTCGTGGTTTTCGCCGCCGCCGTTCCAGTAGCCCGGCACGGCAAGCCGTTTCTCCGAGCGGCGGAACAGATACGACAGCACGCTGCACATGGCGAAGTAGATCACCCCCACCATGGTGTAGACGGTGAGCGCCTGGAAGGTTGCGCCGGCAAGCATCTCGCCCGCCCGCATCAGCTCGTAGACGCTGATCACCGCCACCAGCGAGGTTTCCTTGATGAGCACCAGCGCGTAGTTGCCCAGCGCCGGGAAGATGGTGCGCAGCGCCTGCGGCAGCACGATGCGGCGCAGGCGGTCGACCTTCTTCAGGCCGAGCGCGCGCGCCGCCTCGTACTGGCCGGCGTCGACCGACTGGATGCCACTGCGGAACAGCTCGGCCAGATAGGCGCCGAAGTTCAGCGTGAGGCCCAGCACGCCGGCCGTGAAGCCGTCGATCACCACGCCCATCTCCGGCAGGCCGTAGTAGATGTAGAACAGCTGCAGCAGCAGCGGCGTGCCGCGGATCACTTCGATGTAGAAGCGCGCCGCGCGCGAGAGCACGGGCGACTTCGACAGGCGGCACAGACAGACCACCAGGCCCACCGCCACCGCGAGAAAGGCCGAGCAGAAGAACAGCGCCAGGGTCCAGAGCGAGCCTTCGGCCAGCGGCGTCAGATACATGCGCAGGGTCGTGAGGTCCATCGTCGCATCCCGTCCGTTACTTGCTCATCAGATCGGCCACGCCCCACTTGCGCCCGATCTCGGCCAGCTCGCCGCTCTTCTTCATGTCGGCCAGCGCGGCGTTGACCGCGTCGAGCAGCGCCTGGTTGCCCTTCTCCACCGCCATGCCCACCTGCCACTTCTTCTGCGGCACGTACTCGGTGTGCAGCTTCACGCCGGGGATGTTCTTGGTGGTGATCTGGTAGACGATGCTGGGAGGATCGACGATGCCGAGGTCGATGCGGCCGGCGCGCACGTCGGCCAGCAGCGTGGCGTAGTCCTGGTAGGTCGAGACCTTGGTGTCGGGCATGTCCTTGATCATGTTGAACTGCACCGAGTCGACCAGCACGCCCACGCGCCGGCCCTTCATGTCCTCGAACTTCGCGTAGGTGCGGGTGTTCTTGTCGCTCACCACGATGCCTTCGCCCCACTCGTAGACCGGCGCGGTGAAGTCGATCGCCCGCGCCCGCTCCTCGGTGATGAACAGCGGCGCCGACATCAGGTCGGCGCGTCCCGACGTGAGCGTGGGGATGAGGCCGGAGAACGGCACGTCGGCCAGCTTCATGTCGAGCTTCATGTGCGTGGCCACGCCGCGCGCCACGTCGACCATGATGCCCTCGAGCTTGTTGCTGGCGGGATTCTTGAAGCCGTGCGGCGGCGCCGAGGCGGTGGTGACCACGTTCAGGCTCTTGGCCGCGCGGACCTCGTCGAGGCTGCGGGCGTGGGCCGGCGCGAGCGCGCAGACCAGGCCGGTGGCGGCCAGCAGGCCGGCGATGCGTTTGCTGATTTTCATGTTTTCCCCTTGAGTCGAGATGGGCCCGTCAGGCGGGCCGGCCTTGCGGATACGCCTGCACCGCGCTGGCGGCGAGGGCGAAGAACTCTTGCATCACGGTCGCGGCGAGAAACGCCGTGGCGCCGCCCACGTCCTGCGGCGGCGACACCGTGTTCACGTCGAACGCGACGAAATTCATGCCGTGCAGCCGGCGCAGCAGCGCCAGCCCTTCCTTGGCCGACAGGCCGCCCCACTCCGGCGTGCAGACACCCGGCGCACACGAGGGATCGAAGATGTCCATGTCGAAACACAGGTAGACCGGGCGCGCGCCCACGCGGCGCTTGATCTCGTCGAGCACCGCGCCCTGGTCGCGGTCGAATTCGTCGAACGGGATCACGGTGTAGCCGACCTCGCGGCCGTACTCGACCACGCCGCCCATGAAGGAATTGCCGCGCGTGCCGACGTGATAGCTCGCCGCCACGTCGACCACGGCTTCCTCGGCGGCCCGGGTGAAGGTGGTGGCGGTGTTGTAGCCGGCGATCGGATAGGTGTCGGTGTGCGAGTCGAAATGCAGCACCACCACGCCGGGATGGCGCTTGCCCACCGCGCGCAGCTGCGGCAGCGTCACCGCGCCGTCGCCGCCCATCGTGATCGGGATCGCGCCGGCATCGAGCACGCGGCCCACGGCCGCCTCGATCTGCGGATACGAACGCTCGGGATCGCCGGGCCAGCACACTACGTTGCCGGCGTCGGCGGCGCGCAGGAACTGCGGCGGGTTGTCCTGGCCGGCGCGCCGGAACAGGTCGTAGGGGCGCAGCAGGCGCGACTGCTCGCGGATGGCGTCGGGCCCCTGGCGCGAACCCACCCGGAACGGATGGGTGCCGCAGTCGAAGGGAATCCCCATCACGCAGGCCCGCGGCGCCGCCTGCCCGGCGCCCGGCGCGGCCAGGCCCATGAAGCCGGCGGCGGGGGCGAAGACGGCGGGGTCCACCAGGGCCGAATCAATTTGCTGCACAGCACAACTCCCTCTGATCCACGCGGGATCTCGTAGCGTATGTTTTATTCGTCATATCGCACAGCGATACGCTCGTGTCGTAAATAGATTAATCCGACCGCCGCCGCCTGAGTACTAGGGATTCCCCGCCACCGCGAACGCGGCCCGAGGTTTTGTGCGATGCAATAAAAAACCCGGCCGGGGCCGGGTTCGAGCGCGGGCGGCGCGACCTTCAGGCGCGCGGCGGCTCCATGGCATAGAAGGGCTGGGTGACGCCGATCGTGCGGGAGGCGCTGATGGCGTGGGCGGTTTCGAGCACCTGCGGACCGAACACCGTCTGCGCCTGTTCGAAGCTCCAGCGGCTCGACGGCACCGAGATGTTCACTGCACCAACCGGCGTGCCCGCCGGATCCAGCACGGGCGCGCTGATGGTGATGTCGCCCTGGTAGAACTCGCCGTTGGCGCGCGCATATCCCACGCGCCGCGCGAATTCGAGCTCGTCCATGAGCGCATCCAGCGCGACGATGGTCTGGCTGGTATAGGCGCGGCGCTCGCCGCGCTGCAACAGCTCGGCGGCCCGTTCGGGCGGCAGGCGCGACAACACGGCGCGCCCGGCCGCGGTGCAGTGGATCGGCAGGCGCATGCCCACCGGCATGTGCACGAACATCTGCTTGTGCGTGGCGAAACGCGCCACGTAGACCATGTCGAGCCCGTCGGGCTCGGCCAGGCTGCAGGTTTCCTGGCTGGTCCGATTGAGCGAATGGAGGAAGGGATTGCCGCCCAGCACGAGCGGGCTGGTCTGGGCGTAACGCATGCCCAGCTCGAGCGACTGCGGCGCCAGCGAAAAGCGCTTGGTCTGCGGATGCTTGCGCAGATAACCCTGCACCCACAGCGTGTGGGCGAAGCGCTGCACCGCGCTCTTGGTGAGGCCGGTGGCCTCGGCCAGCTCGGGCAGCGTCATGGCCGGCCGCGCTTCGCTGAAGGCGGTCAGCAGGGTGATGCCGCGCGCCAGGGCGGCGACGAACAGCGGGGAGTCCTCGGAGGCGGCCATGAAAAATGCGCGATTCGGTTTGGGTGCGCATAGCGTACCGCATTCCGAGTCGCGCATATCGCCAGGCGATCCAACTCGGCTGCCCGGCGCGGCCTCACCGCATCAGCGCACCGGCCAGGCGTACATCGCGCCGCCCTTGTTCCAGGGCGCGTTCACGCCGCGCTCGAGGCCGAGCTTGCTGCCCTTGCCCACGTTGCGCTCGAAGATCTCGCCGTAGTTGCCCACCGCCTTGATGGCGTTGTAGGCCCACTTTTCGTCGACGCCCATGTTCTTGCCCGCGCCGGGCGTGACGCCCAGGATGCGCAGCACGTTGGGGTTGCTGCTCTTGAGCATCTCGTCGACGTTCTTTTGCGTGATGCCGTATTCCTCGGCCTCCATCAGCGCAAACAGCGTCCAGCGCACGATGCCGAGCCAGTTTTCGTCGCCCTGGCGCACCATCGGGCCGAGCGGCTCTTTGGAGAAGCGCTCCGGCAGGATCTCGAAGTCGTTCGGATTGCCCACCTGCGTGGCGCGCACGGCGGCCAGCTGCGAGGCGTCGTCGGTGAAGGCATCGCAACGGCCCGACTCGAACGCGCGCACGACCTCGGTGACCTTGTCGATCACGACCGGCGTGAACTTGATGCCGTTGGCGCGGAACCAGTCGGCCAGGTTGAGCTCGGTGGTGGTGCCGGGCTGCACGCAGATCGTGGCTTCGTTGAGTTCCTTGGCCGACTTCACGTTGAGCGATTTGCGCACCAGCACGCCCTGCCCGTCGTAGAAGCTCGGCGCCACCGCGGCGAGACCGAGCGAGGTGTCGCGCGTCTGCGTGAGCGTGACCGTGCGCAGCAGCACGTCGACCTCGCCCGATTGCAGCGCGGTGAAGCGTTGCTGGGTGGAGAGCGGCGTGCCCTTGAACTTGCTGGCATCGCCGAACACCGCGGCCGCCACCGCGCGGCAGATGTCGACGTCCATGCCTTCCCATTCGCCCTTGCTGTTGGTGGCGCTGAACCCGGACACGCCGTCGGTCAGGCCGCACTGCACGAATCCCTTTTTCTTGACCGCGTCGAGCGTGGGACCGGCGACGGCCGACTGTGCCGCACACACGAGGGCGATGGCGCCCGCCACCATGGCAAATTGCCGCTTCATGAATCGTCTCCTGGGTGAATCCGGACACGGCACCCGGATGGGGCTGCCGGCCGGCGGTGTTTCGACAGGCGGAATCTGCCTGGCGCGGGCAGCTTACGCCCGCCGCGCATCGCTCACAATGCGCGGCTACCCTAGGAGATGTGGGGAAACGGCCGGTTCGCACCGGCCCCGGGCATCAGGTGCCCGGCAGGTCGGTGGTGTCGAGCGTGAACGCCGCGGCGGCGCGGCCGATGCGATCATTCACGGCGTCCCAGGCCGAATCGGTGGGCGGGGCCTGCACCAGGATGCGGGCATAGCCCTCGCGGTCGAGCTCGCGCAGGCGCGCGTACAGCGATTGGGCATAGCGCGCCGGATCGGCCGGCACCTGCACCCAGTCGACCCGGTCGAACGCCTGCGTGGGCGCGCCGAACGCCACCACGGCCAGCCGGCCCTGCGGCGCGCGCGCGGCCACGGCCTCGCCCAGCTGCGCGGCCTCCACCAGCTCGAGCGGCGTGCGTGGCGCGTAGTGCGCCTTGAGCGTGCCGGACGCGCGCGGCGCGGCGGCGTCGGGACGGCCGACGGGCACGCCCAGCACCGCTTCGATCTGCGCCGCGCTCACGTGGCCCGGACGCAGCAGCACCGGCCCCACGCCCTGCGCCAGGCGCGACAGATCGAGAATGGTGGATTCGATGCCGACCTCGGCGGCGCCCCCTTCGAGCACCGGCATGCCCTCGGCCACCTCGCGCGGGAATTCGTTGCGCACGTGTTCGGCCTGGGTGGGCGACACGTGGCCGAAGGTATTGGCCGACGGCGCCGCCACGCCGCCCTGCCCGTTCGGCATGGCGGCGGCGAAGGCGCGCAGCAGCGCCTGCGCCACGGGATGCGAGGGGCAGCGCAGGCCGATGCTGTCCTGGCCGCCGCTCACCGTGTCGCCGATGTGCGGCGCGCGCTTGAGGATGAGCGTGAGCGGACCGGGCCAGAAGGCCTGCATCAGCGCCCGCGCCTCGGCCGGCACCTCGGCCGCCCAGTAGCCCACGTCGCCTTCCGGCGCGATGTGCACGATCACGGGGTGATTCGAAGGCCGGCCCTTGGCGGCATAGATGCGCGCCACGGCGGCCGGATTCTCGGCATCGGCGCCGAGCCCGTAGACCGTCTCGGTGGGAAACGCCACCAGCTCGCCGGCGAGCAGGCGCTGCGCCGCGAGCGCGATCTCGTGGGCGTCGGCGGGCGTGCTCATGCGTGCGGCTCGGCGGCGGCGATGCCCAGCACGGCGGCCACGCGCGCGGCGCCGGTCTGCGCCTCGGCCAGCGTGGTGCCGGTGATGTTGATGTGACCCATCTTGCGGGCGCGGCGCGCATCGCGCTTGCCGTACAGATGCAGCTTGGCCGTGGGCACGGCCAGCGCGGCCGACCAGTTGGGCTCGCGCGCGCTGTCGCTGCCTTCGTCGAACCACACGTCGCCGAGGATGTTGAGCATGACCACCGGCGCCAGCAGCTGCGTGCTGCCCAGCGGCAGGCCGGCCATCACGCGCGCCTGTTGCTCGAACTGGCTGGTGACGCACGCGTCCATGCTGTAGTGGCCGCTGTTGTGCGGGCGCGGCGCGATCTCGTTGACGATCAGGCGGCCGTCGGTGAGCACGAAGAACTCGACGCACAGCACGCCGTGATAGCCCAGCCCGGCCGCGATCTTCTGCGCGGCCACCGTGGCCTGCGCCTGCAGGCCGTCGGGATCGTGCGCGGTCTGCGCCACCGTGGACACGGCCAGGATGCCGTCGCGGTGTTCGTTGCGCGCGATCGGGAAGACCACGTCGGCGCCATCGAAGCCGCGCGCCAGCACCACCGAGATCTCGTGATCGAGCGGCATCAGCGCTTCCAGCACACAGGCCACGCCGCCGAATTCGCGGAAGGCCTCGAGCGCCTGCTCGCGCGTGGCGATGCGGGCCTGGCCCTTGCCGTCGTAACCCAAGCGCGCCACCTTGAGAATGCCGGGAAACAGCGTGTCGGGCGCGTTCACGAGGTCGGCCTCGGCGCGCACCGCGGCGTGCGGCGCCACGGCGATGCCCTGGCTCGCGATGAACGACTTCTCCGCGATGCGGTCCTGCACGATGGCCACGGCGTCGCCCGCCGGGCTGACGCGGCAGTGCTGCTGCAGCAGGCGCAGGCTGTCGGCCGGCACGTTTTCGAATTCGGTGGTGACCACGCGGCAGCGCTCGGCCAGCTGCATGAGGCCGGTGGCGTCGTCGTAGGCGGCCTGGATGTGGAGGTCGGCCACCATGCCGGCCGGGCATTCATCGGCCGGGTCGAGCACGGCGACCCGGTATCCCAGGCTTTGCGCGGCGTGGCAGAACATGCGGCCGAGCTGGCCACCGCCCAGCAGGCCCAGCCAGTCGCCCGGGGCGACGATTGCAGTGTGGTGTTGCGACATGGATCACGACCCCTAGTGTGGGGGATAGCAGAACGGACCCTCGCGGGTCGCGCGGAGAATAGAAGGCCCGGCACCGGCCGGGCCGCGGATCAGACCTCGGGCGGCACCTTCATGTTGCGCGCGGCGTCGGTCTGCGCGGCGCGGAAGGCCACCAGCCGGGCGTGCAGGTCATCGTCGGTGCAGGCGAGCGTGGCGATCGCGTGCAGCGCGGCGTTCGCGGCGCCGGCTTCGCCGATCGCGAAGGTGGCCACCGGCACGCCCTTGGGCATCTGCACGATCGACAGCAGCGAGTCTTCGCCACGCAGGTATTTCGAGGGCACGGGCACGCCGAACACCGGCACTTCGGTGAGCGCGGCCATCATGCCCGGCAGGTGCGCGGCGCCGCCGGCGCCGGCGATGATGGCACGCAGGCCGCGCGAACGCGCCTCGGCGCCGTAGTCGGCCATGTCCTGCGGCATGCGGTGCGCGGAGATCACGCGCGCCTCATGGGGCACACCGAAGGATTCGAGCATCGCCACGGCATTTTTCATGACCTCCCAATCGCTGGAAGAGCCCATGATGACGCCGACGACGGGAGCGCCCGTTGCAGAAACCTTGTTGTTCATGACCGTTGCGGGTTGGCACGCGGCATGCGCGGCGCAGGGCCGGCGCGCGTGCGGGTTTGGCGGCGGTGAGCCGCGAAACCCGGTATTTTACCCGCCCTGGCTGCCGGTCGCCGGCACGGCGCCGGCGGCGGGCGCCGCCGGGCCCGATCCGAGCGCCGGCGTCCCCGTCCGGGCCGCCGGCACGGCGACCCGCGTCCCCATGCAATTGGAGGCGCGGCAGCGGTAGCCGGTGTCGGCCAGCTGCGCCAGCACGGCCAGCGAAAACACGCCCATCACGATGCCGGTCTGCAGCGACACGGGCTTTTTCATGGCGTTGTCGCCCCACTTGCGGTCGCGCGCCTGCATCACCACGGCGAACAGCACCAGCGCCGCACACGCGAGGAAATGCCAGGTGTCGGCACGCAGGCCGCCCCAGGGCGCGCGCAGCGCGGCGTGGCCCTGCAGCAGCATCCAGGCGCTGGCGGCCAGGCCGCCGATCGCCGAGATGATCACCATGGCGTAATGCAGCGGCGAGGGGCCGAGCCGCATGTTCAGCACCAGGCCGATGCCCGCCATCACATAGGCGGCCTGCTGCAGCAGCGCGAGCGGCGGCGGGACCTGCCCGGCCAGCCAGTACAGCGCCGGACTGCCGAGCAGCATGACGCTGATCAGGATGAGAAAAAGACCGTTGAGGCGGCGCGATCCCACGGCCAGGTTCTGCAGGAAGATCATGAGCGGACCCGGCGTTCAGAAGATGAGCGGCAAGGGGCCCCGCATCGCGGCGCCCGACCCGACCAGAAACAGGCCCAACGTGACCAGCCATAGCGTGAAACACGGACTGCGCCGGCCCAGGATGGCGTACCACATGGCCAGAGCACCCGTCAGGAAAGGCAAAATCATCAACAAAATCAGCCTCCTCAGCGCGAGATCGCGACCGAGTATAACGTAACAATCGGAAATATATGTGACTGGACGAAATTTTCTGAGCCGTGTCGACAATCGTCGCGGACAACAAAAACCCCGCCTCCAGGGCGGGGTCCATGTTTGCCCGGAACGCGTCCGGGCGGCGTGAGCAGAAATGCTCAGGCGGTGAGACGGTCGAGCGCTTCGCGGTACTTGGCGGCGGTCTTCTCGAGCACGTCCTGCGGCAGGCGCGGTGCGGGGGGCGTCTTGTCCCAGGGCTGGGTCTCGAGCCAGTCGCGCACGAACTGCTTGTCGAAGGACGGCGGGCTGATGCCCACGCGATAGCCGTCGGCGGGCCAGAAGCGCGACGAATCGGGCGTGAGCACCTCGTCCATCAGGTGCAGCGTGCCGTCGGCGTCGAGGCCGAACTCGAACTTGGTGTCGGCGATCATGATGCCCTTGGTCGCGGCGAAGGCGGCGGCCTCGGTGTACAGGCGCAGCGTGACGTCGCGGATGCGCTCGGCCATTTCCTGGCCGACTTCCTTGACCACGTGGGCGAAGTCGACGTTTTCGTCGTGCATGCCGAACTCGGCCTTGGCGGCCGGCGTGAAGATCGGCTCGGGCAGCTTGCTGGCCTGTTGCAGGCCGGCCGGCAGCGTGATGCCGCACACCGAACGGGTGGTTTGATAGTCTTTCCAGCCCGACCCGATCAGGTAGCCGCGCGCCACGGCCTCGACCAGGATCGGCTTGAGGCGCTTGACGACCACCGCGCGGCCGCGCACCTGGTCCACCTCGTCGGGCGCGACCACGTCTTCGGGACGGATGCCGGTGGAGTGGTTCGGCAGGATGTGCGCGAGCTTCTGCAGCCAGAATTCGGTGAGCTCGGTGAGGACCTGGCCCTTGCCCGGAATGGGATCATCAAGAATGACGTCGAACGCGGAGATGCGGTCGGACGCCACGATCAGCAGCTTGTCGTCGCCGACGGCGTACATGTCGCGCACCTTGCCGCGACCCAGGAGCGGCAAGGACTTGATGCTGGATTCGTGCAAAGCGGAAGTCACGGAGATGGCCTATGGCAAAAATGAAGCTTCCCGCCTGCGCGCGCGCCGGGCGGGAAGAAAACGATCGGGGGGCTGCCGCGGCTGCCCGGCGTGCGGGCGCGGCTCGCGCAGGCGATAGGTTACTGCAAATGCGGCCGCCCTGCCCGGCTGGACGGGCGGCCGCGCCGCCGCCAGGCGGGTGGCAGCGCGCGGCGGCGCGCCCCCTGGCACCCGGCGTGTCGTGCCGGCAGATCCCGCCCCGGCCACCCGCCGCGCGCGAGCAGCGCCCAGGAAAAAGCCGCCCCGAGGGGCGGCTTGCGCTTGCGGCCCGCCGCCTCGCGACGGCGCGGGCCGGGCGGTTTTTACTGCACGACCTGGGCGAGCTTGCCGCTGGCGTATTGCTGCGCGATCTCGGTCAGGGGCAGCGCCTTGATCTTGCTGGCGTTGCCGGCGGTGCCGAACTCGGTGTAGCGCGCCACGCAGATCGCCTTGGCGGCGGCACGGGCCGGCTTCAGGTATTCGCGCGGGTCGAACTTGCCGGGGTTTTCGGCGAAGAAGCGGCGGATCGCGCCGGTCATGGCCAGGCGGATGTCGGTGTCGATGTTGATCTTGCGCACGCCGAACTTGATGGCTTCCTGGATCTCTTCGACGGGCACGCCGTAGGTTTCCTTCATGTCGCCGCCGAATTCGCGGATCTCGGCCAGCAGCTCCTGCGGCACGCTCGACGAGCCGTGCATCACCAGGTGGGTGTTGGGCAGGCGGGCGTGGATTTCCTTGATGCGCTTGATCGACAGGATGTCGCCGGTGGGCTTGCGGGTGAACTTGTAGGCGCCGTGGCTGGTGCCGATGGCGATGGCCAGGGCGTCGAGCTGGGTCTGGCGCACGAAGTCGGCGGCCTGTTCCGGATCGGTCAGCAGCTGGTCCATCGTGAGCTTGCCGTCGGCGCCGTGGCCGTCTTCCTTGTCGCCTTCCATGGTCTCGAGCGAGCCCAGGCAGCCCAGTTCGCCTTCGACGGTCACGCCGAGCTTGTGGGCCATCTCGACCACGCGACGGGTCACGTCGACGTTGTAGTCGTAGTCGGCGATGGTCTTGCCGTCTTCCTTGAGCGAGCCGTCCATCATGACGCTGGAGAAGCCGAGGTTGATCGCACCCTGACAGACAGCGGGCGACTGGCCGTGATCCTGGTGCATCACCACGGGGATGTGCGGATACGACTCGACGGCGGCCTGGATCAGGTACTTGAGGAAGCCTTCGCCCGCGTACTTACGCGCGCCGGCCGACGCCTGCATGATCACCGGGCTGTCGGTCTCGGCCGCCGCTTCCATGATGGCCTGGACCTGTTCCAGGTTATTGACGTTGAACGCGGGGATGCCATAACCGTGCTCGGCGGCGTGGTCGAGCAACTGGCGCATGGAAACTAGGGCCATGAAAGGACCTCCTTGGATTACCGGGTGATTGTGATGTTTGAAATACCGCTGAATGGCGAGATTTTAGCCG
>Ga0160496_1000367_pt1 | contig 22991 bp, 20 predicted proteins | sample DIDPMG_2_FD_108231 | JGI IMG/M metagenome (GOLD analysis project Ga0160496, IMG submission 108231) | Enriched soil microbial communities from UW Madison campus, WI, USA - DID2937_E24_FP MG | ecosystem: Environmental > Terrestrial > Soil > Grasslands | place: USA: Madison, Wisconsin | collected...
AGCCCGAGGGCGAGATGCAGCGCCACGTGATGCGCGCGCTGTTGCCACGGCGGGGGCGTCCGCGTGTCGATCGCCTCGACGGGAGCGAACATGGGACGCAGGCGTTTCGCGTTGAACTGAGCCATCTGGATTCCTCTCTCGACCCGCTGGGTGATGCCGTGCGCTACGGCAAGTAGCGGCATCCTATGGGACCGTGCCGAGGCTGTAGTGAGTAGCTTTACCCTTGCACATCAGGCACTTGCGGCCTTGGTGGCGGGTGAGGGGACGAGAGGGATCCCGCGGGGCGCGCCTTTCTTCGAGACGAAAAAAAACCGCGGCCTCGGGCCGCGGTCTGCTTGTCGCCGGATCACGCGGACGTGATCGGGACGGGCATCAGCACTGGTTCATGTTCAGTCGGCTGATCATGTTGTTGTAGTTCTGGCGCAGCGAGCTCGAGTCCATGTCGATGGTCGGGCGGATCATCTTGAAGGCGCCGGTGCGCTTGGCGTCTTCGGCGTAGCGGCCGCTGGTGGTGTGCTCGATCGCGGTGCGGCCGGTCGACAGGTAGGAGTTGACCTGCAGCATCAGGCTCGGGCAGCCCTTCGGGTTGGACTCGCGCATCTTGGCGTCGTAGCCGAGCGCCATCTTGTTCATCTCGTCGAGCGACTTGCCGAACGGCTCGAGCTGGTCGCCCAGGCCGGTGCCGTCGAACAGGCCTTCGGCCTGGTCGAAGCTCTGCTTGCCGTAGTAGATCAGGCCGGCGCGATAGTAGGCAGCGGTGTCCTTCTTGGCGTTCTCGAACTCGGCCTTCACGCGGGCGCGGTCCTTGGCGTCGATGCCGCCGAAGAAGGCGGCCTGCGCGCTCACCACGCCCTTGAGCGTCTCTTCGTAGGCGGCCATGATTTCCTTGCCATGGGCGCCCTTGTCGCTCATGTAGGTCTTGGCGCTGATGTAGTTGTTCATGTCGGCGCTGATCGGCTGGAACTTGGCGATGGCATCGCTGAACGCGCGGGCGGGGCCGTCGAGCTCGGCCATGGCCAGGTCCATGCCCAGCGCCTTGTCCAGCTGCTCCTTCACGTTATCCGCGGTGTAGGGCGTGCCGTCGCTGATCGACAGATCCTTGAGGGCTTCCTTGCCCGAGAGCTTGGGCTTGAGGTAGCGCTCCCAGTTGTCGAGCGCGCGTTCGTAGGTCTGGCCCGCGCTGTTGGCGGCGCCGACGTAGGCGTTGTACTTCTGGATCTCGGCCTGGCCGGCGGGGATCTTGGGGCTTTCCGAGGCGTTGTCGTTGCCGCAGGCGGCCAGCGCAAACGCGCAGGCCAGGGCGGCCAGCGCACGGGATGCGTTCTTTGCAAACATGGTGAAAATCCTTGTGGATGACGGTATGGGGCGCGCGGATCCCTTGCCGCGCGCGGGTGAGGCGCCTCTGCGCCGCGGCTTATCGCGCCGCGTGTTGCGCGAGGGGATCTGACGAAAAGAGGGCGGGCGTGCCGGGCGGCCTGCGCACGCGCCAGCGCGCGGGCTCGGCCGGGCGGGCGCGGGCGCCGTCCGGCGCCGCGCCGGGCGGGGTGATGGGCAGATGGCTTGCGGTGCTTTGCGAAGTCATGTTGCGCGTACAACTAATAAGCTTATGGGGCAAGGCGCGCATGATACGTAGGCCGGCGCGGGGTCGGGGTTACAAGATCATTCGCTCGTTTGCCGAAATTGTCGGGTGCCGCGGTGGCGCCGGGTCGGCCACGCCGTTGTCGCCGCGCCCCGATGGTTGCGGCCGCAATCAATGGGTTGCGGTGCGGGGCCGCGTCGGCGGGCGCCGTCCGCCAGCGGGCGACCCGCACCGCGCCACAGCGGGCCGGCGGGCCGCCTTTGCGCCGTCACCGCCTTTGTTTGCGCCATCGCCAGATTTCGGTCCGATTCCAAATCGCGCTTCGAAACAGGCGCCCAAGTTCGCCCAAGTTCGCGCTATTCGCCGGCAACGGTCCCGAAACGGCGTTGGTCGCCATTTCGTGGGCGGGGGCTGCGTGATAGCATCGCAAATCATTCTTGTTTGACCGACTCAGCGCGCGACGCGCCGGTCCGGTCGGGATGCGTGCACGTGCTTGAGCCGGCGACGCCACCCGTCGGCCGCGCGGGTCGCGGCCGCACCAGGACACATCCCTCATGATCCGCTCGCATTCTCTGTCCCGCTGGGCCTCCGCCTGCGGCGCCGCCCTGATGGTGGCACTGGCCCCGGCGGCCGTGCACGCCCAATCGCAGGTCCAGATCACCGACGCCCAGGGCGCCCGCAGCGTGCCGGCCAAGCCCGCCAAGACGGTGGTGATGGACCTGGCCGTGCTCGACACGCTGCACACGCTGGGCGTGGACGTGGCGGGCGTGCCGGCCTCGGTGCACTGGCCGAAGCATCTGGCGCAGTTCGGCGACAAGCGCTATCCCAAGGTGGGCTCCATGTTCGAGCCCGACTACGAGGCCATCAACAAGCTCAAGCCGCAGCTGATCTTCGTGGCCGGCCGCTCGGCCCCCAAGTTTGCCGATCTCGCGCGCCTCGCGCCCACGGTCGACCTCACGGTCAAGCCGGGCGACCTGGTCGGCAGCGTGGAGCGCAACGCCCGGCTCGTGGCCAGCATCTACGGCAAGGAGGCCGAGGCCGACGCCAAGCTGGGCGCGCTGAAGCAATCCATCGCGGCACTGCGCGAGCAGGGCGCGCAGGCCGGCACCGGCCTCATCGTGCTGACCACCGGCGGCAAGATGAGCGCCTACGGTCCGGGTTCGCGCTTCGGCGTGATCCACGATGCCTTCGGCGTGAAGCCGGCGGCCGCCGACCTGAAGGTGTCGAACCACGGTCAGGCCGTGTCGTTCGAGTTCATCGCCCAGACCAATCCCGACTGGCTGTTCGTGATCGACCGCGACGCGGCGATCGGCCGCGAAGGCGTGGCGGCGCGCCAGATGCTCGACAACGACCTGGTGCGCGGCACCACCGCCTGGAAGCAGCAGCAGGTGGTCTATCTCGACGGCAGCAACTGGTATTCGCTGGGCGCCGCCGGCCTGACCTCGCTGCAGCAGAGCGTGGACGAAGTCGCCGCGGCGCTGGCCGCCAAGCGCTGATCGAGGCAGCGTGAGCGTGCGCACCACGGCGCCGCGCGGCGCCGGCCGCGCCTGGCTGGGCGGCCCCGCGGGGCTGGTCCTCATGACGCTGTTGCTGGCCGGGCTCTGCCTGGCCAGTATTTCGCTGGGCGCCGGCAAGTTCTCGCTGTGGGACCTGTTCGGCGGCCCGCAGGCCGAGCGCACCTGGCAGCTGCTCTGGGTGAGCCGCGTGCCGCGCACGCTGGCGCTGCTGCTGGCCGGCATGTCGCTGGCGGTGGCCGGCCTCATCATGCAGATGCTGCTGCGCAATCGCTTCGTCGAGCCCTCGACGGCCGGCACCATCGAATCGGCCACCTTCGGCATCCTCTGCGTCGCGCTGCTGGCGCCGCAGGCGCCGGTGCTGGGCAAGATGGCCGCCGCGACCGTGAGCGGGCTGCTGGGCAGCCTGTTGTTTCTCGCGCTGCTGCGCCGCGTGCCGCTGCGCTCGCCGTTCCTGGTGCCGCTGGTCGGGCTGATCCTGGGCGGCGTGATCCATGCCGCCACCACCTACATCGCTTTCCGCTACGACCTGCTGCAATCGCTGCACGCCTGGACCACGGGCGACTTCTCCGGCGTGCTGCGCGGCCGCTACGAGCTGCTGTGGATCGGCCTGGTGCTCACCGTGATCGCCTACATCACCGCCGACCGCTACACGCTGGCCGGCATGGGCAAGGACTTCGCCTCCAGCCTCGGCGTGAACCACGCGCGCCTGACCTTCATCGGCATGCTGATCGTGTCGGCGATCTCGGCGGTGGTGGTGGTGACCGCCGGCAGCATCCCGTTTCTCGGCCTCATCGTGCCCAACGCCGTGAGCCTGATGTTCGGCGACAACATGCGCCGCGCCATTCCGTGGGTCGCGGTCCTGGGCGGCGCGTTCGTGCTGGCCTGCGACATCGTCGGCCGGCTGCTGCTCTATCCCTACGAGGTGCCGATCGGCACGGTGGTGGGCGTGATCGGCAGCGCGCTGTTCCTGTGGCTGCTGCTGCGCCAGCGAGGCCGTCTTGGCTGACCGGCTCGCCGCGATCGGGCCGCGCGGGCGGCTCACGGTGCTGGCCGTGCTGGCGCTGGCCTGCTGCATCGCCTACATGACCTGGGGCGCGGACGGCCAGTGGTCGTTCGTGCTGCCGTTCCGCGGCGGCAAGCTGCTGGCGATGGTGCTGGTGGCCTATTGCGTGGCCGTGTCGTCGGTGCTGTTCCAGACCATCACGCACAACCGCATCCTCACGCCTGCCATCATGGGCTTCGACGCCCTGTACGTGCTGATCCAGGCCGTGGTGGTGTTCGCGTTCGGGCTGTCCGCCATGGCGACGCGCGAGCCCGTCTGGCAGTTCCTGCTCGAGGTCGGCGCCATGACCGGCTTCGCCTGCCTGCTGTTCCGCTGGCTCTTCACCGGCGGCGCGCGCAGCCTGCACCTGATGATGCTGGTCGGCATCATCTTCGGCCTGCTGTTCCGCAGCCTCTCGAACTTCGTGGTGCGGCTGATCGATCCCAACGAATTCCTGGTCCTGCAGGACCGCATGTTCGCCAGCTTCAACAGCGTGCGCACGGGGCTGCTGCCGCTGGCCGCCGGGGCCGCGCTGCTGGCCAGCGTGGCGCTGTGGCGCATGCGGCGCCGCTACGACGTGGTCGCGCTCGGCCGCGACCTGGCCGTGAACCTGGGCGTGGACTATCGCCGCACGCTGATGGCGACGCTGGCGGCCGTGACGGTGATGGTGGCGGTGTCCACCGCGCTGGTCGGCCCGGTGACCTTCTTCGGCCTGCTGGTGGCCAATCTCGCGTATCACAGCATGCCGGCCGACCGCCATGCCCAGACCGTGCCCGCCGCGGTGCTGTGGGGCCTGATCTTCCTGGTCGGCGGCCAGACCCTGCTCGAACGCGTGCTCGAGCTCAACACCACGGTGAGCGTGGTGATCGAGTTCATCGGCGGCATGCTGTTCCTTGCCCTGATCCTGCGCAGGAGGCGCCCATGATCGAAGTCCAAGGCGTCACCAAGCGCTATGACACCAGCGTCGTCGTCGACGACGTGACCCTGCGCCTGCCGGATGCCGGCATCACCGCCATCGTCGGGCCCAACGGCGCGGGCAAGTCCACGCTGCTGTCGATGGTGAGCCGCCTGCTGCCCCTGTCGGCGGGCGTGGTGCGGGTCGACGAGCTCGACGTGGCGCATGCCGACAGCAAGGAACTGGCGCGCCGGCTGGCGATCCTGCGCCAGGACAATCATCTGCCGCTGCGGCTGACGGTGCGCGACCTGGTCGCGTTCGGCCGCTTCCCGCACAGCGGCGGGCGCCTGACGCTCGAGGACAAGGCCCACATCGACCGCGCCATCGACTACATGGAGCTCGCGCCGCTGGCCGGGCGCTATCTCGACGAGATGTCGGGCGGGCAGCGCCAGCGCGCGTTCGTGGCGATGGTGCTGTGCCAGGACACGCGCTACATCCTGCTCGACGAGCCGCTCAACAGCCTCGACATGAAACACGCCGTGGCCATGATGCGCATCCTGCGGCGCGCCGCCGACGAGCTGGGCAAGTCGGTGGTGGTGGTGCTGCACGACCTGAACTTCGCCGCCGCCTACGCCGACCTGATCGTCGCCATGCGCGACGGCCGCGTGGCCCACCAGGGACCGCCAGACCAGATCATCGACGCCGCGCTGCTGAGCGCGCTGTATGGCCTGCCGATCCGGGTGCACGAGATCGACGGCCAGCGCATCTGCGTCTACTACCGCGGCGGCTGAGCCGCGTTACGATGAGGGCTGCAACCGTCATTCCGCCCTCATCATGAATCTGCCCGTCAGCGCGCCCTGCGTCATTCATCTCAACGGTCCCATCAACGCCGGCAAGTCCACGATCGGCCCGCGCGTGGCCGCGCTGCTGCCGCAGGGCGTCTGGATCGACGGCGACGATCTCGCCGGCCCCGACGACCTGCCGCGCGAGGCGCAGTGGGAGCAGGCGCACGCGCGCCTGGCAGAGGCCATCGCCGCGCTGCGCGTGGGCACGCTGGTGCTGGGCTATCCGATGGACCAGGCCCTCTACGAGCGGCTGCATGCCGCGGCCCAGGAGGCCGGCGCCCGGCTGCTGGTGGTGACGCTGTCGCCGCCGCTCGACGTGGCGCTGTCCGACCGCGGCGAGCGCCGCCTCACGCCCGAGGAGCGCGCGCGCGTGGCGGAAATGTACGAGCAGGGCTACCCGTCGCGGCCGTTCTCGGACCTGGTACTCAACACCGCGCGCCTGTCGCCCGACGAGTGCGCCGAAGACATCGTGGCGCTGGCGGCGACCGCCGGCCGTTGAGTCCGGGCGCGTTCAGCCGCGCAGGTGCGACAGCATGTCGTGCACGTCTTGCGCCATGATGGCCAGGAACGCGACCAGGCCGAGATAGGCGGTGCCGTAGCTGAGCTTGTGCTCGAGCGAGGTGCCGTAATAGGCCTGGTTCTCGGGCAGGTCGGGATCGTACTTGAAGGCCCGCGCCGCGCTCGGCAGCGCCAGCACGGCCACCAGGATCAGGATCGGGCTGGGCGACCAGAAAAACAGCGCCACCAGCACCGGCACGCCGAGCAGCCAGACGCGCGGCGACAGCACCGCCGTGATGCGGCCGCCGTCGAGCGGCGAGATCGGGATCAGGTTGAAGAGATTGATGAAGAAGCCCGCGTACGAGAGCGCCAGCAGCAGGTCGCTGCCGGTGTCGCGCGCGGCGAAATAGCAGGCCAGCGCGGCGACCGTGCCGGCCAGCGGCCCGGCCAGCCCGACGTAGGCCTCGGTCTCGGCATCGTGCGGCAACGTCTTGAGCTGGATCCACGCGCCCACGAACGGAATGAAGGCGGGCGCGCCGACGGCCAGCCCGCGCTGGCGCGCCGGCACGTAATGGCCCATCTCATGCACGAACAGCAGCAGCACGAAGCCGGCGGCATAGCGCCAGCCGAACACCAGCGCGTAGGCGGCCACCGACAGCAGCATGGTGCCGCCGGTGGTGAGCAGCTTGCCGAACTTGAGAAACTTCAGGCCCGACCACAGCAGCAGCAACAGCTTCATCAGGCGGCGGTCTTCTTGCCGCGCATGCGGCGCCACAGGCCGCCACCGAGCGCGGCGATGGCCAGGATCAGGACCTTGCCGAACTTCGCGGCAAAGGCGGCGATCATGGCGAACAGGCCCAGCTTCTTCGCGGCCACGCCGGCCACCAGCGCGGCCAGGCCGTATTCGGCCACCTTGTCGGTGGAGGCGTCGAAGTCGGCGTAGCGCTTGCCGTCGACGTACTGGATCGAATCGAGCAGCGTCAGGGCGTTGTGCTTGTCGGCCGCGACCTGGTTCTGGCTGGTGATCAGGTCGAGCGAGATGTAGCCTTCGCGGCCGAGCGCGTAGGTGTTGTAGTTGACCGAGGCGTCTTCATCCGTGGCGCCCTTGGTCTTGGCGATGGCCGACCAGACCAGGCGGCGCTTGTCGCCGTCGTACTTCGGCACCTCGGCCCAGCCGGCCACCATCAGCTCCGGAAAACCGCGCTCGCGGCGATCCTTGTTGGCCTCTTCGGTGCCGTCCTTCAGGCTCTGCAGCAGTTCCTCGGTGTCCCAGTTCTTGGCGTCGTCGTCCTTGATGTAGCCGGCCTTCTCGAAATTCACCGTGGCCACCCAGTCGGCGTTTTCGTCGGTGGGCAGCACCAGGCCGAGCATGTTGGGATCCTTGCCGTTGCCGTGCGCGGCCATCAGGCGCTGGGCCTGGAACTGCGGTACGAACATCATGTCGGCCGGCAGCTTGAGCACGGCCTGGTCGCCCAGCTTGATGTCGGCGGGGCCTTCCTTGGCGGCGGCCATGGCGGCCTGGCCGGCGGCCTCGATCTCCTGCTGCGCGGCCGCGTTCTGTGCGCGGGCGGTCGTCAGGGGCAGGCCGAGGGCGAACGGCAGCGCGAGCGCGAGGGCAAGAAGATTTCGGGAGAGCAGGGCACGCATGACTTCGCCTGGTAGGAGTTGAGAACGGCGCTCATTGTCTTTGGGCGCGACTTTCAACTTTCTGAAAGCTCAGGGCTGTTTCGCGTGCAGATCCGACCAAATGCGACAAGGTTTGTCGGCAGCGTGAACGGAGCGTGAAGACGCTCGCAGGGGGCCGCGCGGGCCCGCCTGCAAGCGGCGTTCAGGCGATGGGCGCGGGCGGCGGCGCGGTGCCTTCGTGCGCCTCGCGTTCGGCCATCAGGAGGCTGTGCAGCATTTCCGTTGAGAGGCCGTGCAGCACCAGGCGGTAGCCCGCGCGCAGCGTGGACATCGGCACCAGCGGGTGCTTGTTGTTGACCAGCACCAGGTGCTGCGGCGCCCCGAGCAGCTGGGCCGAATAGATGCCGACCGTCTCGTCGAGCTGCAGCGAGTTGGCGGCGCGCCAGAAGTCGTTGTCGGTCAGCATGAGCTGGTAGAGCGGCGTGAACAGCTCGATCGCGCTCTGCAGGTCGAGCACGTTGAGGCGGCCGCGCGGCATGTCTTCGAGCAGCAGGCCCGGATCCCGGATCATCGAGAAGTCGAGCTGTTCGGGCGCGTGCATCTCCACGCCGGCGTCGCGCATCGCCTGGTTCAGGCGGATCACGAAGTTGAACAGGTTCAGGTCGTGCTTGACGAACAGGTCGTCCTTCAGGTCGTCGATGTCGCGCGGCTCGAGCGGCGTGGTGCTGATCTTCACCGGCGCGTTGGCGGCGATGAACGACAGCACCTGGGCGCCGAGATGGAAGTGGCGCAGGATCAGCCAGTTGGCCTCGGGCGAGACGAAGCGCTTCAGGCCCCACGCCAGGATCCGGTGCAGCAGGCGCGAGTGCGACCAGCGCCGCGGGATGAAGGTTTTGATGACCTGGATCAGGATGATGCACAGGCGCGCCAGCGGCCGCACGAACGGCAGCAGGTACTGGCGCGAGCCGCTGCTGGAGTCGGTCAGCCAGGCCTTCTTGACCTTGTCGGGCAGCGGCGTGCTGCGGTCGAGATACAGCGCCAGCCAGGGGCTCGGGTCGGCCGGGTCGTATCCCTGGGTCAGGAACTCGGGTTCTTTCATGCCGCGTCTTGCTCCATCACGTATTGGAATTGCATCAGGTACAGCGCGGCCGTGCGGCGCGCGGTGTCGATGATGCGTTGCTCGGCCTGGCCGTCTTCGTCGCAGTCGAGCGCGAGTTCGACCGCGGCCAGCCAGCGCGCGAGGTGATGCTCGTCATTGTGCCCGTGATACTCGAGGAAGCGGAACACGTCGGGCGGCAGGTCCAGGCTGGCCTTGAGCAGGGGCAGCAGCGCCGGCACGATGCGCTGGCCGGTGCCCTCGATGATGTAGATCGCGCCCAGCAGGCCGATCGGGTCGCGCGTGGCGGCCAGCGCGTGCAGGTAGGCGTTGAGCGCCTCGCCGCCCGGGTTGCGGCGCAGCGCGTCGATGTCGGCGACCTGGCCGCCGGCCTTGCGATAGTCTTCGAACAGAATCATGAAGTCGTTCTGCTCCTCGCCCGCATGGGTGCCGATCAGCGCGGCCAGCGGCGCGTACTGCTCGCCCAGCGAGGCCGCGCCTTCGCGCATCCATTTGCTGCCCTCGCGCACCTGGGGCACCCAGTTTTCCATCCAGTTCAGGTAATCCTGCGTCTCGAACTCGCGGCGGCGCAGGCGGGTGACGACCGGCGTGCGCCACACGCGCGAGCGGTAGTCGTGCCAGATCGCGGCGAGCTCGGTGAGTAGCTGCGACAGGCCCTGCGGCGCGTAGGCCGGGTCGTGCGGCGGCGCGATGTTGTCGGCGTCGTCGCCCAGCGCGGCGGCGGCCGGGCGCGGCGCCGGCGCATTGGCGCGCGAGGCGGGCGCGTCGACGGCCTCGGCCGTGAAGCACATGTAGGCCGTCATGAAGCGGCCCGACTCCGGGATGTAGCAGAAGATCTTCTCGCCCGGCTTGACCTCGCGCGTCTCGAGGAACTCGGCCAGCATGATGAGGATCGAGGCCGCGCCGGTGTTGCCGCGCCACGCCAGGTTGCTGTACCAGCGCTCGCGCGGGATCTCCAGGTTGGCCTTCTCCATCAGGTCGGCCACCACCGGGATGAACTTCTCCGAGGAGTAGTGGCACAGGAAGTGATCGACCTGGTCCGGCGCGATCCACTCGTCGCGCACCAGCTTCACGTACTCGTGGATGCCGATGTCGAACAGGTGCGGCAGCAGGCGGATGTCCTGGCGCAGCGACAGCGCGCCGTCGGCCTCGGCGTCCTGCCACGAGGGGTAGTCGAGGTGGCCGCGCTTGCGGTCTTCGGACAGGCCGAGCTGCATGCACACGGGGTAGTCGCCCGAGAACGAGCGCTGGTGGATCCAGTCGAGCTTGAGGCGGATGCCCTGCGAGGCGCCCGGCAGCGCGGTGCCTTCGCTGCCCAGCAGCATCGCGCCGGCGCCGTCCGACAGCATCCAGCGCAGGAAGTGCGCGTCGAAGTCGGCGTCGTAGCCGCGCGCCGCGAAGCGCGAGCGCTTGAACAGGCGCGAGGGCAGTTCGGCGGCCACCGCCAGCGCGCGCTGGTGCGAGCCGGCCTGGACCGCCTGGGCGGCGCTCTGGATGGCGCTCACGCCGGCCGCGCAGATGCCGTGCACCGACAGCGTCTCCATCGGCGGGGCCGAGAGCTCGCCCTGGATCATGTTGGCGAAGCCGGGCATCAGGGCGTCGCCGCCCGAGGAGCCGCTGGCGAGGTACGAGACCTCGCCCAGCTCGCCGCCGGCGCGGCCCAGGCAGTCCTGGATCGCGCGCGCGGCCAGCTGCGCGTTGCTGTGGCGGGTGTTGCCGTCGGGATCGATGGCGTAGTGCCGGGTCTTGATGCCGTTCTCGGCCAGGATGCGGGTCTTGATGCGGCTCGACATGCGGTTGAGCGGCGCGATGAAGGCGTCCATCGCCGCGTTGTCGACGGGGTCGCCGGGCATGAAGTAGCCGGCGCTTTGGAGATAGACACGGTCGAACGCGATAGGCATGAGTTTCTCGATTCCTGTGGATGTCAGCGGACGTGTTCGGGCGCCATGCGGGAGCGCGAACGCAGGCCGGGCATGACGTTGGCCAGCACGAAGACGCGCAGCATGTACGGCACCAGGCCGCGCTCGTTGAGTTCGGGCGCGACCCGGTCGCGATACTGCTCGCGATGCAGGCGGGTGAGGTCGGACCAGTGGGCGCGCGGATTCTCGTGGTGCGCGGTGTGCAGGCCGATGTTGAAGAGCAAGGGATTCACCAAGCCCTCGAAGTTGCGGGCGTAGTCCAGGCCGGCCACGGCGCGCGGGCCGCCGTCGGCGTGGGCATGCTGCAGATAGTTGGTGGCGAGCAGCCAGTGCAGGCCATGCAGCTGCGGCACGATCACGTACAGCAGCGCCTTGAGCGGATCGAGCGCCAGCAGGCCGCCCCACAGGCCGAGCCACACGCCGTATTGCGCCAGGCAGTAGCGCCACACGCCGGGATGGCGCAGGCGCATGCCGCGCAGCCAGCCGAAGAACACCGGGAACAGCACCCACACCGCCTGCACCGGATGGATCAGGTAGCCCCACAGGTGATTGGTGTCGCCGCCGAAGCGATAGGTGCGGGCCACGTCGCGTGCGCCGTGCTTGTAGCGGTGGTGGTTGCCCACGTGCGCCGGCCAGAAGACGAAGGTGGGATGGCCCTGCAGCAGCGTGATCCAGAAGTCGGTGAACCGGTTGGCCAGGCGCGCGCCGCGGCCGCGCCACATGCGCAGGTGGGTGTGGTTGTGGTGGATCACGCCGATGCCCAGCGTGAGGAACAGCAGCAGCAGATAGAGCGGCCACGAAAAGCCGTGGCGCCACATCCAGGCGGCCAGCACGGGCGCCGCGATCAGATAGGCCAGGCTCTGCAGATCGCGCCAATGGCGCAGCCGCAGCCGCCCGGCACGCTCAGGAGTGCGCGCCATGGACGCCTCGCTGGCGCGCGGCCTGCAACTGGCGTTCGGCCGCGTCGGCGGGCAGGCGGGTGCGGAACAGCCGGTCCATGAAGGTGAACTGGAAGCCGTAGTTGCCGTTGTAGCAGGCGTGGTGCAGGTGATGGCGGCGGCTGGCCGCGAACCAGTGGGCGTACGACACGCGCGGGAAGAAGTCGTAGTTGGCGTGGCCGATGCAGTTGAAGAACAGGCTGAACAGCGGCACCGACAGCAGCGACCAGAAGCTGAAGTCGTGCAGCAGCATGGGCAGCAGGATGACGTTGCCCAGCATCAGCGCCTCGATCGGGTGGAAGCTGTAGGTCGAGAACGGCGTGGTCACCACCGAGCGATGGTGCGGCAGGTGGAAGCGGCGCAGCAGCTTCGTGTGCAGCAGGCGGTGGTTGACCCAGAAGTGCACGTCGTTCCAGGCCAGCAGGAACAGGATCTCCAGCATGATCTGCTGCCAGCCGGCGTCGCCGTCGAGCCGCGCCCAGCCCAGCTGCAGCAGGCCCCACGGAAAGATCATGCCGGTGCCGAACAGCAGGATCGACACGGCCGACTGCGACAGCTCGCGGCGCAGCTGGCCGGGGGCGAGCGGACGGGTGTCCAGCGGCGCGCCCAGGCCGAGGCGCGGCAGGATGTGGTGGGTCAGCAGCCAGGTGGCCGCGCCAAACACCAGATAGATACCGCCGAAGAAGAGCAGGCCGGCCAGCATGACCTGCCAGGCCGATAACGCTACGAACGCTTGCGCCATGGATTCGATTGTTCTTGCCCGGCGGCTTGGGCCGGTGCGTTGCTTGTCATGGCGCGATCATAAGCAAGCCGCCCCCCTGACGGGGGGCGGATGTTTAACCAATTGAATCAGTTTCGTACAGGAATGGCGGCTCAGGCGGCCACGCTGCCCTGCGCCTGGTGCCGGATCAGGCGGGCATAGGCGCCGCCGCGCGCGAGCAGTTCGTCGTGGCTGCCCTGTTCGGCCAGCCGGCCCTGGTCCAGCACCAGGATCTGGTCGGCGTCGCGGATGGTGGACAGGCGATGCGCGATCACGAGCGTGGTGCGCTCCTGCATCAGGGCGTCGAGCGCGCCGCGCACCTGCATCTCGCTCAGCGTGTCGAGGTGCGAGGTGGCCTCGTCGAGGATCAGGATCGGCGCGTTCTTCAGGAAGGCGCGCGCGATCGAGATGCGTTGGCGCTGGCCGCCCGACAGCTGCATGCCGCGTTCGCCCACCGGCGTGTCCAGCCCCTGCGGCAGCGCCGCCACGAACTCGGACAGCGCGGCGCGGTGCAGCGCCACCTGCACGTCGGCCGTGCTGGCATCGGGGCGCGCCAGGCGGATGTTGGCCGCCAGCGTGTCGTTGAACAGATAGGTGTCCTGCGTGACCAGCGCGACGTGTTCGCGCAGATTGTCGAGCTCGAGCTCGCGCACGTCGATGCCGCCGATGCGGATGGCGCCTTCGTTCACGTCCCAGAAGCGCAGCAGCAGGCTGGCGATGGTGCTCTTGCCGGCGCCCGAGGCGCCCACCAGCGCGGTGGTGGTGCCCGGCCGCACGCTGAAGCCGAGGCCGGCCAGCGTGGGGCGCGCGGCGCGCGGGTAGCGAAAGCCCACCTGGTCGAACGCGATGGGCAGGCCGCCCGGCTGGCGCGCCAGCGTGCGCGCGCCGTCGGTGACCGGCACCGGTTCGTTCGACACCACGTGCAGGCGCCGGCTCGCGGCGATGGTGTCCGCCAGCTGGCGGCTGACCTGCGAAATCTCCGACACCGGCAGGAAAGTTGCCAGCGCAACCAGCACCAGCAGCGGCACCATGGCCGGATCGAGCGCGCCCGCGCCGGCCAGCAGCGCGCCGGTCACGGCCACGGCCAGGCCGCCCAGGCCCATGGCCACCTCGAACCAGGCGTTCTGTGCCGACAGGTCGTCGAGGATGGCCTGGCGCCGCACGCCATAGTGTTCGGCCAGGGCCAGGAACTGCGCGCGGCGGCGCGCCGTGGCCTGGAACGCCGTGAGATCGGCCAGGCCCTGGATGGTGTCGGTGAGGTGCGCGCTCATCTCGCCCAGCGCGGCGCGCGCCTGTTCGCCCAGCGCGTCGACGCGGCGCCGGCCGCGCACCGGCGACAGCAGGGCGTATGCCAGGAAGGGCAGCAGGGCCAGCGCCACCGGCCAGCTGTAGACCGCGAGAAAGCCGAGCACCGTGGCCGGCACCACCACCGACACGATGGCGGGCGCGATGGTGTGGGCATAGAAGTACTCGATCATCTCCACATCCTGCGTGGCGAGCGCCACCAGGTCGCCCGAGCGCCGTTCCAGCAGATAGGCCGGCGCGAGCTGCTCGAGCTTGTCGTAGAGATTGATGCGCATGTCGGCCAGCAGGCGATAGGCCATCGCGTGCGCGAGCCAGGATTCGAGCCAGTGGAACAGGGCGGCCAGCGGCGCCACGACCAGCAGCGCGCCGATCAGCCAGCCGGTGGGCGCGCCCTCGCGCAGGGCGGCCACGACCAGGGCGCTCAACGCGCCCACGCCGATGAAGGCCGCCACGCGCGCCACGCCGAGGACAATGGTGGCGGCGAGCGTGCCGCGCCACGGCCGCACCACCGACAGCAGGGTGCCGACGACGGCGCGCCAGCCCACGTGCGCGGCGTCCTCGTCGAGCGCGCGCGGCGCGGGGCCGGCGGCCGCGGCCGGCGTGGCGGCGGTGCCATCGCGGCCGACAGCCGTTGCCGCGGGCGTCGCCGCGGCGGGCGCCTGCCGGCCCTCGGCCTGCTCGCGCATCAGTTGGTGGTAGAGGCCGCGAGCGCGCATCAGCTCGGCGTGCGTGCCCGACTCGGCCACGCGGCCCTGGTCGAGCACCAGCGTGCGGTCGGCGTTGATGACGCTCGCCAGGCGGTGCGCCAGGATCAGCGTGGTGCGGCCCACCATCAGGCGGTCGAGCGCCTGCTGGATCAGCGCCTCGTTCTCCGAGTCCACCGACGAGAGCGCTTCGTCCAGGATCAGGATGGGCGCGTCGCGCAGCAGCGCGCGGGCGATCGCCACGCGCTGGCGCTGGCCGCCGGAGAGCTGCAGGCCGCGTTCGCCCAGGCGCGTGTCGTAGCCATCGGGCAGGGCCATGATGAAGTCGTCGATATTGGCCGAGCGGGCCGCGGCGCGCACCTGCTCCCGGCTGGCGTCCGGACGGCCCAGCCGGATGTTGTCGTCGATGGTGCCGTGGAACAGCGTGATGTCCTGGCTCACCAGCGCGATGCGCGACAGCAGCGCATCGGCGGCGAGCGTGCGCACGTCGTGGCCGCCGACCCGCACGCTGCCGGCCTGCGGCGTGGCTTCGCGCAGCAGCAGCCGCACGATGGTGGACTTGCCGGCGCCGCTCGGGCCGACCACGCCCACGCGCTCGCCGGCGGCGATCGCGAAGCTCAGGCCGCGGTGCGCGGGGCGCTCGGGCTGGTAGGAGAACACCACGTCGTCGAATTCGATGGTGGGAGCCAGGTCGGCCGGTCGCAGCCCGGCCGCATCCGAGGCGGCGCTGGCCGCATCGACGCGGCGCGCGTCGTTGAGCGCGTGGATGCTGGCGGCGGCCGACTGGCCCAGCATGCCCTGGTGCAGCACGGCGCGCAGATCGCGCAGCGGGCGGAAGATCTCGGTGCCGGCCATGAGCACGATCAGCAGGGCCTCCAGGCTCATGTCGCCCTGCATCACGCGGGTGGCGCCCAGCGCGATCGCCAGCGCGGCGCCGAGCGCCACGCCGAGATCGCTGATGCCGCGCGTGAGCACGCTGATCGACAGCACCCAGAAGGTGTGGTCGGACAGGCGGCGGGCCCGCTCGGCCAGGCGCTTGCCGAAGCTCTTGCCCTGGCCGAAGGCCTTGAGCGTGGGCAGGCCCTGCACCGCGTCGAGAAACTCCTCGCCGAATTCGTTGAGTGCGCCCGCGCGGGCCCGGCTGGCGCGGCGGTCCAGCGCATGCACGGCCGCGGGGCCGAACAGCGAGAAGAGCGCGGCGGCCAGCAGCACGGCGGCGGTGGGCACGTCCCAGAACGCGATCACCGCGAAGATGGCGAGCGGCGCGATCAGCGAGATCGCGACCTGCGGCAGGTAGCGGCCGAAGAAGGTCTGCAACTGCTCCACGCCGTCGACCACGCTCAGCATGACGCCGCCGGTGCGCTGGTTGGCGAACCAGGCCGGCCCGAGCGCGACGATGCGGTCGTACAGCCCGCCGCGCAGGGTCTGCTGGATCTGCGCGGCGCAGCGGTTGGCGCTGCGCGTGCGCAGGTGGTCGAGCGCGGCGCGCAGCAGCACCATCAGCGCGCCCAGCGCGGCGGGCACGATCCAGCTCTGCCAGGGTTGCTGCGCGAACACGCGTGCCAGCAACTGGCCGAGGAACACGTAGCGGGCGATGCCGGCCAGCAGCGCCAGCAGGCCGAGCAGCACGCCGCCCGCCATGCGCGCACGCAGGCCGGCGGTCATGAGCCAGAGACGGTAATCAAAGTACATGGCGACTCCTTTCGATGGCCGCATCTTGCTTGAGCCCGCGCCTTCTGCAAATCGATAGTTTCTCAATCATGGGTTGAGATAAACTCAACCGATGAGCAAACGCCCCGCCGCCGATCTGCCCCAGCACATGCCGCCGCTCGCCGCGCTGCGCGCCTTCGAGGCCGTGGCCCGGCTGGGCAGCCTGAGCAGCGCGGCGGCCGAGCTGCACGTCACCAAGAGCGCGGTGAGCCACCAGCTGCGCGCGCTGGAGGCCGACTTGGGTGTAATCCTGCTGCACCGAGGCGGGACCGTCAGGCGGGCCCAGGTCACCGAGGCCGGCGCCGATCTGCTGGCCTCCGTGCGGCAGGCGCTCACGCTGCTGGCCACCGCCTGCCGCAACACCCGCAGCGCCGCCGCGGGGCGCGGCCGCCAGACGCTGAACATCTCGGTCAACCCCTCGCTGGCCGCGCTGTGGCTGGCGCCGCGCATCGGCCGCTTCATCGCCATGCATCCCGGCATCGACGTGCAGGTGTTCCTGCACGCCAATCTCGACCCGGCCTGGCAGACCCAGGACATCGACCTCGCCTTCCTGCACACGCGCGAGCGCGGGCCGCGCGGCCCGGTCGCCGGCGACCTGCCGCTGTTGGCCGAGACCGTGGTGCCGGTCTGCAGCCCCGACCTGGTCGCGCCCGAGCGGCGCGGCGATCCGCGCGTGCTGCTCGAACACCGCTGGCTGGTCGAGCGCCACATCGACAGTCCGGAAACCGATTGGGGCACCTGGTGCGCGCGCCTGAACCTGCCCGAGCGGCAGGGCCAGGAGCCCGTGATCCTGAGCGGCATGAGCACGCTGGTGGCGGCGGCCGTGGCCGGCGTCGGCATCGCGCTGGGACGCGCGCCGCTGATCGACGAGGAACTGGCGAGCGGGCGCCTGGTGGCGCTGGTGCCGCAGTTCCGGGTGGCGGGATCGTGGGGCTATGTGATGCGCCAGCAGGATCATCGGCCCATGAGCGCGGCCCTGCCGGCGCTGGTCGAATTCCTCACCGAGGAAGGGCGCGCCAGCTTGGCGCTGCGCGAGCGCCTGCGCGCCGAGGCCGCGACCTCGCCCTGAGCCTTCAGTCCGGCGCGCCGAGCAGGCGGGCCTGGCAGCGCTCCATGGCGCGGGCAAACGCGGCGGGCTCGTCCCAGGCGCGCGCCAGCACCAGCGCGCCCTGGATCTCGGCCAGCGTGCCTTCGGCCAGCGCGCGGGCCGCGCCGGGCGCATGGCCCAGGCGCCGCAGCGCGCAGCGCAGCACCCGGTTCCATTCGTGAAAATAGGCGTGTACCTGGCTGGCGTAGCGGTCGCGCTCGCCGCCCAGCGCGAACACGCCGACCAGGCACACCCGGCGGCCCGACTGGAAGTAGTCGCGCGTGGCGCGCAGCATGTGACGGATGCCGCCGGCCGGATCGGCCGCGTCGCGCAGCGGTGCAAACACCTCGCTCTCGAACCAGGCATCGACGTGGGCCAGCACGGCCTGGCCCATCTCGTCCTTGCCGCCCGGGAAGAAGTGATAGAGGCTGCCCTTGCCCAGGCCGGTGGCGGCCGTGATGCGGGCCAGGCTCGCGCCCTCGAAGCCGCATTCGCGGAACACTTCGGCGAGCGCGGCCACGGCATCCGCGCGTTCGGTGATGCGACGAACCACGCGGGCCTCCTACAGCCCGAGCTCGGACAGGCCGGGGTGGTCGTCGGGCCGGCGGCCCTGCGGCCAATGGAACTTGCGTTGCGATTCGCTGATCGGCAGATCGTTGATGCAGGCGTAGCGCAGGCGCATCAGGCCGTTGTCGTCGAACTCCCAGTTTTCGTTGCCATAGGAGCGGAACCACGAGCCGGAGTCGTCGCGCCATTCATAGGCGAAGCGCACGGCAATGCGGTTGCCGTCGTGGGCCCAGAGCTCCTTGATGAGGCGGTAGTCGAGCTCGCGCGCCCACTTGCGCGTGAGAAAGGCCACGACCTCGGCGCGTCCGTTGACGAACTCGGCGCGATTGCGCCATGCGGTATCGACGGTATAGGCCTGTGCGACCTTGGCCGGATCGCGCGAGTTCCAGCCGTCTTCGGCGGCGCGGACTTTCTGGATGGCGGATTCGCGCGAGAAGGGCGGCAGCGGCGGGCGTTGTTCGGACATGACGGACTCCAGGGGAAGGGCGGCGCGCAGCCGCGCGGGATGAATGGCCGATGCTCTGTACCAATTGGTACAGAGTAGGCGTCTCGGCGCGAGGTGTCAATCCCGTGTGCTCCCGTCCATCCTTTGAGCACACAACCGATTGTGCGGGCAGGAGCGGGGCGCGGGAGTATAGTGGCCGCTTCCCTGATTCCGTCTGAGCCGCCGCCGGCGGCCGTCGCACGTATCCGTCATGCTGTCCTTCTCCCGCAATGAGTTGTACCCGGCCGGCGACGGCTTGCCGCCCGAGTATCGTCTGGGCGCCATGCTGGCCGTGATGATGGCGGTGGCGATGGCCAGCCTCGACACGGCGATCGCCAACACGGCGCTGCCCACGATCGCGCGCGAACTGAACGCCGCCGAATCCTCGTCGATCTGGGTCATCAGCGCGTTCCAGCTGGTGATGGTGGCGGCGCTGCTGCCGGCCGCGGCGCTGGGCGACGTCTACGGCCATCGCCGCATGTACATGGCCGGGCTGGTGCTGTTCACGCTGTCGTCGCTGGCCTGCGGCATGGCGACCTCGCTGCCGCAGCTGGTGATCGCGCGCGCGGTGCAGGGCCTGGGCGCGGCCGGCATCATGGGCGTGAACGGCGCGCTGGTGCGCTTCATCTACCCCTCGCATTCGCTGGGCCGCGCGCTCGGCACCAACGCGCTGGTGGTGGGGCTGTCGTTCGCGGCCGGTCCGACCGTCGCGTCCGTGATCCTCGCCTATGGCTCGTGGCACTGGCTGTTCCTGGTGAACGTGCCGTTCGGCGTGATCGCGCTGGTGCTGGGCCTGCGCGGCCTGCCCGCCACCGAACGTTCGGGCCATCGCTTCGACCGCCGCGCGGCCATCCTGTGCGCGGGCTTTCTGGCGCTGCTGGTGCTGGGGCTGTCCGAGCTGGCCCACCATGCGCCGCTCCTGCGCGTGACGCTGGAGCTGGGCGGCGCGGCGCTGTGCCTGTGCCTGCTGCTGTGGCGCCAGTCGGGCCATCCCGCGCCCATCCTGGCCGTGGACCTGTTGCGCCGCCCGGTGTTCGCGCTGTCCGCGGCGACGGCGGTCTGTTCCTTCGCCACGCAGGCGCTGGCATTCGTGTCGCTGCCGTTCCTGTTCCAGCAGGTGCTGGGCTACACCCAGGTCGAGACCGGCTTTCTGATCACGCCGTGGGCCGTGGTGGTGGCGCTGGTCGCGCCGCTGGCGGGCGGGCTGTCGGATCGGCATCCGGCCGGGCTGCTGGGCGGGGTGGGGCTGGCGGTGCTGGCGCTGGGCATGCTGTCGATGGCGCTGTTGCCGGCCGATCCGTCGGTGTTCGACATCTGCTGGCGCATGGCCGTGTGCGGCGCCGGCTTCGGTTTTTTCCAGTCGCCCAATCTGCGCGCCATCATGAGCGCCGCGCCGCCCGGACGCGCCGGGGGCGCGAGCGGGATGGTGGGCACGGTGCGCCTGCTCGGGCAATCGTCGGGCGCCGCGCTGGTGGCGGCCTGCTTCAACCTGGCCGGCCAGCAGGGCACGGTGTGGGCCCTGTGGCTGGGTGCGGCCTGCGCCGGCCTGGCCAGCGTGGCGAGCTTTGCGCGGCTGCGCTTCGCCAGCTAGCCCGCGGGCGCGTCAGAAGCGATAGCTGGCGGTCAGGCCCGCGCCCCAGGTGCGGCCGGGCGCCGGCTCGAAGTAGCGCAGATTGAGATCGTTCACGATCACCGAGCCGATGTAGTCGCGGTCGAACAGATTGTCCACGCGCGCGAAGGCGTCGAAGGTCCAGGGGCCGGCCTGCCACAGATAGCCGGCCGACAGCGCCGCGATGAAGTAGCCCGAGGCCGAATCGCTGTTGGCGTCGTTCACATGGATGCGGCTCAGGTAGCGGCCCTCCACGCCGGCGTGAAAGCCCTGCGGCGGCGCCCAGCGCAGCGCGGCATAGGCCGACTGGCGCGCGATGCCGGGAATGTCGTTGCCGGCCGCGATGCCGCTGCCCGCCACGTCGTCGCGATACTTCGCGCGCAGGTAGGTATAGGCCATGTCGGCGCGCAGGTTCGACACCACGGCCCCGCTCCAGGCCAGCTCGACGCCGTCGCGGCGCGTGCGGCCGGCATTGCGATAGCTGGTGCGGCCGTCGTTGCTGCCGGCGGAGACGATCTCGTCGTCGGTGGTGCTGTGGAACACCGCGGCCGTCAGCAGCCCTTCGCCCACGCGCGTCTTCACGCCCGCTTCCAGGTTGTCGGAGACGCTGGGCTTGAGTGCGAGGTTCAGGCCGTTCAGGCCGTCGGGCCGGTACGAAAGCTCGTTGCTGGTGGGCGTCTCGAAGCCCCGGCCATAAGAAACATACACATTGGTGTCGGCCGAGACTGCATAGCGCAGCGCGGTCACCGGCAGCGCGCGGCGGTAGCGGGCACTGCCGCTGTCGTCGCCGTTTCGGGCGGTGATGTAGCGGTCGTCGGAGTCGAAGCGCACGGTGCTGTAGCGCAGGCCCGCATCGAGCGTCCAGCGCTCGGCGAACTGCCACGAGGCCTGCAGATAGGGGTCGACGTTGTAGACCTCGTTGCGCTCGTCGCGGCGCAGCGCGCCCTTGACGCCCAGCACCTGCGAGGCGCCCGTGCCGACGTAGTTTTCGTAGCCGCGGCGGGTTTCGCGCAGGCTGTCGTAGGCCAGGCCGCCCACCAGCGTGAGCGGGCTGCCCGCCACCTTCAGGCGCGAGGTCCAGCGCAGGTCGGCGCCGCCGTAGTCGCGCTGCAGGTCGATCACGCCGCCGGCGTGGCCATCGTTCCTCTGTTGTGCTATCGGCGGGATGGATTGATATTGCGTGGTCTCGCGCTGGCCGTAATAGACCATCACGCGCAGGTCGTTGTCGGCGTTGACCGCGCGCTCATAGAGCAGGCCGCCCTGGGTCTGGTTGACCGTCTTGCGCGTGTTGTACTGCTCGGCCAGCGGCGCCTGGCGCGGGTCGCTCTCGTACTGCTGGCGCGTGAGGCCGAGCGGGTCGTTGGCGGTCAGGTCGACACTGTTGAGCACCAGCGTGAGGCGGCTGTCTTCGTCGGGGCGCAGGCCGATCTTGGCATTGGCCAGGTTCTTGCGCGCGCCGCTGTGATCGCGGTAGCCGTCGGTGGTGAAGCGCGACACGCCGACCACGTAATCGATGTCGCCCACGCCGTTGCCGGTGGCGCCGTTGGCCTGGGCGCTGTAGCGCCAGGTGCCGTTGCTGCCGGCCGCGACGCCGGCCGTCAGGCTCGATGGCTGCCGGCCGTCTTCGGTATAGACCTGCAGCACGCCGCCGGACGAGTTTCCGTAGAGCGCCGAGAAGGGGCCGCGCAGCACCTCGACGCGGTCGATGGTGCCGATGTCGATGTTGGAGGTCTGGCCCTGGCCATCGGGCATGGTGGCCGGAATGCCGTCCACATAGAGCCGCAGGCCGCGCACGCCGAAGGTCGAGCGCGCGCCGAAGCCGCGGATCGAGATCTGCAGGTCCTGCGCGTAGTTCTGGCGGTTCTGCAGCTGCAGGCCCGGCACGCCGGCCAGGTTTTCCGAGAGGTTGATCTGCATCGCATCGGCCCGCACCCGGGCGCCGTCGACGATGTCGACCGAGGCCGGCGTGTCCATCACGCTGGTTTCCAGGCGCGTGCCGGACACGGTGACCGTGGGCAGCGTGGCGGCGTCGGTGGCGCCGGCCGGGGGCGAGGTCTGGGCGGCGGCCAGGGCCGGCAACAGCAGCCAGGCGCAGCGCAGGAAATGAGTCAGGGGGCGGGGGATCGGGCGATAGATACGGGACACGGAGAAAAACAGCAAGAACCACGGTGAAGGAGGGCGATGGTACCGCAAGCGACCCGGGGGTCTGTCCGGGTGTCCGTCCCTGTCAACGTAGAGCAGAAGGCCCACGTGGGCAACCGTTGCACGGGTTTTATGCCGTTTTCGGGCAAACTTTGCGCAAACAGTGCCCGAAATCGGCCGGCGATTTGTGCGGATGCAAACGGCATGTTATAAACACGCCTCTTGAGCGCCCGTAGCTCAGTTGGATAGAGTACTTGGCTACGAACCAAGGGGTCGTGGGTTCGAATCCTGCCGGGCGCGCCAAAATTCGAAAGACCTGCAAGCTGCTTGCAGGTCTTTTGTCTTTCAGCAGGGGTGTTGCTTGCTGTGCCTCGCACAGCGGCACGCGGGTCGTCCCGTGCGGCTTTCTCGAAAGCCTGCACGGTGCGCCGAAAAGGCGTAGTGTGGGGATGTGGCATCGCTGCCGCATCGGCCTGCGGCCCCGGCACCTGCCGCTGGAAGTGATTGACGGAATTGTCCGGCTGACGCGAAATCGTCATAGTGGTTGGACAAAACCAAAAAAGGCGATATAATTTCGCCTCTTTAGCGCCCGTAGCTCAGTTGGATAGAGTACTTGGCTACGAACCAAGGGGTCGTGGGTTCGAATC
>Ga0160496_1000368_pt1 | contig 22939 bp, 20 predicted proteins | sample DIDPMG_2_FD_108231 | JGI IMG/M metagenome (GOLD analysis project Ga0160496, IMG submission 108231) | Enriched soil microbial communities from UW Madison campus, WI, USA - DID2937_E24_FP MG | ecosystem: Environmental > Terrestrial > Soil > Grasslands | place: USA: Madison, Wisconsin | collected...
AGCAGCTATCTCGACGAGCTCGAGCGCGAACCCGCGGCCGGCGAGTGGGAAGACTTCGTCAACGCCCTCACGACCAACCTCACCGCCTTCTTCCGCGAGTCGCATCACTTCCCGATCCTGGCCGACTTCGCCAAGACGCGCGGCGGGCCGGTGTCGGTCTGGTGCTGCGCGGCCTCGACCGGCGAGGAGCCGTACTCGATCGCGATGACGCTGACCGAGGCGCTGGGCCCGAAAGCGGCCAGCAGCCGGGTGTATTCCACCGACATCGACACCAATTGCCTGAACCGCGCGCGCGCCGGCGTCTATGCCTGGGACCGCGTGGCCAAGATGGACGAGGCGCGGCTGCGGCGCTTCTTCCTGCGCGGCCGGGCCGGCAACGAAGGGCAGGTCAAGGTGCGTCCCGAGCTGGCGCAGATGGTCGAGTTCGAGACGCTCAACCTGCTGGCGCCGTCGTGGCCCATCAATGAAAAGTTCGACGTGATCTTCTGCCGCAACGTGATGATCTATTTCGACAAGCCGACGCAGGCCAAGATCCTGCGGCGGTTCGTGCCTTTGCTCAAGCCGGGCGGCCTTCTGTTCGCCGGGCATTCGGAAAACTTCACGTACATCAGCCAGGACTTCCGGCTGCGGGGCCAGACGGTCTATGAGTGCGTGGGCCAGTAACCACTGAATATCGCCAGGAAAGCCGCCCCTGCAGCGGGTCAGGACCATGAAGAAAATCAGAGTACTTTGCGTTGACGACTCGGCCCTGGTCCGGGGCCTGATGACGGAAATCATCAACAGCCATCCGGACATGGAGGTCGTGGCGACCGCGCCCGATCCGTTGGTCGCGCGCGAGTTGATCAAGCAGCACAACCCCGACGTCCTGACGCTGGACGTCGAAATGCCGCGCATGGACGGCCTGGACTTCCTCGAGAAGCTGATGCGCCTGCGGCCGATGCCGGTTGTGATGGTGTCGTCGCTGACCGAGCGCGGCGGCGAAATCACGCTGCGCGCGCTGGAACTGGGCGCGATCGATTTCGTGACCAAGCCCAAGCTGGGCATCCGCGACGGCCTGCTCGACTATTCCGAGCTGATCGCCGAGAAGATCCGCGCCGCCTCGCGCGCACGCCTGCGCGCACCGACTCCGCACGGCGCCGGCGCGCCCGCGCCGGTGCGCCTGCGCAGCCCGTTCGCGAGCTCGGCAAAGCTGGTTATCATCGGCTCGTCCACGGGCGGCACCGAGGCGATCCGCGAGGTGCTGCAGCCGCTGCCGCCCGACAGCCCCGCGATCCTGATCACCCAGCACATGCCGGCCGGCTTCACGCGTTCGTTCGCGCAGCGCCTCGACGCCCTGTGCGCGGTGACGGTCGGCGAGGCCGTGCACGGCGAGCGCGTGCTGCCGGGCCACGTGTATCTGGCGCCGGGCGGCGAGCAGCATATGAAGCTGGGCCGCAGTGGTGCAAACTATGTGATCGAGCTGGAGCAGGGCGATCCGGTCAACCGGCACCGCCCCTCCGTCGATGTGCTTTTCCATTCCGCCGCCCAGGCGGCCGGCCGCAATGCCATCGGGGTGATCCTGACCGGCATGGGCAAGGACGGCGCCGCCGGCCTGCTCGCGATGCGCCGGGCCGGGGCCCACACGCTGGCGCAGGACGAGGCCAGCTGCGTGGTGTTCGGCATGCCGCGCGAGGCCATCGCCATCGGCGGGGCCGACGAAGTGGTGTCGCTGGGCGACATGAGTGAACGGATTCTGTTGCGTGTGGGCGATCGCGGCCACCGTGTTTGATGTGGTGCGCCCCGCCCACGCCTTGAACGATTTTTTTTGGAGTTTTAGATGGTAGACAAGGGACTCAAGATTCTCGTGGTGGACGATTTCCCCACGATGCGCCGCATCATCCGCAACCTGCTCAAGGAGCTGGGTTTCGAGAACGTCGATGAGGCGGAAGACGGCCAGATGGGTCTGGACAAGCTGCGCAACGGCGGCTTCCAGTTCGTCGTGTCCGACTGGAACATGCCCAACCTCGACGGCCTGGAAATGCTCAAGCAGATCCGTGCCGACGCCAGCCTGGCGTCGCTGCCGGTGCTGATGGTGACGGCCGAGGCCAAGAAGGAAAACATCGTGGCGGCCGCGCAGGCGGGCGCCAATGGCTACGTCGTGAAGCCTTTCACCGCGGCCACGCTGGAAGAGAAGCTCAACAAGATCTTCGAGAAGATCGGCGGCTGAGGGCAAGCATCATGAACGCGACGGAAACCGGCACACCGGCCGAATCGGGCGACCTGATTCATCGCATCGCCTCGCTCACGCGGATGCTGCGTGACAGCATGCGCGAACTCGGCCTGGACCAGGCCATCAAGGACGCCGCCCAGGCCATTCCCGATGCGCGCGACCGGCTGCGCTACGTCGCGCAGATGACGGAGCAGGCCGCCAACCGCGTGCTCAACGCGACCGAAGCCGCGGGCCCCGTCCAGGACGGCATGGCGCGCTCGGCCCGCGAGCTCGACGCGCGCTGGCAGGAATGGTTCGACAAGCCGCTGGAAGTGCCCGAGGCCAAGAGCCTGGTGCAGGACACCCGCGCCTTCCTGGCGGAAGTGCCCGAGCACACCCAGTTCACGCAGAACAAGCTGATGGAAATCGTGATGGCCCAGGATTTCCAGGACCTCACCGGCCAGGTCATCATGCGCATGATGGACGTGGTGGGCGCGATCGAACGCGAACTGCTGCAGGTGCTGCTCGACAGCGTGCCGCAGGAGCGTCGCGACGAGGCCAACAGCCTGTTGAACGGCCCGCAGGTCAATCCGACCGGCAAGGCCGACATCGTGACCAGCCAGGACCAGGTCGACGACCTGCTCGCCAGCCTCGGCTTCTGAGCCCGCGTTACCGAAAGGCGCGCCTGACCGTTGTCCCGCGGTCGGACGCGCGTTTTTCATGGCGCCTGCCCAGGCGCCCCGGGACGTACTTTCCCTAAGAGTCAGGGCGCCCGGCCGCCGCTAGACTTGCTGTAACAAAAAACAAGAAACAAGCGCAGCATTACGATTGCCCGTCCACGCGCCTCGCGGCGCCGGACGTCCGAGCGACCCGGCAGAGGTCACCGGGCAGCGGGCAGAGGAGGGAGTCATGGGTAGTCGCACCGTTTACGTCGGTGGCCTCTGGCGCTTGCTGCGCCGTCTCAACCGGGGCCGCGCCACGCTGGCCGAACGCGCCTGGTCGCTGAGCCCGACGGCCTTGCCGCTGTCGCGCTTCCTGGCGCAGATCCGCGCCCGCATCATCACCGTGCGCCAGGCCAGCATCGATATCGCGCTGAATACCGCGCGCACCCAGTTCCAGGCTGGCCAGTGCGCCGGCCTCACGCGCGAGCAGGCCGGCGTGGCCCAGGCGCTGGCCGCGAGCTCGAGCCAGATCGCGGGCCTGTCCGCCACCACCTCGGCGCACACGCGCGAGATCGCCGATGTGTGCGCACACAACCTCGACACGGCGCGCCAGGCCCAGGCCGCGCTGGCCGACGTGCACGAGCGGCTCGAGCGCATGAGTTCGCACATGGCCGAGTTCGGCGCCACCGTGGCGCAGCTCACCGAACGCGCCCGCTCGGTCGGCGACATCAGCCGGCTGATCAAGGACATCGCGCTGCAGACACAGCTGCTCGCGCTCAATGCCGGCGTGGAGGCGGCGCGCGCCGGCGACGCCGGGCGCGGCTTCGCCGTGGTCGCCACCGAAGTGGGGCGGTTGGCCGAGCGCGTCAACGCGGCCACCGGTGACATCGGCCGCCACACCGGCGAGATGCTGGCGCTGGTCGACACCACCCAGGCGCGCACCGGCACCCTGGACGCCGACGTGCGCGTGTGCGGCGAGCTGCTGTCGGGCACGCGCAACGATTTCGACGGGTTCGTGCGGGACTTCGACGGCATGAACCGCCAGGTCGGCGAGGTCGTCGGGGCGGTCGCCGAGGTCGACCAGACCAACCAGGCCATGAGCGGCGAGGTGAGCCGGGTGGCCGCGCTGGCCGCCGACGTGCAGGCGCGGGTGGCGGCGATCTCCGGCGAGGTCGACCGCATCCGCCACCAGACCGAGGGCATGCAGGAGGTGCTGGCGGAGGTGCGCACGGGCGGCACGCCGTTCGACCGGCTCAACGCGGCCGTGCTCGCGTTTCGCGACGAGGCGGGCGCCTTGCTGGCCGCGGCGCGGGCCCGCGGGCTGGACGTGTTCGACCGGGACTACCGCCGCATCGCCGCCAGCGATCCGCCGCGCTTCCACACCTCCTACGACCGGGTCATCGACACCGCCCTGACCGAGCTGCTGGACCGCATGCTGGAGGCGGTGCCGGGCGGCAGCTACGCCCTGCTGGTGGACGCACGCGGCTACGCGCCGGCGCACAACAGCCGCTATTCCCATCCGCCCAGCGGCGACCGCGCCGTGGACACCGCGCGCTGCCGCAACAAGCGGATCTTCGATGATCCCGTCGGGGCGCGGCTCGCGGCCAACACCGGCAGCCTGCTGTTCCAGACCTACTCGCGCGACACGGGCGAGATCGTCAACGACGTGTCGGTGCCGCTGTTCCTGGATGGCGAGCACTGGGGCGCGGTGCGGATCGGGCTGGATTTCGCCCGTTTCTGCGACACCGTCGAGGCCGCCCCGGGGGCAGACCGGCACGCCTGGGTGCCGGCCTAGGCGGGCGGGCGCAGGCGGGCCCGCCGCAGCGGGCGGCGGGGGGGCGAATAACGCCAATTTCCCCCCTTTTCTTGGATGATCGCGCCGCAGTGGCTCCGCCTAGAATCTCGGCGGGCAGCTCGCAACCTTGATACGCGGGCCGCGAATCAACCGCTTCCCGCATGGCTGAAGAAAGCGATCTCGAAAAGTCAGAAGCCGCCTCACCGAGGCGCCTGGAAAAGGCGCGTGAGGAAGGCCAGATTGCGCGCTCCCGCGAGCTGGGCACGTTCCTGCTGCTCGCCGTGGGCGCGGCTTCGCTGTGGATGCTCGGCGGGACCCTGTATCGCGGGCTGTCCGGGGTGATGCGCAACGGGCTGGCGTTCGACCAGCGGATTTCCCGGGATACGACCGTGATGGTCAACCTGGCGGTCGAGGGCTTCGGCCAGGCGATCTGGACTTTGCTGCCCGTGTTCGTGGCGCTGATGATCACCGCCGTGCTGGCCAGCGTGGTGCTGGGCGGCCTGGTGTTCTCGACCAAGCCGATGGAACTGAACCTGGGCAAGCTCAGCCCGCTGTCCGGCATCAAGCGCATGTTTTCGGCGCAGACCGTTATCGAGCTGATCAAGGCGCTGGGCAAGGCCCTGCTGGTGGGCGGCGTGGCGGGCGCGGTGATCTGGCACTACCAGGACCAGATGCTGGGCCTGATGCACGTGTCGCCCTCGGCGGCGCTGGTGCGCGCGCTGCAGCTGGTGGCCATCTGCTGCGCGCTGATCATCGCCTCGCTGTTCCTGATCGTGCTGATCGACGTGCCCTGGCAGATCTTTTCGCACCTGAAGAAGCTGCGCATGTCGAAGGAAGACGTGCGCCAGGAGCACAAGGAATCGGAAGGCGACCCGCACACCAAGGCGCGCATCCGCCAGCAGCAGCGCGCCGCCGCGCGCCGCCGCATGATGAGCGAAGTGCCCAAGGCGGACGTGATCGTCACCAACCCGACGCACTACGCCGTGGCGCTGGTCTACAACGAAAAGGAACTGGCCGCGCCGCGCGTGGTGGCCAAGGGCACCGGGCTGATCGCGGCCAAGATCCGCGAGCTCGGCGCCGAACATCGCATTCCCATGCTGGAGGCGCCGCCGCTGGCGCGCGCCTTGCATCAACACGTCGAGGTGGGACACGAAATCCCCTCGGCACTTTACACCGCGGTCGCCGAAGTGCTTGCGTGGGTTTTCCAGTTGCGCAGCTGGCGCGCCGGCTGGGGCATGGAACCGGAGGCGCCCCGCGCCCTGGCCGTCCCCACCGAACTGGACCCGCAGGCACGGGCCGCACAAGGAGCTTGATCGATGGGCGGACTGCTGACGCTCTTTAAGTCCAATGGCATGGCCAACGCGCGGCTGCTTGCCGGGCCCATCCTGATCGTGATGGTCCTGGGCATGATGGTGCTGCCGCTGCCCACGTTCCTGCTGGACCTGCTGTTCACCTTCAACATCGCGCTGTCCATCATGATTCTGCTGGTGGCGATGTTCACCAAGAAGCCGCTGGACTTCGCCGCCTTCCCGTCGGTGCTGCTGTTCGCCACGCTGCTGCGTCTGTCGCTCAACGTCGCGTCGACCCGGGTGGTGCTGCTCAACGGCCACCAGGGCCCGGACGCCGCCGGCAAGGTGATCGAGGCATTCGGCCACTTCCTGGTGGGCGGGAACTTCACGGTCGGCATCATCATCTTCGTGATCCTGACCATCATCAACTTCATCGTGATCACGAAGGGTGCGGGCCGTATCGCGGAAGTGGGAGCGCGCTTCTCGCTGGACGCGATGCCCGGCAAGCAGATGGCCATCGACGCCGACCTCAACGCCGGCCTGATCGGCGAAGAGGAGGCGCGCAAGCGCCGCGCCGAGGTGGCGCAGGAGTCGGACTTCTACGGTTCGATGGACGGTGCGAGCAAGTTCGTGCGCGGCGACGCCATCGCCGGCCTGCTGATCATGGTGATCAACGTGATCGGCGGCCTGATCGTGGGCGTGGCCCAGCACGACATGTCGATGGGCGACGCCGGCCGCGTCTACACGCTGCTGACCATCGGCGACGGCCTGGTGGCGCAGATCCCGGCCCTGGTGATCTCCACCGCCGCCGGTGTGGTGGTGTCGCGCGTGTCGACCGACCAGGACGTGGGCCAGCAGATCCTCGGCCAGCTGTTCTCGAACCCGAACGTGCTGTTCCTGACGGCCGCCATCGTGGGCATCATGGGGCTGATCCCCAACATGCCGCACCTGGCCTTCCTGACGCTGGCCGGCATGCTGGCCGGCGGCGGCTACATGATGATCAAGCGGCGCGCGCAGGCCAAGACCGCGCGGCCCGAACCCGCGGCCGAGGCGCAGGCACAGGCCCAGGCGGCCGCCGCCGAAGCGAGCTGGGACGACGTGTCGATGGTGGACCAGCTCGGGCTGGAGGTGGGATACCGCCTGATCCCGCTGGTCGACCATGCCCAGAACGGCGAACTGCTGCATCGCATCCGCAGCCTGCGCAAGAAGTTCGCGCAGGACGTGGGCTTTCTGCCGCCGGTCGTGCACATCCGCGACAACCTCGAGCTCAAGCCCAACGACTACCGCATCCTGCTGTCGGGCGTGGAGATCGGCCATGGCGTGGCGATGCCGGGCCAGTGGCTCGCCATCGACCCGGGCGGCGTGACCATCCAGGTCAAGGGCCAGCCCACCACCGATCCGGCCTTCGGCCTGCCGGCGCTCTGGATCGACAACGGCCAGCGCGACCAGGCCCAGGTGGCCGGCTACACGGTGGTGGACGCCAGCACCGTGGTGGCGACCCACCTGAATCACCTGATGCACCGCCACGGCGCCAACCTGCTCGGCCGCCAGGAAGTGCAGCAGCTCATCGACCGCCTGGGCCGCGACGCGCCCAAGCTGGTGGAAGACCTGGTGCCCAAGACGCTGTCGCTCACGTCGCTGCAGAAGGTGCTGCAGGGCCTGCTCTCGGAAGAAGTGCCGATCCGCGACATGCGCACCATCATCGACACGCTGTCCGAGCATGCGCCCCGACTGGCGGCGCTGGCGGCCAACAGCGGCGGCCAGCCCGACGTGCAGGAGCTGATCGCACTGACGCGCCGCTCGCTCGGCCGCGCCATCACGCAGCAATGGTTCCCGGGCGAGGGCGAGCTGCGCGTGATCGGCCTGGACGTGCGCCTCGAGCGCGTGCTGTCGCAGGCCATGATGACCAGCGGCGGCCTCGAGCCGGGCCTGGCCGAGACCCTGTTGCGCGAAACCGAGCAGGCGCTGCAACGCCAGGAAGCGCAGGGCAACGCGCCGGTGCTGCTGGTGTCGCCGCCGCTGCGCGCGCCGCTCTCGCGCTTCCTGCGTCACCACCTGCCCCAGCTGGGCGTGCTTTCCAATGCCGAGATTCCCGATGAGCGCGTTGTGCGTGTCACGGCGCTGATCGGAGGTAACGGCGAATGAAGTTGAGAAAATTTGTCGGCGCCAACACCCGCGAGGTGATGCGCCTGGTCCGTGATGCGCTGGGCGAGGACGCGCTGATCGTCTCCAATCGCCGCGTCGACGGCGGCATCGAGATCATCGCCACCGTCGAGTCCGACGTCGAGGACGCGATGCAGGCACCGGCCGCCGCGGCATCGGCCGCCGCGCCACTCGCGCGCCCGGCCACTGTCGAGCCCGCGCGGCCCGTGCCGGCCGCCGTGTCCGCGCCCGTGCCGGCGCCCGTCGCCGCAGCGGCGCCGACCGTGCGTTCGCCGGGTTCTTCGTATGGCTACGCCGCCGCCTATGCGGCCGCCTCGCCGGCCCCCGTGCCCGTGCCTGCGCCCGCCGCGCCCGTGCCGAACTACGCGGCCGGCGCGCATTTGCCGATGTCGGCGCGCACCACGGCCGGCGCCCGTGCCGCGACCTACGGCGCGACGTTCGAGGCGACCTCGGCCCAGCCCGAGGATCCGCTCGAATCGTTTGCACCGCCCGCGCCGCCCGCCGCCACCGCCGCCCGTGCGGAGCCGCAGCCGCAGCCCCCTGCCGCCGAGACGCCCGCGCAACCGGCCGACTTCGACGTGGTGGACGCGGATCCGCATGCGCAGGACCTGCGCGACGTGACCCCGGCCGCCGATGCGCTGCCGGCGCCGATCCAGGAATACCGTTCGGCCGCCTCGATGGCGCGCCGGCCCGACGCGCCGATGCCGGGCACGGCCGGCCTGCCGGGCCTGCCGATGAACGCGGCGCTGGGCGCCGAGCCCAGCGTGCAGGCGGCCATCGACGCGCTGCGCGGCGCGCTGGAATCGCGCATGGACGGCATGCTGTGGGGCAACCGCGCCCAGGCGCGCGAGCCGGTCAACGCCGGGCTGTTCCGCAGCCTGCTCGAGGCCGGCTTCTCGATGCCGCTGGTGCGCGCGTTGCTGGAGCGCCTGCCCGAGAATCTGGACGCGCGCCAGGCCATGGCCTGGGCCCGCAACGAACTCGTGACGCACCTGCCGGTGCTGCGCGCCGAGGATGATTTCTTCGCCGGCGGCGGCGTCTACGCACTGGTGGGCCCCACCGGCGTGGGCAAGACCACCACGCTGGCCAAGCTGGCCGCACGCTGCGTGCAGCGCGAAGGCCGCGACCAGGTGGCGATGCTGACCACCGACAATTTCCGGATCGGCGCGCTCGAGCAGCTGCAGATCTACGGCCGCCTGATGGGCGTGCCGGCGCATTCGGTGCGCGACGCCGCCGAGCTGCGCAGCACGCTCGCCAGCCTCGGCAACCGCAAGATCATCCTGATCGACACCACCGGCATCAGCCAGCGCGATCGCAACGTGGCCGAGCAGGCCGCGCTGCTGACCAATGCCGGCCAGCCGGTGCGCCGCCTGCTGGTGCTCAATGCCGCCAGCCAGGGCGACACGCTGGACGAGGTGGCGCATGCCTATCGCCACGGCGTGGGCGAGGACGTGGTGGGCTGCATCATCACCAAGCTCGACGAGGCCTCGCGGCTGGCGCCGGCGCTCGACACCGCGATCCGCCACCGCCTGCCGATCCATTACGTGTCGCAGGGCCAGCGCGTGCCCGAGCACCTGGACGTGGCCGATCGCAACACGCTGATCGACGCGGCCCTGGCCACCCTGAACAAGACCCGCGCCCTGTACGCGCCGAGCGAGGCCGACCTGGCCGCGCTGTGGAGCGCGAGCGGCGGCCAATCCGAGCGCGATCCGCTGGCGCGCCGCCGCCTGCTGGCCGCCGCGATGCGGCGTCCCGCCTCGGCGGGCGAGCAGGGCGGCGAGCTGGAGCAGGCGCTGGGCTGGCTCGCGGCCGACCCGGCCTGCGCCCATGCCCGCGCCGCCTGGCGCGCGCGCAGCGGCGCGGTCGACGAGGGCGGCGTGCCGGATGCCGACGCCAGCCAGCTGGCGCTGGGCGAGGCCATGCTGGCCATGGTGCGGCGCGAGTTCCCGGCGGCCTGCCAGCGCTACGTGCTAGCGATCCACGGCAAGGCCGCGCTCAAGGGCGACGGCCTGCCCGGCGGCGTTGCGCACGCAACCTTCCTGATGAGCGACCGGGGCGCGGCCCTGGCCGCACCGGTGCAGCAGCTCATGCTGCCGCAGGGCTCGCTCGCCACGCACGCGCCGGGCGCCACCAGCCTGCCGGTGAATGCCGCCGACGCGCTGCTGGCCCGCGCCCAGTTCCTCGCCCACACGCTGGGCAATCTGCCGCACGTGCACCTGTTCGACATGGGCACCACGGCGCTGTCGCATGCGCTGAGCGCCGACGGCCACCTGTGGGTGGCGCGCAGTCCGGGCGCGCTGCGCATCCTGCACGAGGACTGCCCGACCACGCTGCACGCGGTCTCGCGCCAGCTCGGCTACCTGCCGGCCGGCCCCGTGCCGGGCCAGCCCGAACAGGCGCTGTGGGCCTGCGGCACCGAGATCGGCCTGTCGGCGCGCGGCAAGGACGGCGGCCGCCTGCGCATGATCTGCGCGCGCATCGTCAACATGCGCACCGGCCAGGTGCTGTCGCAATACTATGGCCTGACCAACCTCAGCACCGCGCAGGCCGACGCGGCCACCATCGCCTGCTGGCTGGTGCAGCAGGAGCAGGCCAAGGCCGCGTTCCGCTACCTGCCGCACGCCTGGTCGGCGCTGCCGGCGGTCCACACCGCCGACGGCCTGGTGGCGCACGCGCTGCTGGCCGGCCAGCTGGCGGCCGCCTGCTGGCAGCTGGCCCACACCGAGTCCGCGGAGCTGGTGCGCGGGCCGCTGGCCGGCCTGGTCGGTCCGGACGAGCGCAAGCTGCCGGGCCGCCTGCTGCCGGTGGCGCTGCTGAAGATGTTCGCCATGCTGGAGATGGCCGACTGAACCCCGGTTGCGCGCGCAAGCAAAAAGGCCGCATGCATCGCATGCGGCCTTTTTTTCATCGGGCCGGGGAGGGCGGCGTCGCGCTCAGGTGGCGACGATGCTGCGCGCGCTGCCGGTCGTGGGGCCGTAGCCGGCGCGCTTGCCGCGGCCTTGGGCGTCGTAGGTGGTGCTGTTGGCGCCGCCGAGCGCACGCAGGGCTTCCAGCGATTCGGTGGTGGAGCGCAGGTTGATCTCGATCAGCGTGCCGTTGCGGCTGTTCTTCTCGCGCGCCTGCTGGGCGTGCACCTGCAGCAGTTCCCAGATGGGCGCGAGCTCGGGATGCATGGCGGCGGCCGCGTCGGTGCCCGCGTGGCCGGTGGCCACGCCGAGCGTCAGCAGCAGCGCGTCGCGCTGCTGGCTGAGCTGGACCAGCTTTTCGGTCAGGGCTTCCTTGCGCTGGGTGGCCAGATGCAGGGCCTCGTAGGCCTTGCGGTCGAGCAGCGCTTCGGCTTCGGCGTCGAGCGCGGCGATGAATTCGACGACCAGGGCGGCTTCGCGTTCGAGACAGGTCTTGAGCTGATCGGCGTAGTTCATTGAAGCGGGGCACCTGGCGGTGCCATGTTGCGGGTTACTTGAGCAAGTCCTTGGCGCTGGCGATCAGGCTGTCGGCGATGCGGGAGGTGTCGATCTTCAGCTGGCCGGAGGCGATGGCCGCGCGGATGGCGTTGACGCGCTCGACATTGATGTCGGCGCTGCCGTCCTGGAGGGCGAGAAGTTGTCGCGATGCACTGCTCAACGCCACCTGCGAGCTCCCTGCGCCACCTTCCTTGGAGGAACCATAAGCCTGCGCCAGCCCCGACTCATTGCGGCTGACGGCGTTGGTTGCTACCGGGCGGGTAGACGTCGGATTGATCTTCAATATGTTCTCCACGGGGCAAGGCGTTGGCTGCGATGCGAGGTCGGCTCTGCCTGGTTATGCCTCTGTAACGACATGGAAATGGGGAACTTTAGCCCGGGCAGGTAATGTATTAGTGTCATGTGTAACACAAATCACAGCCGGATTTCCACCAGCCCCGCGCTGCGCACCACGCCGCTGACGACCTGTCCGTTGGCCGTGCGCACCTGGACCATGGCGCCGGGGGCCGCGTCGTCGAGGGCCTGGCCCTCGCTCGAGACCACGAAGCCGTTGCCGCGGGCGGTGATCCGCACGATCTGGCCGCGGCTGACCGAGGCCGCGCTGCGCAGCGCATTGCCCCGGATCGCCTGGCCGGCGGCGATGCGGCGGGTGGCCTGCATGCCCATGATGGCGTTGATGTCGGTGATGGCGCCCGCCGGCAGCGAGACCAGGTCGGCTTCCCTGGTGGTCAGGTCGTCGGGCTGGATCGCGGCGCCGGCACCGATCTGGCGCGCCGCCACATAGTATTCGCCCGGCACGCTGACCGTGGCCTGCACGTAGGTGGTCCAGGCCTGCGGGGTGTTGCAGCGGACCCCGACCGTCATGCGGGCCCGCAGGCGCATGGCCGTGGGCAGGAACGGCACCAGGTTGTCGCAGGCGCTCAGCCGGTCGGTCTTGACCGGATCCAGCGTGATGCTGGGCGCGCCGCCGAGGTCAGCCAGCTGGCCCAGCAGGAAGCCCTGCGCGACCTGGGCCACCGCATCGGGATCCTGGCTTGCCGCCGCACCCGGATTGGCGGCCGCCGGCAGGCTGCACGCCAGCAGCCAGGCTGCGAGAGCGAGGGCGGCGCGGCGGGCCGGCGCGGGGCGCGGATCGGAGGGCAGGGCGGTGTTCATGGAACATGATTGTAGAAGTGCGCCTGCCGCCGCAAGATCGGAATTGCGTTGGAATTATTGGGTTATTTACCTGATTGTGTTGCGGGCCCGGCCCCTAAGATGCCGTCATGCGTAAAAAGCCCTCGGCCTGTCCTGGTCGGGCGCTCTCTGCGCCGATGACAACCTCAGGCAACAAGGGCAACCCCATGCTAGACCGGCTCAACGAAGACTTCAAATTCTTCCAACAGGCGATTTCGCTGCGCGCGCAACGTCAGGAAGTGCTGTCGTCGAACATCGCCAACGCCGACACGCCGAACTACAAGTCGCGCGATTTTGACTTCAAGGCGGCGATGGAAGGCGCGCTGGAAGGCCGCAACATGCGTCTGCCCGACACCAACCTGGCGCTGACCTCGGCCCGCCACATTCCGGCCCAGGCGGTTTCGCGCCCCGGCCCCACCGACCTGGCCTACCGCCTGCCGTACCAGGCCAGCCTGGACGGCAACACCGTCGATATGGATATCGAACGGGTCCAGTTCGCCGACAACACCTTGCACTACCAGAGCACGCTGCAAGTGCTGAGCGGCCGGATCCGCTCGCTGCAGACTGCCATTTCGGAATAAGCGGCCAACGGTTCGCCGTGTGGCCTGACTCAGGGAGCTTGCTCTTATGTCTTTGTTGAGCATTTTCGATATCGCCGGTTCCGCGCTCTCCGCGCAGTCCCAGCGCATGAACGTGGCGGCCAGCAACATGGCCAACGCCGACAGTGTGGTGGGCCCGGACGGCCAGCCGTACCGCGCGCGCCAGGTGGTGTTTCAGGTGAACGCGCCCGCCGGCCAGCGCTTCGGTGAAGAGATCGGTGGCGTGAAGGTCGCCGGCGTGGTCCAGGATCCGTCGCCGTTCAAGCTGGTCTACGACCCCAACCACCCGATGGCCAACCAGGACGGCTACGTCCAGATGCCCAACGTCGATCCGGTGGCCGAAACGGTCAACATGATCGCCGCTTCGCGTTCCTACCAGGCCAACGTCGAAGTTCTGAATACCGCCAAGCAATTGATGGCCAAGACGCTGACCATCGGTCAGGGTTGAGCCGGGAGCACGCCATGACCACCGTCGACACCACCTCCAACACCAGCGCGGCCCTGTCGCAGCTGGGCGCCGGCAGCTCCGGCGCGGCGCAGAGCATCCAGGATCAGTTCCTGACGCTGCTCGTGACGCAGCTGCGCAACCAGGATCCGCTCAACCCGATGGAAAACGCCGAGCTCACCTCGCAGCTCGCGCAGATCTCCACCGTGGAAGGCATCAACAACCTGCGCAACACGATGCTGGCCATCAGCGGCCAGATCGACGTGTCGCAGTCGATGAGCGCCGCCGCGCTGATCGGCAAGGGCGTGATGGTGCCGGGCAACAAGATCGCGCTGGGCACCAGCCCGCTCGACGGCACGCAACGCGAAGCCACGCCCTACGGCATCGACCTGCAGGGCGCCGCCTCGAAGGTCACGGTCAAGATCCTCGACGCCGCCGGCAACGTGGTGCGCACGCAGGAACTGGGCGCGATGGAAGCGGGCGTCTACACCTACGAGTGGGACGGCAACAACGACGGCGGCACGCCGCTGACCGATGGCAAGTACACGGTCAATGTGGTGGCCACCGACGGCGACGGCAAGAAGGTCACGGCCGAGGCCCTGACCTACGGTGAAGTCAAGAGCGTGGCGTACTCGACCGAGGGCCTGCGCCTGGACCTGGGCCTCAATGGCCAGGTCAGCATGCTGGATATTCGCAAGATTTTGGGCACCTGATACGACAGGCTGGTTCATGCCGCGTAGGGTGCGGCGCTTTCTACAACTTTGAGAGCTACAGGATAAATCATGGGTTTCGGACAAGGATTGAGCGGCCTGAACGCCGCCTCGCAGAACCTCGACGTCATTGGCAACAACATCGCCAACTCGGGCACCGTCGGCTTCAAGTCGGGCTCGGCGTCGTTCGCGGATGTGTACGCTAGCTCGCGCGTCGGTCTGGGTGTGAAGGTTTCGGCCATCAACCAGCGTTTCACGGTCGGTAACGTCACCTCCACGGGCGGCGAATACGACATCGCCATCGACGGCGCCAAGGGCTTCTTCCGCCTGCTCGACCCGAGCGGCTCGGTGTTCTACTCGCGCAACGGCGAATTCGGCATCGACAAGGACTTCCGCATCGTCAACGCGCAGGGCTACCAGCTGACCGGCTATCCGCCGGGCGGCATCGGCGCCGCGCCGGTGGGCCTGACGCTGCCGCAGGGCAACATCGCCCCGCGCGCGACGGACGGCATGACCGTGCAGACCAACCTGGACGCCAACGCCACGGCCATCGACGGCACCGTCACGCCGTTCGACGCCACCGACAACACCACGTACACCACCTCGGTGCCGTACACGGTGTATGACTCGCTGGGCAACTCGCACCAGATGACGCAGTTCTTCGTCAAGCGTCCCGCCGCCGCCGGCGAGAGCGTCTATGACGTGTACTACCAGCTCGACGGCCAGGACATGACCGTGGGCGCCGCCGCCGACCCCAACGCGACCTTCACGTTCAACAGCGCCGGCGTGATGACCACCACGCCCGCGAGCGTGACGATCAACTACGCCACGCCGGGCGGCACCACCTCGCCGGCCGCGCCGATGGCCATCGTGATGAACTACGCCGGCACGACGCAGTACGGCAGCGACTTCAACCCGAAGATGACCCAGACCGGCTACTCCAGCGGCGAATTCTCGGGCATCACGATCGGCAAGGATGGCAGCCTCGAAGCCAAGTACACCAACGGCGAGTCGCAGACCATCGGCACCATCGTGCTGGCCAACTTCAACAACGTGCAGGGCCTGCAGCCCGTGGGCAACAACGCCTGGGCCGAAACCGCCGACTCCGGCCAGGCCGTGCTGGGCCAGCCGGGCACCAACGGTCTGTCGACCCTGGCCGGCCAGGCGCTCGAAGCCTCGAACGTGGACATGAGCAAGGAACTGGTCAACATGATCGTTGCCCAGCGCACCTACCAGGCCAACGCACAAACCATCAAGACGCAGGATGAAATCATGCAAGTCTTGATGAACATGCGCTAAGCGGCCGGTAACGGAAACAGGCCATGGATCGCATTGTCTATACCGCCATGAACGGCGCCGCGCGGATCACGGAGAACCAGGCCGTGATCAGCAACAACCTGGCGAACGTCAACACGCCGGGTTTTCGCGAGCAGATCTCGATGTTCCGCTCGGTGCCCATGAACGACGGCACGTCGCTGCCCACGCGGGTGGCGACGCTCGCCACCACGCCCGGCTCGCGCTTCCAGCTGGGCGACGTGCAGACCACCGGCCGCGACCTCGACGTCGCGCTGGCCGGTCCGGGCTGGCTTGCGATCCAGACCCCGCAAGGGGAGGCCTACACCCGCGCCGGCAACCTGGCCGTGGGGGTGAATGGCGTGCTGCAGACGGCCAACGGCGTGCCCGTGCTGTCCGACCAGAACGGCATCATCGACGTACCCGACCAGGCCTCGCTGACGATCGCCTCCGACGGCACGATCACCGCCATCGGCGCGGGCGATCCGCCCAACAACATCCTCAACCTCGGCCGGCTCAAGATGGTGAACCCGCCCGAGCAGCAGATGGTGCGTGGCGACGATGGCCTGTTCCGCCGCCAGCCGCAGGCCAACGGGCAGCCGCCCGCGCCCCTGCCGGCCGACCCGGCGCTGCGCCTGCTCTCCGGCGTGCTCGAAAACAGCAACGTCAGCGCCGCCAGCGCGATGGTCGGCATGATCGACAACGCGCGCCGGTTCGAGATGCAGATGCAGGTCATCACCGAAGCCAACCGCAATGCAGAACGCGCCAACGGCATTCTGTCGGCCGTCAGCTGATTCATTAACGCTTAGCAGGATGCGCGCCCAGGCGGCGCGCCAGGAGTACACACCATGATGCGTTCGCTGTGGATTTCGAAGACGGGCCTCGAGGGTCAACAGACCTCGATGGACGTCATTTCCAACAACCTGGCCAACGTCCAGACCAACGGGTTCAAGCGCGGCCGTGCCGTGTTCCAGGACCTGATGTATCAGACCCTGCGCCAGCCCGGCGCCCAGGTCGGCGATGCCAACCAGCTGCCCTCGGGCCTGCAACTGGGCACCGGCGCCCGCGTGGCCGCCACCGAGCGCATCCACACGCAGGGCAACATGAACAACACCGGCGCCGAGATGGACATCGCCATCACGGGCCGCGGCTTCCTGCAGGTCGAGCTGCCCGACGGCACCCAGGCCTACACGCGCGACGGCGCGCTCCAGGTCGACCAGAACGGCCAGCTCACCACCGTGAGCGGCTACGTGATCCAGCCGCCGATCAACATCCCCGACAACGCGCTGTCGCTGACCATCGGCAAGGACGGCACGGTGTCGATCACGCAGCCCGGCGCGGCCGGCGTGAACGTGCAGGTCGGCCAGCTCCAGGTCGCCACCTTCATCAACCCCACCGGTCTGCAGAGCGTGGGCGAGAACCTGTACCTGGAAACCGACTCGTCGGGTCCGGCCAACCTGCTGCAACCCGGCCTCGACGGCGCGGGCCAGATCCTGCAGAACTACGTCGAGACGTCCAACGTGAACGTGGCCGAGGAGCTGGTGAACATGATCACCACGCAACGCGCCTACGAAATGAACAGCAAGGCCGTCAAGACCTCGGATGAAATGCTGGCTCGCCTGACGCAACTGTGATGCTGACTCGTGTTCTGCGTGTTCTGACCGGTCTGGCGCTGTGCGCCCTGACCGGTTGCGCCCTGATCCCGCCCGAGCCCATCGTGCTCGGGCCGACCACGGCCGCGCCGCCGGCGCCCGCCGCGCCCGCGCTGCGGCCCAACGGCTCGATCTACCAGCCGACGGCCTACGGCAACTATCCGTTGTTCGAGGATCGCCGGCCGCGCAACGTCGGCGATATCGTGACGATCGTCCTGGAAGAGCGCACCAACGCGGCCAAGAACGTCGCCACGAACACCAGCCGCACCGGTGCCGGCTCGCTGGCGGTCACCGCCGCGCCGAGCTTCATGGACGGCGTGATCAACGACAAGCTGAACACCGGCATCACCGGCGCCAACACCGCCGACGGCAAGGGCACCAGCAGTGCCAACAACACCTTCACCGGCACCATCACCACCACGGTGATGGGCGTGCTGCCGAACGGCAACCTGCAGATCGCCGGCGAAAAGCAGATCGCGATCAACCGCGGCAGCGAGTACGTGCGCATCTCCGGCATCGTCGACCCGCGCTCGATCACGGGCACCAACAGCGTTTCGTCGACCCGCGTGGCCGACGCGCGCATCGAATATCGCAGCAAGGGCGTCATGGACGAAGTCCAGACCATGGGCTGGCTGCAACGCTTCTTCCTGATGGCTTCGCCGTTCTGAACCATGACACTTCAGACCACGCTACTTTCCGTGTTGCGCCTGATGGCGCGGGCCTGCCTGGTGGGCAGCCTGGCCATGGGCGCCGCGCATGCCGAACGCATCAAGGACCTCGCCACCTTCCAGGGCGTGCGCGGCAACCAGCTGATCGGCTACGGCCTGGTGGTGGGTCTGGATGGCAGCGGCGACCAGGTGCGCCAGACGCCGTTCACCCAGCAGAGCCTGACCAACATGCTGTCGCAGCTGGGCATCACCGTGCCGCCCGGCAGCAACATGCAGCTCAAGAACGTGGCCGCCGCCATGGTCACGACCACGCTGCCGGCGTTCGCGCGCCCGGGCCAGACCGTGGACGTGGTGGTGTCCTCGATGGGTAACGCCAAGAGCCTGCGCGGCGGCACGCTGCTGATGACGCCGCTCAAGGGCGCCGACGGGCAGGTCTACGCCATCGCCCAGGGCAACATCCTGGTCGGCGGCGCGGGCGCCTCGGCCGGCGGCTCGAGCGTGCAGATCAACCAGCTCAACGGCGGGCGCATCAGCGCCGGCGCCATCGTCGAGCGTCCGGTGCCGACCTCCTTCGCCGAAGACGGCGTGGTCTACCTGGAAATGCTCGACACCGATTTCGGCACCACCCAGAACGTGGCGCAGGCGATCAACCGCACCCTGGGCGCGGGCACCGCGACCGTGATGGACGGCCGCGTCGTGGCCCTGCGCGGTCCGCTCGATCCGAACCAGATGCCGGGCTTCCTGGCCCGCGTCGAGAACATGCAGGTGCAGCGCGCGCCGGCCATGGCCAAGGTCATCATCAACGCCCGTACCGGCTCGGTCGTGATGAACCGCACCGTGATGATCGAGGAAGCGGCGGTGGCCCACGGCAACCTGTCGGTGGTGATCAACCAGCAGAACCAGGTCTACCAGCCCGACACGCCGTTCACGCAGGGCCAGACCGTGGTCGCGCCCAACACCCAGATCGAAGTGCGCCAGGAGGGCGGTGCCCTGCAGCGCGTGACGACCAGCGCCAACCTGGCCGACGTGGTCAAGGGCCTCAACGCCCTGGGCGCCACGCCGCAGGACCTGCTGGCGATCCTGCAGGCGATGAAGAGCGCCGGCGCGCTGCGCGCCGAACTCGAGATCATCTGACGCCATGTCGTTCGTTTCCTACACCCCGCGCCCGGCCAGCCAGGAGTCGATCTTCGACATGGGCCGGCTGGCCGACCTGAAGCGCCAGACCGGCGATGCGCCGGCCGACCCCGCGCAGCAGAAAGCGGTCGCCCGCCAGTTCGAGGCGCTGTTCCTGCAGATGATGATCAAGCGCATGCGCGAGGCCACGCCCAAGGAAGGGATGTTCGACTCGCAGCAGACGCAGATGGCGCAGGGCATGGCCGACGAACAGCTGGCGCTGTCGCTGGCCACCCCGGGCATCGGCCTGGCGCAGTCGCTGCTGGCGCAGATGCAACAGAACCAGGGCACGCCCGCCGATCCGGAAAACGCCATCGGCGGCGCCGGCTCGAGCAGCAACACGGTGCTGCGCCGCGACCTGCGCGGCGACTACGCGCTGGGCAACGCGAATACGGTGCCGGAACGCAGCGTCAACGCCTTGCTGGAAGTGCTGCGCAGCAACCGCGCCAGCGACCGCGCGCTGGCCGTGGCCGAGGGCGCGCCGGAGCACGTGGTCGACTTCGTATCGCGCATGTCGCGCGCCGCCAATGCGGCGGCCGAGCAGAGCGGCGTGCCGGCCCGCCTGATCCTGGGCCAGGCGGCCCTGGAATCGGGCTGGGGCAAGCGCGAGATCAAGCATCCGGACGGCAGCACCAGCTACAACCTGTTCGGCATCAAGGCCGGCGCGAGCTGGAAGGGCAAGGTGGTCAATGTGTTGACCACCGAGTACGTGAACGGTGCGCCGCAAAAGGTGACGCAACCCTTCCGCGCCTACGCCTCGTACGAAGAATCCTTCGCCGACTACGCCCGCCTGATCGGCAACAGCCCCCGCTACGAGGGCGTGACCCAGGCCCGCAACGAGGTCGAGGCGGCCCGCCGCATCCAGGATGCCGGCTACGCCACCGACCCGCGCTACGCCGACAAGCTGATCAACATCATGGGCCAGATGCGTCTGTCCGTGGCCAGCACGGATTTTTCGGGCGGTCTCTAAATTATTGTGAATATCTGCCGTTAAGCGGGTATCTGTACCGGGAACGGTCACTACGGGGCTTTACAGCATGAATCTGTACAACTTGGCGATGACGGGGCTGAACGCCTCCCAGGCGGGCCTGGAGACCACGAGCCACAACATCAACAACTCGACGACGGTCGGCTACAGCCGCCAGCGCGTCATCACCTCGACCGCCGGCGCGACCGCGACGGGCCAGGGCTATTTCGGCCGCGGCGTCCAGGTGGACACCGTCAAGCGCCAGTACGACAGCTTCCTGTATCAGCAACTGGTGGGCGCGCAGGGCAGCAACGCCCAGCTCACCACGCAGTACGACCAGATGTCGGCGATCAACAACCTGTTCGCCGACCGCACCGTGGGCATCACGCCCGCGCTGTCGGGCTTCTTCACCGGCATCAACAACGCCGCGACCAGCCCGGCCGACCCGGCCGTGCGCCAGGACCTGATCGGCAAGATGAACACGCTGGTCACGCAGATCAACACCTCGTACCAGCAGCTCGAGAACCAGCGCCAGGGCCTGAACACCCAGATCTCCACCACGGTGGAGCAGGTCAACAGCTACCTGAACAACATCAACGACCTGAACCAGCAGATCGTGATCGCGCGCGGCAAGACCGGGCATGCGCCGAACGACCTGCTCGACCAGCGCGACCAGGCCGTGGCCGAACTGAACCAGCTCGTCGGTGTGCGCACCTATGAGCAGGGCGACGCCATCAACATCACCCTGACCAGCGGCCAGACGCTGCTGTCGGGCAAGACCGTGTATCCGCTGCAGGCCGTGGCCTCGGAAGCGGATCCGCGCCGCACCGCCGTGGCCTACACGCTGCCCTCGGGCACCGGCACCACGGTGGCCGTGGAACTGGCCGACGACAAGGTCTCGGGCGGCAAGCTCGGCGGCCTGCTGCAGTTCCGCAAACAGTCGCTCGACGCGGTGCAGGACCAGCTCGGCCAGCTCGCCATCGGCCTGGCCCTGGCGATGAACGAACAGCACGCCGCGGGCGTGGACCTCAACGGCGACGCTGGCACCGACCTGTTCGGCCTGTCCGCGCCCGCTGCGATCCGCAATGCGAAGAACACCTCCAATGCCGAATGGCAGGCGGCCTTCACCGACGCCGACGCCATCCGCGCCAGCGCCTACAAGATCGAAGCCCTGGGCGGCGACAACTACCGCGTGACCCGTCTGTCCGACGGCGTCGTGACGGACCTGGCCGCGACCGGCACCCCGCCCGACACGCTGGAGTTCGACGGCCTGACGCTGACCGGCACCGGCACGGCGGTGGCCGGCGAATCCTGGACGCTGCAGGCCACGCGCGACGCCGCGCGCGACCTGAAGGCGCTCATCAGCGATCCGACCAAGCTGGCCCTGGCCGACGCGGCCGGTGGCAGCGCCAACGGCAACAACGGCCTGGAGCTGGCCAAGCTGCAGACCAAGAAGGTGCTGGGCAACGGCACCATGAGCCTGAACGAACAGTTCTCGCAGCTGGTGAACACCGTGGGCGTGGACACGCAGAGCCTGAAGTCGTCGACCACCGCGTCGGCCAACCTGGTGAAGCAGCAGAACGCCGCCTACCTGTCGGTCTCGGGTGTGAACCTCAACGAAGAATACGTCAACCTGTCGGTGTACCAGGAGCAGTACCAGGCCAGCGCCAAGATCCTGGACGTGGCCAGCGTGCTGTTCGATACGCTGCTGGGCATTCGCTGATAACCCCATTCGATTGCGCCGGCTGACGGCACCCTAAATTTCGGAGTTCGACGATGCGTCTGAGCACCTCGCTGATTTACCAGAATGGCCTGAACGGCATCCTGAACCAGGAAGCGGCCCTGTCGCGCCTGCAAGAACAAATGTCCAGCGGCAAGCGCGTGCTGACGCCGGCCGACGATCCGCTCGCCGCCTCGCTGGCCGTGAACGTGTCGCAGACCGCCAGCATGAACAGCACCTACGGCTCGAACCGCAACAGCGCGGCGCAGTCGCTGGGCATGGAAGACAACGCCCTGACCTCGGTCGTGACGACGCTGCAGGACGTGCTCAAGCGTGTCGTGGAAGCCGGCAACGGCACCATGAGCGACGCCGACCGCCAGGCGCTGGTGAGTGCGCTCGAAAGCTCGCGCGACCAGCTGATGGGCCTGGCCAACTCCACCGACGGCAACGGCCAGTACCTGTTCTCGGGCTACAAGGGCCAGACCCAGCCGTACGTGAAGGACGCCGCCGGCAACATCACGTTCCAGGGCGACGTGGGCAGCCGCACCGTGCAGGTCGACCAGAGCCGCCAGATCGCCTCGAGCGACGTCGGTCCGGACATCTTCGCCAGCTTCTCGTCGGGCACGCGCGCCTACATCACCAAGGCCGACCCGGCCAACGGCGGCACCGCCACGTTCAGCTCGACCTCGGTCAACGGCCCGGTCGACCCGACCAAGACCTACTCGCTGGAATTCACCGACGACGGCGCCGGCAACATGACCTACTCGGTCGTGAGCACGCCGCCCGACGCGGCGCTGCCCACCGACATCCCGTATGTGAGCGGCGACAAGATCTCGTTCGACAGCGTGTCGTTCCAGGTCAGCGGCGCCCCGGTCGATGGCGACGTCATCACGCTGGCGCCGGCCGCGCGCGCCTACACGGCCACGCCCGACGCCGCCAACACCGGCACCGGCGCGTTCAGCCCGATCTCGATCACCG
>Ga0160496_1000369_pt1 | contig 22914 bp, 19 predicted proteins | sample DIDPMG_2_FD_108231 | JGI IMG/M metagenome (GOLD analysis project Ga0160496, IMG submission 108231) | Enriched soil microbial communities from UW Madison campus, WI, USA - DID2937_E24_FP MG | ecosystem: Environmental > Terrestrial > Soil > Grasslands | place: USA: Madison, Wisconsin | collected...
CCACCCAGTCCCAGAAGCGGAACACATGCTGCGGCGAGATGCCGAAATCGAGCGCGGCGTCGGTGTTGGCAGTGATCGCCACGACCTGACGCACGGGGTCGGCCACGCCGGCCGCGCGCAGCCAGTTCATGGCGACCTCGGCGTTGGCCAGCGGCTCGGTGGTGGTGAACGACTTGGAGGCGATGATCACCAGGGTCTGGTGCGGATCCAGGTGGGTCAGGGCGTCGGCCACCGAATGCGAGTCGACATTGGAGGCGAAATGGATCTCGCGCTTGAGGCCGCGATGGCGCAGCGCGCGGATGACCATGCGCGGGCCCCAGTCGCTGCCGCCGATGCCCAGGTGCAGCACGTAACGGTACGACTGCGCCGCGTCGGCCTGGGCCACGAAGGCACGCAGGCGCTCGCGTTCGCCCAGGATGGCGCGTGCCACCGCGGGCGGCGGCTCGGCCGCGCGCAGGGCGGTGTGCAGCGCCGCGCGCCGCTCGGTCCAGTTGGCCAGGCCGCCATCGAACAGGGCGCTGCGCGCCTGCGCGAAGCCCTGCTGTTCGAGCAGGGCCAGGCCGCTGCGGTCCAGGGTTTCCGATTGCGGCTGGGCGCTGAGGTCGACCTGCAGGCCGGCGGCCTCGATCACACGCAACGATTCGCCATGGACCTGGGCGGCCTCGACGGCGTTCTTGAAGTCGGCCCAGGCGGGTCCCATGGTGAGCGGTGCGTTCATCGTGCTGCGATCGGATCAGTAGGGCAGGCGGGCGTGCGGCGCGAGCTTGAGCAGTTGCTGGCGGAAGTCGGCCTGGATGCGGGCCAGCGCCTCGGCGTTCTCGGCCTCGAAACGCAGCACGATCACGGGCGTGGTGTTGGAGGCGCGCGCCAGGCCGAAGCCATCCGGGTATTCGGCGCGCACGCCGTCGATGGTGACGAGGTTGGTCGCGCCCTCGAAACGGCCTTCGCGCTGCAGGCGCGCGATCAGCGCGTGCGGTTCGCCTTCTTCCATTTCGAGCTTCAGTTCGGGCGTGCTGACGGCCTGCGGCAGCGCCTCCAGCGGGGCCGACGGGTCGGCGTGACGCGACACGATCTCGAGCAGGCGCGCGCCGGTGTAGAGGCCGTCGTCGAAGCCGAACCAGCGCTCCTTGAAGAAGATGTGGCCGCTCATCTCGCCGGCCAGCGGGGCACCCGTCTCGGCCAGCTTGGCCTTGACCAGCGAATGGCCGGTCTGCCACATCAGCGGCTTGCCGCCGGCGGCTTCGATCGCCAGGCCCACGTGGCGGCTGCACTTGACGTCATAGATGATGGTCTCGCCCGGGCAGCGCGTGAGCACGTCGCGCGCGAACAGGATCAGCTGGCGGTCGGGCCAGATGATCTCGCCCGACTTGGTGACCACGCCGAGGCGGTCGCCGTCGCCGTCGAAGGCCAGGCCCAGCTCGCAATCGGTCTCGCGCAGGCAGCGGATCAGGTCTTCGAGGTTGTGCGGATCGGCCGGGTCCGGGTGATGATTGGGGAAGGTGCCGTCGACCTCGCAGAACAGCTCGGTGACCTCGCAGCCGAGCGCGCGGAACAGCTGCGGGGCGATCGCGCCGGCGACGCCGTTGCCGCAGTCGATCGCGATCTTCATCGGGCGCGCCAGCTTGACGTCGGACACGATGCGTTCGAGATAGGCCGGCACCACGTCGAGCGTGCGGCGCGTGCCCGGCCTGGCGGCGGCGGGCGCCGGTGCCTGCATGGCATCGCGCAGCGCCAGCACGTCCTGGCCGTAGAGGGCGCGGCCGCCCATCATCATCTTGAAGCCGTTGTACTTGGGCGGATTGTGGCTGCCGGTGATCGCCACGCCGGAGCCGGTCTGCTCGGTGTAGGCCGTGTAGTAGACCAGCGGGGTGGGCACCTGGCCGATGTCCAGCGTGTCGACCCCGCCTTCCAGGATGCCTTCCTGGAGCGCGGTCGAGAGCGATTCGCTGCTCAGGCGTCCGTCGCGGCCGACCACCAGCGTGCCGATGCCGGCGGCGCGGGCGCGGGCGGCCAGCGCCCCGCCGAGCGCACGCGCGAACGTCGCGTCGATCAGGTCGGGCACGGTGCCGCGGATGTCGTAGGCCTTGAAGACCGAGGCCGGGAAGGAGGGTGAGGTGGACACGAGGGATTCCTTTTCATGAGTCTGGCGAGCGGCGCCAGCGCCGGCACAAAAAAAGCGCGGCGGGCGCTGCCCGGGCAGCACATCGCCGAGATTATCCCCGATTCGCAAGTCTCGCGCCCGGAAAATACGGCGACGCACCGTCCGGGGCCAGGGCGGCGGCAACCCGGTTCAACTTGGTGCGCCGTGCCCCGCCGTGTGCCGCAATCCGGTGCAGGCGCGGCTGCTGCCGGGGCTGCGGCCGCAGCTGAGGGGGCGCCTTCTGCCGCACCTGCGCGCGTACCTGCGGCCGCTCCGATCCGGGACGGTTGCGCACGCAGCTTTGTCCGGCACGCTTTTTGCATGGAAAAAGGGTGTCACGCCGAAAGTGCTACGCTTGAGGTGAATTTGAATGGAGGTGGCCCATGGGAGCCAACGTGTCCTTTGTCGGAAGCGGGCGCGGCGCGAATCGCCGCCGCTTGCCGCCGGGCGGCTCCAGCGGCCACTCCGGCCCGGCCGCCGGACTCGAACGCCGGCTCGATCTCCATGTGCACGCCGGCGAGCAAGAGGTGCTGGCCGGCCGTCCCTGGGAGCGCAGCGTCTGGCGCGAAGCCCGCGTCCTGATCGCCGAATGTCCCGCGCCGCGGCTCGCGCAAGGCATCGAGCAGGCCCTGCGCGCCGTCGCCCGCCAGATCGCCATCGATCGCCGATGGCGCGGCATGGGCACCGTCTCGTTTTCGCTCGACGACGCCACCGGCATGTTCCGGCTGCTCGATGCCTGCGTCGAGCAGCACACCGACGCGCCGGCCTGCATGCTGGAGCCGTTGGCCCCGCACACGCTCGACGTGCGCATCGGCGCCTGCGTCGCGTCCGGCCGCTCCGGCGCGCATCTGGTGGTCTATGGCGTGACCCGGGGCGATGCGCTGCGGCGCGCCTATCAGGCCATCGGCGACATGCCCGGCCTCGCCATGCCCGACCGCGCCTTCCTGCTCAACCGCATCGCGTCGCCGGCCTTCTGCTCGGGCCTCACCGGCTCGCGCCTCGACCGCATCACCGACTGGAGCGATCACCGCGCCGCCAGCTAGGGCGCGCAGGTCCGATTCGCGTGGGGTCCCGCGCCCGCCGCGGGGCGGCACTTCCCGCCAGCGCCGGGCGGCCGCACACTACAATAGGCCGCATTCCTGGACCTGCGCCGTCCGGCTCGCGCCGGCGGCCCCGTGCGAGCTGATCACCATGTCGTTGCTTACCGATCTGCAGTCCCTGCTGGGCCCCGCCCATGTACTGACCGGCGCCGATGCCGAGCCCTACCTCGAAGACTGGCGCCGCCGCTATCGCGGCCGCGCGCAGGCGGTGGTGCGGCCGGGTTCCCCAGAAGAGGTCGCGGCCGTGGTGCGCGCCTGCCTCGCGCATGGCGCGCCCATCGTGCCGCAGGGCGGCAATACCGGCCTGTGCGGCGGCGCGACGCCCGACGACAGCGGCGCCGCCGTGGTCATCAGCACCGCGCGCCTGAACCGCGTGCGCGCCATCGACACCGACAACGACACCATGACCGTGGAAGCGGGCTGCGTGCTGCAGGCCGTGCAGGACGCGGCCGAGCAGGCCGGCCGCCTGTTCCCGCTCAGCCTGGCGGCCGAGGGCAGCTGCACCATCGGCGGCAACCTCGCCACCAACGCGGGCGGCACCCAGGTGCTGCGCTACGGCAACGCGCGCGAACTCGTGCTCGGCCTCGAAGTGGTGACGGCCGACGGCGAGATCTGGCATGGCCTGCGCGGGCTGCGCAAGGACAACACCGGCTACGACCTGCGCGACCTGTACGTGGGCAGCGAAGGCACGCTGGGCATCATCACGGCCGCCACGCTCAAGCTGTACCCGCTGCCGGTCGCGTCGTGCACGGCGCTGCTCACGCTCGACTCGATCGATGCCGCCGTCGAGGTGCTGTCGCGCGCGCGTGCCGGCTTCGGCGCTTCGCTCACCGGCTTCGAGCTGATGGCCGGCGATTGCCTGCAGGCCGTGGTGAAGCTGTTCCCGCAGCAACGGCTGCCGTTCGAGGGCGAGAGCCTGCGTTCGCCCTGGTTCGCCCTGCTCGAGCTGTCCGACAGCGAAAGCGAGGCCCATGCGCGCGAACGCTTCGAGGCGGTGCTGGGCGCCGCCATCGAGGACGGCCTCGTGACCGACGCCGCCATCGCCGCCAACCTGGCGCAGAGCCAGGCGATCTGGCATCTGCGCGAAAGCATTCCGCTGGCCGAGGCCGAGCTGGGCAAGGCGGTCAAGCACGACGTCTCGATTCCGATCTCGTCGATCGCGCAGTTCGTGCACACCACCAACGCGCTGCTGCAGGCGCGCTTCCCGGGCGTGCGCAACGTGATCTTCGGCCACCTGGGCGACGGCAACCTGCACTACAACGTGGCGCGCGCGCCCGGCCAGACCGAGGCCGATCTGCTGGCCATGCAGCCGCAGGTCTACGACGTGGTCCATCGCAGCGTGCTGGATTTCTCGGGCTCGATCAGCGCCGAGCACGGCGTGGGACAGCTCAAGCGCGACGAGCTGCCGCGCTACAAGAGCGAACTCGAACTCGGCCTCATGAAGCGGATCAAGCGCGCGCTCGATCCGCAGGGGCTGATGAACCCCGGCAAGGTGCTGCAGGCCTGAGCGCCGGCGGCCACAGCCTCTGGAGCGAGCCATGGTGGAACTGCCTGCCGGCAAGAATTACCGCGTGCTGATCGTCGAAGACGATCTCACCATCGCGGGCAATCTCTACGAATACCTGCAGGGCAAGGGCTTCGTGCCGGACGCCGCCTATGACGGCAAGTCCGCGCTCGCCCTGCTCGACGAGCATGGCTTCGACGCGGTGGTGCTCGACATCGGCCTGCCGGGCCTGGACGGCCATGCCGTGCTGCACGCCATGCGCATCGAGCGGCGCCTGCCGCTGCCGGTGCTGGTGCTGACCGCGCGCGACGGACTCGAAGACAAGCTGGCCGGTTTCGCGCACGGCGCGGACGACTACCTCACCAAGCCGTTCGCGCTGGCCGAGGTGCACGCGCGGCTGCTGGCCCTGATCCAGCGTGCGCGCGGCGCGGTCGTCGATGCGGTGCTGGGCTGCGGCGCGCTCACGCTCGACACCCGCACGCGCGAGGTGCAGGTGGCCGGCCAGGTGGTGCACCTGGCGCGCAAGTCCACCCTGATCCTCGAGACGCTGCTGCGCGACCCCGGCCGCGTGGTGCCGCGCGAGGCGCTCGAATCGGTGCTGTGGGGCGACGAGCCGCCGGCCTCCGATGCCCTGCGCAGCCAGATGCACCTGCTGCGCCGCGCGCTGTCGGATGCGGGCTTCGACGGCATCGAGACCGTGCACGGCACGGGCTGGCGCATCACGGCGCCCAAGGGCTGAGGGAGCGCCATGAGCCGACCCGGCGCATTGACGCAGCGCGTCGTCTGGGCGCTGACCGGCACGGTCACGGTGTTCGTGACGGTGCTGGCGCTGCTGTCTTACCTGACCTTCGACCAGATGGAAGACGATCTGGTCAACGACATCCTCACCACCGAAACCGAGCGCCTGATCCAGCACCTGGCCACCGGCGAGCGCTTCATGGCCGATGGCGGCCAGGGCCCGCGCGAACTGGGCGGCTCGATGCGGGCCTGGCTGATCGGCCCGGGCCAGCCCGACAACATGCTGCCGCTGCCGCTGCGCGGGCTCGACAACGGGCTCACCATGATCGAGCCTGGCGCCGAGACCTGGCACGTGATGGTGGCCGATGCCGGCCGGCATCGCGGCCGAGTCTACCTGCTCTACGACGCCACCGACAACGAGGAGCGGGTGCAGAACTTCGGCCTGTTCGTGCTCGGCATCGGCGCGATCTGCGTGGTGCTGGCCTACGGCCTGTCGCGCCGCATCGCGGCCGTCGCGGTGGGCCCGCTGGTGGACCTGACGCAGCGGCTGTCGAACTGGGCGCCCGGCGCGGCCGACCTCGCGGTGCAGCGCGACGACGAGGCCGGGCGGCTGATCGAGGCCTTCAACCGGGTCCAGAACCAGGTCGACCGCTCGATCGCGCGCGAGCGCGAGTTCGCCGCCAATCTGAGCCACGAGATCCGTACGCCGCTGGCCGGCATCCGTTCCGACAGCGAGATGATGCTGCTCGACCCGGGCCTGGCCGCGCCGGTGCGCACGCGCCTGCAACGCATCGTCGACAACGTCGACAGCGTGTCCAGCTCGCTCGAGAGCGCGCGTGCGCTGGCGCGCGACCAGCCGCGCCCGCCCGAGCCGGTGGACCTGGCGCAATGCATGCGCGACGCCTGGCAGGGCTTTGCCGTCAATGCCGAGCAGGCCGGGCTGCGCTTCGTCAACGCCATTCCCGACGACATCGAACGCAATCTTGATCGCTACGCGCTGCTGACCGTGCTGCGCAACCTCGTGCGCAACGCGATCGAGCACGCGGCCCCGGCCGAGCTGGTGGCCTCGCTCGACATCGAGGGCGCGCTGGTGCTGGCCGACAACGGCCGGGGCATCGCGCCCGAAGAGTTGCCGTTCGTGTTCCAGCGCTACTACAGCGGCCGCCTGCGCGACTCCGGCGAGACCGGCGCGGGCGAGCTGCCCGGCGGCCTGGGCCTGGCGATCGCCAAGCGCGTGTGCGACATGCAGGGCTGGACGCTGCAGGTGTTTTCGTCGCGCGAGGCCGAGGATCGCGGCACGCGCTTCGTGCTGCGCCTGGACGGCACCGACGCGCCCGCGCCGCCGCCGTCTGCCGCCTGATCCGTCAGCGCCGCGCGCCGGCTCAGTTCAGCAGCACGCCCGGCAGCCACATCGAGAACGCCGGCACGTAGGTCACGAGCGCCAGCGCCGCGATCAGCGCGCCATAGAACGGCCAGATGGTGCGCATGACCGTGCCCACCGACACGCCGCCGATGGCGCAGCCCACGAACTGCGTGGTGCCGACCGGCGGCGTGTTCAGGCCCAGCGCGCAGTTGATCAGCATGACCATGCCGAACTGCACGGGGCTCATGCCGTACTGCATGCAGATCGGCAGGAAGATCGGCGTGCAGATCAGGATCGTCGCCGCCATGTCCAGGAACGTGCCCAGCAGAAACAGCGCGATGTTCACCATCAGGAAGATCGCCCATGGGCTGGTCGACACGCTGGCCATCAGCTCGCCCGTCTTCTCGGCCACGCCGTAGAGGCCGATCAGGTAGCCGAAGGTGGCGGAGATGCCGATCAGCAGCAGCACCACGCCGGTGGTCTTGACCGCCTTGGCCGCGGCGCGCGTGAACTGATCCCAGGTGAGGGAGCGGTAGACGAACACCGTGAGCGCGAGCGCATACAGCACCGCCACGGCCGCCGACTCGGTGGCGGTGAACACGCCGCTCAGGATGCCCGCCAGGATCAGCACGATGACGAACAGGCCCGGCGCCGCGGCCACCATCGAGCGCAGCACGATGGCCCAGCCGGGAAAGGTGCCGGCCGGGTAGCCGCGCCTGCGTGCCACCAGGTAGGCGGCCGCGAGATTGCACAGCGTGAGGATGATGGCGGGCACCACGCCGGCCGCGATCAGCGCCGCGATCGACACCTTGCCGCCCGCCGCCAGCGTGTAGATGATGATGTTGTGGCTGGTCGGCATCAGCGCGCCCACCAGCGCCGCGTGGGTCGTCACGTTCACCGCGTAGTCGGCGGAGTAGCCCTCGCGCTTCATCATCGGGATCATGACCGAGCCCATGGCCGAGACGTCGGCCACCGGCGAACCCGAGACCCCGCCGAACAGCGTGCAGGCCACCACGTTCGACATGCCCAGGCCGCCGCGCACGTGGCCCACCAGCGACTTGGCGAAGGCCACGATGCGGTCGGCGATGCCGCCGTACAGCATCAGCTCGCCGGTGAAGATGAAGAACGGGATGGCCAGGAACGAGAACGCGTTCATGCCCGAGGTCATCTGCTGGAACGCCACCGCGATGGGCAGGTCTTCGTACCAGATGCCCGTGATCGAGGCCAGGCCGATCGAGAACGCCACCGGCACGCCGATCACCAGCAGCGCCATGAACGAGACGGAAAGCAGTGTCAGTGCCATGCTTTTTCCACTTTCTGGTGGCGCGCCAGCGCCACGATGTGTTCGATCGAGAACAGCGAGATCAGCACGCCGGAAATCGTGGCCGGCACGTATTTCCAGGCCTCCGAGATGCCCAGGTTGGGGATGGCGTAGTCGGACACCGATTCGGCCAGCACGGCGCAGTTCCAGGCCATCAGCAGGCCGAACACCAGCACCAGCGCATGGATCGCGAACTTCAGGTTGCGCTGGCCGCCCGCCGGCAGCAGCTCGACCAGCGACTCGAAGCCGATATGACCGGCGTCGCGCACGCCGACCGCGGCGCCCAGCATGGTCACGAACAGCACCAGCAGCAGCGACAGGCTCTCGGCCCAGGTGGGCGTGTTGTTGAGCACGTGGCGGCCGAAGATCTGCAGCGAGACTGCCAGCAGCAGCAGGATCAGACCGGCCAGGCTCAGCTTCAGGCAGACCCGCGCGAGCCAGGCGCAGCCCCGGGTATAGGCGGACAGCGGCGCGGCGAGGGCCGCCTGGCCCTCGCCGTCCGCCTCCGTGGCCGCACGGCCAGCGGTTTGCGCGGACATGGCGCTCTCCCTACTTCACGGCCTGGATGCGGGCCACGAGGTCCTTCATCTCGGGCGTGGTCACGAACTTTTCGTAGACCGGCTTCATCACCGCCGAGAACGAGGCCTTGTCCGGCTCGATGATCTGCGAGCCGGCCTTCTCCACGATCGCGCGCGACTTGCCTTCGCGTTCGTCCCAGAGCTTGCGCATGTAGGGCACCGATTCGCGCGCCGCGTCGCGCAGCAGCTTCTGGTCGTCGCTCGACAGCTTGTCCCACTGGCGCTTGGAGAAGAGCAGGATCTCCGGCGTCATGGTGTGCTCGGTCAGCGAGTAGTACTTGGCCACCTCGTAGTGGTGCGCGCTTTCGTAGCTCGGGAAGTTGTTCTCGGCCGCGTCGACCAGGCCCGTCTTGAGCGAGGTGTAGACCTCGCCCATCGGCATGGGCGTGGCGTTGCCGCCGAGCGCTTCCACCATGGCCACCGACAGGTCGGACTGCTGTACGCGGATCTTCATGCCCTTGGTGTCGGCCACCGTCTTGATCGGCTTGTTGCGCGTGTACATCGAGCGCGAGCCGCTGTCGTACCAGGCCAGCCCGATGAAGCCGGCCTTCTCGCACGACTTCAGGATCTGCTCGCCGATGTCGCTGTCCAGCACCTTGTGCAGGTGCTCCTTGGAGCGGAACAGGAACGGCAGCGACGGCACGCGGGTGGTCTGGCAGATGTTGTGCATGGCCGCGCTCGAGACGCGCGCCATCGACAGCGCGCCGAGCTTCACCTGTTCGATCGAGTCGTTCTCGTTGCCCAGCGCGGCGCCCGAGAACACCTTGATGTTGAGCTTGCCGTTGCTGCGCTGCTTGACCTGTTCGGCCATGTGGCGCACCGCCAGCACGGTGGGGTAGTCGTCGGGATGGATGTCGGCGGATCGCAGGTCGGCGGCCTGTGCGGCAACGCCGGCGAACGCCAAGGGGAGCGTGGCAGCGGCGAGCGCGGCACGCAGTGAAGTCAAGCGCGGCATGTCTACCTCCGGAGGAGTTTATGTCGTGTTATGGGATGCGCTTCAAATCGAGGGGTACGGTGCCGGCCTGGGCCGGCGCGGGTGGCTAGCCGGCGTAAGCGGGTTCCTCCAGGCCTTGCACGCCGGGGCGCAGCGCAAACACGGCGCCGTCCAGGGCGTCGGCCGCGCTGTGGGCGGGGCGTATCGAGGTGACGTAGAGCGTGGCGAGGTCGGGGCCGCCGAACGCGCACATGGCCGGCTTGGCGGCCGGCAGCGCGATGCTGCGGTCGAGCTTGCCCGCGGGCGTGTAGCGGTGCACCTGGCCGGCGTCGTTGCCGCAGATCCAGTAGCAGCCGTCGGCGTCGACGGCGGCGCCATCGGGCCGGCCGCTGGCCAGTGCCGGGATGAACACGCGCGGCGTATGCGGCGTGCCGGTGTCGGCGTCGTAAGCGTAGGCCCACACGGCCGGCGGCCGGCGCGGATGCGAGTCCGACACATACATGATGCGGCCGTCGGGGCTGAACGCCATGCCGTTGGGCGTGAGAAAGGGGTCGGCGAGCGGCTGCGCCAGCCGGCCTTGCGCCACGCGGTAGAGGCGCCCGACCGGCTCGGCCGCGGCCATGTCCATCATCATGGTGCCGGCCCAGAAGCGGCCCTGGCGATCGCAGCGGCCGTCGTTGAAGCGCATCTGCGCCGCCGCATGCGCGACCCCGGCCACGCGGGCGAGCGCGCCGGCCGGCGCGCCTGGCTGCAGCGCGGGCAGGGTGTAGATGCCGGTCTGCATGGCCAGCAGCCAGCCGTCTGCGGTGCGGGCGATGCAGCCCGCCATCTCGGGCAGCGCCCAGCTGTGGTTCGCGCCGCTGGCGGGATCGTGGCGCCAGAGCCGCCGCGCGGGAATGTCGGTCCAGTAGAGCGCCTGTTCGGCCGGGTGCCACAGCGGGCTTTCGCCCACCTCGCACAGCATGTCGCCGATACGCTGGCAGGCGGCCATGTCAGAACGGCCCGGCCTTGACGAAGGCGCCGCCCTGGAATTGGGCCGCTGGGTCTTCGGCAGGCAGGGCGGGCAGCGCCTCCACCTGCGCGCGGAAGCGTTCGGAGCTGTCCTTGGGCACGTAGCCGAGCCGCGCGGCCGCCTCGTCCTGCCACCAGCGGTCGCGATTGGCCGAGGCGCCGTAGACGATCAGGTGGCCGACGTCCGGCGTGTAGAGCGCGCGGCGCACCAGTTGTTCGAGGTCGTCGTAGCTGAGCCAGGTCACCAGCATGCGGCGGTCGCGCGGCTCCGGAAACGAGGAGCCGATGCGCAGGCAGACCGTCTCGATGCCGTAGCGATCGAAGTAGAAGCGCGACAGATTCTCGCCGTAGGCCTTGGACAGGCCGTAGTAGCCGTCGGGTCGCAGCGGCACCTCCGCGTCGATCACCTGGCCCTGGCGGTAGAAGCCGATCACGTGATTGGAGCTGGCGAAGACGATGCGGCGCACGCCGTGCCTGCGCGCGGCCTCGTAAATGTTGTAGACGCCCTGGATGTTGGCCGGCAGAATCTCGTCGAACGGACGTTCCACGGAGACGCCGCCCAGGTGCACGATCGCGTCGCAGTCCCGCACCAGCGCATCCACGGCCGCGGCGTCGGCCAGGTCGCAAGGCATGGATTCCTCGCCCGGCAGGGCGGGGCCCAGCGCGGCGATGTCGGAAACCCGCAGCATGTCGGTGCAGGCCGTGAGCCTCGGGCGCAGGACCTGGCCCAGGTTGCCGGCGGCACCGGTGAGAAGCAAACGTCGACTGCGTCCTGCCAGGGAGTCCATGGTCATCGTGTGCAGCGCTCAGCGTGTGGGGGCCTACGGTGCCACGGGGCAGGGTGATGCCGGGTAGCTCCGTGTGCATCAGGTACGTTATCGTACAACGTCCGGGCAGTATAATGAGCCCCAAATTTTAGCGTCAAGCACCACGTCACCCGGGATATCCCTCGATGAGCACTGCCCCCGCAACCACCTCGCTGCCGCAGCGCCGTCCGCGCAATCTGGCGCAAGGCCTGGTCGAATCCATCACCGAGCGGATCCGGGGCGGCGACATCGCGCCCGGGCAGAAGCTGCCCACCGAATCCGAGATCATGCGCCAGTTCGGCGTGAGCCGCACGGTGGTGCGCGAGGCCCTGTCGCGCCTGCAGGCGGCCGGCCTGGTCGAGACCCATCACGGCGTGGGCACCTACGCGCTCGAGCCCTCCGGCGGCACGGATTTCCGCGTCGATCCGGCCGACATCGCCACCGTGCGCGACGTGCTGGTGCTGCTCGAGCTGCGCATCTGCCTCGAGAGCGAGGCCGCCGGCCTGGCGGCCCTGCGCCGCACCGACGCGCAACTGGCCGACATGCGCCGCGCGCTCGACGAGTTCAAGGGCTGCCTGTCGCACGGCGGCGACACGGTCACGCCCGACTTCCGCTTCCACCTGCTGGTGGCCCAGGCGACCGACAACCGCTATTTCGCCGACCTCATGTCGCACCTGGGCTCGGCCATCATCCCGCGCACCCGCATCAATTCGGCGCGCATCGCCCACGAAGACCGCGAGCAGTACCTGGCGCGCGTGAACCAGGAGCACGAGGACATCTGGCAGGCCATCGCGCGCCAGGATCCGGAGGCCGCCCGCGCCGCGATGCGCATGCACCTGAGCAACAGCCGCGAACGCCTGCGCCGCGCCCAGGACCGCTGATTTCCCCTCGCTGCAACACCGTACTTGTATTACGGCCGTTTCAGATATACGATGTCGTACAACTAGACGGCGGCGAGCAAATCGCGCTGTCTGGCCGCAACTGCCGGGTCGCGTGACCCGGCGGCACGATCACAACCGATGAACGCCGCCATCCGGTTCCGGGGGAGCCTGCGGCGCATTGAGACACCACGGAGCTTTCCATGTATTTCGACCACGCCAGCCTCAAACATCTCCTGGGCAATGGCCTGCTGTCGTTCCCGGTGACCGACTTCGCCGCCGACGGCTCGTTCAATGAGCAGACCTACCGCAAGCGCCTGGAATGGCTGATGCCCTACGGCGCCTCGGTGCTGTTCGCGGCCGGCGGCACCGGCGAGTTCTTCTCGCTGGAGCTGGGCGAATACGCCAACGTGGTGCGTGCCGCCACCGAGACCTGCAAGAAAGACACCCCGATCGTGGCCGGCGTCGGCCAGGGCACCCGCGCGGCGATCTCCTACGCCCAGGCTGCCGAAGCCAACGGCGCGAGCGGCGTGCTGCTGATGCCGCACTACCTGACCGAAGCCAGCATGGACGGCATCGTCGATCACGTCGAAGCGGTCTGCAAATCGACCAAGCTGGGCGTCGTGGTCTACAACCGCGCCAACTCGCAGCTCAACGCCGACGCCGTCGAGCGCCTGGTCGACCGCTGCCCCAACCTGATCGGCTTCAAGGATGGCGTGGGCAACATCGAGCTGATGATGTCGATCCAGAACCGCATCGGCGACCGCCTGGTCTACGTGGGCGGCCTGCCCACCGCCGAAGTGTTCGCACCGGCCTACCTGGCCATGGGCGTGAACACCTACTCGTCGGCCGTGTTCAACTTCATCCCCGCCACCGCCGTGCGCTTCTACGAAGCCATCCGCGCCAACGACACCGCCACGGTCAACGACCTGCTCAAGCGCTTCTACCTGCCGCTGATCGCCCTGCGCAACCGCAAGGCCGGCTACGCCGTCAGCATGATCAAGGCCGGCGCCGAACTGGTCGGCCACGCGGCCGGTCCGGTCCGCAGCCCGCTGACCGAACTGAACGACGCCGAGCGCCAGATCCTCGCCGACCTGATTAAGGCGGTGGAGCCGGAAGCCCTGCGCTGATCCGTTCCCCTTGCCCGGGCGCTCACCGCGCCCGGGTCTGCTCGCGGCCTGCCGTTGATCCGGTAGGCCGTTTTTTTTCGATTGGTGACACTCCCGGAGCCCGTCTTGACGAATCTTTGACGGAAATTTGACGCCGGGCGAGTATGCTTCTGGCTCCCTGAAACTGGCGTCGGCCTCGGGCGCGCATTGCGCCGCCGTCCCGCTTCCGGTCCTGCCCCGTCGTCCGGCCCTGGCTTCCCGCTTGCGGAGCCGCCCGTGCGACGCCGAGCCCCGCGTCCCTGCCGCGCCGGCCTCGCCTGCCGGGCGAGGCGCCGGACCGCCACGCCGCCCTGGAGTGCCTCTTGCGCCGGCTTACCCTCCGCTTCCTGATTTCCGTGCTGGTCATGCTCACGCTGAGCCGGCTCGCCCTGTCGTTCTGGCTCTGGGAGCGCGTGCAGGAGGCGGGCGGCCTGTGGCCGGTGCTGCTGGGCGGCTGGCGCATCGACCTGTGCCTGATCGCGATGGTGCTGGGCCTGCCGGCCGCGCTGTCGCCGTGGTTCGGCCACCGGCCATTCGCGGTGCGCCTGACCGCCTGGTGGTATCGGCTGTGGTGGATGCTGTTCGTGCTGCTCGAAGTCTCCACGCCGCAATTCATCGCCGAGTACGACACCCGGCCCAACCGGCTGTATTTCGAATACCTGGTGCATCCGCGCGAGGTGGCCGGCATGCTGTGGGAGGGCTACAAGGGCGTGCTGTTCGGCGCCTTCGTGGTGCTGGTGCTGGCGGCCTGGCTGTCGCGCCGCCTGTTCCCGGTGGGCCGCCCCGACCCGTTCATGCGCTGGTGGCGCCGCCCGCTCGCCACGCTCGCCATCGTGGCGCTCACGGTGCTGGCCGCGCGCGGCACGCTGCAGCACCGCCCGATCAACCCGTCGGTGGTGGCCTTCTCGAGCGACGCGATGGTCAACACGCTGCCGTTGAACTCGCTCTACAACGTGATCGACGCGGCCTACCGCATGCGCGACGAACGCTCGTCGGCCGCGCTCTATCCGCCGCTGCCCGTCGACCGCATGAACGCGGTCGTGCGCGCTGCCGCCGGCCTCACGGCGCCGGCGCTCGATCCCGCCTATCCCAGCGAACACGTGCAGCGCGCCAGCGTGCGGCGCGACAAGCCGCTGAACCTGGTCATCATCCTGCAGGAAAGCCTGGGCGCGCAGTACGTCGGCAGCCTCGGCGGGCGCGACCTGACGCCCCATATCGATGCGCTGGGCAAGCAGGGCTGGATGTTCGGCCGCGCCTATGCCACCGGCACGCGCTCGGTGCGCGGCATCGAGGCGGTGACCGCGGGCTTTCTGCCCACCGTGGCCGAGGCCGTGGTGAAGCTGCCGCGTTCGCAGACCAACTTCTTCACGCTGGCCGCGCTGCTGGGCGCGCACGGCTACCACTCGCGCTTCGTCTACGGCGGCGAATCGCACTTCGACAACATGCGCGGCTTCTTCCTCGGCAACGGCTTCAACGAGATCGTCGACCGCAAGTCGTTCGTGGACCCGGTGTTCGTGGGCTCGTGGGGCGCCTCCGACGAGGACATGTTCAACCAGGTCGACCGCCTGCTGCGCAACGATGGCGACAAGCCCGCCTTCACGCTGGCGTTCTCCGTGAGCAACCATTCGCCCTGGGAGTATCCGGCCGGCCGCATCACGCCGCAGGGCGACCCGGCCTCGGTCGACAACACCGTGCGCTACGCCGACTGGGCGCTGGGCAAGTTTTTCGAGCGCGCGCGCCAGGCGCCCTATTGGAACAACACCGTGTTCCTGGTGATCGCCGACCACGACTCGCGCGTCTACGGCGCCAACCTCGTGCCGGTGCGCCACTTCCAGATTCCGGCGCTGATCCTGGGCGGCAGCATCGCGCCGCGCCGCGACGACCGCATCGTGAGCCAGATCGACATGGCGCCCACCCTGCTCTCGCTGATGGGGCTGGACAACGTCAATCCGCTGTTGGGCGCCGACCTGACCGTGCGCGATCCCGATCGCGCGATCATGCAGTACGGCGACAACTTCGGCTATCTGAAGGGCAACACGCTGGCCGTGATCGAGCCGCGCAAGCCGGTGCACATCTACGAATACACGCGCAGGCCGCTCGACCAGGAAGAGGGCTACGCGGAAGTCGGCGCGCACCCCGAGCTCGCCGAGGAGGCGCTGGCGCACGCGCTGTGGCCGAGCTGGGCCTACCGCGAAGGCAAGTACCGCCTGCCACCGCAAGACGCCGCGAAGCGCTGAACGCAAGTAAAAAAATCCCCGGCCAGGCCGGGGATTTCATTTGGGGGGGCGCGCGCTCAGACGCGGTCGCTCAGACGCGGTCGCTCAGACGCGGGCGGGCAGCACCGTGCCGGCGCACTGGCCGAACGCGATGCGCGGGTAGCCCGGCTTCTCGCAGTGGGCGCGGATCAGGACTTGGTCGCCGTCCTGCAGGAACAGGCGCGATTCGCCCCACGGCAGCTTCAGCTCGGTCTTGCCGCCCTGGGTGAGCTCGATCAGCGAGCCGGCCTCGTCGGGCTTGGGGCCCGACAGCGTGCCGGTGCCCAGCATGTCGCCGGGTTGCAGGTTGCAGCCGTTGACCGTGTGGTGCGCCACCAGCTGGGCCACGTTCCAGTAGGCGTCGCGGAAGTTGCTGGCCGAGAGCTTGGCCGGCGCCTGTTGTTGCGCGCGCGACTGTTCGGTGGTGAGCAGCACTTCCATCCGCACGTCGAACGCGCCCTCGGCGCTGTTGGCGGCCGACGACAGGTAGGGCAGCGGCTGCGGATCGGCGGCGTCGCGCGTGTAGGCCACGCGGAACGGCGCCAGCGCCTCGAGCGTGACGATCCACGGCGAGATGGTGGAGGCGAAGTTCTTCGACAGGAAGGGGCCGAGCGGCTGGTACTCCCAGGCCTGGATGTCGCGTGCCGACCAGTCGTTGAGGATGCAGAGCCCGAACACGTGCGACTCGGCCTGGTCGAGCGTGACGCGCTCGCCCAGCGCATTGCCGGCGCCGATGAACACGCCCAGCTCGAGCTCGTAGTCCAGGCGCTTGCAGGGGCCGAACTGCGGCGCCTCGCCTTCGGCGGCCGGACGCTGCTGGCCGACCGGACGGGCGAACTGCTGGTCCACGCCGATGCTGGAGGCGCGGCCGTGATAGCCGATGGGCACCCACTTGTAGTTGGGCAGCAGGGGATTGTCGGGGCGGAACTGCTTGCCGATCGCGGTGGCGTGATGCACCGAGATGTAGAAGTCGGTGTAGTCGCCGATCTGCGCCGGCGTGGCGAACTCGGCCTCGGCCTGCGGCACCAGCAGCGGCGCGATCAGGCCCTGCAGCGGCGAGCCCGTGCGCAGCGCGCGCGAGAGCGCCAGGCGCAGCGCGCTCCAGGCCGGCTGGCCCAGCGCCATCAGCGCGTTGACGCGGGTTTCGCGGCCGGCCTGCAAGGCCTGTTGCGCGGCGCCGTCGAACGGGGCGCCCGGCTTGGCATCGGCCAGCGCGGCGAGGTCGACGATCGCGTCGCCGATGGCCACGCCCACGCGGAACGCTTCCTGCGAGCCTTTGCGGCGGAAGGCGGCGAAGGGCAGGTTCTGCAGCGGGAAGCCGTTGGCCGGCGCGTTGGCGCTGGCCACCCAGCTGGTCAGGGCGGGATCGTGGGTTTCGTTCAGTTGGGTCATGGTCGCAGTGTCTCGGTTCCAGGAGGGTTCAACGGGTCGTGCGCGGCGCCAATGACGACGCGGCAATGGCGCAGGACCATTGCCGCGTGGACGGCGGCCGCGGCCGGCATCGGGGCCGGCGCTTATGCCCGCTCGGGATTGAAATGCTTCTTCAGGCCTTGCCAGCACTGGTAGTAGTCGCCTTGCAATTGCGGCGACGCCAGTGCCTGCGCGCTCGGGCGGATCACGCGGCGCGTCTCGAACATGAAGGCCATCGTATCGCGGATGTAGTGCGGCTTGCTGGTGTCGGCCACGCTGGCCTTCTCGAAGGTGTCGGCATCGGGGCCGTGGCCGCTCATGCAGTTGTGCAGGCTGGCGCCGCCGGGCGCAAAGCCTTCGGCCTTGGCGTCGTACACGCCCTGCACCAGGCCCATGAACTCGCTGGCCACGTTGCGGTGGAACCAGGGCGGACGGAAGGTGTCTTCCATCGCCAGGATGCGCGGCGGGAAGATGGCGAAGTCCATGTTGGCCGTGCCCGGGGTGTCGGAGGGCGAGGTCAGCACCGTGAAGATCGAGGGATCCGGGTGGTCGTAGCTGATCGAGCCGATCGTGTTGAAGCGGCGCAGGTCGTATTTGTAGGGGGCGTGGGTGCCGTGCCACGCCACCACGTCGAGCGGCGAGTGCGTGAGCGGGGCGCGCCAGAAACCGCCGGTGAACTTGGCGATCAGTTCGAAGTCGCCTTCGACGTCTTCGTACCAGGCCACCGGCGCGAGGAAGTCGCGCGCATTGGCCAGGCAGTTCGAGCCGATCGGGCCGAGCTCCGGCAGGCGCAGCGGCGCGCCGAAGTTCTCGAGCAGGTAGCCGCGCGCCTGCGGATCGAGCAGCTCGACGCGCAGCCGCACGCCGCGCGGGATCACGGCGATCTCGCAGGGCTCGACCTCGATCAGGCCCAGCTCGGTGGCCAGGCGCAGGCGGCCCTGCTGCGGCACGATCAGCATCTCGGCGTCGGCGTTGTAGAAGAATCGGCCCTGCATCGACTGGTTGGCGGCGTACAGGTGGATCGCCACGCCGGCCTGCTCGTCGGCGCTGCCGTTGCCGCCCCAGGTGTGCACGCCGGCCACGAAATCGGTGGGCGCGTCGGGCAGCGGCAGGGGGCTCCAGCGCAGCTGGTTGGGCGTGACCGGGCCGTGGCCGAAGTCGCCGTGCCAGTGCGGCGCGCCGTCGAACGGCGCGAACGGCTTGTGCACCACGCCGGGCCGGATGCGGTAGAGCCAGGAGCGGCGGTTTTCCGCGCGCGGCGCGGTGAAGGCCGAGCCCGACAATTGCTCGGCATAGAGGCCATAGGGGCACTGCTGCGGCGAGTTGCGGCCTTGCGGCAGGGCGCCGGGCAGCGCTTCGGTCGCACAGGCGTTGCCGAAGCCGGATTGGTATTGCAGGGGCATGGTTGTCTCCTGGCGGCAGCGGTGATGGCGCTGGCCGGGTGGTTTTATGCGGCCGCGCAGGGATGCACGAGCCATGCGTCATTCTGCGCACATTTCCCAGCGATGGATACGGGAATGTATAAATACAGATTATTCACGCTATGAATATTGGGCCATGACCGACCTGCGCTCGCTCGACCTCAACCTGCTGGTGATCCTGCAGCACCTGCTGCAGGAGCGCAGCATTTCCGCGGTCGCGCGCAAGCTCGACCTGTCGCAGCCCGCGGTCAGCAACGCGCTGCGGCGCCTGCGCACGACCTTCGGCGACGAGCTGTTCGTGCGCACCGGCCAGGGCATGCAGCCCACGCCGCGTGCCGAGCGCATGGCCGGCCCGGTGAGCGAGGCGCTCGACCTGCTCGCGCACATGGTGGACGAGTCGGACGAGCGCTTTGTGCCGGCCGCGAGCACGCGGCGCTTCCGCATCGCGATGTCGGACGTGGGCGAGATCCACTTCATGCCCTCGCTGATGGAGGCCTGCGCGCGGGTGGCGCCGGGCGTGCGGATCGACTCGTTGCGGCTGCAGGGCACCGACCTGCAGCGCGAGCTCGACGGCGGGCGCGTCGATCTGGCGGTCGGCGCCTTCGACGACCTCGCCGGCGGCGTGGTCCAGCGCATGCTGTTCCGCCAGGGCTATGCCACGCTGTTCCGCGCCGGCCATCCGAGCGCGCGCGCGGGCATGAGCCTGAAGGCCTTCCGCGCCGAGCGGCACCTGGTGGTGTCGCGCGCCGCGCCCTACGGGCAGGTGAACCAGTCGCTGGAACGCGCCGGGGTGCGGCTGGACGCGCACTTCAGCGTGCCGCATTTCGCGGCCGTGCCCTATATCGTGAGCACCACCGACCTGCTGGCCACGGTGCCGCAGAAGCTGGCGGCGAGCGCCGCGCCGCATTTCGGCCTGCAGGTGCTGACGCCGCCGGTGCGCGTGCCGGCGCTGCAGACCAATCTGTACTGGCACCGGCGCTTGCAGCGCGACGGGGGCAATCTGTGGCTGCGCGGCCTGATCGTGGAGACCTTCGCCGACCGGGTTTGAGGGCGATCGGGCGGCGCCGGGCGCGGCGGCACGGGGCCGACGCCGGCGGCGCCGCGGCGCAGGCCCGGGCGGCCGAAAAAAGGCGGGCCGCCATCGTCCGCCGCCCGGCGAAGCCCCGTACACTGGGCTGGCCGTGGCCGCCCTGGGGCGGGCGCGGTCTTCGGGCCGGCGCCGGCCGGGCGCCGCCCTCTACGCGACGGAGAATGCCGCAGATGACGCATCCGCATATGACGCTGTCCGACCTGTTCCAGGCGGGGGAGGGCATCACGGGGCCGGCATGGATGCCGGTCTACGATCTCGCCGCGTATCTGGCGGCGGCCGATCGCGCCGTGGGCTGGACCTCCGACATGATGGCGGCGCGCGAGTCGCACAAGCTGCGGCTCGCCGAGTACCAGGCCATCGTGGACCTGTGCGCCGCCTTCCAGCCCGACGGCTTCGACGAGGGCAGCCATTACCGCCGCATCGATGCGTCCGAGTCCCGGCTGGTGGCCATCCTGGCCGACAACGCCGCCGATCCGCATCCGAGCTACGCCCGCCTGCTGGTCCGCCTGGTCGAGCGCGGCATCGTGGCGCGCCGCCCGGCCTGAGCCGGGGTCGAGCGGGCGCGGCTTCTTCTACGCGGTTTCTGCTATCGCGCGCCGCAGGTCCGCGGTGTGCACCATCAGGCCGCGGGCCCGTTGCAGCACCGCGTACTGATCCCGCACGGGCTGCCAGCGCGGGGCATGCAGCAGCTCGGTCCACAGCGGCGCCAGCAACGCCGTATCGGGCGGCTCGCCGGCCGCGAGCCGGGCCGCGTAGTCGAGCGTGGCCGGCGCCGACAGCAGCTGCATGCGCGCGGCCGCGCTGAGCACGCGCACGCCGCTGCGCCCGTCCTGTTCCGCCGCCGCATCGCCGCAACAGTACAGCACCGTTTCGTCCAGGGCGCCCGACAGCGCGGCCAGCGAGGCGCCGCTGATCGGCACCGTGCCCTGGGTGGTGGCGAAGGCGTAGTCCAGGGCGGGATCGGCCGCGGCCAGCACCGCCAGGCCGCGCGCCAGGCGCGGCAGGTCGGTGGCCGCCGCGTCGGCCGAGGCCTTCACCTCGACCAGCAGGCAGAGGTCCCAGGCCTGCGCCGCCGCGCCTGCCTGGCACAGCAGCACGACATCCCATTCGCTCTTGGCGCGGTCCGCGTCGCTGGCCAGCGACGCGGGCACGCGCAACGACGTGACGACGCGATAGCGCCGCGGCGCGTCGGCGCGGTCGAGCCGGGCGGCGAGGGCGCGCAGGGCGTCGGCCGCCTCGGCCTCGGCCGAGTCGCCGCGCTCGCGCGCCGCCGCGCCTTGCGCGAATGCGTCGTCGCTGCCCTGGCGCGGGCCGAGCAGGGCCAGCACCGCGCGATAGCGCTCCACTTCCGGTTCCGCCTCGAGTTCGACCAGGCGGCGCAGGCGCGCGAGCGCGGGCAGGGCCTGCAGTCTTTCCAGCGCGGGCAGCAGATCCGCCGACGGCGGTGCCGCGAGCAAGCGGGCCACGGCGCGCTCGAGCCCCGGCCAGTCGGCGCGGTCGAGCAGGGCGGCGAGCTGCGCCAGCGCCGCGCGCGCCGCGCCCTGCGGCAAGCGCGCCAGTTTGGCGGGATGGGCAAAGCCATGGACGGCGGACTGCAGGCTGCGGCGGTCCTGGGCGGCGTATTGCGCGGAGATCGACGCGTACTCGCGCACCGAGGGCGAGGCATGGCGCAGCACGGCCGCCTGGAACGCGGCGTCGCGTTGCCAGGCGTCGTGCGTCACGCGCGCGAGCGCGGCGATGAAGGCCGGCGCGGCCTCGGCGTCAGCGGGCGCCAGCCGGCCGCGTTCGATGGCGGCGGCCAGCGCGGTCTCGGGCCGGCTGCCCGAGCCGGTATCGGCGGGCAGGCCGGGCACGGCATAGCGGCGCGGCGCCGTGCGCAGCACGGTCCGGAGCAACGGCGGCAAGGTCATGCGCCATTGTAGGTGGCGCTGCCCGCGCCGTGTCCGGCTTACTGCGCCGGCGTGGCGGGCGCGGCGACCGAGGCGCGGGCCAGCGCCAACGCCTCGGTGATCACGGCCATGTCGCCGATGTGATTGGCCAGCAGCAGGATCAGCGCGGCGTTGAGCTCGCGGCTCTGCGCGTCGCCGAGGTCGCGATGCGTGTCGATCAGGGCTTCGTAGAAGCCATCGGGCGAGGGCAGATTGGGGGCGGTGATGAGCGGCATGGCGGTCCTCAGTGCGTGCAGGTGGCGCGCGCGAGCGCCTGGTCGAGCGCATCGCCGAGCGCGGCGGCGTCCAGGGCGCGCCAGCGTGCGGCGATGTGCTGGTCCGGGCGGATCAGATAGCAGGTGCCGGGCGTGGCGTCGTAGCGGCGCGCCAGCAGCCCGTCGCGATCGATCACGCACGACAGGCCGGCGGGCGCCTGCCATGCGGCGTCCGGCGGCGCCACCAGCAGCGTGCGCAACGCGATCGCCTGGTCGCCGCGCCGCCGCAGCGCCTGCAACAGGTCTTCCGCAGGGGCCTGCGCGCCGCAGAACAGCACCGCGGTGAAGCCCTCGTCGAGCTGTTCCAGCCACCAGGGCTTGCCGTTGCCGCCCGCCACCGGCGCGTCGGCCGCCACGGCGCCCGGCACCATCACGCCGGTGAAGGCGTCGCGATCGGGCGTGTTGAGCGGCGAGTCGCGATAGGTGGCCGGCAGCGACAGCCGCCCGCTGTTGACCAGGGTGCGCGCGAACGCATGGTCGCGCGCCAGGTTGAGCACGGCGTTGCGGAACGTGCGGCTGACCTCGCTCTTGGGCGTGATGAAGTCGGTCGAGCGCGACGAGTTGAGGATGTTCTCGTCGGCGGCGAACTCGCGTTCGGCCGCGTAGGTGTCGAGCAGGGCCTCCGGCGCCTGGCCGGCCAGCACCAGGCGCAGCTTCCAGGCGAGATTCTCCGCATCCTGCACGCCGCTGTTGGCGCCGCGCGCCCCGAACGGCGAGACGCGGTGCGCCGAGTCGCCGGCGAACAGCACGCGGCGGTGGCGGAAGGTGTCCATGCGTTCGCAGGCGAAGGTGTACACGCTCACCCATTCGAGCTCGAACTGCGTGTCGGCGCCGAGCAGCGCGCGGATGCGCGGCAGCACGTTCTCCGGCTTCACCGCCTCCACCGGGTCGGCGTTCCAGCCGAGCTGGAAGTCGATGCGCCAGACGTTGTCCGGTTGCATGTGCAACAACACGGATTGGTTGGGATGGAATGGCGGGTCGAACCAGAACCAGCGTTCGGCCGGGAAGGGCGCG
>Ga0160496_1000370_pt1 | contig 22812 bp, 19 predicted proteins | sample DIDPMG_2_FD_108231 | JGI IMG/M metagenome (GOLD analysis project Ga0160496, IMG submission 108231) | Enriched soil microbial communities from UW Madison campus, WI, USA - DID2937_E24_FP MG | ecosystem: Environmental > Terrestrial > Soil > Grasslands | place: USA: Madison, Wisconsin | collected...
ACGGCAAAGAAGAAGGTGAACATCACCCCCGCCGGCTGCGCCGTGGGCGGGAGTCGCGATAACGGCCGCAGCGCCTCACCAGATCCACCTGCGCGCCTGCCGGCCCGCACCGCTTACACCAGGATTACTGCCACGACGAATCCAGTGTGCAGCAATTTTTTACGTCCAATCACATGAATTGGACTCTTTGTTTCATTCTTTAAACGCTTTTGAACCGACCGGCGGGTCAAAAGCGCAACCTTATGAAATCCAAGGATTTCTCAGGATATATTTGGAAACAATAGGAAGTCTACGTAACCGTAGCAGGCGCAACCGATACATTTCTTGCGCGCGGGCTCGTCCCGGGGCGCCGCGGGCGCACCGAGCGGCCGCCGCCTGTTGTATTCATGCACCGCCGCACTGCCACCGTGCCTCGGCCCGCCGGCCGGGCGTGGAATCCGGGCCGCGCGCCTTTGCGCCGCCCACCCGCCCGGGCGGCGCGAAGGCGCACCGGGCGCCGGGGGGAAATCTCAGCGACAGCCGGCCGGCTGCGCCAGCGCGGCCGGCCAGATCGCGGCCCAGTCGCCCTCGTGCGAGAGGCCGGGCTGCACCTGCACCCGCGCGCACGGCCCGGCGGCGGCGGCGAACCGTCGCGCCACCGCGGTCGGCACGACGCTGTCGTCGGCGCCGCTCAGGTGCAGTTGCGGGATGCGGACCAGGCGCGAAGCCACGTCGTAGGGATCGAGCGATTCGGGCATGGGCGTCACCCCATGGATGCGGTTGACCTCCTCCACGCCCAGGTTGCCGGCCACGGTGCGTACCTCGGCCACGTCGGCGCGGCGCGCCGCCAGCAGCACCGCGATCGCGCCGCCGCCCGAGTAGCCCACCAGCCGCAGCCGCGACCCCGGCGCGCGCGCCTTCAGGCGCGACACCGCCACGTTCATCGCGTCGACCACCTCTGGCGCGTAGCGCTTGCCCGTCCAATACTCGGGCGTGCAGGCCGCGTTGGCCGACATCGGGGTGTACTGGCAGGGCCGCGCCACGTAGGCCACGTTCGCGCCCGTATCGGCGGCGGCGAGCTGCAGCCCCACCGCCTTGCGCGGCGTGGGGTCGTCCGAAGGCCGGCCGCGGCCGCGCCACGCCAGCCCGTCGCCCTCGATGTAGATGGTGAGCAGCTGGCCCGGCTTGCTGATGCGGGTGTAGGCCGTGAGCACGAAGCGCCCGGCCTTGATCTGCTCGTGTTGCAACCGGCCCTGGGCGGCCAGCGTGTCGGCATGGATGCCGGGATCGCTGGCGCAGGCGGCCAGCACGCCGCACAGCGCGGCGACGGCGGCGACGCGAAGCCGGCGCGAAATCAGGGAATGCAGACGGGAGATCATGCGGGCGTTGCGCCATCGGAAAGACGGCGCAGCTTAGCACCGCGCCCGCACCGGCCGGCGCGCGGCGTGCCCACGCGCGGCCGGTGTTGCGCCGATGCCGCAGCCGCGCGCGGATGCGCGCAGCAGGCGGGGCGCCTGCCGGGAAGTGCGCCATGCGCGCGCGAGCGGGCAGGGGCGCGCGCGAGCGGAGCGCGAGGGCGCGGCGCGCCGGCGCCGCGCACGGCAGATCAGCCCGCGCCCGCCTCGATATGCGCGGCGATGGCGCGGCCCAGCGCCTCGGTGCTGGCCGAGCCGCCCAGGTCGGGCGTGCGCGGCCCCTGCGCCAGGCAGTGCTCGATGGCGCGCAGGATGGCGTCGTGGGCGTCCTGGCTGCCGAGGAACTGCAGCATCAGCGCGCCCGACCAGATCATCGCGATGGGATTGGCGATGCCCTTGCCGTAGATGTCGGGCGCCGAGCCGTGCACCGGCTCGAACAGCGACGGAAACCTGCGTTCCGGGTTGAGGTTGGCCGAAGGCGCGATGCCGATCGTGCCGGTGCAGGCCGGGCCCAGATCGGACAGGATGTCGCCGAACAGATTGGACGCCACCACCACGTCGAAGCGCTGCGGTTGCAGCACGAAGCGCGCGGCCAGGATGTCGATGTGCTGCTTGTCGGTGGTGACGTCGGGGAATTCCTGGCCGATGGCGTCGGCGCGCTCGTCCCACCACGGCATGCTGATTGCGATGCCGTTGCTCTTGGTCGCCACCGTCAGGTGCTTGCGCGCGCGTTGCTGCGCCAGGTCGAAGGCGTAGCGCATCACGCGATCCGTGCCATGGCGCGTGAACACCGATTCCTGGATCACGATCTCGCGCTCGGTGCCCGCGAACAGGCGGCCGCCCAGGTTGGTGTACTCGCCCTCGGTGTTCTCGCGCACGATGTAGAAATCGATGTCGCCCGCCCGGCGCCCGGCCAGCGGGCACGGCACGCCGTCGAACAGGCGCACGTGGCGCAGGTTGATGTACTGGTCGAACTCGCGCCGGAATTTCAGCAGCGAGCCCCACAGCGACACGTGGTCGGGCACGGTGGCGGGCCAGCCCACCGCGCCGAAGAAGATCGCGTCGTAGTCCTGCAGCCGTTCCTTCCAGTCGGGCGGCATCATCTCGCCGTGTTCGGCGTAGTAGGCGCAGTTGGCCCAGGGAAAGGTGTCGATCTGCAGCGCCACGCCGAAGCGGCGCGCCGCGGCCTCGACGGCGCGCAGCCCTTCGGGCATGACTTCATTGCCGATGCCGTCGCCGGCGATGGCGGCGATGCGATGTACATGGGACATGGGGGATCTCGGTGGGGCGGGAAAGCGGGCATCGTAGGCTTGCGCACGCTTCATCTACAATCCGCCAGGACGTGAATTGACTCTGCACGAACCATGAATAATGACCTGCTTCCGGCCGACCTGCGCGTGTTCAGCGCCGTGGTGCGCGCCGGCAGTTTCGCCGGCGCCGCGCGCGATCTCGGCATGTCGCCGGCCTACGTCACCAAGCGCGTGCGCGTGCTCGAAGCCGGGCTGGGCGTCAGCCTGTTCCATCGCACCACCCGGCGCGTGGTGGTGAGCGAGGCGGGCGAACGCGTCTATCACTGGGCCCGGCGCATCCTCGACGACGTCGACCACCTCGTCGAGGAGGTCGGCATCACGCGGCGCGAGCCGCGCGGCTCGCTGCGCGTGAGCAGCAGCTTCGGCTTCGGCCGCCGCGTGGTCGCGCCCGCGCTGTCCGAGTTCGTGGCGCGCCATCCCGCGATGCAGGTGCGCTTCGAGGTGTTCGACCGCCTCATCGACGTGGCCGCCGAGGGCTACGATCTGGACGTGCGCGTGGGCGACGACATCGCGCCGCACCTGATCGCGCGCAAGCTGGCCGACAATCACCGCGTGCTGTGCGCCGCGCCCGCCTACCTGGCCGCGCGCGGCACGCCGCGCACGCTGGCGGAACTGGCCGCGCATGATTGTCTCGTGATCAAGGAACGCGACCATCCCTTCGGCGTGTGGCGCATGCAGCGCGGCCGCCAGGAACACACCGTGAAGGTGCGCGGGCCGCTCTCGGCCAACAACGGCGAGATGGTGGTGCAGTGGGCCGTCGACGGCCGCGGCATCGTGTTGCGCTCGCGCTGGGACGTGGACCCGCTGATCGCGTCGGGCGCGCTGGTGCAGGTGCTGCCGCAGTATCGGCAGCCGGCCAACATCTGGGCCGTCTATCCCGCCAGGCTTAACGCCTCGGCCAAGGTGCGCGTGTGCGTGGAATTCCTCGCCGCCCATCTCGCCCAGCGCGCGCGCTAGCGCGGGCGCGACTCAAACCTCGAAGCGTTGTGTCATGCCCTGACACGAATACGCGACCCGTGACGGGGTGCGGGTTGCTAGCATCCGGCTTCCCATTACAGCCAAGGGTTGGTGTTCAGCGAAACACGCCCCAAGACCTCACATGAGCATTTTTTCGCGCTTCTTCGGCCGCAAGGACACCCCCAACGATGCGCCCGCCGCCACCGACGCGACGGCGCTGGTCGCCAATCCCGACATCGAGAATCCCCTGAGCCTGCAGGTGGTGTTTCCGGGCTCGCTGCCGGTGCAGGCCGGCGCGCTGACGCAGGCGCTGCAGGGCTATCACGCCTCGACCCGGGACGCCCGTGTCGAGGTCGCGCCGGACATGGACGAGCTGTTCGCGCTCGCCGGCTGGGGCGAACATGTGGTGCGCCTGGTGGGCTTCAACGCCCCGCTGCCGCACGATGCGCTGGAGGTCTGCGTGGCGCCCGCGCACTACCCCGCCGAGGTCAAGGCCGAGGTCCGCGCCCACGCCAGCCACGTGCTGCTCTACTACGCCGGCCACGCCACCGACGTGCACGCGCAGTACGTGGCGCTGGCCACGGTGGCGGGCGCACTGGCCGACCTGGGCGCGCTGGCCGTGCTCAACGAGCATGCCCACACCTCGCTGCCGGCCGGCGTGTTCACGCGCGAATCGCTGGGCGAGGAATCGGTCGAGGTGCTGGAGTCGCTGCCGCTCAACGTGCTGTATTGCGGCTTCGTCAAATACGACGTCGAGGGCACGCAGGGCGTCTGGATGCGCACCTATGGCGGCGACCTGTTCGGCCTGCCCGACTTCGCATCGCTCGCCGAAGGCCACCACCAGGGCGAGTACTTCTCCAACCTGTTCAACGACGTGATGAGCTATCTGCGCAACAGCGAAGCGCAGATGGACGCCGGCCACACCATGCAGATCGGCGAGAACACCTTCATGAAGCTGCGCGCGCCCACCGAGGCCGAGTACTTCCTGCAGGGCCCGGGCCGGGTGCTGGTGGCCGACATCATCTCTGAAAGCGAGATCAACCGGCCCGACGCGCCGGCGGCCTGAGCGCGATGCACCCGCCCGCCCTGCAGGCCATCACCTTCGAGGGCCTGCCCGCCCACGAAGCGTGGCTCGACAGCGCCGCGGCCGACGACGGCCGCTTGCGGGTGGTGCTGCTCGCGCAGGATACGGACGCGGCGCAGGCACGGCTGCGCGCGGCCGCACCGATCGTGAACGCGCTGGCCGCGCACCGCGCCCGCGCGCTGGACTGGCTGTGGCGCGCCGAACGCGAGGACGCCGACCCGCTCGATCCGCCCGCGGCCTTCGTCGCAGGCTTCGCCGCCTCGGATCTCGTGTTGAGCGACGACGGCGGTTTCCAGCTGCACTTGGCGCCGCGCGACGCGGCCTGGTTTCCCGCGGGCTACTGGCCCTGCGTGCGGTTTTCCGCGGCGCACACGCCGGTGTCGTGGGTCTGCGAATCCTGACGCGCCGGATGCCGCCGCGCGCGAGCGCGCGCGCATCGACACCCTGATCGGCCGGGGCGCCCCGGCACGCACCGGCCCGCGCCGGGCGGCGCCCCCGATCAGGCGCCCAGCAGCGCCTGCTCGCGGCCGTGCGCAAGGCGCCCGGCCGGCATCTCGATCACCGCATCGCTGTTGACCTTGAAGAAGGCCACCGTGGCCGCCAGCCGGCGTGCCTGCTCCTCGAGCGAAGAGGCCGCCGCGGCCGCCTCTTCCACCAGCGCGGCATTCTGCTGCGTCACGTCGTCCATCTGCGCCACCGCGCTGTTGATCTGCTCGATGCCCTGCGACTGCTCGGCCGATGCGCCGCTGATCTCGCCCATGATGTCGGAGACGCGCTGCACCGACGACAGAATGCTCTGCATGGTCTCGCCCGCGCGCCGCACCTGGTCCACGCCGCCCTGCACGTCACCGCGCGAGGCCTCGATCAGGTCGCGCACTTCCTTGGCGGCTTGCGCGCTGCGCTGCGCCAGCGAGCGCACTTCGCCCGCCACCACCGCAAAGCCCTTGCCCTGCTCGCCCGCGCGCGCCGCCTCCACCGCGGCGTTGAGCGCCAGGATGTTGGTCTGGAACGCGATGCTGTCGATCACCGACACGATGTCGGCGATGCGGGTGGAGCTGGCCGAGATGCGCGTCATGCTGCCCACCACCTCGTCGATCTCCTTGCCGCCCTGGCGCGCCACGCCGCTGCTCTCGCCGGCCAGCCGGTTGGCCTGCACCGCGTATTCGGTGTTCTGCTTCACGTTCGAGGCGATCTGCTCCATGCTGGCTGCGGTCTCTTCGAGCGACGCCGCCTGCTCTTCGGTGCGCGACGAGAGATTGGTGTTGCCGGCCGCGATCTCGGCCGCCCCCACGTTGATCTCGGTAACGCTGCGGCGCACCTCGGCCACGGTGCGCGCCAGGCTTTCCTGCATGATCTGCAGCGAATGGAACAGCTGGCCGATCTCGTTGCGCGAGGTCACGACCACGCGCTGCGTCAGGTCGCCCGCGGCGATGCGGCTGAAGTGCTCGCCCGCCTCGCGCAGCGGCGCCAGCACGCGCCGGTTGATGAAGCGCCAGCACGAAATCGCCAGCACCAGCGCCAGCGTCAGCAGCACGATGGCCACCACCTCGGCCTGGTCGTAGCGCGCATCCGAGGCCGCGTTGATCTCCACGCCGCGCGCATCGGTGCGCGCGAGAAAGGCCTGCAGCTGTTCCTCGAAGGCCTGGTCGGCCACGCGCATCGCGGCCGCCGAGTTCACATAGCCCGCCACCGAGCCGCTCTTGAGTTCATCGCCCAGGCTGCGCACCGCGCTCACATAGGGGCCGAACGTGCGTTCCAGGTTCTGCGCCAGCACGCGCGCCTCTTCCGACGGCTTGGGCACATCCTGGAAGCGCTTGTGCGCGGCCACGGCCGCGGCCAGGTGGCCCTCGGCCTGCGTGATGGCCGCGCCGGCGGCCTGCCCGGTCGAGGTGGCCAGGTCGAGATAGGCGGCGACCAGCGCCAGGCGCGCGCGCAGGAACTGCCCGCGCGTCTCGAACAGCGGCCGGGCCTGCTCCACCGACACGCGGTTCAGATCGTCGACCCCGAGATCGGACTGCTTGGCGAACATCCAGCCGAGACCGCTGGAAAAGGCCAGGGCGAGCACCAGCACGCCCAGCACGGCCATCAGGCCGGTGCGAATCTTGAGATTTGCCAACACTGCGATGACTCCCATCACTGCATCCGCGGCAAACGGCCACGCTGGCCGTCCGTCACGCACGGATGACTACTTTTGACACGTTGCGAAATGTTTGGACAAATCTAGCGCCGCGGCACCGACCTCACAACCCGGCATTTCGCAACGCCGCGTTCCGGAATTCGCAATGCGATCAGGCTTGTGCCGCTATGTGGGAAACCGGCGCGGCGGGCGTCTGGGTGGCCAGCCGCAGGAAGTCCACGAAGCGGCTGGCCAGCTCGGACAGCGGCCGCGACGCGTGCACCAGGAACTGGATGCTGCCGGCGTTGAGCAGCGGGTCGACCAGCGGCCGGCAGATCAGCGGCAGCCCGCCGTAAAGCTCTTCGACGGTCTGGCGCGCCGCAACGGTGAGGGCGTGGCCCATGGCCACGTAATGGAACAGCGAGGCCTGGTGATTGGTGGACAGCGCCGGCACGAGATCGAGGTTGCGCAGGCTGGCGGCGATCTCCAGCACCTTGCGCAGCGTGCTGCCCTTCTCCGGCAACGCCAGCGCATAGAGTTCGAGATGGCCCAGGTCGAGCCCGTCGTGCTGCGCCAGCGGATGGTCGTCGCGCATCACCGCCACCAGCTCGATCGGCAGCGTGAACAGCATCTGCACGTCGCGTTCGGCGCCATGCGTGTAGGTCACGCCGATATCGGCCTGCGCCGTGCGCACGCGTTCGGTCACGGCGCGCGCATCGACCGTCGTGAAATTGAAGCGCACGTGTGGATGACGGGCCTGGAACGCGGCGAACTGGCGCGGCAGGTCGCAGGCCGAAAATCCGTAGGCGCCGGCGATCTCGATCGTCTGGGCGCGGTCGCCGGACACGCGCGCGATGTCGGCGCAGGTGCGCACCGCGTCGGCCTCGACCAGGCGCGCATGCTCGGCCAGGATCTGCCCGACCTCGGTCACGCGCATGCCCTTGGGATGGCGCTCGAACAGGCGGCGTTGCAGCATCTGTTCGAGGCTGGCGATGTGGCGGCTTACCGCCGAGCTCGCCACGTCGAGCCGGTTCGCGGCTCCCACGATGGTGCCGGCTTCCACGACTGCAAGGAAATGGCGGAGGGCGGCACTGTCGAAATGGAGTCGCTTCATCGATGGCTTGCGGAAAACGCGGTGGCGGAAGTGGTCGGGCGTGGTTCGTCGCGCGGGCGACGCCACAACGGCCGGCCATGACGCGTGTTGCGCGCGCAGACCCCGGCGAGGATGCCGGGCCCCCATCCCCCTTCGGGGTGAAACCGCGCCCAAGTCTCCCGGGGGAGACCTTGCATCCATAGGCAGTCTAATCACACTCGTGCATTGCTACAATTGCATACTTGGTATCCATGCATTCCTATTTCAGCAATTCTGGCACCACCTTGGTGCATTAAAATTGCGCCGTCGGGCCGCATCATTGCGTCACCCCAGGCGGGGCCGCGCCGCCGCTGTGTCTGCGCGCCCCCCGCGGCGCCCCGTCCTGCGCTACGCTGCCCGCTTGTCTTCCGAACGGAGTGCCCATGTCCCAGCGCCTGGACCATGTCGTGATCCACGTGGCCGATCTCGATGCCGCCACCGATATCTACGCCCGCCTCGGCTTCTCGCTGACGCCGCGCGGCCATCACTCGCTGGGCTCGTCGAACCATCTCGCGATCTTCGAGGACGACTACCTCGAGCTGCTGGGCGTGGAGGCGCGCAACGCGCACCTGCCCACCGCCCATTGGGGCCATCCCACGGGCCTGGTCGGGCTGGTGTTCAAGCTGCACGATGCCGACGCGCAGTGGCGCCGCCTGCGCGACGCGGCGAACACGCTCGAAGGGGACGCGCCGCGCGACTTCCACCGTCCCGTGGCCCTGCCCGACGGCAGCACGCGCGACGCCCGCTTCCGCACCATCCGCATCGCCCCCGACGCGATTCCGGCAGGCCGCGTGTTCCTGTGCGAACACCTCACGCCCGAGCTGGTATGGCAGCCCGGCGCGCCGCGCCACCCCAACGGCGTGACCGGCGTCGCCGAGTACGGCTACGTCGCGGCAGCGCCCGATACCTTCGTCGCGCCGTTGCGCCAGGCCTTCCCGGAGCTCGAATGGCGGGTCGCGCAGGACCGCGTGGCAGCGGCGCTGGCAGGCGGCGCGCAGGTGGCCGTGTACACGCCGGCCGGCTTCGCGGCCCGCTACGGCGACGCGCCGGTGCACGGCGATCGCGCCGCGGGCCTGACGCTGCGCACCCGCGATCTCGCCGCCGTGCGCGCGCTGCTGGCACGCAATGGCATCACGCCCGCGCGCGACGAGGCCGGACGCGTGCTGCTCGCGCCGCGCGACGCCGAAGGCGTGGCGCTGGCCTTCATCGGTCCGGCCTGACACGGCGCGGGCGCGCGCGGCCCGGCGCACGGCCTGCTCCACGGCCCGGCGCGACACGACCGCTGCGCCACGCGCATCGCGACGGCGATAGTTGCGCACACAAGCATCGCGTGTCGCGGGCCGCGTGCGCGCGCCGCTAGCGCACGCCGCTAGCGCGCGCCGACTTTCGTCACGCGGCGACACAAGGTCTGACACCAGCTCACGGACAGCGCGTCTAGAATGACCCGCACACGCCCGGCGCGGCGAGCGCATCGAGCACGCCTCGCGCACCGCGGCAACCGATCACACGCCCGGAGACGAATCATGCGCGCCAGCCTGATCCTGCCCACCCTGGCCCTGTCGCTGTGTGCGGCGGCCCATGCCGAGACCACCACGCTCCAGATCGAACAGGCGGCCATCGCCACCGATGCGTCGAACCCGAGCCCCGGGGTCAACATCACCCTGACGCAGGACAGCGCCCGCACGCTGGCCGACTTCACGCGGGCGCGCGTGGGCAAGCGCATCACGCTCGCCGCTGGCGACACCGTGCTCACCACCGCCACCGTGCAAAGCCCCATCGAAGGCACCGGCCTGTCGCTCGCGCCGGGCATCAACGGCTTCGACGGCATCAGCGCCGCGGCCATCGTCGAGCGCCTGAACCGCAATCGCGCGCTGACGCTCGGCGACGCCGTCGAGTCGCCGCCGCCACGGTCGTCCGTGTTCAAGCGCTGAAGGCGCCGCCATGGACGCCCCCCGCCATCACTGGGACGACGAGATCGAGATCGTGCTGGACGCGCGCGAGGCGCGCATGAGCCACTGGATCTGTTCGCCGCGCATCACGCACCGCCCCAGCGGCAAGGTGCTGCTCGACCTGCACCAGACCGACTGGGACCTGACCGCCTCGGTCGAGCAGCCCGACATCCTCCAGCTGCACCTGCGCCGCTATCCGGGCAACCGCGTGCCCATCACGCTCACGGTGCGGCGCGCCGATCTGGCCCTGCAGCTGGCCGACCAGCTCATCCTGCCCGGCCAGGCGCACACCGCGCTGGACGCGGCCTGGCCCAAGGCCTGAGCACCGAGCGGGCGGCCTGCCCGCGCGGGTGCTAGCATCGCGGCATGTCGCCTCTCGCCCTGCTCGCCACCCTGTTGCTGTCGGCCTCGCCGCCCACCGGTTATCCCCTGCCCTGCATGTATCCGGACCGCTTCGCGCAAGGCTCGATGGAACACGCCGCGCACTGCGCGCGCGAAGAGGGCGAGGCCCTGGTGCTCGCCCCCGCGGTGCGCGAGCGGCTCGACTTCGGCACCGAGGCGCTCGCGCCGGTTGCCGCCGGCCGGGGCTGGCACTGGGTACGGCCCGACGGCGTCAGCGCGGCGGTGCTCACCTACGACAACGGCGCCGACGACTTCATCGAGGGGCGCACGCGCGGCCGCGGCCCAGACGGCCTGATGCGCTACTACGACAGCCGCCTCGATCTCGTGCTGCAGACGCCCTACCGCTGGGCCGAGCCCTACGACCACGGCCGAGCCATCGTGTGCGACGACTGCCGCACCGAGCGGGTGGACGGCGGCGAACACTCGATCCAGGTCGGCACGCGCTGGAGCGCGATCGACCGCGACGGCCGCCGCCTGCTGCCGTGGCAGACCTCGCGCCTCGCCGTCCAGGAAGCCCTGGATGCACAGCGTCGCTGAGCGTGGCCGGCGCGCCACGATCGGCGCCCGGACGCCCCGCCCTGACGAAAAGCTGACCTGTCGTTAGCGGCCCTGTCAGCCTGAGCCCGTATACTGCGGCCGGGTCATCGGGCCGGGTTACCGCTCGCGTGGCTGAATCGTTTTGGAAATCCCCTATGAATCATCAACATCAAGACCTGGCCGCACCCGCAAAGGTGTGGCTGTTCGTGCTGGGCGTGTGCATTCTGGCCGCCGGCCTCTTCTTCGGCTTCTACGGCGCGCGCCTGGTGGCGCTCGACGGCAGCGGGTACTTCGTGGTGTCCGGCGTCGCGCTGATCGCCGCCGGCATCCAGATCGCCCGCCAACGCCCCAGCGGCGCCCTGCTGTACGCGCTCGTGCTGATCGGCACGGCGGTATGGGCCGTGGCCGACGTCGGCCTGGATTTCTGGGCGCTCGTGTCGCGCGTGCTCGTGTTCGCCGGCTTCGGCATCCTGGTCGCCCTCTCCTATCCGCTGCTGCGCCGCGCCCGCAGGCTCGAGCCGCGTCGCGGCCTGTCGCGTGCGCTCGCCGGCCTGCTGGCCCTGGGCTTCGTCGCCACCGTTGCCGGCATGTTCGTGCCGCACGCGCCGGTCGCCAATGGCCAACCGCTCGCGCTCAAGCCGGTCGATCCGGCCCATGAACAGAAGGACTGGTCGCACTACGGCAACACCGCCGGCGGCACCCGTTTCGCCGCGCTCGACCAGATCACGCGCGACAACGTGAAGGAACTGCAGCTCGCCTGGACCTATCGCACCGGCGACACGCCGGTCTCGCCCGGCGGCGGCGGCGCCGAAGACCAGCAGACCCCGCTGCAGATCGGCAACCGCGTCTACCTGTGCACCCCGCACAACAACGTGATCGCGCTCGACGCGACCACCGGCAAGGAGCTCTGGAAGACGGAGATCAATGCCAAGCAGAAGAAGTGGATGCGTTGCCGCGGCCTGGCGTACTTCGACGTCGACGCGCCGATCGCACAGCCCACGGTGGCCGACGCCACGCCCGTCAAGGCGGTGAGCCTGGACGCCGGCGCCGTGTGCCGCCGCCGCATCCTGATGAACAGCGTGACGCCCGAGCTGATCGCGCTCGACGCCGACACCGGCGCGTTCTGCCCCGGCTTCGGCAAGGATGGCCGCGTGGACCTGCGCGCGGGCATGGGCAAGGGCGCCGACAAGGGCGAGTACTACCCCACCTCGGCGCCGACCCTGGCCGGCACCACCATCGTGATCGGCGGCCGCGTGGCCGACAACGTCAGCACCGACATGCCGGGCGGCGTGGTGCGCGGCTTCGACGTCATCACGGGCGAGATGCGCTGGGCCTTCGATCCGGGCAATCCGGAAGACCCGGCCGCGCCGGCCGATGGCCAGACCTACACGCGTTCCACCCCGAACGTGTGGGCGCCGATGTCGTACGACGCGCAGTCGAACACCGTGTTCATGCCGGTGGGCAGCGCGGCGGTGGACCTGTGGGGCGTGAAGCACACCGCGCTGGACCGCAAGTACGGCGCATCGCTGCTGGCCGTGGACGCCACGACCGGCCGCGAGAAGTGGGTCTACCAGACCGTGCACGACGATCTGTGGGACTTCGACGTGCCGATGCAGCCGACCTTCGCCGACTTCCCGGTGGACGGCAAGACCGTGCCCGCGCTGGTGTTCGGCACCAAGGCCGGCCAGATCTTCGTGCTGGACCGCCAGACCGGCAAGCCGCTGACCCGCGTCGAAGAGCGCAAGGTCCCGGCCGGCAACATCCCGGGCGAAACCTATTCGCCGACGCAGCCCTTCTCGGTCGGCATGCCCACCATCGGCGCCGATGACCTGAAGGAATCGGACATGTGGGGCGCCACGCCGTTCGACCAGCTGCTGTGCCGCATCCAGTTCAAGTCCAAGCGCTACACCGGTCTGTTCACGCCGCCGGGCACCGACCCGTCGCTGAACCTGCCGGGTTCGCTGGGCGGCATGAACTGGGGCGGCATCTCGATCGATCCGGTCAACGGCTACCTCTTCATCAACGACATGCGCGTCGGCCTGGAAGTGCAGCTGGTGGAAGCCGGCGCCAACGCCAAGAAGAGCGACGGCAACGAAGCCGCCGCCGTGAAGGGCCCGGTCGCGCTCGACGGCACGCCCTACGCGATCAACGCCAAGGTGCGCTTCATGTCGCCGCTCGAGATCCCGTGCCAGCGCCCGCCCTTCGGCACGCTGACCGCCGTGGACCTCAAGACGCAGAAGATGGTGTGGCAGGTGCCGGTCGGCACCGTGCAGGACACCGGCCCCTTCGGCATGAAGATGGGCCTGCCGATCCCGATCGGCATGCCCACCATCGGCGGCACGCTCGCCACCCAGGGCGGCCTGGTGTTCATCGCGGCCACGCAGGATTACTACCTGCGCGCCTACGATGCCGGCACCGGCCGCGAAGTGTGGAAGGTCCGCCTGCCGGTCGGCAGCCAGGGCACGCCCATCAGCTACAAGTCGACCCAGGACGGCCGCCAGTACATCGTGATCTCGGCGGGTGGCGCTCGCAATTCGCCCGATCGCGGCGATTACGTGATCGCCTATGCCATTCCGAAGGTGTAAAGCGGTCTTGAAGCATTGAAAAAGCGGGGCGCTCGTTGTGAGCGCCCCGCTTTTTTCGCCGTGGCGCTACGCGCGGCTCATCGGCCCAGCGCGGCGAATCGCTCCACCAGGAAATCCACGAAGGTGCGCACGCGCGGCAGGGCCTGGTGGCGGCGGTGGAAGACGGCGTAGATGTCGGCCTCGGGCGTGCTGTAGCCGGGCAGCACCTGCACCAGGCGGCCGCTCTCGAGATAGCGCGCGATGTCCCACTCGGCGCGCATCACGATGCCCAGGCCGTCGAGCGCCCAGCTTACGGCGATCTCGCCGTCGTTGGTGGTGAGGTTGCCGCGCACGTGCACGCTCTCGGCGCGGCTGCCGCGCTGCGGCGTGAGGCGCCACACGCCATAGGCGTCGCTGCCCTGGCGGATGCCGATGCAGTTGTGGCGGGCCAGCTCGGCCGGCGTGGCCGGCTCGCCGTGGGCGCGCAGATAGCGCGGCGCCGCGCACAGCAGGCGCCGGTTGGGCGCGAGGAACTTGCCCACGATGCGGGCCTCGGGCGGCGCGCCGAAGCGCACGCACACGTCGAACGCATCCTCGGCCAGCGGCGGCGGATCCGCGCTCAGCTGCAACTGCACGTCGACCTCGGGATAGCGCTTGGTGTACTGCGCGATCAGCGGGGCGACGTACGTGCGGCCAAAGCCCAGCGTGGCGTTGACGCGCAGCAGCCCGGCCGGCCGCTCGGCCGCCGCGCCGAGCAGGTGGCGCAGGCCGTCGATCTCGGCCAGGATGCGGCGCGCGTGTTCGTGCAGCAACGCGCCTTCGGCGGTGAGCGTGGCGCGGCGCGTGGTGCGCACCAACAGCGGCACGCCCAGCCGCGCCTCCATCTGCGCCAGGCGCTTGCTCACCGCTGCGGTGGACACGCCCAAGTCGCGCGCGGCCGCGCTCAGGCTGGCGGCGCCCGCCACGGCGGCAAAAAAGCCCAGTTCGGCGGGCAGAAGCCCTTCCGGTCGATGCATCGATCTTCAACCTGAAGTTGATCTCGGTTCAACTTTAATCGCGTTCGCGGGTGGGGTCCACGGGCCAGAATCGGCCATTCGCTCCGGAATCCGCGGGGCGGGACCCTCACACGGCAGGAGCGCCACACCGCATGAAAACCTACAAGATCACCACCATTCCCGGCGACGGCATCGGCAAGGAGGTCGTGCCGGCGGGCCGCGAGGTGCTGCAGGCCATCGCCGACGGCGCGGGCTTTCGCCTGGTGTTCCAGGATTTCGACTGGGGCGGCGACTACTACCGCGCGCACGGCCGCATGATGCCGGAGGATGGCCTGGCGCCGCTGCGCGACCAGGATGCGATCCTGTTCGGCTCGGCCGGCGATCCGCACATCCCCGATCACATCACGCTGTGGGGCCTGCGCCTGAAGATCTGCCAGGGCCTGGACCAATACGCCAACGTGCGGCCGACCCGCATCCTGCCCGGCATCGATGCGCCGCTCAAGCGCTGCGCGCCGGCCGACCTGGACTGGGTCATCGTGCGGGAAAACTCCGAGGGCGAGTACGCCGGCGTGGGCGGGCGCGTGCACCAGGGCCTGCCGATCGAGGCCGCCACCGACGTGTCGATGATGACGCGCGCCGGGGTGGAGCGGATCCTGCGCTACGCCTTCCGCCTGGCGCAGTCGCGTCCGCGCAAGCTGCTCACCGTGATCACCAAGTCGAACGCCCAACGCCACGCCATGGTGATGTGGGACGAGATCGCCGCGCAGGTCGCCGCCGAGTTCCCCGACGTGCGCTGGGACAAGGAGCTGGTCGACGCGGCCACCGCGCGCATGGTGAACCGGCCGGCATCGCTCGACACCATCGTGGCAACCAATCTGCACGCCGACATCCTGAGCGACCTCGCCGCCGCGCTGGCCGGCAGCCTCGGCATCGCCCCCACCGCCAACCTCGATCCCGAGCGCCGCGGCCCGTCGATGTTCGAGCCCATCCACGGCTCGGCCTTCGACATCATGGGCCAGGGCCTGGCCAACCCGATCGGCACCTTCTGGTCGGTGGTGATGCTGCTCGAACACCTGGGCGAGACCGCGGCCGCGGCGCGCCTGATGCAGGCCATCGAGGCCGTGACCGCCGACCCCGCGCTGCACACGCGCGACCTCGGCGGCCAGGCCACCACGGCGCAGGTGACGCGCGCGGTATGCGAACGGCTGGCCGCGAGCCAGGCCGCACGCGCCGCCTGAGACCGGCGCGCAGCCCGGCCGGCGCGAGGCGGACACAGAGCCGCCGACGCCGGTCTCCGGATACCCCAAGGAGGAGACGATGAGACAGACCCCGACACCCACGCCGGCGCGCCGGCCCCGAACCGGCGCCGCCGGCGTCGCGGCGGCCCTGGCACTGGCCGCCACCCTGGCGGGCGCCGCGCCCGCCCATGCCGAAGCGCCCTGGCCCGCGCGGCCGGTGACGCTGATCGTGCCGTTCCCCACCGGCGGCACCACCGACGTGCTGGCCCGCGCGCTGGGCGACGCGCTCTCGCGCAATATCGGCCAGCCCGTGGTGGTGGAAAGCCGCCCCGGCGCCGGCGCCACGATCGGCGCCGACTTCGTCAGCAAGGCCAAGCCCGACGGCTATACCCTGCTGATGGGCGCGGTGCATCACACGATCGCCACCAGCGTCTATCCGACCCTCTCCTACAACTTCCAGAAGGACCTGGTGCCGATCGCGCCGATCGCCATGGTGCCCAACGTGCTGGTGGTCAATGCCGCGCAGACGCCCGCGCGCAATGTGGCCGAACTGGTTGCGCTCGCAAAGAAGGCGCCGCAGCCGCTGGCCTACGGCTCGAACGGCTACGGCACCGCGCAGCACCTGATCGGCACGCAGTTCCAGACGGCCACCGGCGTGAAGCTGCTGCACGTGCCCTACAAGGGTAGCGGCCCGCTCACCACCGACCTGCTGGGCGGGCAGGTGGCGATGTCGTTCGACACCATCACCACGGTGCTGCCGCACATCCAGTCGGGCAAGCTGCGCGCGCTGGCGGTGACCACCGCGCAACGCGCCACCGCCCTGCCCAACGTGCCCACGCTGGCCGAATCGGGCCTGCCCGGCTTCGACATCGGCACCTGGTTCGGCGTGCTGGCCCCGGCCGCCACGCCGCAGCCAGTGGTGGCGCGCCTGAGCGAGGAGATCGCGCGCATCACCCAGTCGCCCGACTTCCGCAAGCGCATGGCGGCGGCCGGCGCGGAGCCGATGGATGCCTCGTCGAAGGACTTCGCGCAACGCATCGACGCCGAGACGCGCAAGTTCGCCACGCTGGTGAAGGAAAACAATATCAAGGCGGAATGACGCCACCGCGTTGCGGCGGGCCCGCGCCCGCCGGTTGCCCGCAACGCGCGCCCCCGCGCCGTATGCGGGCTTTTGCTCTCCCCGCCCCGCGCGCGCTCACTTATCATGGCCCCCACAAGAACCAGGGCGGCAAACGCCCCAGGAGACAGGTGTGGCAGGAGAGCGAGCCCCCGAGGCGCCGTTCCCCGTATTCGAATCGACGGACTTTTCCGGCGAAGGGGACTTCTATTTCGACCTGGTGCGGCTGGAATCGCGCGACGACATCCCGCGCGGCTTTCCGCACCGGCACAACTACTATCACCTGCTCTGGATGAGCCGCGCGCGCGGCACCCACCTGCTCGACTTCCAGCCCTACGAGGTGCGCGACCACGCGGTGTTCTTCCTCTCGCCGGGCCAGCTGCATGCCTGGACCTCGTCGGTGCGGCCGGCGGGCTATGTGCTCAACATCAGCACCGCCTTCTTCGCGCGCATGTTCCCGCGCGCCGACGACATCGCCAAGTTTCCGTTCTTCCACCTGACCGGCGGCACGCCGGTGCTCTACCTCAGCCGCGCCCAGCACGACGCGCTGGTGCCGCTGCTGCGCGCCATCGAGCACGAGCTGCTCGAGCGCCAGGTGGGCCGCTTCGACATCGTGCGCTCCTACCTGCTGATCCTGCTCACGCAGCTGCGCCGCCTGCATCCCGCCGAAGACGCCCATCCGCCGGGCCAGGGCCTGGCGCTCGTCAAGCGGCTCGGGCTGCTGATCGAGGCGCACTATCTGGAGTTCGACAGCGTGGGGCGCTACGCCGAGACCCTGTGCGTCAGCGAGCGCCAGCTCAACGAGGCCGTGCGCCGCATCACCGGCATGGGCGCGAGCCAGCTGATCCAGCAGCGCATCGCGCTGGAGGCCAAGCGCCTGCTGTGCAACACCGCGCTCCAGGTGGCCGAGATCGCGTTCCGCCTCAACTTCGACGATCCCGCCTACTTCGCCCGCTTCTTCAAGAAGCACACCGGCTGCACCGCCGGCGAGTTCCGCCGCCGCTACCACCGCCCGCTCGACTGAGCCGGCGCGGGCGCGCGCCGCGGGCGCGCGCGGAAAAGTGCAAGCGTCGTGCCGATCCGTCCTAACGCCGCGCCGGACGGGCTGCGTACAGTGCAAGGCATGCGCCAGCGGCCCCGCCGCGGCGCGCCTGTTTCGCCGTACCCATAAAAAACACGACAGGAGACAAGCATGCACAAGACCTTCCGGCGCCTGGCGCGCCTGACGGCGGCCGCCCTGCTGGGCGCCGCCACGCTCGCCGCCCACGCCGCCTATCCCGACCGGCCGCTGCGCATCATCGTGCCCTTCGCCGCGGGCGGGGCCACCGACGTGATCGCGCGCACCGTGGCGCAATCGATGGCGCAGCGCCTGGGCCAGCCCGTGGTGGTGGAAAACAAGGCGGGCGCAAACGGCAACATCGGCGCCGTGATGGCGGCGCGTGCCGACGCCGACGGCTACACGCTGCTCATGGCGACGTCGAGCCACGCCATCAACGCGACGCTCTACCAGAAGCTGGACTACAGCCTGACGCGCGACTTCGCCGGCCTGTCGAACCTGGCCTCGGTGCCGCTGCTGCTGGTCGTGAACCCGCAGGTGCCGGCGCAATCGGTGGCCGAGCTGGCCGCCTACGCCAAGGCCAACGGCGACCGCGTGCACTTCGCCTCGGGCGGCACCGGCACCGCCGCGCACCTCGCGGGCGAACAGTTCAACGGCCTGACCGGCGCCGCGATGACCCACGTGCCCTACAAGGGCGGCTCGCAGGCGCTCAACGACCTGATGGGCGGCCAGGTGCAGGTCATGTTCGCCAATCTGCCGGAGGTGCTGTCGCAGGTGCAGGCCGGCCGGCTGCGCGCGCTCGCCGTCACGGGCACCACCCGCCACGCGGCGCTGCCCGAGGTGCCCGCCTTCGGCGAGACCCCCTATGCCGCGATGAACGCCCGTTCCTGGTTTGGCCTGTTTGCGCCCTCGGCCACGCCGGCGCCCGTGCTGGACGCACTGTCGCGCGCGATCTCGCAGAGCGTCGCCGACCCCGCCGTGCGCGCCAAGCTGCAGGGCATGGGCGCCGACCCGGTCGGCGACGAACGCCAGGCGTTCCAGCAGTACGTGAACCAGGAAGTGACGCGCTGGAGCGCGCTGGTCAAGCAATCCGGCGCCACCGCCGAGTAACCCTCTCGAGGAATCCCCATGCTTTACGACGTCCGCACCTACACCTGCCGCGCCGGCACCCTCCGCAAGCACCTGGCGCTCTACGCCGAACATGGCTACCCGGTACAGAGCCGCCACCTCGGCACGCCGCTGGCCTATCTCCAGACCGAGACCGGCAACGTCAACAGCTACATGCACATCTGGGTCTATGCCAGCGCGGCCGACCGCGAGGCGCGCCGGCAGGCGCTGCAGAAAGACCCGGCGTGGGCCGACTACCTGACCCGCAGCGCCGACGCCGGCTACCTGATAAGCCAGGAAAACCGCCTCATGACGCCCTCGGCCTTTTTCAAGCCCTGAGTGTTGCGCGCGCAACAACGCTACGGTTGCTTACGACTGTAGAACGCCTTTCGCATGGGGCGGCGATAGAATCCCGGCAGTTCCGGCGCCCTGCGCCGGCCTGCCCCCGGACCCCGCGCCTTCCCCATGCCGCTCCGCTGGTTGCCCGACCGAATTCGCGCCCTGGCCCTGCGCGCCCTGCCGGCGCTGGCCCTGTCCTGCCTGGTCGCAGGCTGCGACCGCGCCGCCGCGCCCCTCGCCAACGACGCCTACATCTGGCAGCGCACCTGGAGCGCGCCGGTCGTGGAGGCGCTGGACCAGAGCCGCGGGCTGGTGCGCACCTGGCGCGTGCTGGCCGGCGAGACCAGCGCGGGCGGGCGTGAGATCGCCGCGCGCCCCGACCTGGACGCGCTCGCCGCGGCACGGGCGCCGGTGGTGATGGTGCTGCGCATCGACGGCCGCGCCGACGCGCTGGACGCCGCCGCCACGGCCGCGCGCCTGGCGCCCGCCATCGCCCGGTGGCGCGCCGCCGGCGTCACGCTCGCCGGCGTCGAGATCGATTACGACTGCCCGACCTCGCAACTGCCGGCCTACACGCGCTTTCTCGCCGCCCTGCGGCCCACGCTCGACCTGCCCCTGTCCATCACCGCCCTGCCCACCTGGCTCGGCAGCCCGCAGCTCGATGCGCTGTTGGCCGAGCCGGACGAGAGCGTGCTGCAGGTGCATGCGGTGCTCGATCCGGCGCGCGGCCTGTTCGACGCCGCGCAGGCGCAGCGCTGGCTGCAGGACTACGCACAACGCACCCGCCGGCCCTGGCGCGTGGCCCTGCCCGCCTACGGCAGCCGGGTCGCGTGGGACGAGGACGGCCGCGTGGTCGCGATCGAAAGCGAACGCCCCGCGCTGCAGGGCGGCGGCCGCGATGCCGAACTGCTGGCGCGGCCCCAGGCCATGGCGGACTTCGTGGCCGGCCTCGAACGCCGTCCGCCCGCCGGCATGGCGGGCGTGGTGTGGTTCCGCCTGCCGACCACGGCCGACCAGCGCGCCTGGAGCCTGCCCACCTGGCGCGCCGTGCTCGCGCGCCAGCCGCTGGCGCCGGCGCTGGCGCTGAGCACCCGCGACGCCGCCCGCGGCGCGCGCGACCTGCTGCTGGCCAACACCGGCAATGCCGACGCCGAACTGCCGTTCCGCGTGCGCATCGGCGGCGGCTGCCGCCAGGCCGACGGCATCAACGGCTATACGCTCGAATACGACGATCAGGGTCCGTACCTGCGGCGCGCCCACGAGGGCTTGCTGCGGCCGGGCTTCCAACGCAACATCGGCTGGATCCGCTGCGACAATGACCAAACGACGCTCCATCTACAACCGTAAACCGCTGGCCCGCACCGTCGCGCTGGGCCTGGCGGCCGGCGCCACCATCGTGGTGGCGTGCGGCCCCGAGTTTCCCGCGCAACTGCTCGACGACCGCGCCGGCACGCTGCAGGGCACGCCCGCCAACAGCTTCCGCTACGAGGCGCAGCGCCTCGTCACGCCCGCCGACCGACTGGCCGACGCCGAGCAGCCGCCGGTGTACGACGGCGTGCAGGGCCGGCGCATTCCCGAAGACGACGACCGCGCCCTCACGCGGCCGCAACGCGAACAGCTGCGCCGCGCGCGGGCACTGCCCGACGGCGACGCCGCCTTCGCGGCCACCGAAGGCCTGCCGCTGGCCGTGCGTCTGTACGCGGCCGGCGGCGTCGACTACCAGCGCGCGCAACGGCCGGATGGCGCCGATCCGGTGGCGGCGCTGCACAGGGCGCGCGAACGCTTCGCCGAGGTGCTGTCCCTGCCCGCGCCCGCGGGCCGGCAGCGCGCGGCCTGGGCCGCGTATGGTCTCGGGCTGGTCGCGGCCGCGCTGGACGAGCGCGACGCCGCCGTGGCGGCCTGGCACGACCTGCGCGAGCGCGTGCGCGCCGGCGCGCCCGACCCGGTCGGCCTCGCGGTGGCGAGCTATGGCGAAGAGGCGCGGCTGCTCCTGCGCACCGCCGATGGCCCCTGTGACTACACCGCGTTCCTGAATGGCGGCGACTGCGCCGATGCCATCGCGCCGGACGCGCTCAGGGCCGCGATTGCGCTCTATGCGGAGCAGGCCGCGCGCGGCTCGCCCTCGGGCAATGATTCGCTGCGGATGATCGCGGCATGGGCGCTCGCCGACGAAGCCAGCACGCGCGTGCTGGCGGCCGACCCGGTGGGCCAGCGTCTGCTGGTCAGCTATGGCCTGGCGCGGCTGGGCGACATCGTCGACAACGATCTGGGCAGCGCCTACGACAACGTCGTGAACTACGACACGAGCGTGGGCAGCGGCGTGACCGACGCGGCGCGCGGCGAGCGCAGCGTGACGCCCAACCCGACGCTGGTGGTGCTGGTCGATGCCCTGCTGGGCGCCGATCCCGCCCGGATCGAGGGCGCAGACCGGGTCGCGGCACTGGCCTATCGGGTCGGCCGCTACGACCAGGCCGCCGCATTGGCCGGCCGGCTCGACACCGCGCTCGCCTGGTGGGTGCGCGCCAAGCTCGCCATCCGCCAGGGCGACATGGACGCGGCCGCGCAGGCCTATGCGCGCGCGGCGCAGGGCTTTCCGCAAGACCCCAGCGTCGAGGCCGGCAACCGCGATCTGATCCAGGGCGAGCGCGGCGTGCTGGCCCTGTCGCGCGGCCAGTTCGTCGACGCGCTCGACCTGCTCTACACCGCCTCGTCCCGCCCCGCGCCGGAGAACGTCTATCCCGAGCGCCCCTACTGGAACGACACGGCCTACGTGGCCGAGCGCGTGCTGACCACCGACGAACTCAAGCGCTTCGTCGATGCCCGCGTGCCGGCGCAGGCCACGCCGCCGCTGCCCGCCGATGCCGAGGCCGACGGCAGCTTCCGCTCGCAGCCCGAGCCCGGCGCGCTGCCGGCGTCGGTGTCGCTGCGCCTGCTGCTGGCGCGCCGCCTCATGCGCGACGGCCGCTACCGGGAGGCCCTGCCCTACTTCCCCGAGAATGACGATCCGCGCTTCGTCGACACCCTGAGCAAGGACGGCAAGACCTACTACAAGCCGTCGCAGCTGCGCGAGCGGGCGCGCGCCTATCTGGACGCACGCAGCCGCGGCCAGGATGCCTGGCGCCGCACCACGCGCGCGGCGGCGTGGTACGAGGCATCGAAGATCGCGCGCTACGACGGCATGGCCATCATGGGCAGCGAGCTCGACCCGGACTTCGCGGTGTATGGCGGCTTTCTCTCGTATGGCGGCGGCCGCTATGTCTACGACAAGGAAGGCCGGATCCCACCCACGGCGCAGGGCCGCGCCGCGCAGGCGCTGCGGGGGCCCTACATCACGGACGAAGAGCGCACCCGCTACGTGCGCAGCGAGCCGCGGCCGTACTCCCGGTATCACTATCGCGAGGTCGCCGCCAGCGACGCGCTGCGCGCCGCCGACCTGGTGCTGCCGCGCACGCAGGCCTATGCCGCCACGCTCTGCCAGGCCACCTACTACATCATCAACGACAACGGGCCGCGC
>Ga0160496_1000371_pt1 | contig 22755 bp, 22 predicted proteins | sample DIDPMG_2_FD_108231 | JGI IMG/M metagenome (GOLD analysis project Ga0160496, IMG submission 108231) | Enriched soil microbial communities from UW Madison campus, WI, USA - DID2937_E24_FP MG | ecosystem: Environmental > Terrestrial > Soil > Grasslands | place: USA: Madison, Wisconsin | collected...
GGGAGATTGGCCAGCAGGGCCGGCCCTTTCGCGGGTGAACCCGCTCCTACAGCGGCCTGTGCCGCCCTCGATGCGTGTGTAGGAGCGGGTTTACCCGCGAATACGATGGCGGCTGCGACGGTGAATGGCCGGAGGAGATTGGCCAGCAGGGCCGGCCCTTTCGCGGGTGAACCCGCTCCTACAGCGGCCTGTGCCGCCCTCGATGCGTGTGTAGGAGCGGGTTTACCCGCGAATACGGTAGCGCCGGCAACGCTGAACAGCGGGTGGAGATTGGCCAGCAGGCCCGTCCCTTCGCGGGTTGAACCGCCCGAGCATGGCGGTTCCGCCTCCCGAGGTTGTTCCCTCAATAAACCTTGTCTTGAATCAAGCGCAGCAGATACTGGCCATAACCATTCTTGGCCAACGGTGCAGCCAGCTTTTCCAATTGCTGGGCGTCAACCCAGCCCTGGCGGTACGCCACTTCCTCAGGGCACGCTACTTTCAAACCCTGACGGCGTTCAATGGTCGCGATATAGCCACTGGCCTCCAGCAGTGAATCATGGGTGCCGGTGTCCAGCCAGGCGTAACCACGCCCCATGATCTCCACCGACAAACGCCCCTGCTCCAGATAGAAGCGGTTCAGGTCGGTAATTTCCAGTTCACCACGTGGCGACGGCTTGATGCCCTTGGCAATCTCAACCACGTCCTTGTCGTAGAAATACAACCCGGTGACCGCGTAATTGGACTTGGGCTTGGCCGGTTTCTCTTCCAGGCTAATCGCTTTGCCCTGTACATCGAACTCCACAACGCCATAACGCTCGGGGTCCTGAACATGATAGGCGAATACACTCGCCCCTTCGCTACGCTCCATGGCATTGCCCAGCAGCGCCTGGAAATCATGGCCGTAATAGATGTTGTCGCCCAGCACCAACGCGGACAAATCATTGCCGATGAAGCTCTCACCGATCAGAAACGCCTGCGCCAGGCCATCTGGCGAGGCTTGCACGGCGTAGGTGAGGTTGATGCCCCACTGATGACCATCACCCAGCAGTTGCTCGAAGCGCGGGGTGTCTTGCGGTGTGGAGATGATCAGGATGTCCCGGATGCCCGCCAGCATCAGCGTGGTCAGCGGGTAGTAGATCATCGGTTTGTCGTACACCGGCAACAGCTGCTTGGAGATTGCCAGTGTCGCGGGGTGCAGTCGGGTACCCGACCCGCCTGCCAGGATGATGCCTTTACGCTTCATGATGGTCATTTCTCGTGTATTTCCGTGAGCATGCGAGCCACCCCCACACGCCAGTCTGGCAAGTTCAGGGAAAAGGCTTCCTGCAGTTTATGGGTATCCAGACGCGAGTTGGCCGGCCGCTTGGCCGGGGTCGGATAGGCATCGGTGGTCAACGGCTTGACCTGCTCGGCATGAGCTTTCAACTGCACACCTTGGGCGGCGGCCTGCTCGAGTACATAACGTGCATAGCCACACCAGGTGGTTTCGCCGCCTGCCGCCAGGTGGTACAAGCCAACCAGGGCCGGGTTGGCGCGGGTGGCGGCAATAGCATGCGCGGTGATGTCGGCGATCAGCTCAGCACCGGTAGGCGCACCGTACTGGTCGTCGATCACCCCCAGGCTGTCACGCTCCGCAGCCAGCCGCAGCATGGTCTTGGCGAAATTATTGCCACGTGCCGCATAGACCCAGCAGGTACGGAAGACCAGGTACTGGCAGCCGGCTGCCTGGATGGCTTGCTCACCGGCCAGCTTGCTTTCGCCATAGGTGTTCAGCGGGCCGGTCTCATCGTCTTCCCGCCACGGACGGTTACCCCCGCCAGGGAACACGTAGTCGGTGGAGTAATGCACCAGCAACGCGCCGCACTCGGCAGCAGCGCGAGCCAGCACACCCACGGCTTCGGCGTTCACCTTGAACGCTTGTTCGCGTTCGCTTTCAGCCTTGTCCACGGCGGTGTAGGCGGCAGCATTGACGATTACATCAGGGGCGAAGCTGCGCACGGTTTCGGCCAGACCAGAAAGGTTCGTCAGGTCACCACAATGGGCCTGGCTGCGCGAGCTCAGCGCCAGCACCTGACCAAGCGGCGCCAGGCTACGCTGCAGCTCCCAGCCTACCTGACCATCTTTGCCCAGTAGCAGAACCCTCATGCCGAGCGCCCTGCGTAGTTCTTCTCTACCCAGTCGCGGTAGCTGCCAGATTGTACGTTCTGCACCCATTCCTGGTTGTCGAGGTACCAGGCCACGGTCTTGCGAATGCCGGTTTCAAAGGTTTCGGCTGGCTTCCAGCCCAACTCGCGCTCCAGTTTACGCGCGTCAATCGCGTAGCGGCGATCGTGGCCGGGGCGGTCAGTGACGTAGGTGATCTGCTCGGCGTAGGGTTTGCCGTCGTCACGCGGACGCAATTCGTCCAGCAACGCGCACACGCGGTTGACGATTTCCAGGTTGGGCTTCTCGTTCCAGCCGCCCACGTTGTAAACCTCACCGGTTTTGCCGGCTTCCAGCACCCGCCGGATGGCGCTGCAGTGATCTTTCACATACAGCCAGTCGCGGATCTGCTGGCCATCGCCGTACACCGGCAGCGGCTTGCCGGCCAAAGCGTTGACGATCATCAGCGGGATGAGCTTTTCCGGGAAGTGGTAAGGGCCGTAGTTGTTCGAGCAGTTGGTGGTCAGCACCGGCAGCCCGTAGGTGTGGTGGTAGGAGCGCACCAGGTGGTCGCTGGCAGCCTTGCTGGCCGAGTATGGGCTGTTGGGCTGGTACTGGTGGGTTTCGGTGAACGCAGGCTCGTCGGCGGCCAGCGAACCGTACACTTCGTCGGTGGACACGTGCAGGAAGCGAAACGCTTGGCGTGCCGGCTCAGCCAGGCCACCCCAGTAGGCGCGTACGGCTTCCAGCAGGCGGAAGGTGCCGACGATGTTGGTTTCGATGAAGTCTTCCGGGCCGTGGATCGAGCGGTCGACGTGGGACTCGGCGGCGAAGTTGACGATGGCGCGTGGTTGGTGCTCCTTGAGCAGACGTGCGACCAGTTCAGCGTCGCCGATGTCGCCGTGCACAAAGATGTGGCGCTGGTCGCCTTGCAGGCTGCTCAGCGTTTGCAGGTTGCCTGCGTAGGTGAGTTTGTCGAGGTTGACCACGGGCTCGTCAGAGCCGGCCAGCCAGTCCAGGACGAAGTTGGCGCCGATGAAACCTGCGCCGCCTGTTACCAAAATAGTCATAAGCTTGCTTCCGCTTTCATGGACTTCTTGTCCGGCCTCTGGATTTCAGCCGCATGCCAGGTCGACCAAGCGGCGAAAAAGTTGTCATCGTGAAAAAAAATCAGAATGGCAAGCGCCTCTCCCGCTCAGTCAAAACATTCCAAGTCTTCCAGCGCTTTACCGAGGCGGTCTTTATCTGACAACTGCGGCTGTTCGATGGGCCATTGAATGCCGACTGTCGGGTCATCCCAAGCCAGGCAACGTTCAAACTGAGGAGCGTAGTAGGCAGTTGTCTTGTACAAGAATTCCGCCTGTTCGGACAATACGAAGAACCCGTGGGCGAAACCTTCGGGCACCCAGAGCTGGTGTTTGTTTTGCGCCGAGAGCCGGGCGCCGACCCAGTGGCCGAAGGTGCGGGATGAACGGCGCATATCTACTGCGACATCGAACACTTCGCCTGCCACCACCCTGACCAGTTTTCCTTGAGGCTGGTGGAGCTGATAGTGCATGCCGCGAAGGACGTTCTGACGCGAGCTGGAGTGGTTGTCCTGTACGAAATTTACGGAGCGCCCAGTGGCGGCTTCGAAAGCGGCGTGGTTGAAGCTTTCGAAGAAGAATCCGCGGTCATCACCAAAGACCTTTGGTTCGAGCAACATGACTTCGGGTATTGCAAGGGGTGTTACTTTCATTGGATTGCCTTGAAAGGTAAAGCACGCGGGCTGGAATTCATGATGCGCCGCGCGATGTTGGGAACGGACGTAAGTGATACACCAGGGAGCCCTATCCCGGCGGATGCAGGCTTGCCCTCATGCTGCAGCTAGAGCTCAGGCATCCATCCAAGCGCGGGAGCGCAGCATAGAGGCCTGAATGATTGCCCACGGATCTCTGCCCCTTGAGACCAAGCCTTACACCTCATTAGAATCAGGGCTCCAGTCGTCGCTGCTGGTAAATCCAGTCGACAATCTCACCTTCCGGCGAATAGCCGCTCACAGTTTCGCGCAGTAACTGCCGCACCCGGTTGAAATCATCCACCTCCACTGCTGCCAATAGCTGACGCAAGGTGTCCTTCAGGGTATCCCACGCGAGGAAGTCTTCACTGGCACTCATGATCATCGGGTGGCGGGTGGCAATGACGTTATCGCCAATCAGCAATTCCTCATACAGCTTTTCCCCTGGCCGAAGCCCGGTGAACTGGATGGCAATATCACCCATCGGGTTACGCTCGGAACGTACACTGAAGCCTGATAAGTGAATCATCTTCTCGGCCAACTCCACAATTTTGACTGGCTCCCCCATGTCGAGCACGAACACATCGCCGCCCTTGCCCATGGAGCCGGCCTGAATCACCAACTGGGCTGCTTCCGGAATGGTCATGAAATAGCGGGTGATCTTCGGGTGGGTCACTGTCAGCGGGCCACCGGCCTTAATCTGTTTGTGGAACAGAGGAATCACCGACCCCGAGGAGCCCAGCACGTTACCAAAGCGGACCATGGTGAAGCGGGTTTTATTCACCTGCGAAACCTTGCCGCTGTCGCCAAACAACACGGGCGCCACTTCGCGACTCAAGGCCTGCAGGGTCATTTCGGCGAGGCGCTTGGTACTGCCCATGACGTTGGTGGGGCGCACGGCCTTGTCGGTGGAAATAAGCACGAAGTTTGCAACACCAGCCTGCAGCGCAGCCTGGGCGGTGTGCAGGGTGCCAATAACATTGTTCAACAAGCCTTCTGCGATATTGTGCTCAACCATCGGAACGTGCTTATAGGCCGCAGCGTGATACACAGTGTCGACTCGCCAGGCTTTCATGATATCAAGCAACTGCGATTGGTTGCGTACTGACCCCAGCATAGGTACCAGCCGTACCGACAACGACTCGCGTGAAATGCGTTGCTCCAGCTCGGAGAGAATGCTGTATAGATTGAATTCACTGTGATCGAACAGCAGCAGGGTTTTTGGCGCCTGGCCTAGTATTTGCCGACACAATTCCGAACCAATCGAACCGCCGGCGCCAGTTACCAACACGGTCTGCGCGACGATGCAGCGTTCCAGCAGATCGGCCTGGGCTGGCACCGCATCGCGGCCCAGGAGATCGGCGATATCAACCTCCTGAATATCGTCCACCTTGACCTTACCGCTAGCCAAGTCCATGAAGCTGGGGATACTGCGCACATGCAGTGGATAGCCTTCGAGGAAATTGAGAATTTCACGGCGACGGGTGCGAGTACAAGACGGTATGGCTAGCAGGATTTCCTGGGCGCCAGTTACATTGATCATGTCTTGCAGCTGCTCGGGACGATAAACCTGCAGGCCGGCAATCACCCGGTCGGTAATGCTGGGGTCATCATCAATGAACGCTACGGGGCGTAGTGCCTTATCGGCGCGCAAGGCGGCAACCAATTGGTTACCAGCACCTCCAGCGCCATAGATGGCCACGCGGGGCAAGCCATCGCTACGGTTGGTACTGGTAAACGGTACGTGCTGCACGGCAGCGGCAAGCCAGTCCCCCAGGAAGTACTGACGCATGGCCAGGCGCAGGCCACCAATCATGATTAGGCTCAACCACCAGTAGTTGAAGGTGATTGAGCGTGGCACCACATGCTGATGGTCACCGGCCCAGTAGATGATAAACCCAAGAATAAGCGCCGAAAGGGTGACAGCCTTGGTAATGGCAATGAGCGCATCGGTGCCGAAATAGCGCATGACCGCACGGTAGAGGCCAAAACGGATGAATAGCGGAATGCCTACCATCGGCGCAGTGAGGAACAGCCAGCCATGGTCGAGGAAAGGGTTGACTAAATCATCGATCCCCAGACGCACGACAAACGCCATCCAGAGCGCTGCCCAGATCAGGACGATATCGGTCAATACCTGCAGCAACCGTTTATGCCTACGAGGTAGAGCAAGCAGTTTAGCGCGCACCTTTTCCATTGCTCCTCTTAAACGATTTCCAGAAATGCCCTGACATCGAGTGGCTCCCGTGCTCTTCGCTTCACTCTTCAATTTCGCCCGCACGAAAATGCACAGCCAACAAAACCAGCGGGGAATAGGCCAGAACCACGCCCAAGAAGCCATCCAGGCCCAGTCGGTTAACGCAGAAAGCGATCGGCAACAACCAGCACAGGTTCAGTACGGCAACTGCCAAAGTCACCGGCAAGTGCATGCCGAACTTCCTCGAGGCGAACTGGTAAGCATGGCTGCGGTGCGCCTCGTAAACCCTGTCACCACGCAGCAGGCGGCGCACCAACGTGTAAGTCGCATCGACGATGAACACGCCGAGCAGGATCAGCCAGCACCAGAACATACCGGGCGATATCCAGGCCGCCTGCAACGACATCCCGCCAAGCACAATGCCGAGGAAGCCGCTGCCCGCATCACCCATGAAAATCTTGGCAGGGGGAAAGTTCCAGAACAGAAACCCTGCCACTGCTGCGGCCAACAGCAGGGGTAACACGGCATGGCTGAGCATACCTGACAATGAGTATAGCGACGCAGCCCCCAGGCACACAGTGATGGCTTCGACACTGGCAATGCCATCGATACCGTCCATGAAGTTGTACAGGTTCAACAACCACACCAAGTACACCGCAGCGAGCACGCCACCCAGCCAACCCAGGTCGACGTGCCAACCAAGCAACGTCAGTGGTGGCATCCCCCCCATCCAGATCAGCATCCAGGCGGCAGCGATGAAGTGCCCCAGCAGGCGCCAACGAGCCGGAATATGGCCGTGATCATCCATAAAACCGATGATGGCAATCAGCGCCCCACCACCACCCAGGCCTACCAGTGAGTGGTTGTCTATTGTCCCGGCCAGCATCGTGCCAACGATGGCCAACAGGAACGTCACCACAATGGCCACGCCGCCTCCACGCGGCGTGGGCACGGTGTGCGAACTGCGGGCGTTAGGCACGTCGATGACACTGCGCGCCAGCGCATAGCGGCGCAAGCCGGCGGTCATCAGCAAGGACAGCAGCAATACAGCAGGTAAAGCCCACAAAAGCATCATCGGTTATTAATTTCCTTTCTAGTGCCTGGCCGCAGCCAGTGAAGCCGCATTCACTTGTGCCAGAGTTGCCTGACGAGCAATACCCTGCTTTGCGATTACATCCGCAACCCGCCGTGCGGTCGCCCCTGACCATACACTGTACATGCAGACCAGCAGTCTGGCGGTGGACCGGCACTCGCCATGTCGATTATCACTACCGAACAGATTGCATGACAACAGAAGGTACGCACGCAACTTATGGATATTTCTGACAAAATGGTCTGGCCCATCCACCCGATAAGTTAGAGCAGGCCGATTCCATCGTGACTGTAATACGTTAGGCATCATGCTTCTGCGACCGGTTGAAACTTGCTCCCGCTTGGAGCAGGGCTATTTCCGCGCTGATCGGGGGCTGCCACCCCAATAACGATCGAGATTTCGTCGAATCAACCTGAAGAGAACCGCACAGTTGGGTATAGAGATTTTTCTTTCCCAGCAACTGGGCGCCCAACGCCATCAAACCCGTTGGGACGGGAAGTAAAAGCACATTTCGCCCCATCCCTCGGCCCAGCAGTTTGAGCATCTGTGGTAACGAGACATCTTCATCATCGCTAACATGAAACGTTTCACCTGCAGCCGCAGGGTGGCGAACGCATAAGGTTATAAAATCGACCAAATTCTCCAAGGCGACCATACTACGCTGATTCATCACACCGCCAAATGGCAGCGGCACACCAAGTGCTACCAACTTTAACAGCCGGGCAAAGTTACCTGGAGCGTGCGCGGCGTAAACCAGCGGAGGACGAACAATCACCAACTCGACGCCACTTGATTTCGACAAGGCTTTCAATGCCTCCTCGGCTTCGTATTTCGAATGGGCATAGTCGGCGTGGGGCGCAGGCGGCATGGTTTCCGTAAACGGCTTACCCTCCGTGCTGCCGCCCACCACGCCAATCGAGCTGATGAACACGAAGCGTTTCAAGCCACAATCGATAGCTTGCTGGAACAAGGCCAGCGCGCCTTCCACGTTAACCCGGCGAAATGCTTCGCGTGGATCTCTCGACTGTTCATTCAGCACATGAGCGCGAGCAGCCAGATGAACGACCACGCTCACGCCTGCGAGCGCTTGAGACCAGTCGGTATGCCCGTCAATATCACCTACCGCGACCAGCGAACAAGCGCCATAGGGTTGTGCAGGCAGCGTACGAACCGCACCAATGACTTCAATGTCGTCCGCAGCCTCAAGACGCTTGCAAAGTGCCTTACCTACAAAGCCCCCGGCACCGGTAACTAACACCTTCATATCACTGCCCCACGAACTGATGAAATTGAATAGCGAAACCAATAACCTTTCGCCGACGTGAAAGTTGCCGCTACCTGGCAATCACTGATGGCCATCAACGCCCCATAAATCTAATGCTGACGGGGTCGTCCGGCATGAATTCCATGGGGCGTGAAAGGCGCTTTCAAAGACGAGGGTTGCAGGGGCGGTCAACATTTGCCCCTTTATCAAACATAGGCGAGTGCGTATGGCCGCCAACTCAGCCGACCCTGCCCTGGGGGGCAATTCCCATTTCAGCGAGCATGACCGCGTTCACTGAGTGAACATCATAACGCTGCTCTGCAATTTCCCTGGACCGCCGCCCCATACGCATAGCCAGATCGGGCTCTACCACGAACCGCTCCATCGCCTCGACCAATTGCTCCACGTTCTTCACCGCGACCAACATACCATTGTCCTCCGGCACCACCGTTTCACGGCAACCAGGTGCATCGGTGGTTATGATCGGTCGCCCCATCGCCATGGCTTCGAGCACCGTCCGCGGGGTGCCTTCCCGATAAGAAGGCAGAACGTAGACACTGCAGGTCTCGATCGCCGGACGAACATCGCTCATGCGCCCCAAGTACTGCAAGGTACCCTCAGCAATCCAGCGGTCCAGTTCACGCTGAGTAATGGCATCCGGGTTATCGTCAATCCAACCGACCAGAGCAAAACTGGCCTGTGGATGGAGCTGGCGCATACACTGCGCGGCAGCGGCGTATTCACGCACGCCCTTGTCACCCAACAGCCGAGCGATCAACAGAAAGCGTGGCAACTCTGGCAGGGGCACCACAGCAAACGAAGACACGTCTACGCCGGAGCCATTGACCACGCAAGATGGCACACGTTTCGGGAGAAGATTCAACGAGCGAAACAACGCTTCATCGTCCGGGTTCTGAAAAAACACTTTATGCGTACAACGCAAGGCTGCGCTGTAAAGACGTTGCACTACCCTGCGTACGAAACCCCGCTTGCCCTCCTGCTCCGGCTGCTGGAAGGCGTAGCCCAACCCGGGGATCAACGCAAAGCGCCGAGGTACCCTTGCAAGCCAACCCGCTATCGAGCCATACACGACGGGTTTAACTGTATACGCCATCAGATAGGTCGGCCGAATTTGGCGCATGAGGCGCCAGAGCTGCAAAAGCGAGCGAACATCCGCCACAGGGTTCAAGCCCACACGTTGCAGATCGATGTCGTGCACAATGATGCCCTTGGCCTCGAACGCTGCCCGCACCTGGCTGTCGGCATCCAAGTCGGGTGAAGCCACATGCACCTGTATCCCTCTGGCAAGCACCGCTTCGAGCAGTGCGCCACGCAAGTTCAGCAGCGAGTCTGGATGACTCGAGATCATAAGAAATTTTTGCATTCTATTGCTCTGAATACCACGCCTGGAACATGAGGACGTTCCACAGATGATGCTGCCAGTTACGTCGACCACTTAAATGATCGTTCCACATCCGAGTAATCGGTTCAGGATGGAAAATACCTTCTTGCCGCAATCGAGAGGGATCGAGCTGCGCCTGCGCCCACTCACGTAGAGGGCCTCTCAGCCAGCTGTCGAGAGGCAGTGAAAACCCCTGTTTGGGACGCTCAATCAGCTCCCGTGGCACATGCCGGTAAAGCACCTCGCGCAACACGCGCTTACCCTGTCCCGCATGGATCTTGTGGTCAAGCGGCAGGGTCCAAGCCAGCTCAACCACCCGTGGATCAAGCATCGGCACCCGGCTTTCCAGGCTCACGGCCATAGCAGCACGATCAACTTTGACCAGAATGTCATCGGTCATGTACGTCTGGGCATCCATCGCCATCATCGTATGCGCAAAATGGTCGGAGTTAGGCCAATGCGCGCTGGCACTAAGCAAGGTCTCAGGCTCCACGGCATTGATAATCACGCTGGAGGGGTCCTGCCAATGACTCGTCAAGGTGCGGAAGAACTCGCGCTGATCTGCCAAACCAAGCAGACCTGCCAGTTTATGCGCCTTGTCGCCCGGCGTAGAAATCTGCAAGCTCGATGGAATAACCGGCTTGAGAGCCCCGTAAACTTGGTCCCACTGCGCAGACGATAACGAACGCAAAGCCATTGAAGCACCTTTGCGGGCGAATGCCGGCAGCCGCGACAGCCTGCTCCAGACCTTGTTACCCATCAGGTAACGGTTGTATCCGCCGAACAGTTCGTCACCGCCATCACCGCTCAAAACAACCTTGACATGCGCACTTGCCAACTGGCTGACCAAAAAAGTCGGAATTTGTGAGCTGTCGCTGAACGGTTCGCAGTAGATAGAGGCCAGTCGCGGAATAACCGCCTGAGCATCATTGGGCGTCACATACAGTTCGGTGTGATCAGTGCCCAAATGATGCGCAACCTCCTTAGCGAATGCGGCCTCGTTGTAGGCAGACTCACCAAATCCAATCGTGAAGGTACGCACCGGCTGGCGACTCTGCGCCTGCATCAGGGCGACAATGGTACTGCTGTCTACCCCGCCGCTAAGAAACGCCCCCAAAGGAACGTCAGACAGCATTTGCTCCCCTACCGTGGCCGACAATTGATGCTCAAGCAGGTCGGCGGCTTCTGTAAATGAACCTTGGAACGGGTTGCGCAGCCCCTTCTCAACCACCTCGTTGAGCGACCAGTATGCAGCGGACTGGGCATGGCGAGCGGCGTCGGGGTGAGCAAGTGGAAACTTGATCCAGTGACCAGCACGCAGTTTATGGATGCCCTTATAGATACTGTACGGTGCAGGAATGCAGTTGTGCCGCAGCAGCAGCGCCAGTGCATCCCGATCGATCTCCTTCGTCGCAGCTGGGTGGCATTTCAGGGCTTTCAGTTCGGAACCAAACAGCAGGCTGTTTCCCTGCCATCCGTAATACAAAGGTTTTTCGCCAAACCTGTCACGCGCAAGGCTAAGCGTCTGCTCCAGTCGGTCCCAAAGCGCAATCGCGAACATGCCAACTGCTAGTTGCAGCGTCTTTTCAAGCCCCCACGCAGCGATACCTGCAAGGAGCGTCTCTGTGTCAGAGTGCCCCCGCCAAGTAGGAGCTGCCCCTTGCGCCTCAAGCTTGGTACGTAACTCAAGATGGTTATAGACTTCGCCGTTATAGACCATGATGAACCGGTTACAAGCCGATGCCATGGGCTGGTGGCCGGCTGGCGACAAGTCGAGAATCGCCAGCCGTCGATGACCTAAAACAAGGCCTATCGATTCGTCCATCCAGTGACCGCTATCATCAGGTCCCCGGTGGATAATTTCAGTTGTCATTCGCCCGATACACGCCGATGCATTCGGCATGCCCGGGCTAAAAAATCCAGCAATTCCACACATTGGGGCGCACCTTGTGAGTTCGACTTTGCAATCTGATCAACCTGTCAGTCTTTTCAAGAGTTTTTCGAGCACAGGCGCCTGCGCCTGTATCGAGTACCGTGACTCGACCGCATGCCTGCCAGCTAAACCCAGGCGCGTACGTTCTTCACGAGTAGCCAGCAAATGTGACAGTGCAGCCAGCCACTCTGCCTGATCATGGGCGAGCAAACCGCAGCGGTTGTCACCAACGATCTCGACATTAACCCCAACAGGCGAAGCGACTACGGGTATACCACAGGCCATGTACTGGATCAGTTTGTACCCACATTTGCCCTTCTCCCAGGGGCCATCAATCAGCGGCATGATACCGATATCCATACGCTCGATCAGTTCAGCCTCGCTATCCTCACTCCAAGGAAGGGTTTCAACTTCGATCCCCGGTAATAGAGTAGCGATATCCGGATTGGCGCCAACCAGGACGAGCTTGGCACCGTAACGAGTACAGACCTCCCGCAGCGCCGCATGAATGCTGACGACATACTTCTGGGTTGAGGGCGAGCCGATCCAGCCAATTGCCAGTTGTTGGTCTGTGCTGCGGCTGCTTACCCGATAACGGCGATGGTCGACTACAGTAGGAATAATCTCAACACGCCCGGCACCTGCTTGCCTTGCCCGTTCCGCTAAATACTCATTGCCAGCAACAACGATATCCGAAGCACGCATCACTTGGTCAATCTTGTTGCCTAGCAATCTACGTACCCACGCCCGCGAAGAGAGGTCATAGTTGTGGAACACTGCATCATCGTAATCGACGAGATATCGAGCCCCCGTAGCTCGCAGCCAACGCTCGAATATCGCAGGCAAGAAGGGAAAGAGCTCCTTTTCAATCCATACTGCGTCGTAACGGCCAACACGCATCAAAACGGCCACGCGCTTCACGTAGTAGCGCAGCAGTTTTAATGGCGAACGCCTGGACGAGGCATAAAGGTCATTCAGGTAGTCCTCGCCAAAGAAAGCACTGACTTCAAACACTAGCTCGCTGCCCTGCAGCGCAGGGATATACTGCAACATCCTCAAGCGGCTACTCGCGCCCATGCGCGTGTAGCGGCTGAGAATAAGAATTTTCTTCGTGGAGTTGCCGGAATCAGTATTCAAGCTGCTCATCGCGTTTTGCCCGTAGTCAACCATTCACCCAGCCAGACGAACAACATACGGTAGGCCTGTAACGTCTCCATACCCCCCTTGCGCTTTAGCAGCGCCAGGCCGACACGCAGAAAGGGTTCTGGTAATGTTGTCGCAAGCAGAACTGCAATGCCGGATGCCCGTCCGAAATGCTTGAAGGCATACAGTATACGGCTCCTCAATGAGTAGAAGAGCCTCCGGGCCTTGACTTGGTCCGACGTCCCTCCACCTTTGTGAAACGCCTTCACCTCGGTCAAGTACTTGATGCTGTATCCTTCGTCTTTGACCCGTTTCGATAAATCCAAGTCTTCGAGATAGACGAAAAATCGCTCATCGAACCCGCCTAGCTGATCAAAAAGCTCGCGGCGAATCAGGTAGAAAGCACCGATCACGTGATCGACTGAGCGATCAGTGTCATGAGCCCAATCGGCCATGAAAAAGCCCAAACGCGGAATGAAACGGTCCAGTCCAAGTGCATGGGTTACGAAACTGGCCGTAGTCGGCAGGTGCGTACAACTGCGGGCAATGTGGCCATTTTCTTCTTCCAACTGAACGCCACACACGCCAACTTTGGTATTACAAGGGCTACGCATGAACGACAAGACATAATCGAGGGTCCCCGGGTACACAGCTGCATCAGGGTTAAGGAACAATACGAAAGGCGCATCCCCTTCAGCAGCACCCAAGTTGCAGGCTCGTGCGAAACCAAGATTGGCGCCCGTGCGCAAAACGCTGACCCCATCCTGCTCCAAACCTAGATCAGAACCATCAGTGGAGCCGTTGTCGACCACAATCACCCGTGCCTGGCCCATGGCGATACTCGCTTGCAACGAGCTGATGCAGTCGCGAATCTGCGAGCCCGAATTCCAGTTAACGATAACTACATCAATGTCCATGAACCCAGCTCCTGTCAACGCTCTCTATCAGCCGGTGATTCAACAAGGCCACAGGCACGAACAAAACCCACATGTAATCGAATTTTGCCAAATACGGATTGGTCGCTGTAGCCAACAAAAACGAAATAAGCCCACAGAGATAATAAAACTCAAAACAATCGCGCCCTTTCCGACGCACTTCACGAGCCAGGAACACCATGAGGAAAAACACGCCCACTGCGTAAACTGCGAAACCCAAGAGACCATACTGAAAAACGAGCGCAACATAAAACAACTCGTAGGCCCAAGGCATTTCTTCTGAGCGGATGTAGTCAGCTACTGCGCCTGCCCCCGCGCCCCATAATGGATGATCATAAATTCCATCCATCAATGCTATAAACTGATACGTCCGTTCCAGGTTGCTAGCACCCGCACCAAACTCGAAAATCGATGACACTCGCTCGTAAATATAGTCAGGCCACAGTGAATACATGAACACTGCAAGTAAAATGGCACCACCGACGAAAATACCTACTTTAAATACTGCCCATCCTCGCCCCCCAGGGGCTCCCCAACTCATACAGTAGGCAATAACCGGCCCGAAAAATGCCGTTACCAATATGACTCGTCGCCCGGAAAGCACTACGACCAGTACCAAACCAAGGAACGTCATCAGCCCAGTCAGAGAAATGCGCTCGCAGATGATCCGACATAACATGAAAGACAACAAGAAGATAACCGTGGAGACGTTAGGCAAGGTAAACTTCAAGTAGCCAGCGCCATAATCGACGACCGCCTCATCACCATACAGGGCTCGCAAAGTCACGCCTAGCGGGTTGCCAGGCAGCACGATTTCGCCTAATACGAAGCCCAGGTCAATCAGCACAATCATCAGCCCTGCGAATACCAACAAGCGCTCCAGGCCTTGGCTGTCCCCACGATAGAGCATCGCGAGTATTGTGAACAAAATCGGGTACACCACCATCACAGTGAGCACGCGCAGTGCGCCAAGGTTACCCACCAAAGCACCATACAGGGACCAGCCGAGTCCTACACAGGAAAATAGAACCGCAGCAATAATCAAACGTGTATCAACCCTACCTACAATCCCACCACCTAGTATCAGGGAACCTAGAGGTAGCAGAAGTGCTACGGTTTTGAAGGCAGTGAAGCTCGTGGGGAATACCAGGGACAGCAGCAATATCAAGCCTGCCACCTGTCGGGCGAAGTTATTCAATGGCATCGACCACGCCCCTATGGCCTTTTGCACGCGACACAGCCCAACCCAACAATAGTGTGTCTAGCAATGTTCGCAGCATCCAGGCAATTGCCGCACCGATGACTCCAAAATCTTGAATCAGCCAGTACAGCGCGCCGACAAATAGCGGCAACTCTATCAGGTGGAAAATGGCAGTGATTCTGGTCCGCCCCTGAGCATGCAGAAAGGCATAGAGCATGGCGCCAACGCCATTCAAGAATACGCCTACGCACAAAATCCGCCCCACCGTGACGGATTCAGAATTTACGTATTCACCTACCCATAGATTGAGCACGACCGGCATCAACAGCGCCATCGCGCTCATGATGACCAGCATCATCGCAGCAACCCGAAGTGTCCAAGTACGGAACAATGCCCACGCCTTATCCGCGCCTTGCTGCATCAACGCAGCAATGGCGGGAAACGCGACGGTGCTAACCGCGCCAACCAAAATCATCGACTGCACGGTAATTTCGTAGGGAATCACATAGGCAGTCACCGCTGCAGCTGATAACAGGAAGCCTACAAAGAAACGGTCCGCTTGCACCAGAAAAGGGCTAACGATGCTGCTGACCGTTACCCACCCTCCGAATTGCAGCAGCTTGATAGCCTCCTCTTTTGCATAACGACCAGACTGCTGCTCAAGCAAACAACCCTTTGCGCTGTACCGATAAATAACCAGCGCAACCGCACGCGAAACCACCAGCGTGGACACCAACCAAGGTAGTTCATGCGTGAATTGAGCAACCAAGTACGGCCCTCCAAAGTTGGCTACACCCAAACCAATTCTCAACAGGCTGATGCCTCTGAAATTCAGGTAAGCCTCATTCACCCCTCGGTACGTTGCGCTCACCGCTTGCATTGGCAGCGCAAGAGCCAAGAGCAGCAGGGAAAACGTAATCTCTGCAGCAGGAATACTCTGGCGTGGAATAAACTGCTGCACACCCGCAAACGAGCCCAGTGCAATTGCCACCAATCCTACGACACCGACCACCGAGGTCAACGTAACTGCAGTTGCAACGGCATCGCTGATGACCGCAGCTTGCGGGTCGCCTCGCAGGGAGGCAATACGTTGGGTCAGCGCACGACCAATTCCGAGGTCGAGCGCACCGGCATATCCGATTAACCCCCAGGCGAGTGCAAGAAGACCAAAACGCTCAGTACCTACTATTGAAATCAAGCCCGGAACTGTCAGCGCAGCGATAATAAGCGGCAAGCCTAGACCGAGCAGATTCCAAATGATATTTCTGTAATGCACCAAATCCCCTCACACCGATGTCAGCCAAGCTGGACCTGGTTGACGGCACCAGCCGGCTCAAGCCATTGTAATTTTAAAGCAGCTACAAAGGCGCTATTTCAGGCAAGGAATTTAATGTACCACGGCATCGCTTTGGAAATTCCTCGGCTGACATCATAGGCCGGCACATAACCCAATAGCTTCTGCGCTTTGGAAATATCCGCCTGCGAATGCCTCACATCGCCGGCACGAAAATCACGGTACACCGGCGCTTTTGAATAGACTATACCGTTCTCTTCCAAGCCTCTACGCAACGCCTCGAATAATTGGTTGAGGGAAGTACGGCCACTAACTGCCACGTTGTAAATCTGGTTAACTGCCGCAGGATCGGAGCTGGTGGCGGCCAGAAGATTCATCTGTATCACGTTCTCAATGAAGCAGAAATCGCGACTGGTCTCGCCGTCGCCATTGATAAACAGGTCGTCCGCACTGATCATCGAAGCAAGCCATTTCGGGATTACCGCCGCATAAGCTCCTTGCGGGTCTTGCCGACGGCCGAATACGTTGAAATAGCGCAAGCCGACACTGTTGAAACCATAAGACCTGAAGAAGACCTCGGCATACAGTTCATTCACATACTTTGTCACCGCATACGGCGATAAAGGTTTACCGATCACATCCTCTACTTTTGGCAACCCTGGATGATCACCATACGTCGAACTGCTTGCCGCATAAGTAAAGCTTTTGACTGCTGCATCACGTGCAGCAACCAACATATTCAAGAAACCGTCGATATTGGTTGCATTAGTAGCAATTGGGTCGTTCAGCGAACGCGGCACTGACCCCAGAGCCGCCTGATGCAATACATAGTCCACACCGCGACAGGCAGCCTGGCAGTCATCCAGATCGCGAATATCACCCTTTATAAAGGTGAAACGGCTCCATTGCAGGGCGCTCACGTTGGATCTGACCTCGTCCAAGTTGCGCTGATGGCCCGTAGCAAAGTTATCTAAACCTACCACTGTCTGGTCGAGCAAAAGCAGATGCTCAAGCAGGTTGGAACCGATAAACCCTGCAACCCCAGTGATAAGCCACCTTTTGGGGGCTTGGGGAAGGAGTTTCTGAAGCGACTCATATGCGGTCATTTTCAACGCCACCTACAATAATTGACAAAGCTGACATCGCTACCAACTAAAGGCGAATATCGGAACTTGCAGCATCCAGCAGATACTTCAAGTCGTAGAGCACATGATTAGTTTTGCCATAAGCACGAATGGCAGCCTCACCGAGCGCTTTAAACTCCTGATGCGCAACGGCCACAACGATGCCGTCATAGGCGCCCGCCGGCGGTGTGGCCACTGGTGTGATGCCATATTCGTGTTGCGACTCAGCGACATCAACCCAAGGGTCAAATACATCGACCGCAATGCCGTACTCACTCAACTCGGTAATAATATCAACGATGCGCGTATTGCGCAGATCCGGGCAGTTTTCCTTGAACGTCAAGCCCATAACCAGCACGCGAGCACCTTCAACCTGAAGGCGGCGCTTGAGCATCGCCTTGACCAACTGCGAGGCAACGTAGCGCCCCATCGAATCATTCAAGCGCCGACCAGCAAGGATAATCTCCGGGTGATAACCAATTGCCTGGGCCTTGTGAGTGAGGTAATAAGGGTCGACACCGATGCAGTGCCCCCCCACAAGACCGGGGCGAAACGGCAAGAAGTTCCACTTTGTGCCCGCCGCTTCAAGAACCGCTTGAGTATCGATACCCAGTCGATTGAAAATTATCGCCAGTTCGTTGATCAGTGCGATATTCAAGTCACGCTGAGTATTTTCAATAACCTTGGCCGCCTCAGCGATCTTGATACTTGCCGCCTTGTGCGTGCCAGCAGTGATAATTTCCCTATACAGCGAGTCGACTACTTCAGCAATGGCTTCGGTCGAGCCCGAGGTAACCTTTTTGATCGTCGTTACGCGATGCTCTTTGTCACCTGGATTTATGCGTTCAGGGCTGTAGCCTGCGAAAAAATCCTGATTAAACACTAACCCGGACATCCGCTCAAGGACTGGGACACAGACCTCTTCGGTTGCACCAGGGTAGACCGTAGACTCATAAATCACAATATCACCGGCTTTCAAGATTCGGCCGATGGTTTCCGAAGCCTTCACCAAAGGCGTCAGATCCGGTTGCTTGTATTCGTCAATAGGTGTAGGAACGGTAACGATAAATACATTACAAAGGCGTAAATCGTCAGCTTCCGCACTGTAACTCAGCAAGTGGGCGCTCGCCAACTCATCAGCGCTAACCTCTTGAGTCGCATCGTGACCTGCCTTCAATGCCTCAATTCGTGATGCGTTGATATCGAACCCGACAACCTCACGATGTTTACCGAACTCGACTGCCAAGGGCAGACCAACATAGCCTAAACCAATAACCGCCAGCTTAATATTCATGAGAACGTTCATCTATAAAGTTAAACTTGGTTATCGCCAGCGGGAATACCGGCCTCGCGACGCCGCAACATACTGACAATTGAAACCAGGGATTCGCCCTTGGCCAAGCAACAACGCAATGACTACTTGGCACTGTGCGCATACCGACGAGCGAGGAAAAATGCTCGATAAAGAGCAATCAGCACGCCGAGCAACGCCCCCAAGAACGCACTCAGTACTATAATAATTGCCTTCTGCGGCTGGACCGGCTTATCGGGAACATACAAGCCTCCATCCTGACGATAAACATCAAAGACTGACGGGTCTACTTCAAGCCCCTCGTAAAAAGCGAGCGTTTCTTGATCTCGCCGCAAATGATCCACAAACGGATCATCGGAAGTACGAGCGCGCAGATTTTTAAGCTCTGCCTCGATCGCACGACTGCCCCTCATGTACACCAGGGAGCCCTCCATGTCCGCCGATAGCTCCGAACTACCATTCCCCGAAATAATGGGCGGTTTTTCCAAGCCGATTGACTGCGCAACAACCAGCGCCTCAGAGAGACGAGCAATACGGTCTTCGCGAGCTTTCCGCGCTTCCTCTCTGGCGGAGCGAACACGCTCTTTTAGGTTACGTGCTTTAACCAAAGCATCGGCACGCACATCAGCCGCTATTTCTTTTTTGGCCTGTTCCCCAGCGAGTTGCGCATACTGGACTATCCAATCAGCCGCTTGCTGCGGGTCACGGGAAGTCGCGACAATCTCGAAACGATCAGGAGAGTTCTTGACCGCAGCCGGTACTGACACAGCTTTATTGAACTTCGCATAAAGGTCATCTTGAGCGCCAGGCCGATCCGCCTCAGGTAGCGTTTTCAAATAGACCTCACGGTAGAATTGCCGCCGCACCGCTTCTGACTGAAGATGGCGCACATAGCTTTGATAGATGGTCTTGACCGTCAAAACGGGCAACCCACTGTCACCGCCGCGTCCATAATTGAGTTGCGCAATGTCCTTTTGAGAGGGCGCTTGGACGAAAATCTTCGCCTCGTATATCGGAGTAGCCAGCAACGCATAGGCCGCACCTATTAACGTAACGACTGTTGCGGTCAACACCACAATCCATTTTTGCTTCCACAGCCCTTCGATCAACTCTATCAGATCGACTACAGACTTGCCGTTTAAACGCTCACGGTCATTGCGCATTTATTCTATTTTTTCCTTAGCCCATACTGCTTTACGACATCATCGATACATCAACCAGCTAGGCGTATACCAACATACCTAAAGGTAGTCACGCCAGGCAGGGGCGACCTCACGTGGCATGAGGGTAAGGTGAATCGGCACCCCACTCAACGTTTTTTTAGCGTAACGCATCGACGACAGCTGAAAAGGAATAGAGTTGGAAAAAACGGAAATGTTCCAGCAAGCGACGACAGCTGATCAGGTTCCGGCCTGCGCCATCACAACCTCGACACGCCGCCCCAGCAGCTCCGATGAATTGCCCAACGCGACCGCAAGAGCATGCTTTGCCTTGGCCTCACCATGGACCAGTACTATTCGACGAGCAGGTGCCTGGCCCTGAAGAGAAAAGCTCACGAGCCCCCTTTGATCTGCGTGCCCTGAGAAACCACCCAGGGTAATTACCTTGAGACGCACCTCATACATCCGCCCATCCAGATCAACCTGCACAAAACCCTCCGCCCCCTCACTCGCCTGTATCACTGCCCCCGGCGTCCCCTTAACCTGATACCCCACAAACATCACCTCATGCCGCGGATCACCCAGCATGGCCTTGAGGTAATTGACGATGCGCCCACCCGAACACATGCCATTGCCGGCAATCACGATCGCCGGTCGCCCAGTGCTCTTGAGGTAGTTCACCACCTGCTGGTGGCGGGCATGGGTGTCCACACTGATCAGTTGGCTGAAGCCGAGTGGATCACGCCCTGCTGCAACACGCGCCCTGGCTTCTGCATTCCAGTATTCGTGCAGCTCCCGGTACACGCGGGTGATGCGCTGAGCCAAGGGCGAATCGAGGATGATGGGCAACTGTGACCAGTCGATCGGCTCACCGTCCGGAGCCGGACCGGTAGTGTTCAGTAGGGCTTTGCGGTGCAGAATGTCTTCCAGCTCGTACAGCAGCTCCTGCGTACGACCAAGACTGAATGCGGGAATCAGGAGGGTGCCCTTGTCGGCGAGGGCTCGGTCGATGGCGTTTTCCAGCCGCTGACGGCGGTCGCCTGCCTGTGGGTGCAGGCGGTCGCCGTAGGTGCTTTCCAGCACCAGCACATCGGCACGCTCCGGAGGTTGCACCGGGCGCAGCAGCGGGTTGCCACAAGCGCCCAGGTCACCAGAAAACACATACCGGGTGTTGGTGTGCTCATGCTGCATATCACACTCGACATAAGCGGAACCCAGCAAATGCCCTGCCCGCTGCAGGCGAATACGGCAGGCAAGACCAGGGTACTCAACCACCGTGTGCCACTGCTCAAAGGGCAGCGGCACGATAAGGTCATGGATGAAGTCGAGGTAGCGCGCCACCTGCGCAGGCTCGCTGCTGATGCTCAGCTTGTAGGCGTCTTCCAGTACCAGCGGCAGCAGCCGGGCCGAGGGTTCGCTGCACAGGATAGGGCCACGGTAACCCGCTGCCAGCAGCGCAGGGATGCGCCCAACATGGTCGAGATGGACATGGGTGATGACCAGGGCCTGAATACCCTGGATGTCAAAACCGAGGGGGGCGGATGCTGCACCGGGCGGCGCATCACTTCCCTGTTCCAGCCCGCAGTCGACCAGCAAACTGGTGGATGGGCCGAGGTGCAGCTGGTGACAGGACCCGGTGACACCCCGGGTACCACCGTGATGGGAAAGGCTGGGATATTCCATGCTGCGCACACTCGCCTGGACCGAAAATGAAGTGGACTATTACTCCATGACGGCCGACGCATGCATAGGTGAACCTTTCTTTAGTAGGTGTAGGAAACTTCCTTAGTTGCCGTTCAGTGCCGCCTGACGGGCAGAAGCCCTGATCTTGCGCTTGCTGCGCTGCACGCCGTAAGCCCCCAGCAACGGCCCGACCGCCAGGCCAATGACCAAGGCAGCCAATACCAGAACAGCAACCGGCATGGCTGGCGTAGCCCAACCGAACAGGACCAATGACACGGCTTGCTGGTTCTCCAGCACGAAGAACAGCACCACAGCCGCCAACAGCAGCACGAACACTGCCGCCAGGGCGCGCTTGAGGTTACGCATCAGAATTCTCTCCTTGGTAGATCAGGCTTCAGCCTCGTCTTCTTCATTGACCCGATCACGCAGCTCTTTGCCGGGTTTGAAGTGCGGCACGAACTTGCCTTCGAGGCTGACCGACTGGCCGGTCTTCGGGTTACGGCCCACGCGGGGGGCGCGATAGTGCAGCGAGAAGCTGCCAAAACCGCGGATCTCGATGCGATCGCCGGTAGCCAGGCATTGCGACATCTGCTCAAGCATGGTCTTGATGGCCAGCTCCACATCCTTGGACGAGAGCAGCCCCTGATGGGTGACAATACGTTCGATCAGCTCCGACTTCGTCATATTTTTCCCTTCGTTATCAAGCAGCTAGATCATTGCTTAACCAGTTTGTAGCACGCTGGGAAGGATTTGAACAGGGTGGATCTTGACTTAATAAAAAAATTCAAGATTGAAGTAATTCAAGAATGGTCTACCACTCAGGCAGGCCAGCGCTGCCTGATTCGCGGGCAAGCCCGCTCCTACAACGGGGCGTGTCAGCCTGAGGCGAGTGTGATCCAGCGCCGTCGGTGTAGGAGCGGGTTTACCCGCGAACACCGGCGAAGCCGGTGCCATCCACCGCGCTGCCTGCTTCGCGGGTGAACCCGCTCCTACACCGGGTTGTGCCAGCCTGAAGCTGGCGTGGTCCAGCAGCGCCATCCACCGCGCCGCCTGGTTGCGGAGCATAAAAAAAGGGCGACCCGAGGGTCGCCCTTTTTACCGATCAAACAGAAC
>Ga0160496_1000372_pt1 | contig 22674 bp, 22 predicted proteins | sample DIDPMG_2_FD_108231 | JGI IMG/M metagenome (GOLD analysis project Ga0160496, IMG submission 108231) | Enriched soil microbial communities from UW Madison campus, WI, USA - DID2937_E24_FP MG | ecosystem: Environmental > Terrestrial > Soil > Grasslands | place: USA: Madison, Wisconsin | collected...
ATGTTGTTCATGTATTCGATGTGGATCGGCGACACGCTGCGCAGCACGCTGTGGCTCAGGTCCAGCGGCGTGGCGTCGGCGCGGTCGGCCAGGATGCGCACGGGCTGGTAGTGTGCGTCGGCGATCAGCCGCAGCGTGTTGACCGTGTACAGCCGGCGCGCCTGCGCCGGGATGTCGGCGGCCGGATAGCGCCGGCCTTCCCAGTCGTCGAGGTCGGCGCGGCGTTCTTCGCGCACGATCTCGCCGCTGTCGTCGGGATGGAAGCGATAGGCCATCACGCGGTCGAAGCCGGTGACGCGGCGCACTTCGCGCACGGCCAGCGTGAGCAGGCCTTCGACCGAACGCTGGCGGCGCAGCTGCTCGATGCTGCGATACGAGCGGTGCAGCGACTGGGTGAGGAAGCTCTGTTCGAGGGCGCAGCGCTCGAACTCGATCACGATCAGCCCGTCGACGTTCTGGTGCGCGACGACGTCGTAGCGCTCGGCGCCGGCGACCATGTCGAAGGGATCGAACGTGGGCTCTTCGTCCGCCGGCGTGCGCAGCCAGTCGGCCACATGGCGGTCGAGCGGTCGTGGCAGCGCATTCAGCATCAGGGCCTGGCCGAGCACCAGCGTCTGGCCGAGCGCGGCCGATGCGTTGGTGCTGACATGCCGCAGCACACCGCCCCGGTCGATCGCGATGAGCGCTCCCTGGGGCTGGATGGCCCCGGGGATATGGATAGGCTCGCTATCGCAATTGGCCAGCGTGACGGCTGGCGCGTTGGGCGGATTCGGATTCATCTAATTCGTGATGCCGCGCGATCGGGCGGCTGGGGACGGGCCCGTCCGTGCGGCGGGCTCAAGCTAGGTGCATTATGTCAAATAAACTTGCAGCCTACGAGTGCAAAGTATCGGAATATTTCTTCCGGAAAAGTAAAAGGGCCACATTTGACGGGGTGTTTGCGTCAGCGGTGCCACCCCTGCAGACAGGTTTCATGATGATCGCTACCCCGCATGCCGACGACGCCGGTCCGGCCGACGACCCCCGGCCGCTGCCGCCCCAGCCGCCCGCGCCCAACGAGTGCTGCCAGAGCGGCTGCATTCCGTGTGTGTATGACATGTACGACGAGGCGCGCGAGCAGTATCGCGAGGCGCTGGCCGCCTGGGAGGCGCGCCAGCGCGCGCGCCAGGGCTGACGGCGCGCCGCGCCGCCGCCCGCTGGCGGCCCTCAGCGCGGCGAGGTGCGCGTCAGGACGTAGTGCTGGGCCATCGTGCCGGTGGGCAGCGAGCCGTCCTGGTAGAGCAGGGTGAGGCGCTGTTCGCCCACCAGATAACGCTGGTTGGAACCGGCCGCGTCGAGCTGGATGGTGACGCCGTCCTGCATCCAGATGAAGCGGCCCTGCACCGTCTGCGGCGCGGCCTGGCGGTCCAGGTACTGGGTCTGCAGCTGATAGGTGTTGTCCTGCATCAGCGTCAGGCGGGTGCGGATGCCCGGGCAATCGGCGCAGGGCAGCGTCCCTTCGTACATGCCCCACCAGTTCAGGGCGGTGCGGGTGGTCGAGCCCAGCGGCGCCACGGCGGCGCCCGGGGCGGCTGCGCCCGGTGCGGCAGGCGGCGCGGGCGCGGCGGCGGGCGGTGGGGGCGGCGGGTTGCGCCGGATCTCTTCGGGGCCGCCGCAACCGGCCAGTACCAATGCGACAGCGAGCGCGGGAATCACGGGTTTCATCACAGTCTCCTTGATCGCGTAAGGGATATTCCAAGCTACCCGAACGGCGGAGATTTGCACGGCGACGCTGTTACGGGATGTTTGCCGTGGACAGGCCCGTGCTGGCGAAGTCGCGTGCCGCCCCGTGCAGCAGGTCGAGGAAGCGGGCGGCCTCGTCGCTGCGCGGCCGGTCACGCCGCACGATGGTGCCGTACGCCGACAGCGAATGGCGGATGCGATAGGGCAGGATGCGCAGCAGGCCGTGGCGTTCGTAACGTCCCGCCACCGATTCGGGGATCACGCCGATCATGTCGGTCTTGGCCACCAGATTGGTGGTGGTCAGGATCGAGACGGTCTCGATCAGGCCGCGCGGCACCGGCTTGTGGTTGGCGCGAAACTCCTGCTCCACCACGTCGCGCATCGGGCTGCCATGCGGCTGCAGGATCCAGCGATAGTCCTGCATGGCGTTGAAGCTCACGTCGGAGAGTGCCGCCAGCGGATGATCGACCGCGGCGATCACCGACAGCGCCTCGTCCTCGATGGGGCGAAACGCGTAGTCGCGCGCCGGCAGGCTCAGCATGCGCCCCAGCACCACGTCGAGCTCGCCCTCGTGCAGGCGCGCGATCAGCATGTCGCTGGTGCCGGTGAGGATCTCCACCGCCAGCAACGGGAACTCCGCCTTGAGCTGCACCAGCGCATCGGTGAGCGGGCCCGGCGACGCGGCCATGATGCTGCCGATCGACAGCTTGCCGGCGCCGCCCAGGCGGATGTCGTCGAGCTCGCGCGCCAGCGAATTCATGGTGCCGCGCAGGCCGCGGAAATAGTTGAGCACGCAGGCACCGGCCGGCGTCAGCGCCAGCCCGCGGCCGACCCGGTCGAACAGGCGCTGGCCGAGCGCGCTCTCGAGCTCCTGCAGCATCTTGCTGGCCGCGGGCTGGGTCATGCCCAGCGCCTCGGCGGCGCTGCGCATCGTGGTGTGCTCCTCGATCGCGAGCAGCAGGGCGACCTGGCGCATGCGCAAACGATTGAGCAGCGAGGAAGCCGGAGAGCGGGTGGTCATGGTGCGCCTCGATTGATAATCCCAGGATATCGATTGATGCGAAGCTTTCATTTTACGGAAAGAATCGGCCTCTCTAAGATCGTCTCCACAACGATTCCAATACCGGAGACAAACCATGAAAGTCTGGACATTCGGGGCCGCGCTCGCGCTGGCCTGCGGCATCCACACGGCGGTCCACGCCGCCGACTGGCCGAACCGGCCGGTGCGCATGCTGGTCGGCTCGGCCCCGGGCGGCGGCACCGACGCCATGGCGCGCGCCGTGGCCGACAAGCTGGGCCCGGCGCTGGGCCAGACCGTGGTGGTCGAGAACAAGCCCGGCGCCTCCAACACGCTCGCCGCCGACCAGACCGCCAAGTCGGGCGACGGCCACACGATGGTGATGGGCGTGTCGACCGCGCATGCGATCGCACCGCACCTGCTCAAGCTCAACTACGACAACGACCGCGACCTGGTGCCGGTGGTCTACGTGGGATCCGTGCCGAACGTGCTGGTGGTGAACCCCGCGCTGCCGGCGAAGTCGGTGGCCGAGCTGGTGGCGCTGCTGCGCGCGAAGCCCGGCCAGCTCAACTTCGCCAGCAGCGGCGCCGGCAGCACGCAGCACATCGCGGCCGAGATATTCATGGACGTGGCCGGCGTGCAGGCCACCCACGTGCCCTATCGCGGCAGCGGCCCGGCCATGGTCGACCTGATCAGCGGCCAGGTGCAGTTCGCGTTCGAGACCGCCTCGTCGGCCATCGGCCACGTCAAGAGCGGCAAGCTGCGCGCGCTCGCCGTGCTCAGCCCGGCGCGCAACGCGCAGCTGCCGGACGTGCCCACCATGGCCGAGGCCGGTGTGGCGGGCGTCGAGATGGGCGCCTGGTATGGCATCTACATGCCGTCCAACACCCCGCCGGCGGTGCAGCAGCGTGTGCACGACGAGGTCAACCGCATTCTCGAGCAGCCCGACACGCGTGCCCGGCTGGCCGCCATCGGCGCCGACGTCACGCCGATGTCGCGCCAGGCGTTTGCCGATTTCCATCGCGCCGAGAACGCGCGCTACGCCGCCATCATCCGCAAGAACCACATCTCGGTCGAATGACTCGGCCGCCTTCGTTATCCCAGGACTCTCATGACTGACGCATCCCTGCCCGTCGTGGCCCTCACGCTCGGCGACCCCGCCGGCATCGGCCCCGAGCTCATCGCCCGCGTGCTGGCGCGGCCCGACGCCTGCGCGCAGGCCAACCTGGTGCTGGTGGGCGACCCCTGGCTCTGGCAGGCCGGCCAGCGCACCGCCGGCGTGACGGTGGCCACCGAGGCCATCGCCGGCCTGGCGCAGGCGCGCGGCCGGCGCGACACCGGCCGGCCCGCGTTCGTGGCGCTCGACACCGTGGCACAGGCCGACGTGCACGTGGGCCGCGCCGAGGCCGCGGGCGGGCGCTCCGTGCTGCAGGTGCTGGACCTGTGCATGGACGCGGCGCTGGCCGGCAGCATCGACGCCATCTGCTTCGCCCCGCTGAACAAGTTCGCCATGAAGCAGGGCGGGCTGCGCTTCGAGGACGAGCTGCACCACTTCGCCGAATACCTGGGCGTGACCGGCTACTTCTGCGAGTTCAACACGCTGGGCGATCTGTGGACCTCGCGCATCTCCTCGCACGTGCCGCTCGCCGACGTGACGCGCCACCTCACGCAGCCGCGCATCGAGCAGGCCGCCACGCTGATCTATCGCGCGCTGCGCGCCAATGGCGTGGCCGCGCCGCGGATCGCCATCGCCGCGCTCAATCCGCACGGCGGCGACGGCGGCACCTGCGGCCGCGAGGAGATCGAGATCATCGGTCCGGCGGTGGCGGCGCTGCAGGCCCGCGCCTGGGACAGCGCCGCACCGTTCGCCGGTCCGTTTCCGGCCGACACCGTGTTCCTCAAGGCGCAGGCCGGCGAGTTCGACGCGGTGGTCACCATGTATCACGACCAGGGGCAGATCGCGATCAAGCTGCTGGGCTTCTCGCGCGGCGTGACCGTGCAGGGCGGCCTGCCGATCCCGATCACCACGCCCGCGCACGGCACCGCCTACGACATCGCGGGCCAGGGCCGCGCCAACCCCGAGGCCACCTGGCAGGCCCTGCGCATCGCCGCCCGCATGGGCGCGGCCCAGCGCCGCGCGGCCGCCCCCGCCGCCTGAGCCCACGCCCCCTCATCCCTTCGACAGGAAACCCGCTACATGAAAATCAAATCCGTGCGCGCCCGCGTGTTCGAGTGGACCGGCAAGACCGTGCCGCCGCAGGGCAACTTCTGCTCCAACGCAATGGACCTGCTGTACTCCCCGACCGAGACCATGAGCACGTTCCGCTTCCATGGCTGGACCGTGGTCGAGATCGAAACCGACGACGGCATCGTGGGGCTGGGCAACGTGGCGCTCGCGCCGCGCATTGCCAAGGCCATCATCGACCAGTACCTGGCGCCGCTGGTCGTGGGCCACGATCCCTGGGACTATGAATACCTGTGGCAGCGCATGTACCGCGCCACCCAGGCCTGGGGGCGCAAGGGGGTGGGCATGGCGGCGATCTCGGCGGTCGACATCGCGATCTGGGACATTCTCGGAAAGTCGGTGGGCAAGCCGGTGTTCAAGCTGCTCGGCGGACGCACCAAGGAGAAGATCCCGTGCTACTACTCCAAGCTCTATCGCACCGATCTGCGCGCCATGCAGGAAGAGGCCCGCACCTATCTGGAGCAGGGCTTCACCGCCTTCAAGATGCGCTTCGGCTACGGCCCGGCGCACGGCCAGCAAGGCGTGACCGAAAACCTGAAATCGGTGGAGGCCGTGCGCGAGGTGATCGGCTATGAAAACGACCTGATGCTGGAGTGCTACATGGGCTGGAACGTGGAGTACGCGCGCCGCATCCTGCCCAAGCTCGAGCGGTTCCAGCCGCGCTGGCTGGAGGAGCCCGTGATCGCCGACGACATCGACGGCTATGCCGAGCTGAACCGGCTCGGCCCCATTCCGATCTCGGGCGGCGAGCACGAGTTTTCGCTCTACGGCTTCAAGCAGCTGCTCGACCGCCGCGCGGTTTCGGTGGTGCAGTACGACACCAATCGCGTGGGCGGCATCACCGCCGCGCACAAGATCAACGCGCTGTGCGAGGCCTACAGCGTGCCGGTGATTCCGCACGCGGGCCAGATGCACAACTACCATCTCACCATGAGCACGCTGGCCTCGCCCATGAGCGAGTACTTCCCGATGTTCGACGTGGAGGTCGGCAACGAGCTGTTCTACTACATCTTCGACGGCGAGCCCGTGGCCGAACGCGGCTTCCTGCAACTCGACGACGACACGCCGGGCCTGGGCCTCACGCTCAAGACCGAGTTCCTCGACCAGTTCAACATCATCGAATGAGCGCCATGGCAAACCCTTCCCGCAGCGCGCCGCGCTACCGCGGCATCTTCCCGGTGGTGCCCACCACGTTCGACGACCAGGGCCGGCTCGACCTCGACAGCCAGAAGCGCGCCGTCGATTTCATGATCGATGCCGGCTCGGACGGGCTGTGCATCCTGGCGAACTTCTCCGAGCAGTTCCTGCTTTCCGACGACGAGCGCGAACAGCTCACCGCCCTGATCCTCGCGCACGTGGCGGGGCGGGTGCCGGTGATCGTGACCACCTCGCACTTCAGCACCGACGTGTGCATCGCGCGCAGCCGGCGCGCGCAGGCGCAGGGCGCGGCCATGGTGATGGTGATGCCGCCCTATCACGGCGCCACGTTCCGCGTGGGCGAGGGCGCGATCCGCGAGTTCTATGCCCGGCTCTCCGATGCGCTCGCGATCCCGATCATGATCCAGGACGCGCCGGTGGCCGGCACGCCGCTGTCGGCCGCCTTCCTGGCGACGCTGGCGCGCGAGATCGAACAGGTGGCGTACTTCAAGATCGAGACCGCCGGCGCGGCCGGCAAGCTGCGCGAGCTGATCCGCCTGGGCGGCGAGGCGATCGAGGGCCCCTGGGACGGCGAGGAGGCCATCACGCTGCTGCCGGATCTGGACGCGGGCGCGACCGGCGCCATGACGGGCGGCGGCTATCCCGACGGCATCCGCCCGATCATCGAGGCGCACCGCGCCGGCCGCCACGACGAGGCCTACGCGCGCTATCGCGACTGGCTGCCGCTCATCAACTACGAGAACCGCCAGGCGGGCATCCTGGCGTGCAAGGCGCTGATGCTGGCCGGCGGCGTGATCGCCTGCGACGCCGGCCGTCACCCCTGGCCGCCCATGACGCCGGAGGTGCGCGCCGGGCTGCTCGACACGGCGCGTCGCCTCGATCCGATGGTGTTGCGCTGGGCGCGCTGAGGCGGCGCGCGGCCTGCCGCGCCCGGGCTGCCCGACGCAGTGCGCGCAGCCCGGGTGCCTAGGGTCCCGCGCGATAGCGCGCGACGGCCGCGAGCACCGTCTCCATCTGCAGCGTGTGGGCGAACCGGTAGCGCTCGCCATAGACGGTCTCGTCCGGAAACTCGGTGGTGAGCGCCAGGGGCGTGGCCTCGCGCTCGGTGGCCGTGACCTGCACCGGGATGCCGTGCCGCAGCGCGAATCCGCGTTCCAGCGCATGGGCCTCGAACAAGGCGATCTGGCGCGCGTTGAATTCGGCCAGGCCCGGCACGGCGCGCGCGAGCTGCGCGGTCACGCCTTCGATCAGGTGCTCGGCCTCGGCCTCCAGGCCGGGGTGGTGGCGCAGCAGCAGGAAAAAGCCCTTGGGCAGGGTCCAGCTTTCGAAGTTGCGCGGCAGATAGCCGGACAGCGGGCGCGTCCATTCGTGCGCGGGGTAGCCGTGCAGATTGATGTGCAGCCGCGCCCCGCTCAGCGCCACCGCCTCGCGCCGCGCGGCCAGCTCCAGCAGCGGCTCGCGTTCGCGGTAGGCGATGTCGTCGCCCATCGCGCTGTAGCGCGAGGCGTGATGCATGTGGCGCGGATGCACCGCGCGCAGTTGCGCGTACATCGCGTAGCCGTCGGGGTTCTCGCAGGCGATCAGCGCGAAGTGCGCGTCGCCCCGGTCCACCAGTGCCCGCGCGGCGCGCAGCGCACCCACCACGCCCGAGGTCTCGTTGGCGTGCTGGGCGCCGGAGATCAGCACCGCCGGGCCGCTGCCGCGCACATAGGTGCCCAGCACGGCGCGCCGCTGGCGCGTCGGGGCGCTGAACGGCGTGCCGCCCAGCGCGGCCACCAGCCCGGCGATCTCGTCGGCCAGCAGGGGCTCGGTGCGTTCGGCGAGCGCGCCCGCCGGCAGGCGCGGCGTCAGCGGCGTGGCCGGCGCCACCGTCTCGGTGGCGATGCGCAGGCGCGCCGGGCCGTCGACCAGGCGCACGTCGGGCGCGATCTGGCCGGGCTGCAGGCCGCGGTCGCCCATCGGCCTGCCCGAATGGCGCTGGAAGAATTCCAGCAGCGAAAAATAAAAATCCTCGTGCAGCCCCTCGCAGGTGCTGACGATGTCCTCGTCGTGCGGCAGCGCGTACTCGATGCCGGGAATGTCGGCGCGGATCGAGAGGCGCTCGAAATAGGGCTCGTCGTGGCCCCACGGATGGCGCGTCAGCGTGTCCATCGCGGTGCGGAACAGCGCTTCGTACTCCGTGCAGACCGGGCCGTCGACGCGCACCACACCGGCGCCGTCCCGTACCCGCAGCCAGCCGGTGGGCGAACGCTGCGGCAGGCCGTCGACGGCCTGCGACAGCGACTGCGGCGCGGCCACGGTGGCGCGCCGCTGCGCGCCGTCTGCGTAGCTCAGCACCAGCGCGTATTCGGGCACCGCGCCGGCGCTCCGCGCGGCGGGCGCGAAGCGCACCGTGGCCGGCGCCAGCAGCGCGGTGAGCGGATAGGCTTCGAGCGTGAAGCGCTTCTGCTGCGCGTCCGGATGGATGGGGTAGGTCACGTGGACGGCGACGAGGCCCTCGCGCTCGGCCTCTTCGAGAAAGAAGTGCAGGAGCGGCTTGTAGGCGCTGCGCAGGCGCGCCGTGACGCCGGCCCGGGCCAGGCGGGTCTCTGCGGCGCGGCGCGCCTCGGGACCCTCGAACAGCCAGCCTTCCAGCGTGGCGCCGCGCCAGGCCGGCGTGGCATAGGTGTCGAGCCAATCGGTCAAGGTGCGGGGGAACGAGGTGTCGAGCAATTCCATGACGGTCCTGGGTGGCGGCGGCGATGACGCGGTATTTTGCACCGGGTCGCGTGCGGCGGGGGCGTGCGCGGCCGGATCGTGCCGGCGCGGGCGGGGCCGGCACCGCCGCACCCGCCCCGCAGGCGCCCGCCGCGGCGCCTCGACGCCCGGGACAGCGTCCGCGTCACGCGATGTCATCGATGTAGCGGATTGGCACCAATTAAGGCCACGCGGCCCTGCGGCGGCCGCGGCCGGCGGTCTACGATAAACCCGAGCGCACGCCGCGTCCCGGCCGTGTGCCGATCAGGAGAATTCGATGAAACGACCGTTGCTCACGCTTTGCACCCTGGCCGCGCTGGCCGCCACCTCGCTCGCCCACGCGCAGGGCGTGCAGGAGTTCAGCTTTCCCAACACGCAGCAGGGCAACCTCTCGCCGCCGTCGACGCTGCGCATCACGGAAAGCGGCGGCAGCGTGGCCGCGCCCCCGCCGCCCATCCGCGACACGCCGGAAAGCGTGCGCGAATACCAGCGCTGCCGCACGGTGTCGGATCGCGCCGCGGTCACCAACGCCCAGCGCCAGGGCGGCGTGGCGGCCTGCCTGCGCGAGCTGCAGGAGCGGCGCCAGCAGGGCCAGTAAGCCGGCGCCGCCGCCGGCGCGGGCCGCCTCCGGACGTGCCGGGCCGCCCACCGGCCCGGCTCAGGCGGGCTGCGGCGCGCGCGCATCGGTGCGCGCCGCCCGCACCCACCAGCCCGTCATCAGCGCCGCGGCCAGCACCACCGGCAGCATGGCCGCGTTCAGCGCCTCCCAGCCGAAACGGTCCAGCATCGGGCCGGCCGCGAGCGTGGCCAGCGCGGTGGCCACATAGCGCAGCATCTCGGCCGCGCCCTGCGCGCGGGCCCGCTCCGCCGGCCGGTACGATTGCGCCAGCAGCGTGGTGCCGCCCACGAACATGAAGTTCCAGCCCACGCCGAGGCAGAACAGCGCCACGTGGAACGCCCACAGCGCGGGCGACTGCATCGCGACCAGGCTGCAGGCCACGTTCATCAGCATGCCCAGCCCCAGCACCTTGGGCAGCCCGATGCGGCGGATCAGCGCGCCCGCGAAGAAGGCCGGCGCATACATGCCGATCAGGTGCCACTGCATGATGCCGGCGCCGTCGGCGATGCTGTGGCTGCAGGCCACGGCGGCGAGCGGCGCGGCCGTCATGATGAACATCATCGAGACCGAACCCACCACGTTGTTGGCCAGCGCCGCCACGAAGATCGGCTGGCGCGCGATCTCGGCCAGCGGCCGGGCCGGCAGCGCGGCCGCCTCGGCCGCCGCGGGGCTGTCGAGCGGCGCCTCCTGGTCGCGATACAGCGCCAGCAGCAGCACCACGCTGAGCGCGGCCAGCAGCGCCACCATCAGATAGGCGCCGGCGAACAACGCGAGCGGAAACAGATCCTTGGCCCAGGCCGCCAGCGCCGGGCCGGCCAGCGCCGCGATCACGCCGCCCGTCAGCACCACCGAGATGGCGTGGCTCTTGGCCTCGGCCGGCACCGCGTCGGCGGCGGCCAGCCGGTAGTACTGCGCGAAGGCCTGGAACACGCCGACGCAGGCGGTGCCGGCGCAGAACAGCCAGAAGTGCGAGATGAACACGGCCCACACCGAGACCAGCCCGCCGGCCGCGCCGACCAGGGCGCCGAGCGCGAAGCCGGCGCGCCGGCCGATGCGCTGCATCAGTTGCGCGGCGAACCAGGTCACGACCGCGCCCGCCACCGTGATGAGCGCGAAGGGCAGGGTGGCGAGCGCCTTGTCGGGCGCCAGCATGTGGCCGGTCAGCGCGGTCAGCGTCAGGTCGATGGAGATGGCGGCGATGAACAGCCCCTGGCAGACGGCCAGGACGCGGGCATTGCGCTGCCCGGAGGGCGGGTGTGAGGCGGACATGGGAAGGCTCGGTGGGTGGCGGCGCGGCGCGCCGTTGACAGGCTCCAATCTAGTCCGCGACACTATGGCTTGAATGACCAAATTCCCTCGTTTCTAGTCATCGGGTGCCGGCGCGCCGCCGGCCCGCTGCTTTCGCCCTTGCCCGGTCTTTGCCTTTGTCCTCATTGCGCGGCGGTTTTCCATGAAACACCTCATTGCCCTGGTCCTGGTGCCCGATTTCCAGCTGCTCGACATGGCCGGGCCGGCGTCGGTGTTCGAGACCGCCGCCGAGATCGCGGCGGAGCGGGGCGCGGGGCCGGGCTACCGGGTCGAGCTGGTGTCGGAGGCGGGCGGGCCGGTGCGCAGCTCGGGCGGCGTCACCGTGCTGACGCGGCCCTGGCGCGAGCTGCGGCCGGCCACGCTGCTGGTGCCGGGCGGCACCGGCGCCCGCACGGCGCCCGTCTCGCCCGCGCTGTGCGCGCTGCTGCAGCGGGCCCAGGCGCGCGGGGCGCGGCTGGCCAGCGTCTGCACCGGTGCCTATGTGCTGGCGGCCGCCGGCGTGCTGGACGGCCGCCGCGTCACCACGCACTGGCGCCATGCGGCGGCGCTGCAGCGCCGCCATCCGCAGCTCGACGTCGAGGCCGATCGCATCTACCTGCACGATCGCGGCGTCTGGACCTCGGCCGGCATCACGGCCGGCATCGATCTCGCGCTCGCCATGGTCGAGGCCGACCTCGGCGAGGCCGTGGCGCGCCAGGCCGCGCGCGACATGGTGGTGTATCACCGGCGCAGCGGCGGGCAGTCGCAGTTCTCGGCCCTGCAGGACCTCACGCCCGGCGCGGGCCGCATGCGCGAGGTGCTGCACTACATCGGCGAACACCTGACCCAATCGTTGAGCATCGAACAATTGGCCGAGGTGGCCTGCATCAGCCCGCGCCAGTTCTGCCGCGCGTTCAAGGCCGAGACCGGCCAGACCCCGGCCAAGGCGGTCGAGCGCATCCGCGCCCAGGCGGCGCGCGCGCAGGTCGAGGATGGCGACGCGCCGATCGAGGCCATCGCGCGCCGAGTGGGTTTCGTCGACGCGGAGCGCATGCGCCGCGCCTTCGTGCGCGTCTATGGCCAGCCGCCGCAGGCCCTGCGCCGCGCGGCCCGAGCGGCGCCGGCCGAGCCCGCCGACGCCGCGCTCGCGGCATAATCGCGTTCTTCCCAACCGGCCAGGCCCCATGGATCCCGAACTGCTCAACCTGCTGGTGCGCCGCCAGATGCCCTATGGCAAATACGAAGGCCGCCTCATCGCCGACCTGCCCGGCCACTACCTGGGCTGGTTCGCGCGCAACGGCTTTCCCAAGGGCGAGATCGGCCGCCTGCTGGCGCTGATGTACGAGCTCGACCACAACGACCTGCGCGCGCTGCTCGACCCCTTGCGCGAAGGCGGCAGGCCGGCCGGTCCGCCTGCCGATTAAGGCTGGCGCAGCGCCTGCACCAGGGCCTGCACATAGGCAGGCGACTGGGCCAGGCCGCGCACGCACAGCACCAGCTTGCGGTTGGCCCAGCCGTCGGCCAGCTCCAGTCGCTTGACCTGCGCCGTGCGGCGCAGCCGCTGCGCCGAGGAGTGCGGCAGCACCGCGACGCCGACGCCGCGCGCCACCATCCGCAGCACCGCCGAGAACGTGCGCAGCCGCACCCGCGCGCGCAGCCGCTGGCCCGCGCGCGCGGCCTGGTCGTCGAGGTGGGCCGACAGCGCGCTGGCCGTCTCCAGCCCGACGTAGTCATGGCGCAGCGTCTCGACGAAGCGCACCGGACCCTCGCGCGCCGCGAGCGCATGGTCGGGCGGCACCAGCAGCACCAGCCGGTCGTCGCGAAACGGCAGCACGTCCAGGTCGCCCAGGTCGACCGCGTTCGACAGGATGCCGACGTCGGCCACGCCCTGGGCCACGGCGGGCACGATGCGGTAGCTGGGCTGCTCCTGCAGCTCCACGTCCACGTTGGGATGGGCGCGCAGAAAGCCGGCCAGCGGGTCGGGCAGGAACTCCGACATCACCGCCGTGTTGCACCACAGCCGCACCTGGCCCTTGAAGCCGAGCGCGTACTCGCCCAGGTCTTCCTCCATGCGCAGCACGTGCTGCAGCAGGCCGCGGGCATGGTGGGCCAGGGCGATGCCGGCGGGCGTGGGCGTGACGCCGCGGCGCTCGCGCGTGACCAGCGCCGTGCCCACCGAGGCCTCGAGCGCGCGCAGCCGCGCGCTCGCCGAGGGCAGTGCGAGGTGGGACAGGGCGGCGCCGGCAGTGATGCTGCCGGCGTCGACGATGTGCAGAAACAGGCGCAGGTCGGTCAGGTCGAAGTGCATGGCGTCATCCGGCGGAGGCGGTCAGCCTACGGCACAGCCGAAGGCAGGCTCAGTTTATTGCGCATTTTCATTTGGCGCGCGGCGGCGGATGATGCGTCCATGCATGCTTACCTCGACTTCTATCTCGACGCCGGCCTGGCCCTGTCCGCCATGGTGTTCGGCACCTTTCTGCTGGCCGGCACCGTCAAGGGCTGCATCGGCCTGGGCCTGCCCACCGTGGCCGTGGGGCTGCTCAGCCTGACTATGCCTGCGCCGCAGGCTGCCGCGCTGCTGGTGGTGCCGTCCATCGTCACCAATGTGTGGCAATGCGTGGTGGGCGGGCATTTCGCCGCGCTGCTGCGCCGGCTCGCGCCCATGCTGGTGGCGATCTGCGTGGGCAACGCGGTGGGCGTGCTCTGGCTGGCCGGCACGGCGGTCGCGGGCGCGGGCAGCCTGCTGGGCTGTGCGCTGCTGCTGTACGCGGTGCTGGGCCTGGCCGCGGTGCGCATGCAGGTGCCGCCGCAGGCCGAATGGTGGCTGGGGCCGCTCACCGGCGCGGCCACCGGCCTCATCACCGCCGCGACCGGCGTGTTCGTGATCCCCTCGGTGCCCTATCTGCAGGCGCTCGGGCTGGAGCGCAACACGCTGGTGCAGGCCATGGGCATCGCCTTCATGGTGTCGACGCTGGCGATGGCGGGCGGGCTGATCTACAGCGGCGCGCTCGGCGGCGCCGAGGCAAGCGCCTCGGTGCTGGCGGTCGCGCCGGCCCTGGTGGGCATGGCGCTGGGCGGCTGGCTGCGCCAGCGCGTCAGCGAGAAGGTGTTCAAGCGCGGATTCTTCATCGCACTGTTTTTGCTGGGGGGGCACCTGCTGCTCGCCGGCTGACGGTTCCCGGCTGACTGCGAGCTGTCATTGAGGTGCAACGGCAATGGGGCATCGTCCGGATCTTCTTACAGGAGACCGCGATGCCCCGCTTTTTTTGTCTGTCCCGGTTGATGTCCGTGCTGGCTGCCACCGCCTTGCCGGCGACCGTGCTGGCCCAGGCCGCCGCACCCGTCGCCTTCCCGGCCACGCTCGCCGGCCACGCGATCCTGCCGGCACAGACCTTCCTGACCGCGCCGGGCGACGCCCCCGAGGATCTGCGCACCAGCGGCAAGTACACCACCGGCAAGCGCGTGGATGCGCCCGGCAGCGTGATGGGCCGCTCCGATGGCCGCCCGACCGGCGTGGCGCTGCCGTTCGCCGGCCAGCCCGTGCAGGGCCACTCCGGCATCAAGCGCATGCCGGACGGCAGCTTCTGGATCCTCACCGACAATGGCTTCGGCGCCAAGGCCAACTCGTCCGACGCGATGCTGCACCTGAGCCGCTACCGGGTCGACTTCGCGCAGGGCGGCTTCGAGCGGCTCGAGACCGTGTTCCTGCACGACCCCGACCGCAAGGTGCCGTTCCGCATCGTCCACGAGAGCACCGGCCCGCGCTATCTCACCGGCTCGGACTTCGATCCCGAGAGCTTCCAGTTCGCCGGCGGCGCGCTGTGGATCGGCGAGGAATTCGGCCCCTACCTGATCAAGGCCGACCTGCAGGGTCGCGTGCAGGCCGTGTTCGAGACCGAGGTCGATGGCAGGGTGGTGCGCTCGCCCGACCATCCCGCCGTGGCCACGCCGGCCGCGCCCGCCGATCGCGTCAAGTTCCAGGTGCGGCGCTCGAAGGGCTTCGAGGGCATGGCGAGCTCGCCCGACGGCGCGAAGCTGTATCCGCTGCTCGAGGGGCCGCTGTGGGACGAGGCCGCCGGCGCATTCGAGACCGTCGACGGCAAGCCCTATCTGCGCGTGCTGGAGTTCGACGTGGCCGGCCAGCGCTGGACCGGCCGCCACTGGAAGTACGTGCTGGAGGGCGCCGACCACGCGATCGGCGACTTCAACATGATCGATGCGGCCACCGGCCTCGTCATCGAGCGCGACAACGGCGAAGGCGTGCCCGAGCGCGCCTGCCCGCCGGGACAGCCGGGCGAGCAGTGCTTCGCCAAGCTGCCCAGGTTCAAGCGCGTCTACAAGATCGCGCTCGACGGCGCGGGCGCCGGCGGGGCGGTGCGCAAGATCGGCTACGTCGACCTGCTCGACATCCAGGATCCGGCCAGGCTGGCGCGCAAGCCGGCCAGCAACGGCGTGTTCCAGTTTCCGTTTTTCACCATCGAGAACGTGGACGTGGTCGACGCCACCCACATCGTGGTGGGCAACGACAACAACCTGCCGTTCTCCAGCAGCCGCGATCCCAACCAGGCCGACGACAACGAGCTGATCCTGCTCGAAGCGGGCGGCCTGCTGTCGGCGCGATGAGCGCGGACGGCCGGTGGTAAGCTAGCCCGAACGCGGGGCCGGTCACCCGGCCCCGCATCGTTGAAACCTTCCCCGAACCGCTTCCGCCATGTCCGATCACGCTCCCGAATCGCATCTCACCGAAACGCTCGAGTCGAGCGAATCCGTTTTTCGCGGCCGCTTCCTGCACGTCAAGAACGACATGGTGCGCCTGCCCAACGGCAAGGTGGTCTCGCGCGAATACGTGGTGCATCCCGGCGCGGTGGTGATCATTCCGCTGCTCGACGACGGCCGCATCCTGCTCGAACGCCAGTTCCGCTATTCCATCGGCCAGGTCATGACCGAGTTCCCGGCCGGCAAGCTGGACCCGGGCGAGGATCCGCTGGCCTGCGCCAAGCGCGAGCTGTTCGAGGAAACCGGCTACAGCGCCGCCGAATGGGCCAAGGCCGGCGCGCTGCACCTGGCCATCGCCTATTCCACCGAGATCATCCACATCTACTTCGCGCGCGGCCTGCGCGCCGGCGACCGCAAGCTCGACGAAGACGAGTTCCTCGACGTGCGCACGGCCACGGTCGACGAGCTGCTGGCGGCCTGCCAGCGCGGCGAGGTCACCGATGCCAAGACGCTGACCTGCACCCTGTGGCTGCAGAACGTCGTCAGCGGCGCGTGGACGCTGCCGTGGCAGCCGGCCTGAACGACGCCGCCGGCCCGGCCGTGCATGCGGTCGAGCTGCGGCCTTCGGGCTGGCGCTTCGAGGCGCGCGCCGACACGCCCCTGCTGCGGGCGGCGCGCGAAGCCGGCATCCGGCTGCCCAGCTCCTGTCGCAACGGCACCTGCCGCGCCTGCATGTGCATGCTGGTGAGCGGCGAGGTGCGCTACGCGGTGCAATGGCCCGGCGTGACGCGCGAGGAGCGCGAAGAAGGCTGGGTGCTGCCCTGCGTGGCGCATGCCGAGAGCGATGTGGTGCTCGAGGTGCCCGATGCCGAGCGGCGTGACGATGCCCCGGCCGCGCCGCGCACGATGCTGACCGGCGCGCAGCGCTGAGCCGCGCGCGATCCGGGCGCGCCGCTGCGCGATTGACGCCCGGCCTTTGAAGATCCGCGTTTGAAGTTCGGCGTTTGTCGCCCGGCGTTTGACGCTCAGGGCTCGATGGGCAGGCAGGCCGCGCCCTTGGGCAGCGGCACGCTGGTCGCGCCCAGCAGCGCACGCGCGCCGCAGGTCGAGGCAAACATCGCGGTCGAGCTGTGGCCCACGCCCACCACCTGCTGCGCCTGGTGGCGCGAGGCGGGCCAGGCCGGATGGCGCTGCGCCATCCAGGCCTCGTAGCGCCAGTAGCCGACGCCGCGCGCCCAGCGGGTCGCGCCCTGGGCCTCGGCGCCGCAGGTCTTGTCGAGGTAGTGGTGCTCGGGATTGTTGTCGGCGCCCCCCAGCAGATACGTGACGTTGCGCTGCAGATAGCGGGCCGAGAGCTTGAGCGGGTCGGTCTCGCTCGAGATCCGCGGCATCTGGTCGGGCCCGTACTTGTACTGGTTGTACGTGGGGCAGATGCCGCGTTCGTAGTTGGCATAGCCGCCGCCGGTGGCGCGCGGACGCTGCGGCGACAGATACAGATACGAAGACGGGTTGGCCACCACGTAGCTCAGGTTCAGTCCGGCGCGGCGCAGCGGCTCGTCGATGTCGTTGAGCACGGCATAGCGGTGCACCAGCTGGCCGCCGGCCGAGTGGCCCGCGATCACGAGCTCGCGCAGCGCCGGCAGGCGGTCGGAGGCGCTCAGCTCGCGCACCAGGTCGTCGAGCACCTGGAACGAGGTCACCGGCGCCGGCCGGCCCTTGGCCGCCATGCTGGCCTCGCCGTCTTCCCAACTGGCGCGGCGCCAGGCCGGCATCTTGCCGAAGCCCGCGTCGATCGCGCTGGCGAACTTCGGCGCCACGATCAGCGTGTCGCCGGCGCGCTCGCCGTTGGCGTGATAGAGCTGGGCCACGGCCTCATAGGCACGGTTGGCATCGCGCGTGACGCCGTGGATCACGATCACCACGCGGCGGATGCCGCGCAGATCGTCTTCCTGCAGGTGCTTGCTGGCGTAGACGGGGAAGGGGTAGCGGTGGCCGGGCCTGCCCAGTTCGATGGGGCGCCACGGCGGCGTGGTCACGGGCGGCGTCACCACGGGGTCGGTGTAGGGGTCGTGACCCGCGGGCGGCTGGCCCGCGAGCTGGGCCTGCGCGGGCAGGGCCAGCGCGCAGGCGAATACTGCGAGCAGTCCTGCGCGCATGCGGATCAGCAATGTTCCGAACCGAGCAGCTGCATCAGCGCCGCATGGTCCAGGATGCGCACTTCGCGCTGGTTGATCCGGATCAGGCCGTCGCGTGCGAAGCGCGAGAGCAGGCGCGATACCGTCTCCAGCGTCAGGCCGAGGAAGTTGCCGATCTCCTCGCGGCTCATGCGCAGCACGAACTCGCTCGACGAATAGCCCAGCGCCGCATAGCGCTGCGACAGGTTCAGCAGGAACGCGGCGACGCGCTGCTCCGAACGCATCGAGCCCAGCGTGGCCAGCATCTGGTGCGAGCGCGTGATCTCGCGGCTCATCAGGCGGCGGAACTGCTGCTGCAGCGTGGGCAGATGGGCGGCGACGCGGTCGATCTCGGGCAGGCGGATGACGCACACCTCCGAGTCTTCGAGCGCAACCGCGTTGGAGACGTGGCGGCCTTCGATCATGCCGTCGAACCCGACGATCTCACCCGGCAGATGGAAGCCGGTGATCTGCAGCTGGCCGGAGGCGTCTTCGAGCTGGGTCTTGAGCGAGCCGAAACGCACGCCATAGACCGCGTCGAGCGGCGCGTCGAGCTCGTAGAGCGGCTTGCCCTTTTCGACGCGCACGCGCTCCTTGACCAGGTCGTCGAGCTTCTCCACTTCCGCCGCGGCCATGCCGACCGGGATGCAGACATGCCCGAGCATGCAGCTCGAACAGTGCGCGGCATCCGGCGAAATAGGAACCCGTTTTTGCATATAGACCTCGAGGCTTAGTCACCGGCTTGGGCTTGCGCCGCCGGTTGGTGTTACGTCCGGCGGCACGCGAGCGACCGGCCGGATGTGTATATCAGCTGGTTACATTGTAGTCGCGTCGGCGCAAACATACCGAGGCGCGATATCGGGGCCGTGATCGCCACGTTTCAGGGCCTTTTGCGACGGGCGAGTCGGTAGGCGCACCAGTCGTCCGCCCCCGTGGCCACGGGCGTGCCGGGGCCGTCGGGGCGGATCGGATAGTACAGACAGCGCAGGGTGGCGCCGCCGTCCTCGAGCCGCACGTCGGCCTCGTCTCGGACGAAGGGGGAGGTCGTGGGGTCGTCGATTTCCTCGATCGCGTCGAGCACCGGCGCGAGCGCCGCGTCGATGCGGTAGACCTCGCCCAGCACGCGCGGTGGGCCCGCGTCGGGCAGCAGGCCGGGCCAGTCGCCGTAGTCGACCAGCACGCCGGGCGCGCGCGCCAGCCCGACCCGCACGGGCGCGGGCAGGCCATGGCGCGCCGCCGCTTGCGCGATGTCATTGCTTTCCCCCTGGCGCAGGGTACCGTAGACGAAGACGAGCAGGGGCATGGCGGGCGCGCGGCGCGATGGTTGTGCGGAATTGGCGTTGCCGTGTAGTGTATGCGGGTGCTTGTCGCTTTACGGACTCGGGCGCCCAGGGCCGCAAGGCCTGCGCGCGGGGCTTGAAAACCCCGCCGGCGTCCGCATATTCAGGTCATCGAGCCGGCTGACGCAATGTCTCGCGTGGCTCCCCAACAGCCTACGACCATTATGCGATTCGACAAACTCACCACCAAGTTCCAGCAAGCCCTGGCCGACGCGCAAAGCCTGGCCGCCCGCAACGACCATCCCTACATCGAGCCGGCCCACGTGCTGGCCGCCCTGCTGGGCGATCCCGACAGCGGCGCAGCCAGCCTGCTGGCGCGTGCCGGCGTGGCGGTCAACCGCCTGCAGCCCGCGCTCGACCAGGCGCTGAAGGCCCTGCCGCAGGTGCAGGGCAGCGACAACGTCCAGGTCGGCCGCGACCTCCAGGGCGTGCTCACCCGCACCGACAAGGAAGCCGCGCGCCGCGGCGACACCTACATCGCCAGCGAGCTGTTCCTGCTCGCCCTGGCCGACGACAAGGGCGATGCCGGCCGCATCCTGCGCGAGGCGGGCCTGCAGAAGAAGGCCCTCGAGGCCGCGATCGACGCGGTGCGCGGCGGCCAGAACGTCGACGGCGCCGAGGGCGAGTCCAACCGCGAGGCGCTGTCCAAGTACACGCTCGACCTCACCGAGCGCGCCCGCGAAGGCAAGCTCGATCCCGTGATCGGCCGCGACGACGAAATCCGCCGCACCATCCAGATCCTGCAACGCCGCACGAAGAACAATCCGGTCCTGATCGGCGAACCCGGCGTGGGCAAGACCGCCATCGTCGAAGGCCTGGCGCAGCGCATCGTCAACGACGAGGTGCCGGAATCCCTGCGCGGCAAGCGCGTGCTGTCGCTCGACCTGGCCGCGCTGCTGGCCGGCGCCAAGTTCCGTGGCGAGTTCGAGGAGCGCCTGAAGGCCGTGCTCAAGGAGCTGGCCCAGGACGACGGCCAGAACATCGTGTTCATCGACGAGCTGCACACCATGGTGGGCGCCGGCAAGGCCGAGGGCGCGATGGACGCCGGCAACATGCTCAAGCCCGCGCTGGCGCGCGGCGAGCTGCATTGCATCGGTGCGACCACGCTCGACGAATACCGCAAATACATCGAGAAAGACGCCGCGCTCGAGCGCCGCTTTCAGAAGGTGCTGGTGGGCGAGCCCGACGTGGAGTCCACCATCGCCATCCTGCGCGGCCTCCAGGAGCGCTATGAGCTGCACCACGGCGTGGACATCACCGACCCGGCCATCGTGGCCGCGGCCGAGCTGTCCAACCGCTACATCACCGACCGCTTCCTGCCCGACAAGGCCATCGACCTGATCGACGAGGCGGCCGCGCGCATCCGCATGGAAATCGATTCCAAGCCCGAGGTGATGGACCGGCTCGACCGCCGCATCATCCAGCTCAAGATCGAGCGCGAGGCCGTCAAGAAGGAATCCGACGACGCGTCCAAGCGCCGCCTGGCCGTGATCGAGGAAGAGCTCGAGAAGCTCCAGCGCGAGTACAACGACTACGAAGAGATCTGGAAGGCCGAGAAGGCCGCGGTGCACGGCACCCAGGCCATCAAGGAAGAGATCGACAAGGTGCGCGCCGAGATGGCCGAGCTGCAGCGCAAGGGCCAGTTCGACAAGCTGGCCGAGCTGCAATACGGCAAGCTGCCCGAGCTCGAGGCGCGCCTGAAGGCCGCCGACAGCGCCGAGCAGGCCGCCGAGAAGGCCGACGTCGACTCGGGCAGGCCGCGTCTGCTGCGCACCGAGGTGGGCGCCGAAGAGATCGCCGAAGTGGTTTCGCGCGCAACCGGTATCCCGGTGTCGAAGATGATGCAGGGCGAGCGCGACAAGCTGCTCAAGATGGAGGAGTTCCTGCACCGCCGCGTGGTGGGCCAGGACGAGGCCGTGCGCCTGGTGTCCGATGCCATCCGCCGCTCGCGCGCCGGGCTGGCCGACCCCTCGCGTCCGTATGGTTCGTTCCTGTTCCTGGGCCCGACCGGCGTGGGCAAGACCGAGCTGACCCGCGCGCTGGCCGAGTTCCTGTTCGACTCCGAGGAGCATCTGATCCGCATCGACATGAGCGAGTTCATGGAGAAGCACTCGGTGGCCCGCCTGATCGGCGCGCCGCCGGGATACGTGGGCTACGAAGAGGGCGGCTATCTCACCGAGGCGGTGCGGCGCAAGCCCTACAGCGTGGTGCTGCTCGACGAGGTCGAGAAGGCCCACCCCGACGTGTTCAACGTGCTGCTGCAGGTGCTCGACGATGGTCGCCTCACCGATGGCCAGGGCCGCACGGTCGACTTCCGCAACACCGTGATCGTGATGACCTCCAACCTCGGCTCGCAGCACATCCAGACCATGGCGGGCCAGCCCTACGAAGTCATCAAGGAAGTGGTGTGGGACGAGCTCAAGCAGTCGTTCCGCCCCGAGTTCCTCAACCGGATCGACGAAGTCGTGGTGTTCCACGGGCTCGACGCGCAGCACATCGAGTCGATCGCGCGCATCCAGCTCAAGCGCCTGGCCGACCGGCTCGAGAAGCAGGAGATGCGGCTGGAGGTCAGCGACGCGGCGCTCGCCGAGATCGCGCGGGCCGGCTTCGACCCGGTGTTCGGGGCGCGTCCGCTCAAGCGGGCCATCCAGCAGCAGGTCGAGAACCCGGTCGCCCGGCTCATCCTCGAAGGCAAGTTCGGGCCGCGCGACGTGGTGCCGGTGGATTGGCAGGACGGCAAGTTCGTCTTCACCCGCACGCTGCAATGAGCCCGCCGATCCGGGCATGAAAATGGCGTCCTTCGGGACGCCATTTTTTTTGCTGTCGCGGGAAGGTTCAGGCCTTCCCGGCGTCCTGCGCGTCGCGTTCGGCCTGCGCAATGATGGCGCGCGCGGTCCAGCGCACCACGTCGGTGATCTCGTCGATCTCCAGGTGCCAGATGTCCTTGAGCACCAGGAACACCTCGGTGCCGTACAGCAGCGACAGCGCCTGCGCCACGCGTTGCAGCGCGGCCGGCTCGAGCCGGTCGGCCAGCGGCGCCAGCACGTGGCGCAGCGTGTCGACGCGATGGCCGCGCACCAGGCGCGGCGTGGCGTCGTCGCCGGCACGTGCGGCCGCCTGCTGCTGCAGCGACACCATGATTGCGGCCCGCAGCGACGCCTCGTGTTCCTCGAGGCGCGGGTAGGCGAACGAGAACAGCTCGTCGACGCGCTCGCTCGCGCTGCCGGCGCCGGCCTGCCATTCGAGAATGGGGCCGAGGCTCTGGTCGACCACGGCGGCGATCAGCGCGCTCTGGCTCGGGAAATAACGATAGGCGGTGGCGCGCGACACTTCGGCCGCTTCGGCCAGCTCGGCGACCGAGGGCGTGAGGCCGGCGGCCATCATGCGCTGCGCCGTGTCGAGCAGGGTGCGGCGCATGCGCGCGCGCGGGCCATGCGGCGGCTCGCCGCTTTGCACGGCCTGACGGCTCGCGGGGCCGATCTGGTGGGCTTTCATGGGAGCGTCGGCAGCAGGGCGGGGGCCTTGCTGTTGACCAGAGACAGGTGTCTCATTATGATTCGTTCGTCTCATTCTTGCGGTCGCTTGGCCGTCGGCGGCGGTGATGTTGCGGGCGGTCGCGACCCAGGATATACACAGAGGCGCGCGCACAGAGCAGTGTA
>Ga0160496_1000373_pt1 | contig 22638 bp, 22 predicted proteins | sample DIDPMG_2_FD_108231 | JGI IMG/M metagenome (GOLD analysis project Ga0160496, IMG submission 108231) | Enriched soil microbial communities from UW Madison campus, WI, USA - DID2937_E24_FP MG | ecosystem: Environmental > Terrestrial > Soil > Grasslands | place: USA: Madison, Wisconsin | collected...
ACCGCGGATCGCAAGCCTTGGGCGAGCTTGACGGCATCATCGTTCGCCCAGAAATGCAGGAAGAAGAGACGCGGTTGCTCGTCCAGCATATGGCTGTGCACGGCCGTTACCTCGATGCCGCTCCGAGCGCAGCGCGTTGATGACCGGGTTCACCTCATTCCCGGTTAGGACGAAGTCACCGGTCGCCACCAGTTAGCTGGAGATTGATCCCGGTAGCCAAGCCCATCGGACCCGCGGGCGTGATCGCCATTCCGTCTATCGTGACGTCGCCGCGGCCCTGCGATGTAATCGGCGTCATAGGCGAGCACGACGATTTGCGCTTCGCCGTAATCGTTCGCGGTCCGATCGAGCGCCGCCAACACTGTTAGTGAAGTGCGGCGGCGCTCGCCGACGCTGGAGCCGCTGTAAGGGGCACCCGAGAAGATTGAGGGGCGAGACATCGTCCACCCCGAGCGTCACCGCAGTCGAAACGAGCCAACCGTTGCGGCGCTGGGAAAGCCGCCCGAATGGATGAGCGACGCTCAGGGTGTAGTTGGGCGGACGTTCGAGGCCGAAGCGCCGTGGTTAAATCATAGCCATAGCGCTTTGGCAGAAATTGCGTCGGTGGTGCGTGCCCGCCCGTGAAGTAGTGAAGACGTTGGCGCGTAAGCCATGGGTTTATTGCGATTGCGCATCGGGTCCATGGATGTCACGCCAGCCGATGCATCGAAGGTTGCTCGGGCGGAAGAAGAAAACGACTGCTCGATTGACCGGGTGTCGCCGCGCCAAGCTGGGGGTCGACGCGGCAGGAGATTACTTCTTCCCGCCCTTCGGTGATGCGGACTGGATCAGGTTCTTCATGCTCGGATTCGCGGCGATCGTCTTGGGCTTTTCCTTCTTCGGCTTCTTCTTCTCGCGGTTGCCGCGCTGTTCGCCCTTAGCCATGTTTCTGTCCTCCGGCCCGGAGCGGGCCTGAAGTTAACCTATCATACGTGAGCAACCACCGGGTCAGTATTTCTCACTCGACGTCGCGGCGCGCTTTTCGCAACTCCGCCGGCCCGTCCAGCAACTCGCGTTTGCGGTCCTGCTTTTCGGCATCGCTGGCGCGATCGTCGGTCAGTTCGTCGATTGCTTCTTCGGCGAGATCACGCGCGCTTTCGGATTGTGATGCATTCTCAGGTTGGTCTTCGGCCGGAGAAATGCCAGTGCCGGGAGCCTTCTTCGGATCGTTGATCTCCGACTCGGCGACCCAGTCTGCCGGGCGAGCCTTTGGATCCGGTTTATCGACGATGTGGTTTTTCGAATTGATTGCCATCCGAGCAAACGCCGAATTGCAGGCTTTGTTCCATCCGGGACTCGCTCCGCAGTTTCCTAGCCCCCGGGCCCCAGGAAACACCTTAACACTGAAGCTCGAATCTTACGGCGGCCGGCGTACGTTTCAGCGCTCTTGCAAGCTTTTCGGCGCCAGCTTTCTGCTTGGCGAGCACCTTGAGTTATCGAGCGTCGTCGATCGTCCATTCGAGGCGAACGATCTTCTTCATTGCCAAAGCGATGTTCCTCCAACTATGGGCAATCGTCGGGACGACCAAATGCGATCCTACAAGCCAATGCACTAAAGAAATCAATTGAGGAACAGCCAAAGGCCGCCGAATCCGCTCATACGTGGCCAGAACACAAGGCTGGCAAGCCCCATGGTGCCGCGGCCGATTGATTGGGCGGGCTGGCGTACTGCGCGCGAGAAGCCGGCGGGGCATGGCTGAAGCGACAACTGGCTGAGACGAGGATGAGGAAGAAAGCGGCGATAGGAGTCTGTCAGTGAATCTTGGCGCCGAGAGTTAACGTGAATTACTGGCTAACCGTGCCGCTTCTTCGTCATTTACTCGCACGATGTTTGCATTGATGTAGTCTGGAAGAGTCACAACCGCATTTTCCAGTTGTGCTTTGTCAACCTCTCGTCCGCTGCCGTGGCAATACAACGGCTCTCCAATTCTAGCGCGAGACCCCGGTCGCCTTTGCGTGGGTAGCCTTCTGCGTGCACGCAGTTAGCTACCCAGTAAGCCATAAAATCTTGCGCGTCGATGGTCATTTCGACATCCTTGGGGGTGCATATCTAATGCTAGTGTTTACCGGGTTGGAGCACGAAGGTGCGACGATGATAACCATTCGTGTGCTCCACGCGCCACCCTCGCTTGCTGAACCTTTCTTAAGAGTTCATCTCGGCGCGGGCCTGGCGCTGCTTTAGCCGCGCACATTTCGGCGTCTGCGACAAACCGATTCAAGCGGCGTTGAATCGAGAGTTGTTCGGTCTCAAAATGGCTCATGGACGCAACTCCCTGCATTGTTGAGATTGATCGGCTCTCGCTCGCGTAGGGTGATTACTCGGACCCTTGCACCATCGCAGGCGCGTGGCTATCGCATTCGCTTCACCTTAGCGTGTTTGCATTCCGTATCAGTTCCACTACGCAGCGAGCCCGACGATTCACAATTGCGGTTATTTACAAGAATTGAGCAATGGAGCCCGCGCAGGGCTTTCAAGCTCGGCTCTCTTTGTGCTCGCTTCCATTGTAATCCGCTAAATAGTAGCCAATTGCGTAGAGTGCCTAAAAAATCAGTTTTAGTCTGTTTCCGGAAAGGAAACATCATGTCCGATACGCCGCACGCGGCCAATGATGCCCCGAAGGTCGCCCCCGAGAGTGATCCCAAGCCCGCTGTTCAGAACAATGAGGCCGATCACAAAACTCCGCCGGATACCCCAAAGCGGAAATAGCGAAAATAGAGGCCCGGCGTGTGCCGGGTTTTCTTTTCCCGGAGATCGCCATGCCACTTCAGACACCATTCCGCCTTCGAGACTGGCTCGTTCCACCGATTGTTGTTCCGCTTTTTCTGGGCCTGGTTATTCTTGGCGCCGTCCTCCTGCGTTGACAACGGCGTTTGCTGAAGACCGAATTAACTAGGTTATCCCAGAATCCGGGCGCATGATGCCTTTGTCGCCGCACTGCCTTTGGCCACCATCGGAGATGAGAGCGCACATGCTCCCGCCTGTTACGGATAGGGAGAATTGTTGTGCTTCACACCATCGTAAGGCCTTCGCTAAATGACCGACTTGCGCAATCGGCCCTTGGCATTCGTGCCGCCGCCGATCAACTTGAGCCTGGCCGAAAGCGTAATGCGCTGATCATCAAGGCGCGCGAAGTGGATTTCGCAATCGAAATCAATACGTGGCTATCTGCTTCAGAACTCAGATCTCCAACCTGATTGGAACGCACCATGACAATCAGATCCCGTCAGGAGTCCGTGGTTTTCCTCCATGACTTCCACATCGAGGGCATCAACAGAACACTGCCGCCCGGCGCGTATGACGTTGTCACCGACGAAGAAGAAATCGAGGGGCTGTCGTTCCTTGCATATCGTCGGGTGGCAACGTCGTTCAGGGTCACTGGTCCAACCAGGGAGCGAGTGACGACAGAGTCGTTTAGTATCGATCCGGTCGATCTAATGGAAGCTCTGCGATTGGACGCTGCTTTCTAGCTTTGCACTCAGTTGTCGATTCGCCGGAGACCGCTGAGAACATTCGTTCTTCGCAATAACCTCCCTTATGGGCGAGAGAACGAAAGAAGTCGATCATGCGGAGCCAGCGAACGACTACTGCGATCGCAAATGCGGAAAAGATCGCTCCTTATCCGCGCGGGGGATTCGGTCTATACGCCTTTGTCGCAATATCGATATTCGCGGCAGTGCTATTTTTCTTTGGTCGTTTTTACGACGTGCCCGTACTGGAACAACCACTGCTCGTCGGCGTTGGCGGCGGAGTCATAGCTTGCTCGTCGGGATTGCTGCGCTTGTCGCGGATCAAGCGCAACAGGGCTGCTATTAAAATTGAATGGGAAAGGCGGGGGCAGAAAAGGATTTGTCATGATTCGCCTCGATGAAGTCAGCCCTGGTGGTCTACCACCGATAAGGCATGCGCCGGACGTTAACAAGTTGCTGACGGTTCATGACTTGATGACGGAGCTAAGCCGGTGGGATGGTGACGGCCAGATTGTGTTTCGATCGACATCGGATGGTGCCGCGCTGCGATTCTATTGTTTTCGATCGCCAGAGGCTGGAGTCCTTGAGATAAATCTCAACGATTGAGATGACTCACGGTTACACAAGACAAAAGGGGTCCAGAGATGGTGGTATCGAACCGATCGGCTCAAAGCGAACGCAGCGAAGCGAGGAAGGTCGAGCAGACAGTGGTGCGAATGGAAGAGAGGTCTATAGCGCCGCTGACCAGCGACTTAACCGAGAGTTGGAGGAGGGCTTGATCGGATCCTTTCCAGCTTCGGATCCGGTAAGTGTAATCCAGCCGAGCAAGTCGAGATTTGAGCGAAGATAAAGTGGAGGTGAGACTCGATCGGCGAGGACGAGGCCACCGAGCCGGTCACCGGCTGAAAGGTCTGATGCCGTGCTTGAGAAGCCGGCCATAAGCAAATTCAGCACCGACAACAGAGACAAGCGCAGCGATGCTATGATCCCATTGACGAGAATGGCCCACCGCTACCTCACCAAGTGAAGGACCGCACAATGGCGCGTGAAGCCAGCCCAGCCGGGCGCCGACGTAGCAGCAGAAACAGTTGCGATGATTGGTCTATGTATGCGTCACTTTCGCTTGACCAGAGGCTGCGGCAAGCGCCAGGCGCGCTAATGCCGGAAGAGATTTTGCCCCAGTTTTCTTCATAATTGCGGCGCGATGATTTTCGACGGTACGCTGGCTGATGTTGAGATCGGCCGCGATGTTCTTGCTCGGGTGTCCGGCCAGCACGAGATCCATGATCTGGTGCTGTCTCGGCGTGAGACTCGCAATATGGTCGGTCGCTGCCTTTCGCCATGCCGACAGCTTGGCCGCATCTCGGGCCTGTTCGAGCGCGCGTGCGACGCTGGCGAGGAGTTCCTCGTGGCCGATCGGTTTCTCGATGAAGTCTCTCGCGCCCGCCTTCATGGCCTCGACAGCCATCTGCACGTCGCTGTTGCCGGTGATCATGATAGCGGGCAGCCGATCACCGGCATGATGGAGCCGTTCCAATAGTTCAAGGCCCGTCATCCCAGGCAGGTAGGCATCGACCAGCAGGCAGCCTGCCTGACCAGGCCGATAGGCATCGAGGAAAGCCTCACAGCTCGCGAAACCCTCCACGATCCGCCCGTCGGCTTCGAGCACGTCGCGTATCCCGTCGCACACGTGGCCGTCGTCATCGACAATGAAGATCACGGGCGCTTCGGAATGTCGGACGGCTTCAGCCTGCTGCGGCGGCGGATGCAGCGCGGGTTGCGCGATGGAAAGCAGGCGCTGGATTGCTTGCAGGACGTCTGTCGTTTTGACCGGTTTGTTGAGCTGCACACAGTCTTGGCTGGCAATGCGTCGCAAGGCATCCGTCGAGATGTCGCCCGTCAGAACGACGACCGGTATCCTGCGATGCAGCGTTTCCCTGATCCTCGCGGCGACGAGAAGTCCGTCCATTCCATTCGGCAGATTATAGTCCGCGAGGATGAGGTCAGGCTGAAAGCCGCCATGGACGACCAATTCAAGCGCCGCGGGACCGTCGGGCACTGCTGCCGGACGATGGTTCTCATCACTAAGGACCACTTCTAGGAGCTCACGCGATTCTCTGTCATCCTCGACGATCAGGATCGCGCCGGTGTGCTGGCCGCCATCGCTCCTGGGTCCGCTTGCCACATCAAAACGGTCTTCCGCTTGCGACAACTCGGCCGCCTGGAGCATGACATCAATGGAAAAGATCGAACCCTTCCCTGGGCGCGAGCGGACTTGCACGGGATGACCCAGCAAGGTCGCCAGGCGCTGCACGATGGACAATCCGAGACCCAAGCCACGGCTGCGCTCGCGCGCCGGATTGTCAAGCTGGTGATACTCGTCGAAGATTGCCTCAAGATGCTGCTCAGCAATGCCAACGCCGGTATCGCAGACCTCGATTCTGAGCATCTCACTATGTCGGCGGCAGCCAAGCAGCACCTTGCCGCGCTTGGTGTATTTCAGGGCGTTCGACAGCAGATTTCGGATCATCTGCTCAAGCAGCCGTGGATCGCTATAGACCGACAGACCGCACGGGACTACGCGCAGAGCAAGCTTCTGGGCAGTCGCGTGATAACTGAACTCATCGCGCAGTCGCTCGAGCATGTTGTCGATGGGGAAGCTTGCGAACTCAGGATGGACCGTGCCGGCTTCGAGTTGGTTGATATCGAGTAGCGTGTTGAGCATGCCCGACATGGCGGCAGCCGTTTCATCGAGACGGGTCACCAGCGCCAGAGCTTCCTCTTTCTTGTTGTCGCGAATCTTCCGGGTTAGCGCCCCTTGCATCAAGTTGAGGGCTTGCAGCGGCTGGCGGAGGTCATGGCTGGCGGCGGCGAGGAACCGGGATTTGGCGACACTGGCCTGTTGCGCGTCGCGCTTGGCCATCTCCAGCGCATCAGCGGCGCGTTTGCGCTCCGTGATATCGGCAAAGGTGATGACGACACCCTCCACGCCGTCATTCTGAGCGCGATAGGGGAGTATTCTGCGGATATACCACAAGCCGTTCCTGGCCTGAATCTCTCGCTCCATCGGCGCAAGGGTTTGCAACACCGTACGAGCATCGGCAAGGAGAACACCGTCGTCGGCGAGCGAGTTGAGGTCGGCGAGCGGTCGGCCGATGTCGGACGGGATGATATTGAAAAGCGCTTTGGTCGCCGGCGTAAAGAAACGGATGCCGAGATCGAGATCGAGGAAAACAGTTGCGACGTCCGTGCTGTAAAGGATGTTCTGGAGATCGTTCGCGGTCGTCCGCTGCCGCTCCAACGTTTCCTGAAGCTGACTGTTGAGGGCCGTAAGCTCCTCGTTCATCGACTGCAACTCTTCCTTCGACGTCAGCAGCTCTTCGTTGGTCGATTGATATTCCTCATTGGCGGAGAGGGCTTCCTCGTTGACCGCTTTCTGCTCTTCGTTCGATGTTTCCAGACTGTGGATCGCGGCTTGCAGTTCCGTTCGTGTCGCTTCCAATTGCTGCTCAAGCTCCGCGACATATGCACGATCGGGCGGCGCAACCATTCGGCTTCGCTTATGGACCGTCGCGGGACTCTCTATGAAGCAGACCAGCAGCAGGTCCTCGCCTTCGATCAAGGCTGGTTGCACGGCGATCTCGAACGAACCGGGCTTACCGTCGTGGTCGGTCCGGCCGCCCGGGATCACGATACGGGCCTTCTCCTGGATGGCCTGATGGATCGCCGCCCTGAGCTTGATCCTCAGGTGCGGGCGCACCATCGCAAGCAGATCGTAGCTCGGATGGCCCTGGGGCACGCGCAGGTAGCGTTCGGTCGGCCCCACGGAAAAAAGCCATTCCAGCTTGCTGTTGATCAGCACCGCCGCGGGCGCATAAGTCTCGACGATGAGGCGGCGGCACCCCTCGGCGAGCGCGGCCTGCCGGGATGACGCCGGGCCCCGCGGCGCGCGGGCGGATGGCCGCGCGCCCTCGGCGGATCCGAACAAAAAACCCGCCTCGCCGGATCGGGCGCGCCCGATGTGTCGATAGATGCGCTCAGCCTTGGAGATGATCTCGAAGCGTCCCTTGGAATTGCCGGTCGTTTCGGCGCTGCCCAGCAGGAGAAGGCCGCCTTCGCGCAAGGCGAAGTGGAAGAACGCGATCACCTTCTCCTGTGCCTCCGGGCGCAGATAGATCAGCAGATTGCGGCATGAAATCAGGTCAAGGCGCGAGAAGGGCGGATCGGTCAACACATCCTGCACCGCGAAGACAATCGTGGCTCGCAGTTCCGGCAGGATTCGATAGCCGTGCTCGTCCTTCGAGAAGAAACGGGTCAGTCTCGCGGCCGACACTTCCGCCGCGATCGTTTCCGGATAGAGACCCTCCCTGGCCGTCGCGACGGCATCGGAGTCGACGTCGGAGGCGAAGATCTGAAGCTTGATCTCCCGCTTCGCCGCCGTGATCTCTTCGCGGAAAAGCATGGCGAGAGAGTAGGTTTCCTCGCCGGTGCTGCATCCGGCGATCCATATCCGCAGCGGCTGATCGATGGAATGGTTGCGGACCAGATCGGGAACGATCTTTTTGCTCAGGACATCGAATATCTTCGGATCGCGAAAGAAACTGGTGACGTTGATAAGCAGGTCCGAGGCCAGTTGATTGAGCTCTTTTTCATCTTTCCTCAGCGCATCGAGGTATCGCTCCATGTCGTCGCTCTCGATCGACGCCATGGCCATGCGACGCTCGATCCGGCGCCGCAGCGTGCCCTCCTTGTAAAGCCTGAAGTCGTGCGCCGTTTTTTCCCGGAGAAGACCGACGATCTCCGGCAGCCAGTCCGGCGCGGCATCGCCGTCGGGGGGTGAAGCCGGCCCGCGCGTGAGCGCCATGCGCCGGTAGAACTTAATGAGCGCGTCCGGAATACTCCTCAACGAAAGGACGAGATCGACCGCGCCGGTCAGGATCGCGTTTCTCGGCATCCCGTCGAACGCAGCCTCGTCCGGATTCTGGGCGATCACGAGACCGCCCTTTTCCTTGACGGCTTTCAGGCCGAGGCTGCCATCGGCGCCCGTCCCCGACAAGACCACGCAGATGGCGCGCTCCCCGTACTCCTCCGCCAACGAGCGCAGCAAAAAGTCGAAGGGCATGCGGGCGCCGTGACGTGCCTCGGGCTCGGAAAGATGCAGGGCGCCGTTGCTGACGGACAGATAGGTGCCCGGCGGAATGACGTAGAGGTGGTGGCGTTCGAGCGGCATGCCATTGGCGGCCTGCACGACGGTCATGGCGGTCCGGTGGGCCAACAGCTCCGCCATCATGCTTGTGTGGGTCGGGTCGAGATGCTGCACGAGGATAAAGGCCATGCCATTGTCGGGCGACAGGGCGCCGAGAAGCTCGTTGCACGCCTCCAGGCCACCCGACGAGGCGCCTATGCCGACGATCGGAAAGTCCTCCGATCCGTGGGGAGAACCGCGCGCCGCAAGGGGCCGCCCCCGTGAACGCTCGCGGCCAGCCTTCGTCCCGGAGGCCCGCTGTTTCTTTCGCATTCGGCTTTCACTTTCGCGCGCCAACGATCTCTACGCTGGATTGCCGGCGATCCTGGTTTTCCGCGCAATGACCGGGATCAATCGCCGCTATGCATAGGTAATGCGGCGAAGGGCATTCTGCCACGGCCAGCGCCATATCGCCATCACAACGGAGTTCCGGAACCGTCGTGAGTAGATTCCGATCCTCCCGCCACCGTTCGAGGCCGGCTAGGGTGCGATCGACCATTGAAGAAGTAACATCATGAAATGGCGCCATCGCCCGAGGTCCAGCGAGCGAGCCTCATCATCAGGCCGTCCCTCATGGCCTCGCCACTGCGCATCATCATCACCAGGCCGGATCGTCATGATCTCGGAGAGCACGACGAGGAAATCACGGCCGCACTAACAAATGGAGTGACAACATGAACAAGGATCGTATCGCCGGCGCGGCCAAGGAGGCCAAGGGCTCCGTCAAGGAAGCGGTTGGCAAGACCTTCGGTGACGCAAAACTGACGGTCGAAGGAAAAAGCGACAAGACCGCGGGCAAGGTTCAGAACGCCGTCGGCGGCTTAAAGGATATCTTGAAGAAATAGCGCCGCGCGAGCAGCGTCGGCGCGACGATAACTGTTCCTCCGATGCATCGCCGGCAACGCAATCATGCAATTGAAGGAATTAATCAAATGACCCGATCAATCACACTTTTGGCCAGCGCGGCCTGTCTTGCGACGTTGCTCGGCGGTCCCGCCTTTTCGCAGGGCTCTCCTCAAACCGTCACTCTGATGAAGGTCGATCCGGCGTCCCTGGCGACCGGCTACCGGACATCCAAGCTGGTCGGCAGCACCGTCGTCAACGAGGCCAATGAAACTGTCGGAACGATCGACGATCTCATCGTCACGCCCACCGAGAAGGTGCCTTTCGCGGTGCTCTCGGTCGGCGGGTTCCTCGGCATGGGCTCGAAATACGTCGTGGTGCCGTTCAGCTCGCTCCAGGTGAAAGACAAGAAGATGGTCCTGACCGGCGCGACGAGGGACTCACTGAAGGCGCTCCCGGAGTTCAAGTACAACACCGGCACATGACGGTCCGCGGCACACGGCGCGGTGGTCGTGACCGCATGTCGCGTGCATTGCCGCCGCGGAATGAACGACCGAAGCCTCAGAGATCCTGATCGGCTCTTCAGAAACGATCAAAGTCTCGAGGAGTACCAGATCATGAGTACGATTCTCATCATCATCGTCGTGATCCTCCTGCTTGGCGGCGGCGGAGGTTACTACGCGCACGGCCGCTATGGCGGCGCCGGGTTGGGCGGCGTCCTTGGCCTGGTTCTTCTCGTTGTCGTGATTCTATGGCTGTTTGGCGGTGTCGGCCGGATTTAGCCCTTGCCGCGATCTGGCGATCAGGCTTTCAATTGAAAAGCTATCACGCTCGTTTGGATTCCTGGCTTTCAACAGAAGCTAACAGGCGATGCGCTGACAACGCCGACCACAAGGCGATCGAAATGCCAGAACGAGAATCCAGCATAAGCTCGACGCCCAAGGAAGCGTCGCGTGTTCTGGTGGTCGAAGACGATGCGTTCATCGCGATGCTTTATGGCGATCTTCTGGCCGAGATGGGCCATACCATCTGCGCGATCGAAACGACCGAAGCCGGCGCGGTGGCCGCAGCCGCTCGCCACAAGCCGGATCTGATGATCGTCGATGCCGGTCTTCGCGATGGCAACGGCCTCTCTGCGGTCACTGAAATACTGCGAAGCGGATTTGTCCCGCATGTGTTTGTGACCGGTGACGAGAGGACCGTGCAGGCGTCTCTGCCGGACGCCGTGGTTCTGCAAAAGCCGTTTCGAGACCCGGACCTGGCGCGGGCCATTCAACGCGCGCTCAGCGCGGCTCCCTTCCTCCGAAAATGATGAGCCGAAATCAATAGCGCGTTCCCCGTGCACGGACGAACAGCCGACGGAGCAATGCGGGATGCGAGGCTACATCGGCGGCGCTCATGCAGTTCGAACAGTTGCTAGAACCAGCCGCGGCGCTTGAACCAGACAAGCGGCAGAATGGCGCTGAGTATGATGGCGAGCCACGACAAAGGATACCCCCACGCCCAGCTCAATTCCGGCATGTTCTTGAAGTTCATACCCCAAATGCCGGCGAGCAGCGTCGGCGGCACACCGATCACCGAAACAATGGTCAGAACTTTGAACAGGTCATTCTGCTCGATCGAAATATAACCAAGCACCGCGTCCAGCAGGAACTGCACCTTGTCGGACAGGTGCGTTTCGTAGTCGCTCAGGCTCGCCACATCTTTGGATATGGCGTTGAACCGGGCTTGAAAGGTTTGAGATATCAAGTCTTGGCCGACATCGCCTACGAAGGTTGCCAGCCGGCCGACGCCCAGGAGAGCATCGCGGGCCTGGGCCAGATGATCTCCGCTCACGCCGATATCGGTCAGGATCTGACGTAGTCGCGCCGTCGACCGTGAGGGATGCCTGGGATTCGACTGATTGCCACGAAATATCGATTTTGAAACCTTGTCGATCGTCGCGCCGAGATGCTCCAGCACGTCGGCGCCGCGATCTACCATTGCCTCAAGCAGAGCGGCGAAGATTCCGACGCTGGAATCGAGCGTCTTGTCAGCGCGGACCTGTTCTGCGACGCGGTCGAAAGACGCAAGATCCGTGTATCTCACGGTCACCAGAAGACGTTTCGTCAGCACGAAGCCGACCGGCGAGATCTCCGTGCTCTCCACCTCACCTTTCGAAACCGCCGGTGTGCTCAGATAAAGAACGCCATGCTCACTGATCAGGCGACTGGAGGATTCGATCTCGCTCAGTGCTTCCTTCGAGGGGACGCGTATTTTCGCGTAACGCTCGACCAACTGCCGCTCGTTCTCGCTCGGGTCCAATAGGTCGAGCCAAATGACATGATCCGGAAGATCTGCGCCTTCTGTGCGCCAGCCGTCTTCGGCGTCGCGATAAGTCGTTAGCATAGCATGATACCCTGCCGTAGGGATGGATATTCGGATAGATTATGCAATTGAGCTGAACACGGCAGCGTTCAAGCGGCTGCACCTTACGGGTTTTCAGTCCCATTGCCCTTTCCTCCAGCGCCTTCAATTCCGCGTCATAGTCCCGTGGCTTGTGAATCATCTTCTCCATAGCCTTTAGATGGGGCGATGATAGTGGCCGGATTGCTGTCGGTTGCCAGGACAGTCTGGCACGGCCCGGTTCATTCCGAGTTTTTTTCGAGGGAGGACACGCATACACAGTACAACTTTGGAGAATCGACGACGACCCCTGAAGAGCTTAAGCCCCTCCTTTGGGAGCACAAGAAATTGGTGCGTGCCGTCGAAGCCGCCGGAGTCAGTTATGGTCCTGGAATGTCGATACAGTCGCCCTCGCGATGGATGATCACGCCTGTGACCTGTGGGCCGTCTCACGCGGTTTGCTCGCGCCTTATGATGATCTTGGCGCGTTCAGCGGGCGTATTCGGGTATCGGTTTCGCGAATGAGCGTCGACGAGTCGGCGACGACGATCGTTGCCCTGATCGTCCACGAATTGGCAACGAACTCTTTCAAATATGGCGCTCTATCCGTCGAGACGGGCACCCTCGATGTCTCGTGCTCGGCCACCGACGATGCCGTCACGCTGATTTGGACGGAGCGATGGACCACACGTCAAGGCTCCGACCGCCCCCGCCGTATATGGAAGCAAGCTGATCGAGCGCAGCGTGACAGGGTATCTGCGTGGCTCCTTGATCGTCACCTTGAGGGGCGATCCAATCCGTCTCGCGGCGTGAGGGCGATTACATTGGCGCTTGTCGGTCGCGTGCATCAGGTCATTGTCCGGTCGCATTCCAAGCAGTTTCTGTGTCAGACGCGGTGGCGGTTGTGCTCCTTTGCGTTCCGCTGCGAACGCCACCTATCCAATTTGGTCCAGACGCCGCTCGTTACGGTTCTCCGCAGGATTGCCATCGCGCTGCACCGATTGTCCAGGCAACGTCACACATTCTCGCTTGATCTTTCGCAATAGAAGTATTTGGGACTATTCGCCGACCCAGGCGCGGACCGCTGTGACGCCATTCATCCGCGCACGTGCGGGACGGAGAGATTTCTTGGCAGGACGATCTTACGGCCGCATTCAGATGGTCCCGGAACAAAAGTGGAATACGGAACGTTGCATATAGGTGGAGTGACATTGGCGCGTAAAGTACACCTCACGACAGGGGGGGGGCGGAAACGGTCATGGCCACTCATAGGAGTCCTACATGGATCTCACCACAATTCTCGTCATCGTTCTTATCATCTTGCTTCTGGGCGGTGGCGGCTTGTACGGCCGTGGACGGTGGTTCTAGTCGGCGCCTCCACAAATTCCGAACCCGCCGGGCCAGGTCGTTCGTGCGGTTTTTATCGAAGCGTGCTGCCTTCGGAGTGCTTGGGCTTGGAGAAACCGCACTCGATGAGGTCGCGCCGGTACATTTAACTCTGTACTCAAAAGGATGTCCCAATGGCCGATTTAAATATCGCCGACCTTCGTGCGGGACTTGAAAGTCAGATCGCGGATCTAAAAGAAGAAGTGGCGAAAATGAGCAAGGCCATCGCAGCGCGAGCATTTGACGCTGTGGAAGGTGCGTCCGGTGCGATTGACGACGTGCGGTCCAGCGCAAATGGGGCCGCCCGCGTAGTCAGTAGGCAGGCACACGCAGTGGGCGGCGCCATTCGAGAGAATCCTGGAACCGCAGCCACCGTACTCTCGTCTGCTGGTTTGGTCGGAATGGCAATCGGATTTGTCGCCGGATACTTGCTCGCCCGCGGTTCCAAGCGCCGGTAATTAATGCAAAGAAACACCTGCACATGGCCATCGGTGCGTTGGTCGTCGTCATTGGGCTTGGTTTTACGTATTTAGGGAAGAATCAATCCTGCCGGGATCGAACTCAAGCTTGATGAAAGCGGCGTGTCGGTCGAGCAGAACTGAATCCTCTCGATCGCATGAGGTCGCTGTATGTGAGAAGGAACATCTATTTGGTGCTCATTCCACGCCGCGAACGCCATGAATAAATCCATCTCAGCCCACTGAATCGAGCGACATCGAACCCCAGAGCGCGGCAATGTGTGTGGAGGAAATGTTCCCGTCGAGCATGTAGGCGCCGCAATCATCAAGGCCGCCTGTCTTGAGCGGTGTGCCGTGGCCCATCCCGGTGATGCTGTATTCTTATATGAGTTCATGCCACTCGGAATCGCACCAGACCCGCCGAGGATAGCCGTCAACCAGGTGGTGCGGTTTGGTTTCGGTCCGAGTATGAAGCGTACGCCGCTGTCCGTCGATCGCTTCGACGTTCGATGGATCGATCGTATGGTCGCGGCTGCCCTGCCAGATTGGAATCGTCGGCCACTGTCCGGCATACCGGGGACCTCGCGCAGTAGTTCTGCAAGTTGTCGCCCCGTCGGCCGCCATGACAGTGCGTGCGATGGAATGCGCCTAGAGCTGTGCTCGCGCACCCATACGGGAAGGCCTGCGATGATTGCGCCGCCGGGAAAGACTTCCGGACAGGTCGTCAGCATCACCGAGGTCATGGCGCCGCCTGCCAACAAGCCCGTGATGAATACGCGATGCCGGTCGATGCCGTGATCGCCGACCACCTGTTCGACCATCTGATGAATTGATAGGGGCCTACCGGCTTCGCGGCGATTGTCGCACGGCTCGAACCAGTTGAAGTAGAGAGACCAATTGTTCACGCGCTGTTGCTCGGGACCAACAAAGCAAATCCATACCGGGCGGCGAGATCCGACCAGCCGGAGCCGCGGTCATATTCTTCCGCCGTCTGTTTCCAGCCGTGCAGCACGACCACGAGCGCCGTGCCAGCGGGCGGGTCTTTCGGAATGTAGGTCAAAGCCCTCAAGCCTCCCGGATTGGTTCTGAATTCGCTCAAGCTCGACAGGCGATCACCTGCGCCGTTTCCGTCCTTCATATAGGCGGATGGGTTCATCAAGTTTGTCGTGCTGTAGAGCCCTTCTACGGCCAATACCAACAAGCGCCGCCTCCCCATCGTTTTGGGACGACGCGCGAACGCGTGACTCATCGCATTTACCTTGGACAGCGAGAGTTGCGGTGTAGAGCTGCGGAACCACTCAAATGCTTGATTTCCGCTCCTGCGACAACAAAGCCGTCTTGAGCCCACCCGGTTCGCAAGAACCGACAAGAGCCGCTGAGTAGATTCCGAGGCTGGTCTCGACGCGCCGGATGGCTATTTTTCTGAAGCGAGCATGAGGCCGCGCGATGATCTGCGGCAGGTCCGGGAGAAATAATGCTCAGCATCTCAGACATAGTTCGATAGAGTTTGGAAATTTTGCTTCGTCGGAAACAAAGCGAGCCGCTCCCTTGCATCCGCCGCGGCATGGCGCTCCATTCGATCGCTGAAATGAACTCCGACGCTGACCGCGGATGGCTGGCTGCTTGGAGAGCGTTCCGGTCCGGATAGGCACAGCGGGCAATGCGTCCCTTCCGTTGCCCCGCGGAGAGACCAGCCATGGCAAACCGTACGACACAAGCCACCGTCCGCTTCACGAATGCCTTCCCGCTGCCAGGCTTTGAGAAGCCCCAACCGGCCGGGGACTACCGCATCCGCCATGATGAGGAGCTCATTGAAGCCTTCTCCCGACCGGCGTGGCGCGCGTTAGCACATTCATCCAGCTGTCGGGGATCGGCGTACCAATATCGACGCATCAGATGGTGCCGATCAATGCAGCGGACCTCGATGCCGCACTCGAAAAGGACAGCAAGATATCATGAACGCTCCAAATCTCTCTCACCACACGTCCCGTCCGATCCAACCGGACGCCCCAACCCATCTCTACGCCGTGGGACAGGCAGTCCGGCTGAAGGGCGCCTTCATGCGAGGGCCCCAAGCCGCCGGCGTCTATCGCATCACAGGCACCCTGCCGCCACGAGGAGAGGTTCCGCAGTATCGTCTCCGCAGCCAGCCGAACCCAACTCGCAGCAAACACAAACGTCAAGCGCGCCAAAGGCAAAACGCGATGATAGCGACGCCTTATGACATCGGGAATCGGCGATGAAGATCGTGATCGAGTTCTATCGTATCCGCGAAACGGACAAGGCGCATGCTGTCGTCGGCGAGGAGGCTGCGGACGCAGCCGATCTCGACGAGGCGATCGCGATCGCATGGCGGCTTTCAAAGACTCTTAACATGCCGCAGCGGCCGGACGCCATGTCGATCAGCGATAGCGACGGGAAAGAGCTTTATGTGCACGAGTTCCGTGCCGAGAATCCGGATGAAAGGTCAGGGCCATGAGCGCTTCCAGCAAGGATACCGAAACCGGGCACCGACCATGACGCTGGCTTTCCTCAATCCTAGTCGCAGTTTCGACGAAGCGCGCAGTGCCGTTCTCTTCGTCGGACATGACGGCATGTTCGAGATACGTTTCTTTGTCGAGATGGCGGCGCTTGCCGAAGGCCATGTGCGAGAGACACGAATGTCGGAATCGCTATGCCTGTCGGCGTTCGATGCAAGGCGCCCATCGATCCACCGTGTTGCACAGAGAGTGTACGATCGTCGGCGCTGCAACTTGAACACCCTGACCGCCGCGGATTTCCGGTAGCCGACATAGTGCCCGTCCGCTCCGGCTACGTGATCATCCCGACTGCACACAACCGACCGAATTGATGTTCCTACTGTCGGTCCATGAGGATCGCGCGGCTGGCATCCGGATTTTAGGACGGACTTGACGATGCCGCTGTGCCGGTGTCGATCTACCGGGATCTCTTCGGCAATCGTTGCCGGCGGCTTGTTGCGCCGGTGAAGGCGTCTCACGATCTAAGGCGAACAAAACGACGGTGAACTGGAAGAGGTGCAGCTACGGTTACAGCGGAAGCCATTCGTCGTCGACTCACAGACACAAGGAGAGGCATAAAATGAACGAAAGCCTCTCCCGCCTCCCGAGAGTGCCCGCGGATCGGCTGACCAAGCCTTTCATGCGCTTCCTTCGTATCGAGGCCATGGCAGGCGCTGTTCTGTTATTGAGCACCCTCCTGGCGCTTGTTCTTGCCAACTCTCCGTGGTCGCCCTCGTTTCTTGCTCTCTGGGATATCCATGCCGGGATCAGACTTGGCGACGTGGAGATATCCCGGTCACTGAAACACTGGATCAACGACGGGCTGATGACGCTCTTTTTCTTCGTCATTGCCCTCGAGCTGAAACGCGAACTGGTGCTGGGCGAACTGCGCGATCCTCGGGTAGCGGCATTGCCTGTGGCCGCAGCGGTAGGCGGAATGCTCGCGCCAGTGACTGTGTTTCTGCTGATCCTCGGCAACGCCGCAGGAGCAAGCGGCTGGGGCACCGTGATGTCTACCGACACAGCCTTTGTGATCGGCTGCCTCGCAGTGCTTGGCTCGCGCATCCCGCAGGATTTGCGGCTATTTCTCCTTTCGCTCGCAATCTTCGACGACGTGGGCGCCATCCTGGTCGTAACGGTTGGCTACGGCAGCGCCTTGAATTTACCGGCTCTCGTCGTAGCAGGAGCGGGATTGGTCGCCGTTGCCGCGATCGCGCGCTTGGGCGTACGCAGCATCCCGGTCTATTTCGCTATGGGGGGCGGCATCTGGCTCGCGTTCGATGCCTCCGGCATCCACGCAACCGTGACCGGTGTCATCCTCGGATTGATGACGCCCGCCCGAAGCTGGGTGAGCGACAGGCGCCTCCATGCGATCCTCGACAGGGTTATTGCCTATCCACCTGGCGACCATTGGAGCAGCGACGCAGCCGCTCGCCATGATCTCAATAAGGCCGGCATTGCGACACGCGAGGCGCTGTCCCCGATTGAGCGCCTTGAGATTGCTCTCCATCCCTTGGTGGCATTTGGAATCCTGCCGCTCTTTGCCCTGGCCAATGCGGGGGTCCCGATGGTCCCCGCCAGGTCCGATCCCACGGTTATGACCGCAATCTTCATGGCCTTCGTGGCAGGCAAGCCTGTTGGCGTGATCCTTTTCAGCTTCCTTGCTGTGAAGTCACGACTCGGCATTCGTCCGACGGAGTTGTCGTGGGGCCTATTGGTGGCAGGTAGCCTGCTGACCGGCATCGGTTTTACAATGGCGCTGTTCATCGCTGAACTCAGCTTTAATGCTGATCTACTGAACTCGGTCAAACTCGGCGTTCTTGCTGCTTCCGCTACATCGGCCGTCCTCGGCCTCCTGATATTGACTTGCCTAACATCCGCGGCCACACGATAGAGCCCGGAAATTAATGGCATCCTCTTCCGGTGCTCTCGACGGGCCGACGCTTTTACCTTTGGCACCGCTCCCTGAAATCGTCGCGACAGCGCCTTTCCGGATTGCCTACATCACCTGTAGGCTCGACCCTCGGCCTCCATAGCCTCGGTTTTCGACGGCTCGCGCTGTTTGCGGCGGCCTGAGTAGTTTCCGACCCTGCTGCCGCGATCGGTCAAGAGTTATACTGTGATGACGATAGGATTTTCGAGCCGGCGCGTGTCGGCCGGTGCACTGCGGCTGCCCGGGCTTTCTGAGGAATGCTTCCACCTCGTGAGGAACGTCCCGCGCGTTACGTCGACAATCCCCGCTCACGCGATGAAATGATTTGGAGACAGAATGCGAATTGCTCAGATTGCGCCTCTTGCCGAAGCGGTGCCGCCCGCGCTCTATGGAGGCACGGAACGGGTCGTGTCCTGGCTAACGGAAGAACTGGTCGCTCAAGGGCACGACGTCACCCTCTTCGCGGCAGGCGGATCGAAGACCGCCGCCAAGCTCGTGGCGGGCTGCGAGACAGGCCTGCGTCTTCAAGGTATTTCAGATCACACGGCAAGCAATCTTGCGATGCTGGAGCATGTTAGACGGCGAGCCGACCAGTTCGACATTATCCATTGCCATATCGACATCCTGCAATATTCAGTGTTTCGAGATCTGGGTCACAAGCTTGTATCGACCTTGCATGGTCGCCTCGATCTTCCGGATCTGTGGCCGGTTTACGAAGCCTATCGACATATGCCGCTGGTCTCGATCTCGGACCGGCAGCGCGAACCCATGCCGGCGAATGTCAACTGGGCGGCGACGGTGTACCACGGGCTTCCGAGTACGGTTTGTCCGTTCAATGCCGAGGGTGGTGAGTATCTCGCCTTCCTGGGGCGTATATCGCGCGAGAAACGTCCCGATCGCGCCATTGAAATCGCGATCAGAGCCGGCATCCGCTTGAAAATCGCCGCCAAGGTCGACGTCGTCGACCAGGGTTATTTCGACGAGGTGATCAGGCCCATGCTGGATCATCCGCTGATCGAATTCATCGGCGAAATCAATGAAAATCAGAAGAGCGTCTTCCTTGGCGGTGCTCTTGCGCTTCTCTTTCCCATCGATTGGATCGAGCCGTTTGGGCTAGTCATGATCGAAGCGATGTCGGCAGGAACGCCCGTCATCGCCTGGCGCAACGGCTCGGTACCGGAAATCGTTGAAGAGGGACGCGGCGGCCTTATCGTCGATTCGGTGGACATGGCGGTCGAAGCCGTCGGCCGCGCCGCAACGCTTGATCGATCCGCGGTGCGGCGCTCTTTCGAACGTCGTTTCACGGTCGCCCAAATGGCTGCGAACTACGTTGCAGTTTACGAAGACCTCATCGACCAATCACGGTTGCGGCGAGACAGAATGGCCGCTGCATAGACCGCTGTCGATGCGATCGGTATCGCAACGTCAACTGTGTCGCAATCTGGATGTGAGAAACTGTGGCAACGCAAGAAATCGATACTTTGAACGATATTGGTGCTGCCGTCGAAGTTGTACCGGATTTTTATATCGAGCCGCAGACATCGCTGATCGAGCGCCCGCTGCGCACGCTCAAGCACGGCGATATCTTTGCCGTGCTCGACAGCTATGGCGATATCGGCGTCGGGTACGACGGCCCGGAAGGTGTGTTCCTACGCGACACTCGATACCTTTCCGGATTCGATCTCAGGTTCGAGGGTGAGCGCCCGCTTCTGCTTGGCTCCGTCGTTGAGGACGACAACGCGTCGCTGTCTGCCAACTCAAGCAATCCCGACATTCACCACGACGGCGTCCTTTCTATACCGCGCGATATCATCGCCATGGAACGCACAAAACTGCTTTTCGAGGCGGGATGCTATGAACGCATCGGCTTCTTCAACTATGATAGCAAGCAACGAGCTTTCAGAGTCTCGATCCACTTCGAGGCAGACTTCCGCGACCTTTTCGAAGTCCGCGGCATCCGCCGCGAGGCGAGAGGCCAGCTGTCCACGCGTGTCTTAAGCTCTAGCCGCGTCGAACTTCGATATGACGGTCTCGACGGCATACGCCGCTATACGGTGATGAGCTTCGACCCTGCGCCGCAACGTCTTGAAACTGGCCTCGCTGAATTCGACGTCGTGCTCGAACCCGGCGCGCAATGCTCGATCCTCGCGAGCGCGGCGTGCGGAGAAGACGAGGCTCCTAAGCCAGTGCATTTCCTGGCCGCTTATCGTGGCGCGAGGCGGGATCTGGGAAAGCTCACGCGCGGTATTGCCACGGTCGAAAGTTCCAACGTTCTTTTCAACGAGATGGTTTGCCGCTCGACTTCCGATATCTACACATTGGTCAGCCGGACCAGAACCGGCCTCTATCCCTATGCCGGCATTCCATGGTTCAGCACGGTTTTCGGGCGCGACGGGATCATTACCGCGATCATGATGCTCTGGATCGACCCCAGCCTCGCGAAGGGCGTACTCCACTATCTCGCGAATACGCAGGCGAAAGCCGACGATCCCGGGGCAGATGCTCAGCCCGGCAAGATCCTGCACGAAATACGGAACGGTGAAATGGCGCATCTCAGGGAGGTGCCGTTCGGCCAGTATTACGGCTCGGTCGATGCCACACCGCTCTTTGTCATGCTGGCCGGCCTTTACTTCGAGCGAACCGGTGATATCGCCATGATCCGGGCCGTCTGGCCCAACATCGAGGCTGCGCTGTCGTGGTGCGATACGTCCGGTGATCCGGATCGCGATGGCTTCGTCGAATATTTCCGGACGACAGACGCCGGCCTCGCCAATCAAGGCTGGAAGGACAGCCACGATTCCATCTTCCATGCGGATGGGTCGCTGGCCGAGGGGCCGATCGCGCTTTGCGAGGTGCAGGGCTATGTCTATGCTGCAAAAAAAGCTGCGGCAACGCTTGCACGACTCCTTGGCAAGACTGCCCTTGCCGACGCTCTCGACAAGCAGGCCGCGGTATTGCGAGCCCAGTTTCACGAAAGCTTCTGGTGCGAGGAGATCGGCACTTACGCCCTTGCCCTGGATGGAGCCAAGAAGCCGTGCCGCGTGCGCTCATCCAATGCCGGGCATGCGCTTTTCGCCGGCATAGTCGATCCCGCTTATGCCGTTCGCATCGCGGACGTGCTAACCGGACCAGAGGCTTTCAGCGGCTGGGGAATCCGCACCATTTCGCAAGGAGAAAGCCGATATAACCCAATATCATATCACAATGGATCGGTGTGGCCGCACGACAATGCACTCATCGCGCTGGGCTTGAGCCGGTATGGTCTGAAGCGCCACGCCGCCAAGATTTTTTCCGGCATGTTTGATGCTGCGAGCTATCAGTATTTGCTGCGGCTGCCAGAACTCTTCTGCGGCTTCGGACGCCGGCGCCGACGCGGTCCGATTGCCTATCCTGTGGCTTGTGCTCCCCAGGCCTGGGCCTCCGCCGCCCCGTTCGCGTTCTTGTCTGCTTGCATGGGACTGAGCTTCGAACATGACAGGAACGAGATCCGCTTTGAGAATCCCCAACTGCCTGAGTTCCTTGCCGACCTGACGATCCGCGGTTTGAAGCTTGGGGAAACGCGTGTCGACATCCGGTTGCGCAGCGATGGGGCAGACGTGACGGTGAGCATTCTATCGCGCGACGGCTCGGCGCGTATCGTTCAGACTAAGTGATACGGGACGCGACAGTTTCAATTGGTGCGGCAATCGACGGCGTTCGGCGTTCGCAACAACGGCAGGTTTAAAGGTAGTTGGCGCGCCGTCTCAGGCGATGATGCGAACTATGTCTACTCCATAGCCCTCTAAGGCCCTCCTTTTGCGAGATGGCGAAAAGGTCGCCGCTTGCTCAAACGCGTGCCGCTGCAGTTTGCATATTCTCACGATGAGACCCGATCCGCCCTTCTCATCGCCGTCGCCGGCGAAACGCCACGTCCAGAAGCGCCAGCGCCGCATCGATCTGACGCTCGAAAACATCGGGCTTGGGAGCCCCGGTTCCCAAGACCAGTTCCTGATAAGCGTCTCCTAGCGCGAGCTGGACGAGCTGCTCGGCGACGATAGGTGCCGTTGCGATATCGTGCTCTTCGGCCCATAGCTGTGCGATTGCGGTTCGGACCTGACGCGGACCAGCCTCCCAGAACAGGCGCCCGAGGCCCGGCATTCGGTCGGCCTCGGCGACGATGGCGCGGTAAAGCCGGATGCTGTCCGGACTGGTGACACCGGTCACGAATGTCAGCAGCAGTTCGCGAAGCCACTGTCCGGCCGGCTGCGACCTTGTTGGCGGTCGGGTGACTTCCGGCGCACACATCGCCTCAACCAACGCCTGGACCAGCGCCTCCTTCGATCGGAAATGGCGATAGATGGTCTGCTTGCCCACGCCGGCTTC
>Ga0160496_1000374_pt1 | contig 22550 bp, 12 predicted proteins | sample DIDPMG_2_FD_108231 | JGI IMG/M metagenome (GOLD analysis project Ga0160496, IMG submission 108231) | Enriched soil microbial communities from UW Madison campus, WI, USA - DID2937_E24_FP MG | ecosystem: Environmental > Terrestrial > Soil > Grasslands | place: USA: Madison, Wisconsin | collected...
AGCGGCACCACGCGCGCGACCGCCTCGACCGGATCCGCGATCAGCGTCTCGACCGGAATGCTTTCGTCGCCGATCAGGTTCACGAACGAGGTGTTGGCGCCGTTCTCGAGCAGGCGCCGCACCAGGTAGGCCAGCAGCGTTTCGTGCGTGCCGACCGGCGCGTAGATGCGGCACGGGCGGTTCAGCTTGCCCTGCGCGACCGGGCCGACCACTTCGTCGTACAGCGGTTCGCCCATGCCGTGCAGGCACTGGAACTCATACTGACCGGGATAGTAGTTCTGGCCGGCCAGGTGATAGATGGCCGACAGCGTGTAGGCGTTGTGCGTGGCGAACTGCGGATACACCGCTTCCGGCGCGCCCAGCAGCTTGCGGGCGCAGGCGAGATACGCCACGTCGGTGTAGATCTTGCGGGTATAGACCGGATAGCCCTCGAGGCCATCGACCTGGGCGCGCTTGATTTCGCTGTCCCAGTAGGCGCCCTTCACCAACCGCACCATGATGCGGTGGCTGCTGCGGCGTGCCAGGTCGACCACGTAATCGATCACGAACGGCGCGCGCTTCTGGTAGGCCTGGATCACGAAGCCGATGCCGTTCCAGCCCTCGAGCTCGGGCGTGAAGCAGAGGGCCTCGAGCAGGTCGAGCGAGATCTCGAGGCGGTCGGCCTCTTCGGCATCGATGTTCAGCCCGATGTCGTACTGGCGCGCCAGGAGCGTGAGGGCGCGCACGCGCGGCAGCAGCTCGGCCATCACGCGCTCGCGCTGGGCGCGGGCGTAACGCGGATGCAGCGCCGACAACTTGATCGAGATGCCCGGGCCTTCGTAGATGCCGCGGCCCGCGGCGGCCTTGCCGATCGAATGGATCGCCTGCTCGTACGAGGCGTAGTAGCGCTCGGCGTCTTCGGCGGTGGTGGCCGCCTCGCCCAGCATGTCGTACGAGTAGCGGAAGCCGCGCGCCTCCATCTTGCGGTTGTTGGCCAGCGCCTCAGAGATGGTCTGGCCCGACACGAACTGCTCGCCCATCATGCGCATGGCGATGTTCACGCCCTTGCGCACCAGCGGCTCGCCGCCCTTGCCGATCAGGCGCGTGAGCGCGCGCGACAGCGACTGCTCGCTGCTCACCGCCACCAGCTTGCCGGTGATCATCAGGCCCCAGGTGGCGGCATTGACGAACAGCGATTGCGAACCGCCCATGTGCGACTTCCAGTCGCCGCGCGCCACCTTGTCGCGGATCAGCGCGTCGCGCGTGGCGCGGTCGGGAATGCGCAGCAAGGCTTCGGCCAGGCACATGAGGGCCACGCCCTCCTGGCTCGACAGCGAAAATTCCTGGATCAGCCCTTCCACGCCCCCGCCGGTGCGCTTGTCGCGCAGCGCCGTCACCAGCTTGGCGGCCGTGCCATGGATCTTCTCGAGGTGCGGCATGCGGGCCTGGCCCAGCAGCAGCGGCACGCACTCGGGCTCGGGCCGGCGGTAGGCCGCCGTGATCGCGGCGCGCAGCACCGATTGCGGCTGCACGTCCTGCGCAAAGTCGTAGAACGGGGGATGCGCGACCGCCTGGTTGTCGTCGCCGTCGTCGGCGCCGTTCTCGTCGCGGCCCAGGTGCGCCATTTCGGGCGGCAACTGGCCACGCTCGATCTTGTCCAGATAGGACACGATCGCCTGCTTGTGGAGCCAGTGGGGGGTACAGTTGAGTTTCTGCGCGGCCGCCTTCAGGCGATCCCGCAACGCGTCGTCGACCTTGACGCCCAGGGTCGTGCTAGCCATAGAATTCGTGGGTTCCTAGATGCTGCATAGGGATGCCGCGGCAACGCGGCGCGGGAAAGGCGCCACCGCGACACGCCAGCCCCACATGCTCGGACCCACGCCTCGGTGACACCCTCGGTGCCACCGTATGCTAAACAGGTTGCAACCGGGTTGCAACACCTCAAACCCTAAGGTTAACCCTAGCAGGCGGCAGGTTAACCGCCTGACTTCCCGGCGGTTTCCCCGGCGCCAAGGACGTGGCAGGCCTGCCGCCCGCCCGCCGGCGCTCTACTTCGCGCCGGCGTCGCCCAGCTGGGTGCAACCCGACACGCTCACCTGCTCGCCCGGCGCCTGCGCCCGCTCGCCACCCGACTGGATGGCCGACGCGATGGTCCGCGCCAGCAGTTGCGTGGCCTGCTGCTGGGCCGTGACCAGCCCGGTGATGCCGCTGCCCTCCTGCGGCACGCTCACTACCGTGCGGCACACCAGGCCCCGGCCCGCGGTGTTCAGGGGCCGCGCCCGCCAGGTCACGTCGAGCACCGCCGGCCCGCCGTCGTTCATGTCGAAGCGCTGCACGTCGGTCTGCACGCGCCAGACCGGCGCGCCCGGCCCGGGGCGCACCACCTGCACGTCCAGCACGCCGAGCTCGCGCGTGAGGCCGTCGGACAGCGCCGCGCGCAGCTCGTCGCCCAGCGCCGCGGTCCAGCGATCGGAATACAGCGGCGCCACCGTGCCGGCGCCGGTGCGCAGCATGATCTGGGGCTGGTCGGCCTGGGCCGGCACGATGACCGGCAGCACCTCCACCATATAAGAAGCGGTGCCCGCCGGGGCCACGGCTTTCTGTTGCGGCGCCAGCAGCGTGTAGTAGCGCGCCGTGGGCGAGCCGCCGCAGGCGCTGAGGGCGGCGGCCGCGCCGAGGAGGAGGATGGTGCGCGAGAGCAAGGACGTCATGGGATCAGTTCCTGACGGGGCCGGCGCCGGGGATCGGGTCATCGCCCCGTCCGCGCAGCAAGGCCTCGGGATTGGTCTGGAGGAAATCGGCCAGCGACCGCAGCGACCGGGCCGCGCGGCTGAGCTCCTGCATCGCGCGCTCGGTGTTGACCGGCAGCGACGAGTCGGAGGCGATCAGGTCGTTGACCGCCGACAGCGACTGGCGCGCCTGCTTGAGCACCGACTGCGCCTCGGGCGCGACGTCTTTCTCGAGCCGGCCCATGAGCTTGGACGTGTTGGACAGCGTCACGCGCAGCTCGTTGCCGATCTGGTCGAACGGAATCTTCTCGATCTTCGAGACGATGCTGCTGATCTGCTCCTGCAACTGGTCGAACTGGCCCGGGATGGTCGGGATCGGCATCGGCGTGGCGGGCTCGTACTTCACCGGCGGCGCCTTGGGGAAGTGATCCAGCACGATGAACAGCTGGCCGGTGAGCAGGTTGGCCGACTTCATTTGCGCGCGCAACCCATACTTCACCATCACCGACATCACATGACCCGGCGCGGTGCTGCCGTCGCCCTGCTTCTCGGCCTCTTCGAGCACTTCGTCGTAGATGCGGCCCAGGCGCACCGGGTACAGCGTGGCGTCCACCATCGCGAAGAAGCGCTTGGTCTTGGAGTCGAAATCGATCGTGATCTTGGTGACTTCGCCCAGCGTGATGCCCTGGAAGTCGATCGGCGCGCCCACCGACAGGCCGCGCACCGACTGGTCGAAGCGCATGCGCACGGGGAACGGCTCGCCGTCGGTGTTGGCCTTGGCGGGGCCCTCGCCGGTGTAGAGCTCGAAGGTGCTGTTGGCCGGCGCCGCCTCGGAGCTGCGCGGCGAGACGTCCTCGAACGCGATGCCGCCGATCGCCATCGACACCAGCGATTGCGTGCGCATCTTGAGGCCGTCGGCATTGACGGAAAAGTCCACGCCGCTGGCGTTCCAGAAGCGCGTGCCGGCGGTCACGAACTTGTCGTTGGGCGCGTCGATGAAGATCTCGACATTCACGTTCTTGCCGCTGTCGTCGAGCTTGTAGCCGACCACGCGGCCGACGCCGATGCGGCGGTAGTAGACGGGCGAGCCGATGTCCAGCGAACCCAGGTCATGGGCCTTGAGCATGAAGCGCTTGCCCTGCCGGTCGTAGGTCACGGCGGGCGGCGTCTCGAGGCCGACGAAATCGTATTTTGAGGCACGCTCGCCCTTCTCGGGCTTGCGCTCTTCGGCGTCCACGCCGATGTAGGCGCCCGACACCAGCGTGCCCAGGCCGGACACGCCGCTCACGCCCAGGCGCGGCCGCACTACCCAGAAGTTGGTGCCTTCGCGCGCCAGGTTGGCCACGTCGCGGCCGAGCGAGGCCTGCACCAGCACCTTGCTGCGGTCTTCGCTGAGGCGGATGTCCTGCACGAGGCCGATGTTGACCTCCTTGTAGCGCAGCTGGGTCTTGCCGACCTCCAGCCCTTCGGCGCTCTCGAACTGGATGGTGATCTCCGGCCCGGACTGCAGCCAGGACCGCACCACCAGCGACACGCCGGCCAGGGCCGCGATCAGCGGCACCAGCCAGATCCAGGAAATACGCGAACGCTCTTTTTTGGAAACCGACACCTTGTGCACCGGGGTGCCGCTCGGAGGGGTCTGCTCGGCCATGTCACGATCCTTTGTACGACGCCCCGAGCCGCACGGCGGGGGCCAAATCCGACGCAATTACGTCGGTTACATCAGACGTCATTGTGCCCTAATAAATCTAAGCCGAAGGCGTGCTCGCTGCATCCGCCGGCCGGGACGCGGGCACCTCGCCCGCCGCACCCGCGCCGCCGCGGAAATGCGGGTGGTCCTCGGCCCACTCGCTATGGCTCTCGCAGTCCCAGGCGCGCCGCATGTCGAAGCTCATCGCGGCCAGCATGGTGAGCACCACCACCACGCCGAACGCGGCCGCGCCCGGCGCCGCACTGATCTGCATCAGGCCCGGGAAGTCAGCCAGCGCGGCCAGCAGGATGACCACGAACACGTCGAGCATCGACCACTGGCCGATGAACTCGACGAGCTGGTAGAGCCGGGTGCGCTGGCGCAGATTGGTGGCGCTGCGCTGCTGCGCGGTGAAGGCGAGAAACGCGAGCGACAGGATCTTGGTGAGCGGCACCACCACGCTGGCGACGAACACGATCAGCGCGATGTCCCATCCGCCCGTCTCCCATAGCTCGATCACGCCACCCAGAATCGTGTGCGCGCTGTCGCCGAGCAGCGAACTGATGTTCATGACCGGCAGCACGTTGGCCGGGATGTAGAACACGGCGGCGGCCAGCAGCAGCGCCCAGGTGCGCGCCAGGTGTTCGGGCTTGCGATAGTGCAGCACCGCGTCGCAGCGACGGCAGTGGTGCGTGGCCTCGGGGTCTTCGTCGTCGGGCAGCGCCTGGACCTGGCCGCACACGTGGCAGCCGGTCAGCACCGTCTCGCCGCTCATGTCGGGCACGTGCACCTCCGTGGCGCCCTGCTGCTCGGCCATGCGCCACACCGCGGCGGGCGACAGCCGGCTCAGGATCGTGAGCAACACCGTGAGAAACGCGAAGGCGATGAGCCCGGCCGCGGGCTTGACTGACGCCATGCCGGCCAGCTTGACCACCGACACGACCACGCCGAGCAGGAACACCGGCACCATGCTCCAGGGCTTGACCAGCCCCAGCAGCCGCATCACGCCGCGAAAGCCGGGCGCGAGCTGCCCGCGCGACAGGGGCAGCAGCACCCACAGCAACAACAGGATCTGCGCGAACGGAATGGCGAAGCCGACCGTGCCGGTCATGAGCGCCACGGCCCAGTGGTCCTGGCGCCAGGTGATGACCACGGCATCGAGAAAGGTGGCGTCGCTGTTCATGCCCTGCACGGACAGCGTGGCCACCGGAAAGACATTGGCCACGCCGAAGGTGATCAGCGTGGCCAGGGCGAGGGCGAGCCAGTTGGCGGGGGTGAGACCGCTATAGCGCCAGAGGGTGGACTCGCAGCGTGCACAGCTCGCTGCCTCGCGCGGCGACAACGACTGCCAACGGTAGACGTTGCCGCAGTGTTCGCACGAGAGCAGCGAGTGACGTTCGTCGCTCAATGGGCCGCCCGGTTCAATCGACCAGTTCGACTTCCGGCTTGTCGGACGCCTTCGGCGCCGCCTTGTCCGGCGTGTCGAAGCTCAGCACCACCTTGCCCTCGTCGTCGAGGTCGACGGTGACGTTGCCGCCATCGGCCAGCTTGCCGAACAGCAGCTCGTCGGCCAGCGCGCGGCGGATGGTGTCCTGGATCAGGCGCTGCATCGGCCGCGCACCCATCAGCGGATCGAAGCCGTTTTTCGCGAGGAAGTCGCGCAGGCCTTCCGTGAACACGGCATCGACGCGGCGCTCGTGCAGCTGGTCTTCGAGCTGCATGAGGAACTTGTCGACCACCCGGAGGATGATGTCGCGCGTCAGCGGCGCGAACGGAATGATCGCGTCGAGACGGTTGCGGAACTCCGGCGTGAACATGCGCCGGATCTCGGCCATTTCATCGCCGGTGCTGCGGCTGTTGGCGAACCCGATCGACGGACGGTTGAGCGTTTCGGCGCCCGCGTTGGTCGTCATGATGAGGATGACGTTGCGGAAGTCCGCCTTGCGGCCGTTGTTGTCGGTGAGCGTGCCGTGGTCCATGACCTGCAGCAGGATATTGAAGATATCCGGGTGCGCCTTTTCGATTTCATCGAGCAGCAGCACGCAGTGCGGCTGCTTGGTGATGGCCTCGGTGAGGAGCCCGCCCTGGTCGAAGCCCACGTATCCCGGCGGCGCGCCGATCAGGCGCGAGACGGCATGGCGCTCCATGTATTCGGACATGTCGAAGCGCAGCAGCTCCACGCCGAGCGTGAAGGCGAGCTGGCGCGCGACCTCGGTCTTGCCGACGCCGGTGGGACCGGAGAACAGGAAGGCGCCGATCGGCTTGTCGGGCTTGCCCAGGCCGGAACGCGCCATCTTGATCGACGCGGCGAGCGCCTCGATGGCCTGGTCCTGGCCGAACACGACGGTCTTGAGGTCGCGGTCGAGCGTGGCCAGCTTGCTGCGATCGTCGTTCGACACGGAGGCCGGCGGGATGCGCGCGATCTTGGACACGATGTGCTCGATCTCGCCCTTGCCGATCACCTTCTTCTGGCGCGAGCGCGGCAGCAGGCGCTGTGCGGCGCCGGCCTCGTCGATCACGTCGATGGCCTTGTCGGGCAGATGGCGATCGTTGATGTAGCGTGCCGACAGCTCGGCGGCGGCCGACAGGGCCGCGGCCGAGTAGCGGACGTTGTGGTGCTCTTCGAAGCGGCTCTTGAGGCCGCGCAGGATCTGCACGGTCTGCTCGACCGAGGGCTCGGGTACGTCGATCTTCTGGAAGCGACGGCTGAGCGCGTGATCCTTCTCGAACACGCCACGGTATTCGGTGTAGGTGGTGGCGCCGATGCACTTGAGCTGGCCCGAGGACAGGGCGGGCTTGAGCAGGTTGGACGCGTCGAGCGTGCCGCCCGAGGCCGAGCCGGCGCCGATCAGCGTGTGGATCTCGTCGATGAACAGGATCGCATCGGGATTGCCGCGGATCTGCTTGAGCACGCCCTTCAGGCGCTGTTCGAAGTCGCCGCGGTATTTGGTGCCGGCCAGCAGCGCGCCCATGTCGAGCGCGAACACCTGGGCCGACTGCAGGATCTCGGGCACCTCGCCGCGCGTGATGCGCCAGGCCAGGCCCTCGGCGATGGCGGTCTTGCCGACGCCCGCCTCGCCGACCAGCAGCGGGTTGTTTTTACGGCGGCGGCACTACACCTGGATCACCCGCTCGACCTCGTGCTCGCGGCCGATCAGCGGATCGATGCGACCCGCCAGTGCTGCGGCATTGAGATCGGTGGCGTACTGGTCGAGCGGCGACTGGCGCGACTCGCCCTGCTCTTCGCTGCTGGCTTGCTGCTCTTTCTGCACGGCGGAGGACTCCTCCTGCGGCTGCTTGGTGATGCCATGCGACAGGAAATTGACCACGTCCAGGCGCGTGACGCCCTGCTGTTGCAGGTAGTACACGGCATGGGAGTCTTTCTCGCCGAAGATGGCGACCAGGACGTTGGCCCCGGTGACGGGCTTCTTGCCCGTGCCGCCGGCCGACACATGCATGATCGCGCGCTGAATGACGCGCTGGAAACCGAGCGTGGGCTGCGTATCGACTTCGGCGCCGCTCGGGATGACCGGGGTATTCTCGGTCACGAACTGACGCAGGTTACGGCGCAAGTCATCCAGATTGGCGGCGCAGGCGCGCAGCACTTCAACCGCCGAGGCGTTGTCAAGCAACGACAGCAGCAGATGCTCGACGGTAATGAATTCATGCCGGGCCGAGCGGGCCTCGACAAATGCCATATGCAGGCTGACTTCAAGCTCTTGGGAAATCACGCTTCCTCCGTAACGCACCGAAGCGGTCTGGTACACGATTCATATTCTATGCTGATCAGGGCGTAACGCCAGCGATTTCAAATTCGAGACCGGCATAACGACCCTGCGCATCCATCACGGTCAGCGCATGCCGACCGTTTCGAGTCAATGCCAGGGTCTGCTTCGCGTCGGCCCCCGCCTGCCCGTACAACTTGCCATCCAGCAACCACCATACCTGCCCCGACGCCCCCTGCACGCCCACGTCGATGCCGACTTCCTGGCTGCCCGGCACCGGCCGCAGGATCGATCCCTGCGCCACGCCCTCGATCCGCAAAGGCCCTTTCGACGTGTCGGCATAACCCGGAAACGAGGGCGGCACGGTGTCGTTCAGGGCCCACGCCGCGCGCTGCTGCGGGCAGGTGCCATCGGGCGTATTGCCCAGGCGCCAACCCAGCGGCCAGCAGGTGGTCACCGCCTTGACCGAGTCGGGCCGCACCCGCGGGCGCGGCGACCCGGTCGGCAGCGCCGACACGATGTCCTGTAACAACGGCGCGGCGACGTTGGCGCCGAAGAAACCCGGATTGGGGGTGCCATCGGGCCGGCCGACCCACACGCCGATGGTCCAATGATCCGTCACTCCGACCGACCAGGCGTCGCGAAAACCGAAGCTGGTGCCTGTTTTCCAGGCCAGCTGGCGACCGGGCGCGCCGGATTGGTACATGGGACGATCGGGATGGCCGCCGGCCTCGAGGATATCGCGCACGATCCAGGCAGCGCCCGCGCTCATGGCGCGGGTTTCGATGCGAGGCTCGCGCGGCGACAATCGCGGCACGCCGGCCAGCCCGTCGCGGGCCAGGGCGCGGTAGGCGCCCACCAACTCTTCCAATGTGGTGCCGCCCCCGCCCAAAATCAAGCTCAGGTTGGGTGCGGACCCCGGCGGCATGCGCAAGCGCACGCCGGCCCCCAGCATAACCGATGCGAATCGCACGGGTCCGACACGGTCCAGCAGGTCCACCGCGGGCACGTTGAGCGAGCGCTGCAAGGCCTGCGCCACGCTCACCGGGCCGGAGAACGCGGCCTGGAAATTGCCGGGCGCATAGCCGCCGAACGACATCGGCGTGTCCAGCAGCAGGCTCTCGGAATGGATCAGGCCGTCGTCGAGTGCCAGCGCATACAAAAAAGGCTTGAGCGTGGAGCCGGGCGAGCGCACCCCGCGCACCATATCGACGTGGGCATAGCGGCTGGCATCGGAGAAATCCGCCGAGCCGGCGTAGGCCTTGATCTCGAGCGTGTCGTTGTCCATCACCAGCACGGCCATCGACACCTTGGGCGGCAAGGCATCGACCCGGTCTTCGAGCATGCGCTCGACGGTGGCCTGCAGGTCGGCGTCCAGCGTGGACACCACCACGTCGCGCTGTCCGCGCGGGGCCTGCGCCAGCAGCCGCTGGGCCGCCAGCGGCGCCAGCCAGCGCGCGCGCAGCGGCGGCGCCACCACGTTCTCGATGCGGGCATCGGCCACGCGCTCGGGCGTCCAGACGCCGCGTTCGGCCATGCGCGCGAGCACCTTGTCGCGCGCGGCGGCCGCGGCCTGCGGATGACGGTCGGGGCGCAGGCGCGAGGGCGCCTGCGGCAAGGCGGTCAGCAGCGCGGCCTCGGCATCGCTCAGGTCGGAGGCCGGCTTGCCCAGCCACAGGCGCGAGCCCATTTCCACGCCCTCGACGATGCCGCCCATGGGGGCATGGCTGAGATACAGGGAGAGGATCTCGTCCTTGCTGTAGTGCATCTCGAGCTGGATCGCGCGCCAGACCTGGCGCCACTTCGCGGGCAGGTTGCGCGAGGGCTGGCCCGACAGCTCGGGGTCGAGCATGCGGGCCACCTGCATGGTGAGCGTGGAGCCGCCCGACACGATGCGGCCGTGCGCCACCCACTGCCAGCCGGCGCGCGCCATCGCGGCCGGATTGACGCCGGGATGCCAGTAGAACCAGCGGTCCTCGTACGTCAGCAGGGTTTCGAGATAGCGCGGCGAGACCTGGTCGGGCCTGACCGGATAGCGCCACACGCCGTCGCGGCTGGGATAGTTGCGCAGCGGCGTGCCGTCTTCGGCCACCACCACGCGGGCCCCGCCCTCGCCGAACGGCGGCAGCGGGTCCAGCGTGTCGGCCAGCCAGAGCGCGGCCGCGGCCACGGCCAACACGGAAAGCGTCCAGACCGCCAGGCGGCGCAGGCGCCGCCTGGAAGCCGGTTGCGGCATTACGGACGCTTCGCGCCCCGATCGCGGATCTCGACCGTGCTCCATTGCTCACCCACACCGCGGATCTCGGGGCGATACATGTCTTCGGCGACGGTGGCCGGGACGCTGTAACGGCCCGGGCTCACTACGCGCGCCATATAGAAGATATCGACCTTGCCACGACCCAGCGTGGCGGCGGCCACGTAGCGGTCGTCGCGGAACTCGCGATGCTTGAGATTGGCGTTGGCCATGGCGTCCGCGACCCGCACCTTGCCGATCTGCCACTCGCGCATGTCCGGGCTTTGCGACAGGTTGAGGTTTTCCACCTCGATGCCGGCCGGCACGCGGTCGACGATCAGCGCATCCGGGATGTACTGATTGGCATCTGCCTGGATCCACACCACCAGCATGTCGCCGGTCTGCAGCGTGCCGCCATCCCACGGACGGCCGTCCGGGTAGTACCAGCCGCGACGCACGCGGATGGTGTCGCTGCGCGGCGCGGGTGCCGCCATCGGCGTGCCCTGCACGTCGAACTCGACGAACAGCGACTGGCTGCCGTTGTTGCGCAGCTGCAGCAGGCCCGCCTCGTCGCGCGTGACCGGAACGGTCAGGTCGGACTTGCCGGAGAGATTGCGCACGCCGGCCGCGCCGCTCTGGATCATGGCTTCCCACGGCGTGCCGCGGTCGCCGCCGATGGCCTTGGCCGCCAGCACCAGCGACATCTGCTCCTGCGTCGACAGATAGCTGCGGCTGCCGAGGCGGCCGTTGAGCTGGTCGAGCAGCGGCGCCGGATCCACGCCGGTCAGGCCGTACTGGTTGATCAGCGCATACGACAGCGCATAGTCGCGCACCGCGCTGCCGTAGTCGCCGAGCCAATCGTCATACGAGGTGTTGCGGCGGGCAAAACCGTACGGACGCGACATGGCCTGCGTCAGCGCGGTCTTCATGCGGCCTTCGTCGCCCAGCAGCTTGAACGCCACGGCCAGCTGCACCAGGGGCAGCGGCGAGCGCACGCGGTCCTGGTAGTTGTCGTAGAGCTGGCGCACGGTGGACAGCGGCGCCTTGCCGTCGCGCGCCAGCACCAGGGCGGCGGTGGCGAGCCCGGCGAAGCGGCGATGATCCTCGCGCAGCACCTCGACGTTGACGCCGTCGTAGCGGCCGGTCTCGACCGCCTGGCGCTGATTGGCCGACCAGGTGCCGAAGTTGCGCGAGGTCTGCTGCAGTTGCTCGAGCAACCAGCTGCGCGGACGCTCGATGCCGGAATCGGGCACGCTGAATCCGGCGTCGCGCGCATCCTGCATGAATCCCACCGCATAGGCGGTGAGCCAGGTGTCGCGCGCCGAGGTGCCACCGCCCCACAGCGAGTAGGCGCCATTGGCATTGCGCATGCCCGACAGGCGCGCCATCGCGGCGTCCACGCGCTTCTGGCGCTCTTCGACGGAGTACACCTTCAGGCCGAAGCGCTTGGCGTTGGTCTCGTCCATCACGACCCACGGCATGGCGCTGCTGATGGTCTGCTCGGTGCAGCCGTACGGGTAGTTGAGCAGGCCCTCGACCATGCGATTGACGTTGATCGGCGGACGGTTCGACAGCGTCATCGACATCGTGACCGAATCCGGGAAGTAGCCGGTGGTCCAGTCGGTCGGCGCGTTCCAGGTCTCGCCCGGATTCAGGCGCACGCGGCGCACGCGGCGCTCGGCGGCGTAGGCGGGCTGCACCTGCAGCACCGACTCGCGCACGATGTGCACCGGCTTGCTGCCGCCCTCCCCGTCCACGGTCAGGCGCATGAGGCCCAGGCCGTAGGAGCCGGTGGTGGTGGCGACGAAGCGCAGCGTGGTGCGCTGCTTGTCCTTCAGCGTGACGGTACGGGTGCTGTCGGCGATGGCGAGCGGATCGAGCGCCTGCAGCTTGACCGTGATCTTCTGCGGCGCGCCGCTCAGGTTGGTCAGGTCGAGCGCCACCGCGGCCTGGTCGCCCGGCGTGATGAAGCGCGGCGTGTTGAGCTCCGCCACGATCGGCGCGGCCACGACCATCTCGGCCTCGGCGTTGCCGTACTGCTCGTCGGTGAAGGCCACGGCCATCAGGCGCAGCGTGCCGTTGAAGTCGGGCAGGTCGAGCGGAATCTCGGCCTCGCCCTGGTCATTGAGCTTGACCACGCCGGAGAACAGGTCCACCAGCTTGACCTTCTTGGGCAGGCTGCGGCTGTCGCCGCGCATGGCGGCGTCGCCGCCCCACTTCAGCTTGCCCTGCGTGCCGTCCATCTTCTCGATCAGCTTGCCGTACATGTCGAGCAGCTCGGGCGCATAGCGATGCTTGCCGAAATAGAAGTCGAGCGGATCGGGCGTCGGGTACTGGTTGATGTTGAGAATGCCCACGTCGACTGCGGACAGCGTGACGTGCGCGGTCTTGGCGCGCGCGCCCTCGACCTTCACCTTGACCGGCACCTTCTGTTCGGGCTCGGTCTTGGCCGGGGCCGTGATCGACACCTTCAGCTGGCGGTCTGCGCTTTCGATGGGCAGGTACACCAGGCCGAGCGCGCGCGCTGGCGTGACGCGGTCGCCCTGGCTGCCCGGCCGGAACACGGTGGCCGAGACATACAGATCATGGCGCTTCCAGCTGGCGTCGACCGGGATCTCGATCTCGCTGCCGGCGGCCTTCACGGCCACCCACTTCGACCACAGCATGCGGTCGCCTTCGACCGTGACGAGGGCCTGGCCGTCGTGCGGCGGCGTGAGCGTGAGCTTGACCGAGCCGCCCGGCTTGGCCGGCACGTCGGAGAGCTTCATCTGGACGCGGTCGGGACGATTGCCCATCGCATCGGCATCCTGCGCGCCCCAGCCGGCGTAGAAGCGGTAGCGCAGCGTCTCGCCGGTATCGGGATCGCTCACTTCCAGGCGGTAGCGGCCATACTTGACCGGCAACGACAGCGGCGTGCGCTCGCCCACGTCGAGCACGCGCGAGTCCAGCAGCTCCTCGATCTCGGTGTAGCCGCTGTGCCAGCCGCGCTGGTCGTCGAAGCGCCAGTAATACTGGCGCGACTCGCGGAACAGGCGCAGTTGCGCGCCCTTCACCGGCACGGCCTCGCCCTTGTTGTTGGCGCGCAGCAGCTCGAAACCGGCGACCGCGCCTTCGCGCGCCACGTCGTTGTCGAACAGCGGACGCACGCCGATCAGAATGTCGGCGGGCCAGACGCTGCGCTCGATCGAGCGCACCACCGGGCGGCCGCCCGATTCCAGCAGGCTGGCCGACACGCGCACCTTCATGGGCGAACGCACGCCCGAGGTGAGCGGATCCACGTCCAGCGTGGCGTGACCCTTCTCGTCGAGTTCGGCTTCCGGCAGTTCCTGGAACGCGCGGCGCGTGTCATCGTCGGAGTCGCCGAAGATGAAGCCGGGCCATTGCTTGGCCAGCGGCTGGCGGTCGCGCTTGAGCTGCAGGCTCGACAGCAGGCGGTTGCCCGCGGCCGGCGCGCCGTACAGATAGTCGCCCTGCACGTCGATGTTCCACTGCTCGTCGGCGCCCAGCACCGGCTGGTCGGACTCGAGCGTGAGCTTCATGCGTTCGGGCAGGAACTCCTCGACCTGGAATTTCCACGAGGCATCGGCCAGGCGCGAGGCCGGGTCGACACGCAGTTCCAGCATCCAGGTGCCGGTCTGCGCATCGGCCGGCAGATCGATCGCCTGCTCGATGTAGTTGGGGTTGTCCTTCGCGGACTGCCACAGCGTGCTGCGCACCACGCGGCCGTCCGGGCGCTTGATGGTGGCGGTCAGCGGCGCGGCCTTCAGCGGGCGGCCATCCGGATCGCGCGGCAGCACCGACACGTGGAAGCTCTCGCCCGGGCGATACAGGTTGCGGCCGGCGTAGACGAACAGGTTGTTGTTGCGCGACGGATGACCGCCGATGTCGAACTCGGACAGGTCCAGCGCGGGCTCGCCCAGCGCCAGCACGGTCATTTCCTTGCCGCGCAGCGCGCGCAGCACGCGCGCGTTGCCGTGGTCGCCGTCGAAGCGCACGTGGCCGCCGGCGTCGGAGGTGGCCTTGGCCAGCGCCTTGCCGTTGGCGTCCACCAGCTCCACCTGCACGCCGTTCTGCGGCTCGCCGCTCTTGAGCGAGACGACATAGGCCTCGGTGCGGTCCGGATAGCGGCGCGCGTGCAGGCCGATGTCGCTCACATAGAAATAGGTGACCTGGTATTCATAGCGGAAGCGGCCGGGCTGGCTCATCACCGCCACATAGATGCCGGGCTCCTGCAGTTCCTTGATGGTCTCGACGGGCAGGAAGGTCACGTGACGGCGGTTGGGCTTGTCGTCGGTGACGAAGCGGCCCTGGTACACGCTCGAGGTGAGCTTGTTCAGGCGGTCGAGGTCCCAGTTGCTGACCAGGCCCTTGAGGCTGCGGTTGTCGGAATAGCGCCACTCGTCTTCGCTGTCGTATTCGCCCCCCTCGTCGCCGTCATCGTCGCTGGCGCTGCTGGTGTTGCGGCCGACGCCGAGCACGGTGTCGAAGAATTCCGGCACGCGCTGCGGTTCGACGCGCAGGAACTGCACGTCGACTTCGGGCATGTTGACCGTGGTCACCGGCAGGCCGCCGTTCTGGCCGGCCGGCAGCACCACGCCGCGGCTGGCGAAGAAGAATGACGGCGGCATGGCTTCGGTCGGCACGTCGCACAGGATCGTCTCGCCGAGCTTGGCATCGTTGGCGGCCAGATTGCCGGCCACGCGCACGGCGTAGTTGCGCAGGGGCTGCACGTAGGGGAAGTACGCCACCCGCGGGTTGTCGCCGATCACCCAGCTGCCCTCGACCGCCTTGCCCTTGGGCAGGGTGTCGCCGGCACGCACGTTGCCGGGCTGGTTCGAGGCGCCGGCGGCCTTGGCCGGCGCGTCGTCGGGGTTGGCCTTGGCGGCGCCGCTGTCGACCACCTGCACGAATTCGTTGAGCGTCGTCTTGCGATCGAGCGGCTGCGTGAAGGTCACGGCCAGCGCGAGCGTGTCGTTGAACTGGCGCGCCTGGCAGGAAAGCACCGCGAACGGGTCGGGCTTGCCGATATTGGCCTGCGCGGCAGGCGCGGCATCCGGCTTGGCGCCGCCAGACGCCGCCTGGCCGGCGGCGGGCGCGCTCGCCGGCGTCGACACCGCCGGCGCTCCCGCTCCCGGCGCGGGTTCGGACTTCTGCTGTCCGAACCACCATCCCAACCCCAGGGCCGCCGCAGCGACCACCACCGCACCGACCGCAATTGCGGTCTTATTGTTCTTTCCACTCACGGCACACCTCTATGGTGAAGACATACAGCCGACGCGGCGCCCCTCGCGCCGCGTTCGTCTTGCTATAGAGCAGGTGGTTCAGGGCGCTGGGCCGCGAACCCACCGGCCATGAGACCGGTGTCGAGCAGGTCTGGACGGCGCCGGTTGCCCCGGCGGCCGCATCAGACGGGTTCCATTACGCACTGCAGCGGATGCTGCCGTGCGCGCGCATATTGCGCCACTTGGGCGATACGGGTAGCCGCCAGATCGCGCGGATACACGCCACAGATACCCCGGCCCTCATGGTGGACCTGCAACATGATACGGGTCGCCTCTTCCTGGTTTTTACCGAAGAATTTCTCCAGGACTTTCACCACGAATTCCATGGGGGTGTAATCGTCATTCAACAGCACGACCTGATACATGGGCGGCGGCGCGGTCTTTGCCGGCTGCTTCTCCACGACCACATCATGCTGGGAATCCAAGTCAGAACTCATAGGGCGGGTATTCTATTTAAACGGCCAAAATCAAAGGCGAGACTTACGCAAAATTACATGCAGAAATGCGTAGTTTCCATACTTGACGCCAGAAAGAAAAGGAGCGCATTATCCACGCATTCGGGGCCTTTCAACTTGTTGTTAGCGCAACCGTAACCCGGAAGGGCGGCGCCCGGTGCCACAGCCCTTTCGTCCAACATACGATTCAATGAGGCAGTCCGCATGTCTGATACGACCGCACCTGTCCAAGGGGACAATCCTAAATCGACGGGCACCGTCAAATGGTTCAACGATGCAAAGGGCTTTGGTTTCATTACGCCGGATGACGGCGGTGAAGATCTCTTCGCGCATTTTTCGTCGATCCAGATGAACGGGTTCAAAACCCTCAAAGAAGGCCAGAAAGTCGCATTCGAGATAATCCAGGGCCCCAAGGGTAAACAAGCTTTGAATATTACGTCGGCTTGATCCCCGCGGCGCATCAAGCGCTTGCAGGCAGTCACCGGTAGTACCAAATCAGTGAATCCGAGGCGGGGCGCGAGCCCCGCCTTTTTCATGGGCGCGGCCGGCGGGCCGCCGCCGCGTCGGACCGCTCAACCCGTATTCTACGTTCGGCCCCGCCCTTCGCGCCACGCGCAATGCGGGCATGAACACATTGCAGCCGGTTGCACGGCGCCGCGCCAGCTGCCGCAACGGGCGCGCCATATGGTTCAATGAGGCCGCCCGCGATCGCGCGGCGCGCCTGCCCGGCGCACGCAGCGCAGCCGATCGCGGCCGTCTTCGTGTTCTTTGCGTGTTCCATGTGTATGCCGCCCGCGCGCGGCCGAGCCGGCGCGATGCGCGCCCCTTGCGCGCCGCGGCCGTTTCCCATTCGAGCCCTCTTCGCCCTCATGCCGCATCCCATGTCTTCCGCCCGCTCCCTTCTGCTTTCGTTCGCGCTCGCCGCCAGCGCCCTGCTGCCCGCCGCCAGCCAGGCCCAGCCGCCCGTGCAATCCAGGCTGCCGGTCACGCAACTGGCCGCCGGCATCCACGTGATCCAGGCCGAGGTGGCCGACAACGACGACCGCCGCCGGATCGGGCTGATGGGCCGCACCGAGCTGCCGGGCAACCAGGGCATGCTGTTCGTGTTCGAGCAGCCCGACCTGCAATGCTTCTGGATGCGCAACACGCTGCTGCCGCTGTCGATCGCTTTCATCGCCGACGACGGCACCGTGACCAACATCGAAGACATGGCGCCGCAGACCGACGACCCGCACTGCTCGCGCAAGCCGGTGCGCTATGCGCTGGAGATGGCCCAGGGCTGGTACGCCCGCCATGGCGTGAAGGCCAGCGCGAAGATCGACGGCCTGCCGTAACCTGCCGGCAGCGCAAAAAAATGCCCGGGGCGCGTGCCCCGGGCATTTTTCTTTGGCGCCCCCGCGGGGCGCAGGCGATTACACGCGCTCGACGATCAGCGCGATGCCCTGGCCCACGCCAATGCACATGGTGCACAGCGCGTAGCGGCCGCCGGTGCGGTGCAGCTGGTTGATCGCGGTGGTGGCCAGGCGGGCGCCGCTGGCACCCAGCGGGTGACCCAGCGCGATGGCGCCGCCGTTCGGGTTGACGCGCGGATCGTTGTCGGCGATGCCGAGGTCGCGCATCACGGCGAGACCCTGGGCGGCGAACGCCTCGTTGAGCTCGATCACGTCCATCTGGTCGAGCGTGAGGCCGGTCTGGGCCAGCACCTTGCGGGTGGCGGGCGCCGGGCCGATGCCCATGATGCGCGGCGCGACGCCGGCGGTGGCCATGCCGATCACGCGGGCACGCGGCACCAGGCCGTGGCTGGCGGCGGTCTTTTCGTCGGCGATCAGCAGCGCCACGGCGCCGTCGTTCACGCCCGAGGCGTTGCCGGCGGTGACGCTGCCGCCCTCGCGGACCACGCCCTTGAGCTTGGCCAGCGCTTCGAGGCTGGTTTCACGCGGATGCTCGTCCACGCCGACGATCACGGGATCGCCCTTCTTCTGCGCGATCGAGACCGGCACGATCTCGGCGTCGAACACGCCTTCTTTCTGGGCCCGGGCCGTCTTCTGCTGGCTGGCCAGCGCGAACTTGTCCTGGTCTTCGCGGCTGATCTTGAAATCATCGGCCACGTTCTCGGCGGTTTCGGGCATGGAATCCACGCCGTACTGCGCCTTCATCAGCTTGTTGACGAAGCGCCAGCCGATGGTGGTGTCGTAGATCGCGGCGTTGCGCGAGAAGGCCGAGTCGGCCTTGCCCATGACGAACGGGGCGCGGCTCATGCTCTCCACGCCGCCGGCCAGCATCAGGCCGGCTTCGCCGGCGCGGATCGCGCGGGCGGCGGTGCCGATGGCGTCCAGGCCCGAGCCGCACAGGCGGTTGACGGTGGCACCGGGCACGTCGACCGGCAGGCCGGCCAGCAGCGTCGCCATGCGGGCCACGTTGCGGTTGTCTTCGCCGGCCTGGTTGGCGCAACCGAAGATCGTGTCGTCCAACTCGTCCCAGCGCACGTTGGGGTTGCGCGCCATCAGCGCCTTGATGGGGATCGCCGCCAGGTCGTCGGCGCGCACCGAAGACAGGGCACCGCCGTAGCGGCCAAAGGGAGTACGGATCGCGTCACAGATGAAGGCATGCACAGTCATGGCTAACTCGGTGAGATGGGAAGTCGGACAATGCGGGGCATGTTACCGCAGCGTGTCAGGCGCCAGACTGGTGCAGGACGGCGGTGTCCGGTCAGCGGACGCTGTCTATGCACTGGACAATCCGGCCCCAATGCGGTGCCCCCGGCACCACCCTGGCGCGCACGCTAGGCGGCCGCGCGCGCCGCCTCCAGCTGGGCGGTGCGGCGAAAGCGCCCCGCCGCGAAATGATAGAAAGGCCGCGGGCAGAATTGCCGCGACACGACCGAGGCGAGCAGCGAACCGGCCAGGAGCCAGAACAGCATGGGCTGGCTGCCCGTCATTTCCATCACCACCACGCAGGCGGTCAGCGGCGCCTGCGTCGCCGCGGCCAGGAAGGCCGCCATCGAGATCAGCACCAGCACCCGCCCGTCGATCCCGGTGCCGATCAGGCTGGCGATGGCATCGCCGATGCCGGCCCCGGTGGTGAGCGCCGGCGTGAAGATGCCGCCGGGGATGCCGGCCCAATACGAGGCGACGGTGGCGGCCAACTTGGCAAAGCCAAAGCCGGCGGGCGCCCCGCCCTCGCCGCCCAGCAGCCGCGCGGCCGTGTCGTAGCCCGTGCCGTAGACCGCACCGCCGGTCAGCAGCCCCAGCGCGGCGACCACGAGGCCGAGCGCGAAAGCGGTCCAGAGCGGGTGACGGCGGATCCGTTCGCGCAGGCGCAACGGCGCCACGCCGGCCGCGCCGCGCCCGAGCAGGCGCGCGAACACGCCCCCCAGCACGCCGTTGACGGTGCCGCACAGCAGCACCCAGCCCAGCATGTTCTGCGACAGGGCCTGGCCGGCGAACACGCCGAAATAGGGGTTGTTGCCCGCCAGCGCGACCACCATGAAGCCGCAGGCGAGCACGCCGATCAGCACCAGGCGCTGCCAGCGCAAGGCCGCGCCGCGGCCGAGCTCCTCGATGGCGAAGATCACGCCGGCCAGCGGCGCGTTGAAGGCGGCGGCCAGCCCGCCCGCCGCGCCCGCGGCGATCAGCTCCTGGCTGTGCACGCCGCGCAGCCGGAGGCCGCAGCGGCGCCAGAATTCGCCCCACGCCAGCATCACGGCCGCCCCCACCTGCACCGACGGCCCCTCGCGCCCGACCGACGCGCCGGCCAGCATGGCGAGAAAGGTGAGCGGAATCTTCCAGAGCGTCTGGCCCAGGGCCACCAGGCTGCGCTGGGCGCCGCCGGAGGGCAGGGACAGGCCTGCGATCACCTGGGGGATGCCGCTGCCCGCGGCGTTCGGCGCGTAGCGCAGGGTCAGCCAGCGGATCACCACCAGGGCCGGCGGCAGCACCAGCAGCGCGAGCCAGCCATGCGCCTGGGTCCAGCGCCGGTTCCAGCCCAGCGCGAGGTCGGCCAACTCGGCGAAGCCGAGCGAGACCAGCGCCGCCAGGGCGGCGCCGCCCAGCATCAGGCCGAGCTGCAGGCTCTTGCGCGACAGGCGCCGCATCTGCCGGGTCTTGCGCCGCAGGTAGCGGCGCGCGGCGATGCCGGAGGCGCGCCGCGGCCCGGCGGGGGCCGCATGTCGGTCAGGCTGGTCCATGGCGTAGTTCCGGAAGGCAAACCGAAGACCGTAGCATCGGCCGCGTAACAAGCGCCTTAATGCACGACGGTGCGCGCCTGACGAAGCGGGCAGGCGTCCGACATCGTGCCCCGCGGCGCCCCGGCGCGTCAATGACAAAGGCCCGGCAGGGCCGGGCCTTTGCTGCACCCGGCCAGGCCAGGTGCGGGATCCACGCCGGGATCAGGCGAAGTTCTTCGCGGCGAACTCCCAGTTCACCAGTGCCCAGAAGTTTTCCAGGTACTTGGGACGGGCGTTGCGGTAGTCGATGTAGTAGGCGTGTTCCCAGACATCACAGGTGAGCAGCGGCTTGTCGGCGGTCGTCAGCGGCGTGGCGGCGTTGCTGGTGTTGACGATGTCGACCGAGCCGTCGGCCTTCTTGACCAGCCAGGTCCAGCCCGAACCGAAGTTGCCGGCAGCCGACTTGTTGAAGGCTTCCTTGAACGCGTCGAAGCCGCCCCACTTGGCCTTGATGGCATCGGCCAGCGCGCCGGTGGGCTCGCCGCCGCCGTTGGGCGAGAGGCTGTGCCAGTAGAACGTGTGGTTCCAGATCTGGGCTGCATTGTTGAACACGCCGCCCGACGACTTCTTGACGATGTCTTCCAGCGAGGCGTTTTCGAACTCGGTGCCCGGGATCAGGTTGTTCAGGTTGGTGACGTAGGTCTGGTGGTGCTTGCCGTAGTGGAATTCCAGCGTCTCTTTCGAGATGTGCGGGGCCAGTGCGTCGAGCGCGTAAGGCAGCGGGGGAAGCGTATGTGCCATAGTCAATTCCTTCTGTGGTTTGTGCACGATCAAGCCGGACCATTGTATCGGCAGTTCGCGCGGCCTCTACCCTAAAACCCGCGATTGCGCTGGGGTTAAGGGCCGGATCGGTCGGCGTCGGCCGACACCACCTCGGCCTGCGCCTGGCCGCGCGCCAGGTCGATGCGCAGCCGCTCGCCGGCGCGCAGCACGCCGGCATCCGACACGATCGCGCCCTGCTCGTCGCGCACGATCGCATAACCCCGTTGCAAGGTGTTTTCGGGATCGAGCGCGCGCAGGTGCGCACCGAGCGCCGCGAGCCGCTGCGAGGCGCTCTCCAGGCCCTGGCGCTGCACGCGCGCCAGCCGGGCGGCCACCCGCTCGACCCGCTCGACGCTGCGCGCCGTGTCGGGCACGCGGCGCACGAGGCGCTGCATCAGCACCTGCAGGCGCGCCTGACGCTGCTGCGCCGGCCGTTGCCCGGCCGCGGCGAGGCGGTGGCGCAGGGTGTTGAGCCGCTCACGCTGATGGGCGAGCCGCTGCGCCGGGGAAATCAGTTGCGCGGCGGCGCGGTCGAGCCGCTGGGCGGCCTGGTCGAGCCGGCGTTGTTGCGCGCGCATCAATCGCTGGGCCGCCTGGCGCGTGGCCTGGCGCAGGTCTTCGCGCGGCACGCAGGCAAGCTCGGCCGCCGCGGTGGGCGTGGGCGCCCGCACGTCGGCCACGAAGTCGGCAATGGTGAAGTCGGTTTCGTGGCCCACGCCGCAGATCACCGGAATGGCGCTCGTGGCGATCGCGCGCGCCAGGTCTTCGTCGTTGAAGCTCCAGAGATCCTCGATGCTGCCGCCGCCGCGCACCAGCAGCAGCGTGTCGACCTCGTTGCGCGCATTGGCCCGTTGCAGCTGCAACGCCAGGCGCGGCGCCGCGTCGGCGCCCTGCACCGGCGCCGGATACACGATCACCGGCACCTGCGGCGCGCGGCGCGCCAGGGCCGACAGCACGTCGCGCAGCGCGGCGGCGTGCAGGGACGTGATCACGCCGATGGCGCGCGGCAGCCGCAGCGGCTCGCGCTTGACCTCCGGATCGAACAGCCCCTCGGCCGCCAGCTTTTCCTTCAGGCGCAGGAAGGTCTCGTAGAGGTTGCCGATGCCGGCGCGCCGCATGGCGTCGGCCTGGAGCTGGTAGTCACCGCGGGGCTCGTAGAGCGACACCCGGGCTCGGACTTCGACCTGATCGCCCGCCCGGGGCACGAATCCGACCGATTGTGCGCGGCTGCGGAACATCACCGTGCGCACGGCGGCGCGGCTGTCCTTGAGCGTGAAATACCAGTGGCCCGAGGCGGCCTGCGTGAAGTTGGAAATCTCGCCGCGAACCCACAGGGCCGGGACGCTGCGCTCCAACAACTGCGAAACGGCTTGGTTCAGCTGGGCAACCGACAGGATTTCCCGCGCGAATGCGTCATCTGTGACAGCGAATCCAGTTGTCATGAGGCTTCCGAAGGGGATATATGTCCAC
>Ga0160496_1000375_pt1 | contig 22512 bp, 16 predicted proteins | sample DIDPMG_2_FD_108231 | JGI IMG/M metagenome (GOLD analysis project Ga0160496, IMG submission 108231) | Enriched soil microbial communities from UW Madison campus, WI, USA - DID2937_E24_FP MG | ecosystem: Environmental > Terrestrial > Soil > Grasslands | place: USA: Madison, Wisconsin | collected...
CATGGCGACGAAGCCGATGCCGTCGAGCGGATCGGGCAGCATCACCTTGAGCGTGCCGCGCGGGCGGATGCCCTCGTCGAGCAGCACGTCCTGCGCGTCGATGGCCTGCTCGACCAGCATGCGGCAGCGGTCGTAATAGAGCTTGCCGGCCTCGGTGAGGGCGATGCTGCGGGTATTGCGCGACAGCAGCTCCACGCCCAGCCGCGATTCCAGCACGCGCAGCCGGCGCGATACGGTGGTGGCGGGCACGCCGATGAGCTCGGCGGTGCGGGAGATGTTGAGCCGCTTGGCGACCTCGACGAAGATGGCGATGTCGTTCAGGTTGAAGGCGGAGTCGGTGTGGGCCATTGCTCTACAATGTTCGGGTTGTCGCTGCGGCACGGCCCGCAACGCGGCCGCGGTGGTCACGCGGCGCCGTTGCAGACGACGGCAGAGGCAGGGCGCGTGTGTCGGCTCACTGTAGGGGGCAGGCGCTGTCAGGCCGGTGACGTATCCCTGACGGCATCCGGTCAGCCGGCTGACGCAAATGTCATGAAACCGCCGCGCGGCCGCCCGGCTGACACGAATGTCAGCGAGCGGACAGCCGCCGGACAAGCGGGCGGCGATACATTGAGCGCCCCTCGCCTGCTTTCGTAGCGGCGCGCCCGCCTGGGCGCGTCAATCCTGGTTCCGCCTAGACATCCATCGTGCGCGTACTCGTCATCGAGGACGAAGAAAAAACGTCCTCCTACATTCTTCGCGGCCTGACCGAGCTGGGCTACACCGTCGACGTCGCCAACACCGGCACCGACGGCCTGCATCTGGCGCTCGAATTCGACTACGACGCGATCGTGCTCGACCTGATGCTGCCCGGCATGGACGGCTATGCGGTGCTCGAACAACTGCGCCGCACCAAGGCCACGCCGGTCATCATGCTGTCGGCGCGCGGCGCCGTCGATGACCGCGTCACCGGCCTGCGCAAGGGCGCCGACGACTATCTGCCCAAGCCCTTCTCGTTCACCGAGCTGGTGGCGCGCCTGCAGGCGCAGACCCGCCGCCGCAACGATGCCATGGAGGCCACCACGCTGCAGGTCGACGACCTGGTGATCGACCTGCTGGCGCGCAAGGCCACGCGCGCCGGTGCCCGGCTCGAACTCACCGCCAAGGAATTCGCGCTGCTCTCGCTGCTGGCGCGGCACCAGGGCGAGGTGCTGTCCAAGCTGATGATCGCGGAACAGGTGTGGGACATGAATTTCGACAGCGACGTGAACGTGGTCGAGGTCGCGGTCAAGCGGCTGCGCGCCAAGGTCGACGCGCCCTACGAGCACAAGCTGCTGCACACCGTGCGCGGCATGGGCTACGTGCTGGAGGCGCGCCGCGCCGCGGGCGGCAGCGAAACCGCAGCATGATGCGCCGCATTCCCATCGCCTGGCGCCTGGCCGTGATGTTCGCCATCACGGCCGCGGTCGTGTTCTCCGGCGTCGCCTTCTTCCTGTATTGCGTGCTGGCTGATTCGGTGAGCGGGCAGATCCGGGGCGAGCTGGCCTTCCATCATTCGCTGCTCGATCCCATGATCGAGAGCCGCCAGAGCGAGGAAGACTGGCAGATCGTGCATCGCAAGCTCGACGGCATGACGCCCGAGGGCGGCCGCGTGCGCTACTGGATTCAATCGGAGGATCCGCGCTTCTCCTACGGCCGCGCGCTGCTGGCCAAGGACGGCCGCCAGGTGATGCCGGGCCACGTGACCTTCGTCAAGGATGGCGAGCCGGCGCGCATCTGGTGCGTGCTGGCGCGCACCATGCCGGCGTCGGGCGAACGCCCCGAGGTCGACTTCGTGGTGGCGCTCGACGCCACCTCCTACCTGAACGCCAAGGAAAGCTTCACCCGCGTGATGAGCGTGGCCTCGGGCCTGGGCATCCTGCTGGTGGCCCTGCTGGGCTACTGGATCGCCAAGCTCGGCCTGCTGCCGGTGCGACGCCTGAGCCGCGAGGCCAACGCGCTGCCGCCCAACGCGCCGCGCGTGCGCCTCGACGTGGAAGACCTGCCGCCCGAGATCCGCGAGCTGGCGCTGTCGTTCAACAACTCGCTGGCGCGGCGCGAATCGGCCTGGCTGCAGCTCGAGGGCTTCAACGCCGACGTGGCGCACGAACTGCGTACGCCGCTCACCAATCTGATCGGGCAGACGCAGGTGTCCCTGGCGCATCCCCGCCGGGTCGAGGAGCTGCAGGACCTGCTGGAGTCCAACCTCGAGGAGCTCGAACGCATGAGCAGCATCGTCAACGACATGCTGTTCCTGTCGAGCGCCGAGAACGGCAATCGCGCGGCCGAGCTGAGCGACTTCTCCCTGCACGTCGAGGCGCAGAAGACGGCCGAGTACCTGGAGGCCACCTTCGCGCAACGCGGCGTCAGCGTGGCGGTGCAGGGCGATGCGCAGGTCCATGCCGACCGGCGCCTGTTCCATCGCGCGCTCGCGAACCTGCTGTCGAACGGGGCGCGCTACGCCCGCGAGGGTTCGGAGGTGGTGGTGCGCATCGACGACGAAGGCGGCATGGCGCGCGTGTCGGTGTCGAATCTCGGCGAGCCGATTCCGGCGGCGCAGCAGGCCCGTCTGTTCGAGCGCTTCTATCGCGGCGACGCGGCCCGCACGCGCAGCGGCGTGCACCATGGGCTCGGCCTGTCCATCGTGCGCGCCATCGCGTCGATGCACGGCGGCACGGTGTTCGTGCACAGCGGGCCCGACGGCGTGAACACCTTCGGCTTCACGCTCGCGCGCACGAACTGAGCGCGCAGGCAGGGCAGGGCGGTGCGTGGCACTCGCCCAATGCAAACGGGCGCCTCGCGGCGCCCGTTTGCATTGGGGATCGGTGCTGCCCGTCAGCTCAGCAGATGCGCCATCGCGCTCAGGTCGCCCGACGCGATGGCGCGCCGGCGCTTGCGCGGATAGTAGGGCGCATGCGTGACGCCGGCGGGCCGCGGCGCGGTGCGCTCGGCCGCGGACGCAGACGCAGAAGACGTGGCCTGCGCGGGGCGGGATGCGGATTTCGGATTGCGGATCGGGCTGGACATGCGGATCTCCTTGGGCGTGGGCGCGCGTGGCGCGGCGGCGGGCGCCGCGGTCGGCGTCGCGTGTGGAGTTCTGACCGGGTTCCGGGGCGGCGGTTCAGTGCGGCAGCCGCCGTGGGCTGCACACAGTCCGCCGCCGTGGCGGCACGGCGGTGCCGGCGGCGGGGCGCGCGTCGTCATGCACGGATCCGGTGCGAGGGACAGGGGGGTTACAGCTTGATCCGCATGCCGCGTGGGCGCCGCGCGCCAGTTGTGGCAAGCTGTCGGCCATGAACCTGACAAATTCATGAATTATCCTTTCCGGCAGGCGTAACCGGCATCCGGCGCGTACCCGCGACGCCCCGCGTCGGGCCCGGCCCGATCCCCTCGATGCTTCACAACGACAAGGCGGCTATGAGCGTACAAGCGCAACCCCAGGCCCAGCTTTCGGTGTTCGATGCCGTCGTGATCACGGTCGGCCTGGTGGTCGGCGTGGGCATCTTCCGCACCCCCTCGATCGTGGCCGCCAACGTGGGTTCGGAATGGGCCTTCATCCTGGTGTGGGTCGCGGGCGGCCTGGTCACGCTGGTCGGGGCGCTCTGTTATGCCGAGCTGTCGGCCGCGCATCCGAACGCGGGCGGCGAATACCACTTCCTGTCGCGCGCCTATGGCCGTTCGGTGGCGATGATGTTCGGCTGGGCCCGCTGCACGGTGATCCAGACCGGCGCCATCGCCGCGGTCGCGTTCATGCTGGGCGACTATCTGTCGGAGCTGGCGCCGCTCGGGCCCTATGGGCCGGCCCTGTACGCGGCGCTGTCGGTCGTGCTGCTCACCGGCGTGAACGTGATCGGCACCACGCAGAGCAAGACGCTGCAGATCACCATCACCTTCATCGAGGTGGGCGCGGTGGTGGCCATCATTCTGTTCGGCCTGCTCGGCGACGGCGGCGAGCGTGCGGCGACGACGCCGATCGCGCCCGAGACCGCCGCGCTGGGTACCGCCATGATCTTCGTGCTGCTCACCTACGGCGGCTGGAACGAGGCAGCCTACCTCACCGGCGAGCTCGAGGACGCGCCGCGCAACATCGCCCGGGTGCTGGTGATGGGCACCGCGATCCTGGTGACGCTGTACGTGCTGGTGAACATCGCGCTCCTGTCCATCCTCGGGCTGGAGGGCCTGCGCGGCACCGATGCCGTGGCCACCGAGATGATGCGCGCGGTGACCGGCCCCTCCGGCGGCCTCATCGTGACGATGGCCATCGTGGTGGCGGCGCTGTCCACGCTGAACGCCACCATCTTCACTGGCGGCCGCGTGTTCTATGCCATGGCGCGCGACGTGCGTTTCATGCGCTGGGTCGGCGTGTGGGACGGGCGCGGGCGCACCCCGGCCAACGGCGTGATCGTGCAGGGCGTGATCGCGCTGGCGCTGGTCGGCCTGGGCACGATCACGCGCGACGGCTTCAAGGCGATGGTGGACTACACCGCGCCGGTGTTCTGGTTCTTCCTGTTGATGGTGGGCTTCGCCGTGTTCGTGCTGCGCTGGCGCCATCCCGGGCGCGCGCTGCCCTACAGGGTGCCGCTGTATCCGCTCACGCCCATCGTGTTCTGCGCCACCTGCGGCTACATGCTGTGGTCGAGCATCATGTACACCGGCGTGGCCGGCCTGATCGGGCTCGCGGTGCTGGCGGCCGGCACGCCCATGTTGCTGTTCAAGGAAAAGGCGTCGTTGCCCGTCGCGGACGCCGCCGACTGATACCGCGGCGCCCGCGCCGCCCCTCAACCTGGAGTGTTTCGATGAAGATCCGACAATCGTTGGCCGTGGCCTGCCTGCTGGCCCTCGGCGCGGCGGCACAGGCGCAGGCGCAGTCCACCCCGTATCAGCCCACGGTGGGCCAGTCCGGCAAGGACGTGGTGTGGGTGCCCACGCCGCAGGAGCTGGTCGACCGCATGCTGGAGATGGCGCAGATCACGCCGCAGGACTATCTGGTGGACCTGGGCTCGGGCGACGGGCGCACCGTCATCACGGCGGCCCAGCGCGGCACCCGCGCGCACGGCGTGGAGTTCAATCCCGACATGGTCGAGCTGTCGAAGAACGCGGCGCGTGCTGCGCGCGTGGAGAAGACCGCCACCTTCGAGCAGGGCGACATCTTCAAGACCGACTTCTCCAAGGCCACCGTGGTCACGCTGTTCCTGCTGCCGGACCTGAACGTCAAGCTGCGGCCCATCCTGCTGCAGATGCCGCCGGGCACGCGCGTGGTGTCGAACTCCTTCACCATGGACACCTGGCGCCCGGACGAGACGGTGGACGTGACGCAGCAGGGCTGCAAGGCCTACTGCACCGCCTACAAGTGGATCGTGCCCGCGCGGGTCGAGGGCGCGTGGAAGGTGGACGGCAAGGATCTGGCGCTGTCGCAGCAATTCCAGATGCTCGAGGGCACGCTCACCGAAGGCGGCAAGGCCACGCCGATCAGCAATGCGCGCCTGGACGGCGCGAACATCGAGTTCACGGTGGCGCAGGCGCGCTATGTCGGCAAGGTCGAGGGCAATGCGATGAGCGGCACCATCGACGGCGGCGGCAGCTGGCGCGCAACGCGGGCACAATGAGCACCAGGCGGTCGGGCGCATCGCACCGGCCGCAATGACGGCGGCGCCCTGACGGGCCGCCACGGAGACGGACGCAGGGCGCCGCGCGCACCCTGCGTCCGTCTCGTTGATGGGGCGCGGTCTGGCGGGTCGCCGCGCCGGTTGTGGATTCATTCTCGGGATTACGAAGCGTGTTTCATGTCGTCTCCGGCCTGATTGGCCTGTATCTGGTCTGGCGTTATGTGTGTCGCCTGCGCACGAGCGTGCCGGTGCGTGTGGTGTTGTCCGGGCTGCTCATGATGTTCATCCTGCATCACTGGCTCGTGAGCCGGCGCTTCGGTTCGATGGCCTCGCCCGAGATCCCGGGCGAGCTCATCATGGTGCTCGGCGCGGTGTTCGGCGGGCTGATCCTTTTTGCCTGCATGATGCTGCTGCGCGACCTCGTCGGCGCGCTCACGTGGCTGTTCTCGCGCAGCGCGGGCCGCCGCATCCTCGCCCGCACGGGCGTGGCGCACGGCTTTGCCGCGCTGTCGCTGGCGCTCGGCGTGATCGGGGTGTGGCAGGCGGTGAAGGTGCCCGAGGTGCGCGAGCTGGAGGTGCGCGTGGCGGGCCTGCCGGCGGCGTTCGAGGGCTACCGCATCGTGCATCTCACCGATCTGCACACAAGCCGGCTGCTGCAGGGCCCGTGGATGCGTGCCGTGGTCGACCGCGCCAACAGCCTGGACCCCGCGCTGATCGTGATCTCGGGCGACCTGGTCGACGGCACGCCGGAGGCGCGCGCCAATGACTTCCCGCCGCTGGCCGACCTGCGCGCCACGGATGGCGTGTACGGCGTGCCGGGCAATCACGAGTACTACGCGGCCTATGGCCAGTGGATGAACGTGTTCCGCGACCTCGGCATCCGCATGCTGGTCAACGAGCATGCGGTGGTGCGCCGGGGCGAGGGCGCGCTGGTGGTGGCCGGCGTGGCCGACCAGGTGGGGCCGACGCGCGGCGAGATCGGCCCGGACATCGGCCGTGCGCTGGCCGGCCGGCCCGACGGCGCGCCGGTGCTGCTGCTCGATCACCGGCCCGGCAACGCGCAGGCCAACCGCGCGGCGGGCGCCGACATCCAGCTGTCGGGCCACACCCATGGCGGGCACGCGCGCGGGCTCGACCTGATCGTGGCCGCCGCCAACTCGGGTTTCGTGTCGGGCCGCTACGCGGTCGACGGCATGACGCTCTACGTGAGCAATGGCGCGGGCCTGTGGCCCGGCTTCCCGATCCGGCTGGGCGTGCCGTCGGAGATCACCCGCATCACGCTGCGCGCCGCCTCCTGAGGCCGCGCGCTCAGGCCGGGCGCGCCAGCGCCACCAGCAGTTGCGCCAGCGCCCGCACCTCTTCGTGGTGCACCGGCGCGGCGCGGTGCACCAGGCCGATGTCGCGATGGAACACGTGCTTGCCGAGGTCGAGCGCGCGCACGCCGGCCGGCCAGCGGCCGAGCGCGGCGGTCTGCGGCACCAGCGCCACGCCCACGCCGCGCGCCACCAGCGCCACGATGGTCTCCAGCTCGTCGAGTTCGCAGACCTCGTGCGGCGCGATGTGGCGGTCGCGCAGGAAGCGATCGACCTGGCGTCCGCCGAAGCTGGCGCGGTCGTAGCGGATGAAGGGCTCGCGCGTCAGCAGCTCGGCCCAGTCCCGGCCCTTAACGGCGCGAGGCACCAGCAGCTTGAAGGGCTCCTGCGCCAGCGTGGTCCAGCGCAGGTCGCTGTGCAGCGTGAAGGGCGGGCGGATGATGGCCGCCAGGTCCACGTCGCCCGCGTCCACCAGATTGATGAGCTCCAGCGAGATGCCCGGGATCACGTGGCTGCGGCAGTGCGGATGTTGCTGGTGAAAGCGTGCGAGCGCATCGGGCAGCAGCAGCCGATGCACCGAGGCGATCGCGCCGAGCGTGATGAGGGTGGCGGCCGGCGCGTCGGTCTGGCCCGAGCCGAGCTGCCCATACAGGCGCAGCAGATCCTGCGCCTGGCGCAGCACCTGCCGTCCCTTGTGATTCAGGTGGGCCGCGCGGCCGCGCCGGTCGAACAGCGCAAAGCCCAGCTCCGCCTCGAGCCGCTGCATCTGCGCGCTGACCGCGGCCTGCGTCAGGCCGATGCGGTCGCCCGCGGCCGCGAACGTGCCTTCGCGCGCCACCGCCACCAGCGTCTTGAGTTCGCGGATCATTGATAAATAAAAGTTGTGGTTTATATAAATATATATTGATTTTATTTTTATGGCCGCGTTCTTACGATGGGCGTTCATGCATCGAGGAGACGGGTCATGGCGTTGCTGGGACAACTGTTGCAGGCGGTCAAACCGTCGCCCACGCTGGCGATCACCAAGCAGGCGGCCGACATGCGCCGCAGCGGCATCGACGTGATCGGGCTGTCGCAGGGCGAGCCGGACTTCCCCACGCCCGAGCACATCGCGGCCGCCGCGAAGGCGGCCATCGATCAGGGCCAGACCCGCTACACCGACGTGGACGGCACGCCCGAACTCAAGGCCGCCATCGTGCGCAAGTTCGAGCGCGAGAACGGGCTGGTCTACGCGCCCAACGAGATCAGCGTCGGCACGGGCGGCAAGCAGGTGATCTTCAACGCGCTGCTGGCCACGCTCGACGAGGGCGACGAGGTCATCATTCCCGCGCCGTACTGGGTGTCGTACCCGGACATGGTGCGGCTGGCGCGCGGCACGCCGGTGGAGGTGCGCTGCCCCGACACGCAGGATTTCAAGATCACCGCGGCGCAGCTGCGCGCGGCCATCACGCCGCGCACCAAGTGGCTGATCCTGAACTCGCCGAGCAATCCCACCGGCGCCGGCTATTCGGCCGCCGAGCTGCGCGAGATCGGCGCGGAGCTGCTGGCGCATCCGCACGTGCACGTGATGACCGACGACATGTACGAGCATCTGCGCTACGACGGCTGGACGTTCTCGACCATCGCCGCCGAGGTGCCGGCGCTGCGCGACCGCGTGCTCACGATCAACGGCGTGTCCAAGGCCTATTCGATGACGGGCTGGCGCATCGGCTACGCGGGCGGACCGCGCGCGCTGATCGCCGCGATGGCCACGCTGCAGTCGCAGAGCACCAGCAACCCGTGCTCGATCGCGCAGGCCGCCGCGGTGGCGGCGCTCGAGGGTTCGCTCGATTTCCTGGCGCCGCGCAACGAGACCTTCCGCGCGCGCCGCGACCTGTGCCTGGACGCGTTCAACCGCACGCCGGGCCTGAGCTGCCGCAAGCCCGAGGGCGCGTTCTATCTGTTTCCGTCGTGCGCGGGCCTGGTCGGCAAGACCACGCCCGACGGCGCGCGCATCGCCAACGATGCCGACGTGGGCCGCTATCTGCTGGAGGCCGCGCGGGTGGCGGTGGTGCCGGGCAGCGCGTTCGGCTACGAGGGCTACTTCCGCATTTCGTTCGCCACCGCCACCGAGCGGCTGGAGCAGGCCTGCGAGCGCATTCGCGCCGCCTGCGCCCGACTCACGTGAGCGTGCGGTCCGCCGCGCGCGTTTTTCTTCCTGACCTGTCCGGAGCCTGATGATGAGCAACACCCATGACACCGCCGCCTTCGAGGCCCTGGCCGGTGTGACCACCGCCACCTTGACGACCATCCTGCTGAAGAAGGGGCTGCGCAACGTCTGGATCCGCGGCGCCTTCCCGATCGCGCCGGGCCTGCCGCGCCTGGTCGGCCGCGCGTTCACGGTGCGCTTCATTCCCGCCCGCGAAGACCTGGCCACGCCCGAATCGTGGAGCTCGCCCAAATCCACCCGCGCCGCCATCGAGCAGATGCCGTCCGGCTGCATCGCGGTGGTCGACGCCAACGGCGTGAAGGACGCGGGCTTCTGGGGCGACATCCTGTGCGCCCGCATGGCCAAACGCGGCGTGGCCGCGCTGGTGAGCGACGGCGCGGTGCGCGACCTCGCCGGCGTGCTCTCGACCGGGCTGCCCGTCTGGGCCGCCGGCGCCGCGGCCCCGCCGTCGGTCGCCGCGCTCACCTTCGTCGACTGGCAGCAGCCCGTCGGCTGCGGCGGCGTGGCCGTCTTCCCCGATGACGTCATCGTCGCCGATCAGGACGGCGCCGTCGTCATCCCCGCCGCCCTGCTCGCCGACGTCGTCGCCGCCGCGGTGGAACAGGAGCGCCTCGAAGGCTGGATCATGAACGAAGTCGACAGCGGCGCCGCGCTCCCCGGCCTCTACCCGCCCAACGCCGAAAACAAGGCCCGCTACGAAGCCAGCAAGAAGCAATAAGCGCCCCGCGTCATCCCGCAAAAGCAAAGGCCCGACAGAAAACCTGCCGGGCCTTTGCCATGAATCGAACCGCAAAAACAAAGGTGTCAGACTACATTTTTCAACGAAGGAAAAAAGGAGTCAGACTACATTTTCGGCAATCAGAGAAAGGTGTCAGACTACATTTTCGGCAATGGCGCACCACTCGAAAAATGCAGTCTGACACCTTTGTTTTCTACCGCAAAAATGTAGTCTGACACCTTTGTTTTCTATCGCAAAAATGTAGTCTGACACCTTTGTTTTGGGATGCGTCCCACGTGAGCGCGTCCGCACTTCGAGATGCCCTAACGGCCTCCGCAAGAATAGCCACGCCGCCGCCCGGCCGCCCGAAGGCGGCGAGCCCCCTCGGGGGGCAGCAAGCGCGCAGCGCGCAGCGTGGGGGTCAATACCTATATCGCATCGTCAGCATCGCGCTGCGGCCCTCGGCCCAGGCGCCCTGGTTGTAGAAGCCGATCTGGCTGTAGTACTTGCGGTCGAACAGGTTGTTGACGTTGAGCTGGGCCGACAGGTTGCGGTTGAACTCGTAGCGGGCCATCACGTTGGTGATGGCATAGCTGCCCTGGCTCACGCGTTCGGTCTGGCCCGAGGGGTTGGTGGCGTCGGTGTAGTTGCCGCTCTGCCAGTTCACGCCGCCGCCCACGGTGAGGGCGTTCCACGCGCCGGGCAGGCGATAGGTGGTGAACAGGCGCACCAGGCTGCGCGGCTGGTTGGTCTGGATGGCGTTGCCGTCGCCGTCGCGGCCGGTCCAGTGGGTCCAGCCGGCGGCCACGTTCCAGCCCGGCGAGAGCTCGCCCGACATCTCGAGGTCGAAGCCGCGCGTGCGGGTGCCCTGCGCGGCGCGATAGGCGGCGTTCGGCGTGCCCGGCACGAAGAAGCCCGTGTCTTCCTGCGCCACGTTGTCCTGGTTGACCTGGAACACGGCGGCGCTGGCGTTCAGCTTGCCTTCCAGCCATTCGCCCTTCAGGCCCAGCTCGTACGACTTGCCTTCGAGCGGGTCGAGCCAGCCGCCGTTGCGGTCCTGGTACGACTGCGGGTTGAAGATCTCGGTGTAGCTGGCGTAGGCCGTGTAGTTCTCGTTCAGGTCGAGCAGCAGGCCGGCATACGGCGTGAATGCGTTCTTGTCGAACGCGTAGCGCGAGTCGCCGCCCCAGCCCACCGAATCGGTCTTCCAGCTGCTGTAGCGGCCGCCCACGATCAGCTTGAGCGGATCGGCCAGCTCCATGCGCAGCGCGGCGTACACGCCGGTCTGCTTGGTGGTGTAGCGCGAGGCGGGCGTGCGCTCGCTGCTCCATTCGGGTTCGGGATAGGAGCCGTTCCATTCCAGGAAGTTGCCCACCGCGCTGGTGCCGAGCGGCGCGCGGTAGTCGAAGTCGGCGTACTGGCGGCTGGCGCTCGCGCCCACCACCACTTCATGGCGGCGGCCAAACAGGTTGAACGGGCCGGAGGCCTTCACGTCGAAGCTGTTCTGCTTGCGATCGCCCAGATACCAGGCAGGCGAGGAGCCCATGCCCAGGCCGGTGGTGCGGTCCGGGAAGCCGGTCAGGTAGAGCAGCTTGCCGTCCATCTCGTTCTTGCTGTGGCTGGCGACGGCCTGGATGTTCCAGCCGCTGTCGAAGCGCTGTTCGAGCTGCAGGAACGCGCCCTGCGTGGTGCTGCCCCACGAGGTCCAGTCGGCGCCCGTGTTGAGCGAACGCTTCCAGTCGGTGCGGCTGCCATCCGAGTACCAGAGCGGGAAGCCGCCCCAGCTGCTGCCCTTGGGGTCGTTCTTCTGGTAGTTGAAGCCCACGCTGAGCGTGGTCTTGGACGTGATGTCGGCATCGATCACGCCGTAGACCACGGTCTTCTCGTTCTCGTAGTGCTCGAGGTACGAGTGGTTCTTCTGGTAGGCCGTCACCAGCCGGCCGCGCACCGTGCCGCTTTCGTTGAAGGGCGTCTGCAGGTCGGCCGTGGCGCGATAGGTGTCGTGCGTGCCGGCGCCCACGCTCAGGTCGGCCTTGAACTCGCGCGCGGTGGCGTGCTTGCGCACCAGGTTGACCGAGGCCGAGGGATCGCCCGCGCCGGTCAGCAGGCCGGTGGCGCCGCGCACCACCTCGATGCGGTCGTAGATGATCGGATCCATGGACGATTCGCCGCCGGCATAGCCGATCTCGAAGGCCGTGGGGATGCCGTCGTACATGTAGTTGCTGATGGGGAAGCCGCGCGCGTTGAAGCTGTAGCGTTCGGCGTCGAAATTCTGTACCGAGATGCCCGGCGTGTTGCCCAGCACGTCCACCAGCGACATCATGTTCTGGTCGTCGATGCGCTGGCGCGTGACGACGGTGACCGACTGCGGCGTTTCGCGCAGCGTCAGGGGCAGGCCGGTGCTGGCGCCAGTGGCGCGCGGCGTGTAGCTGCCGGTGCCTTCGGTGGTGGTGGCGGGTTGCGCGTCGCCTTGCACTTCGACCGAGTTGAGCATGGGCACGCTGGCATTGCTCTGCTGTGCCTGCGCGGCGCTCGCCGCCAGCGCCATGAGAACCAGACTGCTCAGTTGGCGCAACTGCGCGCGGGGTTGCGCGCGCAGGCGGCGGCCGGTCTTGCTGACGGACATGAATTCCTCTCCCTGTTCAATTGGATAGGAATTCTAATAACAATGATTCTCAAGTGCGTTATTGTTGGGGTCGAAAAAATGGGGACGTTGCAGCGGCGGAACAGCGCCGCCGCGCAACATCCCCATCTTTCGGCCTACCAGCGGTAGCGCAGATTGGCGAGCACCGTGCGTTCGCTGCCCCAGTAGCAGGCGGTCGGGCCGGGGCAGTTCACCACGTATTCGCGGTCGAACAGGTTCGACACCGACACCGAGACGTCGGCGCCGCGCAGCGACTGCGCCATGCGGCCCAGGTCGTAGCGCACCGTGGCGTCCACCAGCGTCACCGGCTTGAGCAGGTGGGTGTTGTTCAGGTCGCCATACAGCGTGCCGCGGTAGCGCACGCCGGCGCCCATGCCCAGACCGGCGAGCGGGCCCTGCTGCAGCGTGTAGTCGAGCCACAGCGCGGCCTGGTGGCGCGGCACGAAGATCATCTGGTTGCCGACCTGGCCGGTGGTGTCGCCGCGGTTGGTCTTGGTGATCTCGCTGTCGGAGTAGGCGTAGGAGGCGGTCAGGTCGAGCCCGCGCGCGAGCCGCGCCTTGGCCTCCAGCTCCAGCCCCTGGATGCGGACCTGGCCGGTCTGCACGCTGTAGCTGGTGTTGAGCGGGTCGGGCGCGCTCACGTTGTTCTGCACGATCTGGAACAGCGATGCCGTGTACAGGCTGTCGCTGCCCGGCGGCTGGAACTTGAGCCCGGCCTCGTACTGCGTGCCCGTGGTGGGGCGCAGCGGGTTGCCGTCGCGGGTGGTGCCGGCCACCGGCTGGAACGAGGTGGCATAGCTGATGTACGGGGCCAGCCCGTTGTCGTAGCGATACGCGGCGGCGACGCGGCCGGTGAAGCGGCTGGCGTGCGTGTCGAGATCGGTGTCGGTGCCGCCGACGCGGCGCGTGTCGGTGCGGGTCGAGGTCCAGTCCTGACGGCCGGCGAGCGTGACGCTCAGTCGGCCGAACTCGATGCGGTCCTGCGCGTACAGGCCGAGCTGCTCGCGGCGCTGGTTGATGACCAGCGCGTCGGCCGGCGTGCGGATGTCCAGGTTGCCGTAGTCCGGGTCGTACAGGTCGAACAGCGCGAAGCCGCCGCTGCCGTTGCGCAGGATGTCGAGCTGGCTTTCGGTGAAGCGCGAGCGTTCGCGCAGGTAGTCCAGGCCCAGCGTCAGGTGGTGACGCGTGGCGCCCACCGCGAATTCGGCGTTGGCCTGGTTGTCGATCTGGAACGCGCGCGCGGTTTCCGGGAAGGCCCAGGCGTAGCGCACGGCCTGCGTCTCGGTGGCCATCAGGCCGATCTGCACGCGCCGGGTGCGCGCGTTGACCTCGCTCACGCGGGCGGTCTGGCGCAGTTGCCAGACGTCGTTCACGCGATGGTCGAGGGTGTAGCCGAACAGGGTCTGGCGATTGGTGAAGCGGTCGAAATCCGGGTCGCCCACGTAGCGGTCGCGGGGAATGCGACCCTGGCTGCTGGCCTCGCCCGTGCCGATGTAGGGCAGCACCGGCGCGCCGCCGCCGCCGTGCGACTCGATCTCCTGGTACTGCGCCGACAGATTGAGCTGCGTGTCGGCCGACAGCTTCCAGGTGAAGCTCGGCGCGATGAACACGCGCTTGTCGTCCACGTAGTCGTATTGCGTGTCGGTATCCAGCCCCATGCCGGTCAGGCGATAGAGCAGGCGGCCTTCCTGGTCGACCGCGCCGGAGAAGTCGAAGCCGGCCTGCGCGCGGCCGTGGCTGCCGGTCTGCAGGTTGATCTCGTTGATGCGTTCCTCGGTCGGGCGCTTGCTCGTCATCGTCAGGATGCCGCCGGGCGCGCCCTGGCCGTAGAGGCCGGAGGAGGGGCCCTTGAGCACCTCGATGCGCTCCAGGCCGTAGGCCTCGATGCGGGGCTGCGCATAGCCGCGCACCCCGAACGGCAGGATCAGCCCGTCCAGGTAGCGTTGCGGCGTGAAGCCGCGCACGGTGAGCCAGTCCAGCCGCACGTCGGTGTCGCCGTACTGGGCATTCACGCCCGGCGTGAAGCGCAGCGCCTGCGCCACCGAGTTCGAGCCCTGGCGCTCCATTTCGCTGCGGGTCACCACGTTGATGGTCTGCGGGGTGTCGATCAGCGCGGTATTGCTCTTGGTCGCCGCGCGGCTGCGCGTGGCCACGTACTCGTCGCCCAGGGTGTCCGAGGCCTGGACGGAGCCCTGCACGGTCACGGGCGCCAGGGTGGCCGTGTCGGCCGTGCTCTGGGCCAGCGCCGGGGCGCCCAGCGTGCCGGTGGCGAGCAGCCACAGCAGGATGCGATGGGCGGCGGTGGGCACGAGGCGGCGCGCGGCGGCATGAGGCGCGCGGGTGGAGACGGTCTGCGGCAACACTGGTTTTCCCCTGGGCAAGCGGTCGAAATAAACGATAATGATTGTTAGTTGCGGCGCATCATCCCAGAACTTTCGCCGCGACGCTGCCGCAATCCCGGCCGCGCCTGACGGAATCGCGGCTTTTTTCAACGCCGTCCATGCCTGTCAGCTCCTCGCTCTACGACGCCCCGCGCCTGGCCCACGAATGGTGGCGCGACACGCTGCCCACCGTGCCGGTCACGCCGGCCTGGGAAGACACGATCGCCCTGGTCGAACGGGTCGACCAGGGCGTGAGCCTGGTCGTGCTCAAGGGCCGGCCCGACCAGGAACTGCTGCTGCCGTCGCCCGGCACGGCGCTGTTCGGCATGCAGGTGTGGCTCGAAGGCGGCTGCGAGCTGGGCTTCGAGGGCGGGCCGCCGGCCCGGGCGCGCGCCGGCGAGCTGGTGCTGTTTGAGCACACCAGCCCGGTGGGCAGCGCGATGCGGATCCCGGCGCACCAGCCCCTGCACATGATCGACATCCGCTACACGCCCCAGGCGCTCGGCGTCGAGCTGCGCCTGCCCTGGCGCCAATGGCGGCAGGCAGCGGCGATGCGCGACTTCAGCGTGCCCGACCGCGGCGGCCTGCTGGCCACCTGCGCGGCGCCGCAGGCCCTGCTGGGTCACGCGGCCGCCCTGCTCGCGCCGAAGGTGCAGACCGCGCAGGCCGCCTCGCTGTGGCGCCGGGCACGCGTGTACGACATGCTGGCGCAGGTCACCGACCTGCTCGCCATGCCCGACCGCGCGGCCGTGGCCGACCTGGGCGTGCTGCGACAGGCCGAGCGCGCGCGGCAGCTGCTGCATGCCGACCTCGCGCATCCCTGGACCATCGCCGCGCTGGCGCGGCGGGTCGGCGTGCCCGAGAAGCGCCTGCAGGCCGCCTTCCGGCAGGAGACCGGGCAGACCGTCTACGACTATCTGCGGGCCAGCCGGCTGGACGCGGCCGCGCTGCTGCTCGAGGCCGGGGTGAGCGTCACCGACGCCGCGTTGCGCGTGGGCTTCGGCAACCTGAGCCACTTCAGCAAGAGCTTTCGCGAGCGCCACGGCTGCGTGCCGACCCGCTGGCAGCGCGCGCCGCGATCGCCCTGACGCGCGTGCCGCATTGATCCGCAATGCATTGCCATTTATATCGTCGCGGCGGCGCTTAAGTTGCCGCGGCGCGATGTCGTAAGCCGGGAGCGCGCGGCCATACGCATCCGGCCGCGCGTGCGCGCCGGCAGGCGCGTCAACCTGGCTGAGAGAGCATGAAAACCACTTCGCTGCGAAACCGCATTCTGTTGATCAGTGGCCTGACGGTCGTGGGGGCGCTGATGCTCTCCGGCGTGGCCACCTATATGATCGTGCGCGACAACATGATGGCGAGCATCGCCGACACGCTGGACGCGGTCGCCAACGGCAACGCCCGCGCCATCGAGCGCTGGTCGAGCGACAAGGCCACGGCCGTCGTCGCCACCGCGCAGGCCGTCGAGAAGGGCGACCCCACCGGGCTGGTCAAGCTCCTGGGCGCCACCAACGATTTCCCCATCACCAGTGTCGGCTGGTCGGACAAGACCTTCTTCTCGACCGCGCCCACGCCGCCCGACTACGATCCCACCGCGCGCCCCTGGTACAAGAGCGCCGTCGCGGCGGGCAAGCTCACCATCACCAAGCCCTACGGCGACTCGTCTTCCGGCAAGCCCTACGTCGCCTTCACCACGCCCATCGTGCGCAACGGCCAGGCCGTGGGCGCCGTGAGCGGCGCCGTCGCGCTCGACGGCGTGAAGGCGGTGATCAAGGCGATCCGGCCCACGCCGTCCAGCCTGGCGTTCGTGGTGGCGACCGACGGCCAGGTGATCTCGCACCCGGACGACGCCTTTTCGCTCAAGCCGTCCACCGATCTCGCGCCCGACCTGAGCGCGGCCAGCATCGCGCCGCTCGCGGCCCCGCAGGCCACGCCGGCCGAAGTGGTGCTGTCGGGCCAGCCCAAGCTGCTCAAGGCCGAGCGCATTCCGGGCACCGACTGGTACCTGGTGGTGGCGCTGGACAAGGCCGAGGCGACCGTGGCGCTCGGCCAGGTGTTCAACGCCATGCTGGTGGCGATCGTGGTGCTCACGTTCGCGGCCCTGGTGGTGGCGGCGCTGTTCACCGCGCGTGCCTTCAAGCGGCTGTCGGCGGTGCGCGACGCGATGGACACGATCGGTTCGGGCGATGGCGACATGACCCAGCGCCTGGACGTGGTGGGCGGTGACGAAGTGGCGCAGATCTCGGCCTCGTTCAACGCCTTCGTGGACAAGATCAGCCAGGTGATGCTCGAGGTGCGCGCCGGCGTGCAATCCATGGCCGCCGCCACGCACGAGATCGAGAGCGGCAACCAGGACCTGTCGCGCCGCACCGAGACCTCGGCCGCTTCGCTGGAGGAAACCTCGTCGGCCCTGACGCAGATGACCTCGAGCGTGCGCCAGACCGAAGAGACCGCCGAGCAGGCCACCAAGCTCGCGACCGACGCCAGCGCGGCGGCCGCGCGCGGCGGCCAGGTGGTGACCGACGCGGTGACCACCATGGGCGCCATCGCCGCCTCGTCGGAGCGCATCACCGAGATCATCAGCGTGATCGACGGCATCGCGTTCCAGACCAACATCCTGGCACTGAACGCGGCCGTGGAAGCCGCGCGCGCGGGCGAACAGGGCCGCGGCTTCGCGGTCGTGGCCGGCGAGGTGCGCACGCTGGCGCAGCGCAGCGCCGCCTCGGCGCAGGAGATCCGCGCGCTGATCCAGGCCTCGGTGGAGAACGTGAAGAGCGGCACGCAGCGCGTGCAGGCCGCCGGCTCCACCATGGACGAGATCGTAGAGGGCATCGCGCGCGTGCAGCGCCTGGTGAGCGAGATCCACGGCGCGATGACCGAGCAGAGCGCGGGCATCGGCCAGATCGACGACAGCGTGTCCGACATGGACCGCGCCACGCAGGAAAACGCGGCGCTGGTCGAGCAGTCGGCCGCCGCCGCGTCGATGCTCAACGAGCAGGCCGCCAGCCTGGCGCGCACGGTGGCGCGCTTCAAGCTGCGCGGGGATTCGGCGCCGGTACGGGCCGCGCCCGCCGCCCAATGGGCGCAGGCGCCGCGCCTGAGCGCCGCCTGATCCCGCGGCTCGCGCATGCAGAACGGCCCGCACGTGTGCGGGCCGTTTTGCATCGGGCGGGCAGGGGATGGCCCGCGGGCCTCACCACCAGGCCTTGATGTGGGCCCACAGCGGCTCGAACCAGTGGGCGGCCATCGCCGAGCCGTAGCCCCAGGCCAGCGTCCAAACCGCGGCGCCGACCACGTTGGCGAACATGAAGAGATGCAGCGGCATGTTGACCGAGCCCGCGATCAGGCCATTGAGCTGGCGCAGCAGCACGACGAAGCGCGAGATCATGACCAGGTAGACGCCCTGGCGGCGGAAGCGTTCTTCCAGCGCCTCCAGGCGCGCGTGCGTGAGCTTGACCCAGTGGCCATGGCGCAACAGCACGCGGCGGCCGCCGGTGCGGCCGATGAGGTAGCCGGTGAGGTCGCCGAGCACCGCGCCGCTGAAGACGGCGAACAGCACCGTGGGCAGGTGCATCAGGCCCTGCGAGGCCAGGATGGAGGCGGCAATGACCGTCGATTCGCCGGGCAGCGGGGCGCCGAAGGACTCGAAGTACAGGCACACGAACAGCACGATCGCGCCGTAGGTGATGAGGTAGTGTTGGAGCCATTCCATGGTCGTGCGGCGCGGGCGCGAGCGAGCCTGCGGCCTCAGCCGGCGCGGGCGCGGCGGGTGCCCTTGGCGCGCGTGCCGGCCTTTTTGGCCGGCGCCTCGCGCGCGGCGCTCAGCGCGGCGTCGAGCTGCTCCATCCAGGACAGCCCTTCCGCGTAGAGCAGGAAGCGGCGCAGGTATTCGGGCGAGAGCTCGCGCATCAGTGCCAGCGAGCGGTGCACGAGGTGGCTGGAGTTGAGCGGGCCGGCGTTATCCGGCACCAGCGCCTCGGAGTGGCGCACCTGCTGGTCGGCGCTCAGGTGCGACCAGAGGTCGCGCAGCTCGTCGAGGAGCGGCAGCTCCGGGTAGTGGCGGCCGGGATGGTGGGCGGCGGCGTCGCCCTGGCGCACCGCATCGTCGAAGCCGGCGAGCAGCGCGGCCAGCGTCTGCGTGAGCGGGTCGGCGCCTGCGGTGGCGTCCGTGTCCAGCGCGTGCGGATCGCGGGCAGCGGGGGCGTCGTCGTCCGGGTTGCGCGCGCAATCATCTGCGGCCCCTTCCGTGGCCCCGCCGGTCTCCGCCGTCGCTGCGGCGTCCACGCTGACCACAGCGCCGGCGTCGGCAAGGCTTTCCTGCGCGGGGGCCACGGCCTCGAGCGGCAGTTCCACCTGGGCTTCGGCGTCCGTGGGACGGCGGAAGCGGCGCGGCGCGGCCCAGCCTTCGGGCTCGGCCAGCGCGGCGCTGCGTGCCAGCAGGCGTTCGCGCGCGGGGCCGTCGAAGCGCTCGGCGCGGCGCGCCAGGCTGTCGGCCACCAGCCGGCGCAGCGTGTCGCCGCGCCTGGGCGTGGCATCCGGCGCGGACGTCGCGGCGGCGTCCTGTTCGCGCGGCTCAGTCACGCGGCTTTCCCGAGGCGGCGGGGGCCGCGGCAGGCGATCCCGCGGCGGGCGCACCCGCGGCAGGCGATCCCGCGGCGGGCGGCGTGGCGGCGCTGGGCGTCGGGCCGCGGCGCGGCACCGGCGCGATCTCCACGCGGCGGTTCTGCGCGCGGCCGGATTCGTCGGCGTTCGAGGCCACCGGCTGTTCGGCGCCGAAGGCGGCGGCGAACACCTTGCCGGCGGGAATGCCTTCCTCGATCAGCGCGCGCGTGACCGTGAGCGCGCGCTGCGCGGACAGGTCCCAGTTGTCGGCGAAGCGCCGGTTGTTCTGGCTCACCTGCTGGTCGTCGGTGAAGCCGCTCACCATCAGCGTGTCGTCGCGCTGGCTCAGGTAGGCGGCCAGCGGCTGCGCCAGGCTGCGCAGCACCTCGCGGCCCTCGGGCTGGAGCTGGTCGGAGTTCAGTGCGAACAGCACGTTGCCGCTGATGCCGATGCGCCCGTCGATGAGCGTCACGCGGCCGGCCGCGAGCGGTCCGGCCAGGGCTTCCTCGAGCGACTGGCGCTGCTGCTCGGCCTGCTCGCGCTGCTTGACCTCGTCTTCGAGCTTGACCGAGAGTTCGAGCTGCATGCCGATCACGCCGACCAGGATCAGGATGAAGGCGCCCAACAGCACCGACATCAGGTCGCCGAAAACGGTCCAGACGGGCGCGGTCGGCTCCACGCCGGCATCGAGGTCGTCTCTCATTCTGCCTCGGTGCTTTCGATGTCGCGGCGCTCGGCCTCGCGGCGCTCATTGAGCAGTTGCAGCTCTTCGAGGATCTGCTTCTGCGACAGCATGCTGAGGTCCACCACCTCGCGCGCCTGCGCGACGTAGTAGGCCAGCTGGTCGTCGCTGCGCGACAGGGACTTGTCGAGCGCGGCCTCGATGCGCTGCAGCTGTTCGACCAGCGTCTCGTTGGCTTCGCCGTAGAGCTGCACCGCCGCGCCCATCGCCTCGCCCAGGCTGGCCACTTCGGCCGAGCTGGAGGTGATCTGTTCGGCCACGCCGGTGAGCTTGCCGGTTTCGTTCTCGACCTGCTCGTTGAAGCGGTTGCCGACGCGGTCGAGCAGATCGGCCGAGCTCGAGATCAGCGCGTCGACGGCCACGCGCTGTTCGGCCGATGCGTGGTTGACGGCCTCGAGCAGCGTGTCCAGCGTCTCGAGCAGGCGGGCGCGCTCTTCGAGCATCGCGTTGTCGCGCACCATGCTGTCCGACAGCTTCTGGCGCAGCTCGGCCACCACGTCGGCGGCCGCTTGCGGCGCCTGCGCGGCCACCTGCACCAGCTGGCCGATCTCGGCGATGGTGGCGCTGGCCTGCGATTCGGCCTGCGCGGTGATCTCGCCGGCGGTGCGTTCGAGCGTGGCGACGATGGCCGCGTTGCGCGCTTCCTGGTCGGCGCCGGCCTGCTGCCATTGCGTGCGCAGTTCCTCGGCCAGCGACTGCATCGATGCCGCCCAGGCGGCCAGGCGGGCCTCGTCGCGCTCGGCCAGCGCCTGCTGCAGCGAGGCGTGCGAGTCGGTGAGCGTGGACAACAGGCCGCCGGAGTGGCTCTCGAAGGTGTTCGCGGCGGCGGCCAGGCTCTGGGCGATGCGGTCGAGCTCGGCGTGGGTCTGGCCGGCATGCTCGCGCGCCCGGGTGCCGATTTCCTCGGCGGCCAGGGCCAGCGCGGTCACGATCTCTTCGTGGCGGCCGTTGTGCTCGGCGCCGGTCTGCTGCCACTGGTCGCGCAGCGTCTCGGCCAGGCCCTGCATCGAGGCGGCCCAGGCGGCCAGGCGCGCTTCGTCGCGCTCGGCCAGGGCCTGCTGCAGCGAGGCGTGCGAGTCGGACAACGTGGACAGCAGCCCGCCGGAATGGCTTTCGAAGGTGGCGGCGGCGCTCGCCAGGCTCTGCGCGATGCGGTCGAGCTCGGCGTGGGTCTGGCTGGCGTGTTCGCGCGACTGGGTGCCGATCTGTTCGGCGGCCAGGGCCAGCGCGGCCACGATCTCGTCGTGGCGGGCATTGTGGTCGTTGCCGGTCTGCTGCCACTGGTTGCGCAGCGTGTCGGCCAGGCCCTGCATCGAGGCGGCCCAGGCGGCCAGGCGCGCTTCGTCGCGCGAGGCCAGCGCATCCTGCAGCGAGGTATGCGAGGCGGACAGCGTGGAGAGCAGGCCGTCGGAATGGCTTTCGAAGGTGGTGGCGGCGCTGGCCAAGCTCTGCGAGATGCGCGCCAGCTCCGCGTGGGTCTGGCTGGCCTGTTCGCGCGCCTGCACGGCGAGCTGTTCGGCGCTGCGGGCCAGGGCGTCGCAGATGTCCTGCTGGCGCTCGGCCGCGGCCACGCCGGTCTCCTGCCATTGCGTGCGCAGCGCGTCGGCCACGCCCTGCAGCGAACCCGTGAAGGTCTGCAGGCGCTCGGCATCGGTGGCGGCGAGGCGCGCGTGCAGCTCGCCATGCGAACGGTCCAGGCGGTCGGCCAGCGTGCCGGCGTGTTGCTCGAACTGCGCGGTGGTGGCGGCCAGGCGCTCGGCCAGCGCGGTGATCTGTGCGAGGGTGCCGCTGGCGTGTTCCTGCATCTGCAGCGCCGATTCGCGCGCGGTCTGCACCAGCGTGGTCACGATCTCGGCCTGCTGCACCGCGCTCTGCGCGCCGCTTTCCTGCCATTGCTGGCGCAGCGCGCCCGACATCTCGTGCAGCGATTCGGCCCAGGCCGACAGGCGCTCCTCGTCGCGCGAGGCCAGCGTGTTCTGCAGTTCGGCGTTCGACTGGTTGACCGCGCCGAGCAGGGCGCCGGCGTGTTCCTGGAAGGTCGCGGCGGCGCGCGCCAGGGCCTGCTGGTTGTCGCCGGCCAGTTGCGCGCCCACGCGTTCCTGGCGCTCGAGCGCCTCGGTCCAGGTGCGGGCCACGGCGCCGGTGGCTTCCTGCAGCGTGTCGGTGATGCCGCGCGTGGTGGTCTCGAGGCGGTCGGATACGCCGTCGAGCAGCGTGGCCGCGCGCGTGTCGAAGGTCTGGGCATAGCCTTCGAGCGAGGCGCGCAGGTCGTCGGTGAG
>Ga0160496_1000376_pt1 | contig 22445 bp, 24 predicted proteins | sample DIDPMG_2_FD_108231 | JGI IMG/M metagenome (GOLD analysis project Ga0160496, IMG submission 108231) | Enriched soil microbial communities from UW Madison campus, WI, USA - DID2937_E24_FP MG | ecosystem: Environmental > Terrestrial > Soil > Grasslands | place: USA: Madison, Wisconsin | collected...
AGGCGTAACCAAACCCGCCCCGGGGGACGTCGGCACCCTCCGCGCCCGCGCGCACCGCCACGGCCGGGCAGGGTCGGCGGCGCCGCCCCCGGGGCTTGCGGGTGTTGGCGGGGACGGCGCAACGGCCCGCATTGCGCGGCATCCGCCCCCCTAACGTCGGGCTACGCCCGGCTTTATTGTCATCGGTTGTTACTGCGGCGGGGCGGGCGCGGCGGCCCCCGGCCCCCCTCGCACAGCGGTCGGCGCTTCCGCCCGGCGGCCACTTCCGGCCCCGATTCCGTTGCCTGGAACTGACAACTTTCTGTCAGGTGGACCCGCTTATCATCGCGCCCGGCCACCCTGGCCGCGTTCACGCGACGGACGCCAGCCGCCCTGCCGGGCCGCTCCCGTCGCCGGCCCCGCAGCGTTTCTGGTCTGCGTTCTGTCCGGCGAGCCGCAACAAACCCTGAGTTTCGCCAATCATGAATACCAAGAAGTTGACCCGCTATATCGGCATCGCCATGGTGCTGGGCATTGTGGTGGGATACGTTTGCAATCGCACGGCCACGGACGCGGCCCACGCCAAACAGCTGGCGGGCTACTTCAGCATGATCACCGACATCTTCCTGCGCCTGATCAAGATGATCATCGCGCCGCTGGTGTTCGCGACGCTGGTGTCGGGCCTGGCCGGCATGACCGACTCCAGCGCGGTGGGCCGCATCGGCCTGCGCGCCATGGTGTGGTTCGTGCTGGCCTCGGTGGCCTCGCTGCTGCTGGGCCTGCTGCTGGTGAACGTGTTCGCGCCCGGCACCCACATGAACCTGACGCTGCCCGACGCAGGCGCCAGCACGGCGCTCAAGACCGGCGACTTCACGCTCAAGGGCTTCCTGACGCACGTGTTCCCGCGCAGCATCATCGAGGCCATGGCCACCAACGAGATCCTGCAGATCCTGGTGTTCTCGCTGTTCTTCGGCGCGGCGCTGGGCTATGTGCGCGGCAAGGGCCACACCACCATCATCAATGCCATCGACGAGCTGGCCAAGGTGATGTTCCGCGTGACCGACTACGTGATGCGCTTCGCGCCGCTGGGCGTGTTCGCCGCCATGGCCGCCGCCATCACCACCGAGGGCCTGGGCGTGCTGGTCGGCTACGGCCTGCTGATCGGCGAGTTCTATCTCGGCCTCGTGCTGCTGTGGGCGCTGCTGTTCGGCGTGGGCTATTTGTTCCTGGGCCGCGACGTCAAGCGCCTGGGCGGCCTCATCAAGGAGCCCACCCTGCTCGCCTTCTCGACCGCCAGCAGCGAATCGGCCTACCCCAAGACCATCGAGGCGCTCACCCGCTTCGGCGTGCCCAAGCGCATCTCGGGCTTCGTGCTGCCGCTGGGCTACTCGTTCAACCTCGACGGCTCGATGATGTACCAGTCGTTCGCGGTGCTGTTCATCGCCCAGGCCTACGAGATCCCCATGAGCTTCAGCCAGCAATTGATGCTGCTGCTGGTGCTGATGGTGACCAGCAAGGGCATGGCCGGCGTGGCGCGCGCCTCGCTGGTCGTGGTCGCGGCGACGCTGCCGATGTTCAACCTGCCCGAGGCCGGCCTGCTGCTCATCATGGGCATCGACCAGTTCTTCGACATGGGCCGCACCGCCACCAACGTGGTCGGCAACAGCCTCGCCACCGCCGTGATCTCCAAGCTCGAGGGCGCGCGCGCCGGCGCCGACGACATCGAGGCCGCCTCGGCCGAGGATGCGGAAGACGCCGACGGCGCCGCTCCCGCCCCGGCCCCGCGCAGCCAGTCCTGAACCCCGGCCGGCACAGGAAACGAAGGCACCCGCGAGGGTGCCTTCTTCGTTTGCGCTTTCCGCCGCCTCAGGCCCGGGGCGTCTTCACGCCGCCACCGCACACTCGGCACGCGCCGGCGCGACCGGCAGCGCCGGATAGTGCGAGCTGAAGACCAGCCGGCCGGCGGACCACGTGTGGCTCACCAGCGGCATGCCGCCCACCAGCGTGACCGCGACCAGGTCCGCGCGCAGGCCGGGTTCGATGCGGCCGCGGTCGTCCAGGCCGCAGGCGCGGGCGGGATTGCCGCTGACCAGGGCCACCGCCTGCGGCAGGGTCAGGTCGCTCTGCTCGATCACCTTGAACGCCGAGGCGATCAGGGTGGACGGCTGGTAATCCGAGCAGAGGCAGCTCGCGACACCGGCGCGCACCGCGTCGATGGCGCGCATCGAGCCGCTCTGGCTCTGGCCGCGCAGCACGTTGGGCGCGCCGAGGATGGTGGGCAGGCCGCAGGACACCGCCGCCTTGGCCGTGTCGAGGTTGATCGGGAACTCGCTCATGGCCACGCCCAGGTTGCGCATGGTGGCGATGCGATGCACCGAATCGTCGTCGTGGCTGGCGGTGGGGATGTTGCGCGAGCGCGCCTCGGCCAGCAGCTGCTCCACGCGCGCGCTGGCGCCCGCCTGCCCGTCGAGCTTGGCGCGCGCCGCGGCCTCGGCCTCCTCGCGCGTCATCGCATGGTTGCCCATCACGTACTTCAGATAGGCCTCGAGCGTCTTGAACTGGCCCTGGCCCGGCGAATGGTCCATCACCGACAGCAGGTCCACCACGCCTTCGCGCATCAGCGCCATGAGCAGGTCCACGGCCGCCGCGTCGGTGACCTCGTAGCGGCAGTGGATGCGATTGTCGACCAGGCTGCGGCCGCGGAACGCGTGCACCGTGCGGATCAGCGTGGCCGCCGTCTCGTTGTTGCGCACGCCCCATTCCTTGTTGGCGAACGACATCGCGTGGAACGGCGTCGTGATGCCGGCGGCGGCGTTGCGGCGATCGACCTGGGCCACCGCGAAGTCGAGCGGAAACAGCACGCTCGAGCGCGGCTCGGCCTCTTTCTCGATGGCGTCGCAATGCAGGTCCACCAGACCCGGCATCAGGGTCTGGCCATCGAGCCGCACTTCCTCCACGCCGCCACCGGCGCCGTCCGGATCGATGGCGCGGATGACGCCGTCCTCGATCAGCACGGCGGCGTCGTTCAGCACCGCATCGGGCAACACGACGCGCGCGCCGGTCAGGTATCGCTTGCTCATGTTCAGCTCCTTGCTTCGGTTCAGGCCGCCACCGCGGCGGGCCGCAGCGACAGCAGGCGCGTGGCGACGGCCTGGCGCACCGCCTCGTCGTGGAAGATGCCGACCAGGCAGCGTCCAGCGGCGACCGCATCGCGGATCAGCGCCACCACCACCTCGCGGTTGCCGGCGTCGAGCGAGGCCGTGGGCTCGTCGAGCAGCAGGATCGGGTGGCCGCCGATGAAGCCGCGCGCGATGTTCACGCGCTGTTGCTCGCCGCCGGAGAAGGTGGCGGGCGGCAGCGACCAGAGACGCTCGGGCAGGTTGAGCCGCGCCAGCAGCGCCGCGGCGGCGTCGCGCGCCGGACCGGCCGCCACGCCGCGCGCGCGCAGCGGTTCGGCCGCCACGTCGAGCGCGCTCACGCGCGGCACCGCGCGCAGGAACTGGCTGACGTAGCCGATCACGTCGCGCCGCAGCCGCAGCACCTCGCGCTCGGGCGCCTGCGTGAGCTCGGTCAGGGTGTCGCCGTCGCGCACCTGGATCGAGCCGGCGCTGGCGAGATAGTTGCCATAGAGGCAACGCAGCAGCGTGCTCTTGCCCGTGCCGGACGGGCCATCGAGCACCAGGCATTCGCCGGCGTGTGCGCTGAAGTCGACGGCGTCGAGCACCGGCAGCGCCGTGCCGCCCTGGTTGTGCAGCGTGAAGGTCTTGCTCAGGCCGCGCACCGCGATCAGGGTGCGCTGGCCGCTCTGGAGATCGGTCATGGTCAGCTCTGCAGGATGGAGGACACGAGCAACTGGGTGTAGGGATGCTGCGGATCGTCGAGGATCTGGTCGGTGAGGCCGCTTTCGACCACCCGGCCGCCGCGCATCACCAGCGTGCGATGCGCCAGCAGGCGCGCCACGGCCAGGTCGTGCGTCACGATGATGGCGGCCAGGCCCAGGTCGGCCACCAGCTGGCGCAGCAGGTCGAGCAGGCGCGCCTGCACCGACACGTCGAGCGAGGCGGTGGGCTCGTCCATGAACACCAGGCGCGGGTGCGTGACCAGGTTGCGGGCGATCTGCAGCCGCTGCTGCATGCCGCCGGAAAACCGGGTGGGCGCGTCGTCGAGACGCTCGACGTCGATTTCCATCTTGCGCAGCCATTCCGCGGCCGCGCCGCGCAGCTCGCCGTAGTGGCGGTCGCCGATGGCCATCAGGCGCTCGGCCACGTTGGCGCCCGCGCTGACCCGCATGCGCAGGCCGTCGCGCGGATTCTGGCGCACGAAGCCCCAGTCGGTGCGGGCCAGCAGGCGCAGGCGCGCGCTGGTGAGCGAGGCCAGCGAGACCGGCCCCTGGTCGCGCGTGTCGAACCAGATGCTGCCCTCCTGCGGCGCCACCTGCCACGAGAGCGCCTGCAGCAAGGTGCTCTTGCCGGAACCCGACTCGCCCACCACGCACAGCACTTCGCCGGGCCACAGATCGAAACTCACGTCGCGGCAGCCGTGCACGCCGTCCCAGGTGTGCGTGAGGTTGCGGACGGACAACAAGGGATGGGCGCTCATGCCGAATGCTCCGGTTGTGCCAGCGCCACGTCGGCGCCGACGTGGCCTTCGGCCTGGCGCGTGGCGCAATACTCGGTGTCGGAGCACACGAAGCGGCGCGTGCCCTGGTCATCGAGGATGATTTCGTCGAGATAGCTGTCGGTCGCGCCGCAATGGGCGCAGGCGCCGTCCCACTTCTCGACTTCGAAGGGGTGGTCGTCGAAGTCCAGGCTGCGCACGCGGGTGTAGGGCGGCACGGCGTAGACGCGCTTCTCGCGGCCCGCGCCGAACAGCATCAGCGCCGGGCTGGCATCGAGCTTGGGGTTGTCGAACTTCGGGATCGGCGACGGCCGCATCATGTAGCGGTCGTTCACGATCACCGGGTAGTCGTAGGTGGTGGCGATGTGGCCGTGACGCGCGATGTCTTCGTAGAGCTTCACGTGCATGCCGCCGTATTCGGCCAGCGCATGCATGGTGCGCGTCTCGGTCTCGCTCGGCTCGAGCCAGCGCAGCGGCTCGGGGATCGGCACCTGGTAGACCATGATCTGGCCTTCCGCCAGCGGCGTTTCCGGGATGCGGTGGCGCGTCTGGATGATGCTGGCCGCGCGCGTGGACTCGGTGGTCTGCACGCCGGTGACGCGGGCGAAGAAGCGGCGGATGTTGATCGCGTTGGTGGTGTCGTCGGAACCCTGGTCGATCACCTTCAGCACGTCGTCCTGGCCGATGATGGCGGCGGTGACCTGGATGCCGCCGGTGCCCCAGCCGTAGGGCAGCGGCATCTCGCGGCCGCCGAACGGCACCTGGTAGCCGGGAATGGCGACGGCCTTGAGCAGCGCGCGGCGCAGCATGCGCTTGGTCGATTCGTCGAGATAGGCGAAGTTGTATTCGCCGTCGGTGCGGGGGTCGGCGTGGCTCATGCGGTGGCCTCCGTGGCAGGGGTGGGGTGCGCGGCGGTGCCGGCCTCGGCCGGCGCCTGCCGGTCGGCCCGGGCCTGGGCGTGTTCGGCGCGCAGGCGGCGCACCAGTTCGAGGTTGGCCTGGAAATCGACGTAGTGCGGCAGCTTGAGGTGCTGCACGAAGCCCGAGGCCTCGACGTTGTCGCTGTGATAGAGCACGAACTCGTGGTCGTTGGCGGGCGAATCGGCGGCCTCGCCGAGCTCGCGCGCCTTGAGCGCGCGGTCGACCAGCGACATCGACATGGCCTTGCGCTCGCCGTAGCCGAACACCAGACCGTAGCCGCGGGTGAAGCGCGGCGCCTCGCCCGGCGCGCCGCTGAACTGGCTCACCATCTGGCATTCGGTGAGTTCGATCTCGCCGATCGTGACCGCGAAGCCCAGCTCCTCGACCATCAGCTCGACCTCGACCTGGCCATAGCGGATCTCGGCGGCGAAGGGGTGGGTGTTGCCGTAGCCGCGCTGCGTGGAATAGCCCATCGCCAGCAGGAAGCCCTCGTCGGCGCGCGCGAGGTTCTGCAGCCGCGCCGAGCGCGGCGCGGGGAACGTGAGCGGCTCGCGGGTGAGGTCGAACGGCGGCGGCGCGTCGGGATCGGGCAGCTCGGGATCGATCAGGTCGTCGTGCGCCAGCAGGTCGGTCACGCGCGGGGTCGCGGGCGGCGTGAGTGGCGCGGCCTCGACCGGGTCGGTGTCGCGCGGTTCCATCAGCGAGAAGTCGAGCAGGCGCTGGGTGTAGTCGTAGGTCGGGCCCAGCATCTGCCCGCCGGGCAGATCCTTGAAGGTGGCCGAGATGCGGCGCTCGAGCCGCATGCGGCCGGTGTCCACCGGCTCGGTATAGCCGAAGCGCGACAGCGTGGTGCGATAGGCCCGCAGCAGGAACACCGCCTCGAGCGTGTCGCCCGCGGCCTGCTTGAGCGCCAGCGCCGCGAGATCGCGGTCGTACAGCGCGCCCTCGGCCATCACGCGCGACACCGCCAGCGGCATCTGCTCGCGCACCTGCGCCACGCTGAGCTCGGGCAACGCGGTGTCGCCCCGGCGATAGGTGTCGAGCAGACGGTAGGAATTCAGGATGGCGCGTTCGCCTCCTTTCACGGCAACGTACATGTCATTCCTCCACGATGGCGGTGCGGGGCAACGCGCAGAACTGCGTGCCGCACGTCAGGAACACGTCCACGCCGAGCGGGAAGCGGGCGTGATTGCGGCGCCACTCGCGCCAGAAACCGTCGGGCAGGCCCGCCACGCGCAGGGGCTGGGTGTCGCGGATGCCGGGGCCGCGCAGCGTCACCGGCGCGCCCTGCCCCAGTTGCGCCACTTCCAGGATCAGCGTGGCGGAGCGGTCGGGAAACTCAGGCTGGCCGGCGTCGAGCTCGGTCAGGGCCGGCGCCGCGGCACCGGCGGGCACCGCGACGAAGCGCGCGGCGTCGGCCTCCGGCACCAGCGGGCTGGCGCAGTGAAAGCGCAGGAAGGCCAGCGCCTCGGCGCTGGCGCCGGGCGGCAGCCACACCGGCGTGTCGGTGTCGGCCAGCGTCAGCAGCAGCGCGGTGAGGGCGGCGCCCAGGCCTTGGGGCACGGCGCAACTCGGCGCGAGCGCAAACAGGCGGCCCGGCGCGGCCATGGCCTGCAGCGCGGCGCGGAAGGTCTGCTGGGCATCGGCCACCGGATCGGCGAAGCCGGCCAGCGGCACGGCGGCCCGGGATTGCAGGAGGGTGTCCATCAGTCGTCTCCGCGAACCATGGTGAAGAACTCGACCCGCGACTGGTCGGCGGCGCCGGCCCGGCGGGCGACGCGCTCGGCCTGTTCGCGCGCCAGGGGCTGGAGCAGGTCGCGCTCGATGCGCTCGCGCCAGTCGGGCAGCTGCATCAGCGCATCGGCCACGGCGGCCTGGCGGGCATGGCGGCGGCCGCGTCCCTGCACGTAGGCCACGCCCATCACGCCCGGATCGAGCGTGATCGCACAGCGCGTGACGGTGACTTCGCCCAGGTTGAAGGGGTCGCCAGTGCCGCCGCTGCGGCCGCGCACCATCGCCATGCCGGTCTGCGGCTCGCGCAGCACGCGGTAGTCGGGCAGGGGCTCGAGCGCGTCGTACAGCACGTCGAGGCGGTCGGGGTCGGCCAGCGCCAGCACGCGCATCCAGGCGGCGCGGTCGGCGGGCTCGTTCGAGGTCGGCGTCGATTGCATGTTTATCCTCTAAACGTCTAGATGACTAGATCCAAATTGAAGCAGCAATGCGGGCAGTTGACCAGAGCCGGATTAAGCTTTGATGACAAGGACCTGCGCACGCCCCGGCGCCGGCCGCGGGGCGCGCCGATGGTGCACAATCTCAGCGAATCGATATGTAGTGCTCATGACAGGTACAAGACCATGGTAGAACGAGGTTCCGGCATTGCGGTATGGCGCCAGATCGGGGAACAGCTGGCCGAAGACATCCGCAAGAAACGCTATCCCGCCGGGGAACAGATGCCGCCCGAGCCCGAGCTGGCCGCCCGCTTCTCGGTGAACCGCCACACCATCCGGCGCGCCATGGCCGAGCTCGAGCAGCACGGCCTGGTACGCATCGAACAGGGCCGCGGCACCTTCGTGCAGGAGCACGCGATCGATTATGTGATCGGCCGCCGCACCCGTTTCTCCGAGAACCTGCGCAACCAGGGCCTGCACGGCCACGTCGAGGTGCTCGACAGCCTGGTCCTGCGCAATGCCGAGATCGCCCGCCACCTGGGCCTGCCGCGCAGCCACCCGCTGCTGCGCGTGCAACTGATCGGCAAGGCCGAAGACACCGCGATCAACGTGTCGGAGCATTATTTCGACGAGCGCCGCTTTCCGGGCTTCGCCGACGAGCTGGCGCAACAGCGCTCGGTGTCGAAGGTCTACGCCAGGTTCGGGGTGGGCGACTACACCCGCAAGTGGTCGCGCATCACCGCCGCGCTGCCCAGCGCCGAGGTCACGCGCATCCTGGGCCAGCCCAAGACCCGGCCCATCCTGCAGATCGAATCGCTCAACGTGGACCAGGCCGGCGTGCCGCTGCAATACAGCCTCACGCGCTTCGTCGGCGACTGGGTGCAGCTGGTCATCAGCGACGAAACGGCGGTTCCATGACTTGCCCGATTCATCTAGACATTTAGCTGTAATGTGCCATGGGTAAGGTACGCCGCATGAATCCTTCTTCCGCTTCCGCGCCCATGCTGGCTGGTATCACCGGCCAGCGGATCCTGACGCCCTCCGGGCCCGGCGTCGCCAGCCTGCGCTTTCACGCGGGCCTCATCGATGACGCGGGGGGCCACGCCCGCCGCAACGGTCAGTGGCTCGACGCCGGCAACCTGCTGGTGCTGCCCGGCATCGTCGACCTGCACGGCGACGCGTTCGAGCGCGCCGTGATGCCGCGCCCCGGCGTGGCGTTCCCGTACGGCAACGCGCTGCACGACGTCGACCGCCAGCTGCTGGCCAACGGCATCACCACCGAGTTCCACGGCGTCACGCTGTCGTGGGAAGGCGGGCTGCGCGGCGAGCCCTACGCCGAGCGCATGTTCGGCACGCTCGACGCGCTGCGCGACGAGCTGGCCGCGCGCCACTACGTGCACCTGCGCTTCGAAACCCATCACCTCGACGGCGTGGCGATCGCCCAGGACTGGATCCGCGCCGGCCGGGTGCGCTTCCTGGCGCTCAACGATCACCTGCCCGGCATGGCGCGCCGCCTGGGCGACGACCGCAAGCTGCTGCAATACGCCGACCGCGCCGAGTGCGACCTCGACACCTTCCGCGACCGCATCCGCCAGGCCATGAGCGGCGCCGACCGCGTCGCCAGCGCCATGCGCGACCTGGTGCGCAGCGCGCACGAGGCCGGCCTGAAGGTGGCCTCGCACGACGATCCCGATGCCTCCACGCGCCGCTACTACCACGGGCTGGGCTGCGAGGTGGCCGAATTCCCGCTCACGCCCGAGGCCGCCCGCGTGGCGCGCGACCTGGGCAACGCCGTGGTGTTCGGCGCGCCCAACGTGGTGCGCGGCGGCAGCCACACCGGCGCGCCGGGCGCCACCGAGATGGTGCGCAGCGGCCTGTGCGACGTGCTCACCTCCGATTACTACTACCCCGCCCCGCTGCTCGCGGCGCTGCAACTGGCCCAGACCGGCGTGCTGCCGCTCGAAGACGCCTGGGCCCTGGTGTCGGCCAATCCGGCCCGCGCGGCCGGCCTGCGCGACCGCGGCAGCCTGGCCCCCGGCCGCATCGCCGACCTGATCGTGGTCGACGACAGCGTGCCCGGCATGCCGCGCGTGTGCGCGGCGGTCGTGGGCGGCGTGCTGCGCTACGCCTCGCGCCAGTTCGAAGGCGAACGCGCGGCCGCGCTGGCCGCCTGAACGCCATGTCTCATGCCCCCGCCCATCGCTATGCGGTCTACCTGGCGCCGGAAGGCGCCTGGTGGGACCAGGGCAGCCGCTGGCTGGGCCGCTGCGCCGACACCGGCGCGGCGCTCGCTTCCGAGGCGCCCGCCGCCTGGACCGCCGCGCCCCGGCTGTACGGCCTGCACGCCACCCTGAAGGCGCCGCTGCGGCTCGCGGAGGGCAGCGACGCGGCGGCGCTCGACCAGGCCCTGCGGTCGCTGGCCGCGCGCCACCGGCCCTTCGCGCTGCGCCTGGCGCTGCGCCAGCTGCGCGGCTTCCTGGCCTGGTGCATCGCCGACGACGACACCGACGGCCGACGCGCCATCCAGGCGCTGGCCGACGACGCGGTGCGCGCGCTCGATCCGCTGCGCGCGCCGGCCACCGAGGCCGAGCTCGCACGCCGCCGGCCCGAGCGTCTGCCCGAGCCCGAGCGCGCGATGCTGGCGCAATGGGGCTACCCCTATGCGTTCGAGACCTTCCGCTTCCACATCACCCTCACCGGCATGCTCGAGGACACCGCGCTGGCCGCGGCCGCCGACGCCCTCGCCCGCCTGAGCGCACCGTTGTGCGCGCAACCGATGCCGGCCGGCGCCGTGAGCCTGTACGTGCAGCCCGAGCCGGGCGCCGATTTCCTGGTGGCGCGCCACTACGGCTTCGACGGCACGACCCGCGATGGCGCCGGCGCGCGGTTCTTGCCCGCGATGGTCGCGGCATGAACGGCGACGGCCTGGTCTACCTGATGGGTCCGTCGGGCAGCGGCAAGGACACCGTGCTGCGCCTGCTGCGCGACCGCCAGCCGGCGCGCCGCCCCCTGCTGGTGGCGCACCGCTACATCACGCGGCCGGGCGGCGCCGACGAGGCCTCGCTGTATCTGCCCGCCGACGAGTTCGGGCGCCGCGCCCGCCTCGGCTGCTTTGCGCTGCACTGGGACAGCCACGGCCTGCGCTATGGCATCGGGATCGAGATCGACACCTGGCTCGCCATCGGCGCCACCGTCGTGGTCAATGGGTCGCGCGCCCACCTCGAACAGGCCCACCGCCGCTATCCCGGGCTCACCGCCATCAGCCTGCGCGTCGACGCCGACGTGCTGCGCGCGCGCCTGCTGGGCCGCGGCCGCGAAGACGCCGACCAGATCGCCGAGCGCCTGGCGCGCGCCGCCACCGACTACCCGGTCCCGCCGGGCTGCCGTCACGTGGTCATCCTGAACAACAGCGAGCCGCAGCACGCGGCCGAGGCCCTGCTGCGCGCGCTCGAGAGCTAGCGCTTCGGCGCGCCGCGGCCGGCCTCGTTGCGGGCCGGCCGCGCGCCTTCCCCCAGTGAAAAAAAGTGGCGTCCCGCCAGGACCCTGGCAAGGACGCCACATGAGTGGCCGCGCCGATGCGTTGGCGCGGCAATGATTCGGGCGGATCGGGGCGCGTCGGCCGAGGCGCGCGCGGATCCGGGAAAGGCAGTGTGCGCGGCGCAGATGACAGTCGCGTGGCAATGGCCGCGCCGATCGGCAAACGAATGTATCCGGCCCGGCCCCGGCCCGCCATCGCAAAGCAGAAAGGCCCCTGCGCGGGGCCTTTCGGGGGAGTGTGGCGCACGCCGACGGCGCGCCTTCGGCCCGGTGCCTAGATCAGCATGGCGCGGATGCGGGCGGAGATGATGTCGATCACCGCCACGAAGGCGATCACGATCAGCATGATGGCGCAGGTCTCGGCGTAGCGGAAGCTGCGGATGATTTCCCACAGCAGGGTGCCGATGCCGCCGGCGCCGACGATGCCGACCACCGAGGCCGAGCGCACGTTGGACTCGAAGCGGTAGAGCGACAGCGAGATCCACAGCGGCAACACCTGCGGGATCACGCCGTAGACGATTTCCTCGACCGCATTGGCGCCGGTGGCGCGCACGCCTTCGACCGGACGCGGGTCGATGGCCTCGACGGCCTCGGAGAACAGCTTGGCCAGCACGCCGGTGGTGTGCACCCACAGCGCCAGCACGCCGGCGAACGGGCCCAGGCCCACGGCCACGATGAACAGCATCGCGAACACCATTTCGTTGATGGCGCGGCAGGCGTCCATCAGGCGGCGCATCGGCTGGTAGACCCAGGGCGGCGCGATGTTCGAGGAGCACAGCAGCGCCAGCGGCACCGCGCACACCACGGCGAGGAACGTGCCCCACACCGCGATCTGCACCGTCACGACCATCTCGTCGAGGTACATGCGCCAGTCGCGGAAGTCGGGCGGGAAGAAGTCGGCGGCGAACTGCGCCATGTTGCCCGAGTCGCGCAGCAGGTCGAGCGGACGCATGTCGGCGCCGTTCCACGAGCCGATCAGCAGCGCGAGCAGGACCGCCCACGCAAGCATCATGGGCAGGGACGAACGGGGACCGGCGGTGAGGGAGACGGTGCTGGAGGCAGCCAGGGACATGGAGGATTCTTCCGGTGGTGCGACGGGCCCGCGCCGTCGTCGCGGCGCGGGCCCCGGCGCTTATTGCTTGACGGTCGCGGCCTGCTTCTCGAGCGCGGCGAGCTTCTGGTCGAGGTCGGCGATGCGCTTGGACTTCTCGCCCGCGTTCATGGCCGTGTCGGCCTCGAGACGCGATTTTTCCTTGGCATATTCCAGCTGGCGGATCGGCACCAGCTGGCCGTTGTCGGAAGGACGGAAGCCCTTGTAGGTCAGGCCCTTGAGCACGGCGAGCTCTTTCTCGGCGTTGGCGCCCTTGCCGTAGTTGACGAAGAAGTCGCGCAGCTTGGTCTTCGTGTCGGCGGGCAGGTCGCTGCGGTAGACCAGCGGGTCGGCCGGGATCAGCGGCGACTTCCACAGCACCTTGACCAGGTCCTGCGGATTCTTGCCGGAGGCGATGCGATAGCGTTCGAGCGCCTCGGTGTTGGCCACCGCCACGTCGACCTGGCCGTTGATGACCGACAGCAGGTTGGTTTCGTGGTTGCTCACGCGCACGTTCTTGAACAGGGTCTTGGGATCGACCTTGTTGTGCGCCCAGAGGTAGTAGCCCGGCACCAGCGTGCCCGAGGTCGAGTTGGGGTCGCCGGCGCCGTAGCTGAGCGACTTGCCCTGCTTGATCACGTCTTCGACGCTGTTGAGCGGGCTCGCCTTGTTGACCAGCAGCACCGACCAGTAGCCCGGGTTGCCGTCCTTGTCGATCACCGAGGCGAACACCTCGCCCTGGGCGCGGTCCACGGCTTCCATGGCCGACTTGTTGCCGTACCAGGCGACCTGCACCTTGTTGAAGCGCATGCCTTCGATGATGCCGGCGTAGTCGGAGGCGAAGAAGGGCTTGACCGGCACGCCGAGGGTCTTGCTCAGGTCGTCGATCAGCGGCTGCCAGGCCGACTTGAGGTTGCTCGACGATTCAGTGGAAATGATGCCGAAGTTCAGCGTCTTGTCCTGCGCGTGAGCGCCGGCGGAGAGGGCGGCCGAGGCCAGCAGGAAGCAGAAGGTTCTGCGCAGCATGAAGAGGCTCCGTAGGTAAGCCGGTGGGTGAGAACAGCGGAAGATTGCGGATCAGGCGAGCGCCAGCGCGGGCTCGACCAGCGGCGCGCGCGTGCCCGGCTGGGCCGGCAGCAGCTCGCCGAGGTCGGCGCCGTAGAGGTCTTGCAGCATGGCCTGCGTGAGATTGCGCGCCGGGCCGTCGTAGACCACGCGGCCGTGGCGCAGCGCCACGACGCGCGGGCAGTAGCGCAGCGCCACGTCGACCTGGTGCAGCGACACCACCACGGCCACGCCGCGGTCGCGATTGATCTGGGCCAGCGTGTCCATCACGCGGCGCGACGATTCGGGATCGAGCGAGGCGATGGGCTCGTCGGCCAGGATCACGCGGGCGTTCTGCACCAGCGTGCGCGCGATGGCGGCGCGCTGCTGCTGGCCGCCCGAGAGCGTGGACGCGCGCTGCCAGGCGTGGTCGCCGATGCCGACCTGCGCCAGCGCCTCGCAGCCGATCGCGATCTCGTCGCGGCGGAACACGCGCAGCAGGCTGCGCCACAGCGGCACGCGCGGCAGCATGCCGGTGAGCACGTTGGTGATGACGGGCAGGCGGCCCACCAGGTTGAATTGCTGGAACACGAAGCCGATGCCGGCGCGGGCGCGGCGCACGCCGCGGCTCATGCGGCCCGACTGCTGGATCAGCGTGCCGTTGACCGTGACGCGGCCCGAGCCGGCATCGCCCGCCACGAAGCCGGCCAGGTGGCGCAGCAGCGTGGACTTGCCCGAACCGGAGGCGCCGAGCAGGGCCACCATCTCGCCCTCCTCGATGCGCAGATCGATGCGCTGCAGCGCCGGCTTGCCGGCGAAGGTTTTGGACAGGCCTTCGACTTCGATGGCGTAGTTCGGCATGGCACGACCCCTTGGTGTTCGTTGACGCTGGGCATTTTGTGGGCGGGGAGTGACCGGCTGATGACGCCGAGCATGTCCGATGCCAGAAAAATGACAGGGTCGGAACAGGTCTTGAAACCTGGTCGTCACAATCGGCCGCGAGCCCCGGCTGGCGCGGTTCTCGGTATAGTCACCATGTATTGCATCGATCCACTTCCGTACCGGACGTCTACATCATGTTGCATGGATCCTGCTTGTGTGGCCGCGTGGCCTACGAGATCGACGGCGCGCTCTCGGATGCGCTCAATTGCCACTGTTCGATGTGCCGCAAGGCCCAGGGCGGCGCGTTCCGCAGCCGCGCCTCGGTGCCGACGGACGCGTTCAAGTGGACCCGCGGCGAAAGCGACATCACCTGGTACAGCTCCTCGCCGGGCACCTACCGTGGCTTCTGCAGCGCCTGCGGCACGCCCCTGCTGTCGCGCTTCGATGCCCATCCCGAGGCCTACGGCCTGCCGCTGGGCGCGCTCGACGACGACCCGGGCGTGCGTCCGGCGTGCCATGTGCACGTGGCGAGCAAGGCGCCCTGGTACGAGATCACCGACGATCTGCCGCAGCATCCCGGACCGCTGCCCTGAGCCGCGCCGGCGCCTTCCCCGGCCCGGAAGACGGCCGGTGTGGCAGTGACGCCACGGATCCGCCCACATTGCGGTCAGGAATGACCGCTGGGTGGCGAAAACGTGGTATCCACGCTACAATAAGGTGTTGATTTTCCGCAGGAAGCCGTTTTTCTGCCGTTACCCGGTTCGTGTCTTTACGCGGTCGCCGAGGCAGCATTGGCGGCTTTCCCAGGATGCCTCGCGGCGGTTTTACCGTTACCCGGCATCTCCACAGCTTCTTCCGACGGTTGGTTTTTCCGTCGCGACCTAGCCGCGCCACCTGGCGCACACTGCCCCAGCGGCGAGTACCCGCCCCCTCCTGGCTCCGGTCAGGTCCCATGGCCCGTACCCGAGTCGGTATCCGGCGTTTGCGCTTGGATTCAATCTGTCCCCCGTCTGGGATCGCTGCGTAGCACTCGCGGTTGCCACCGCCCCGCCGCGCTTGACAAGGAGATATACAAGATGGCGAAAGAAGAACTCATCGAACTGAATGGCGTGGTAGACGAAGTCCTGCCCGATAGCCGCTACCGCGTGACGCTGGACAATGGCGTCGAAGTGGGTGCTTACGCATCCGGCCGCATCCGCAAGCACCGCATCCGCATCCTGGCGGGTGACCGCGTGACCCTGGAAATGTCGCCCTATGACCTGACCAAGGGCCGCATCAACTTCCGTCACAAAGACGAGCGCGGCGGGCCGCCCCCGGCTTCCCGTCCCCAGCATCGCCGCTGATCGGGCGCTCTGGCCCGGAATCCTGGCTCTGTCCTGCCGAACGGACGTCGACCCGTTTGGGTATGATGCGCGGCATGATGGACCAGGATCTTTCCGACGTGACGCAAGACAGGGGGCAGGCGCTGCGCGAACAGCTGCGCCAGGCCGCCGACCGCCTCACCCGGGCCCGCTACATCTACGACTACGGCGAGAAGAACCTCGACGTATTGCGCAATTCGCGCGAAGCCTTCATCAATAGCCTGCGCAACACCGGCCTGAGCTATTACGAAGCGAAGATCAAATACGACAACTGCGTCGAAGACCAGGAATATCACCTGAAGTCGCTCGACGTCGAGGTCGACTACGCACAGCGCCTGTACCAGCGCGCCGTCGCCGACATGCAGGACAGCGCCGACCTGGCCCGCCAGGACTGAGCGCCCCGCCCATCCGGCCCTCCCCGGCGGCCCGCCTCCCAAAAAACAATGCCCCGTCCGGCTCGCGCCGGACGGGGCATTGTGCTTGGGCGGACGCGGGGCGTCTTACTTGCCGACCTGGTCGCCGATCACGCCGCCCAGGGCCGCGCCACCGACCGTGCCGAGCACGCCGCCGTTGGTGATGACTGCGCCGGCCACACCGCCCAGCGCTGCGCCGCCGACGGCGCTCTTCTGGCGATGGCTCATGCCGTCCCAGGAGGAACAACCGGCCATGGTGACCGCCAGGATGGCGGCAAGGCTGACTTTGGACAGGGTAGCGAGTTTCATGATCGGCTCCTATTGTTGTGCCAGGGACCGCGCATTTTGCCGATGGCGGCCGGACCGTTACGCGGTGGTGTGGACTCCCGCAAGTTTCGATCCCGCCCCCATGGCGGCATGCGTTGCCCCTATAGATTCAGAGCCTTCAGGATCGCAAAAGGGTCCCCGATTTGCTGTGAAGTTTGCCCAATTTTTGTGTCCATCCATGGGAAATGGCGGGCGCACCCCGGGGATTGTTGCAAGCCATGCGCCCCTATTTAACCAGGCGTAACGCGTCGCGGAACCGGGGATGTTCGCAGGTCTCGAGCCATTCGAAGATCGCCATCTCTGTGGTGACGATGTCGGCGCCGGCCGAGCGGGCGCGGCGCAGCGCCGCATGATGGTCGGCGGGCTGGCGCGAGCCTGCCGCGTCCGACACCAGCACCGCGCGGTAGCCCTGTTCGGCCAGCCCGATCACGGTCTGCAGCACGCAGATGTGGGCCTCGCAGCCGGCCACCAGGATGGTCTTGCGCGCGGGCGGGAGCCAGGCCTCGAAGCCGGGTTCGCGCATCGCCGAGAAGTGCATCTTCTGGAAGGTGGACTGCAGCGTGTCCGCCAGCGGCGCGACCGTGGTGCCGAGCATGCGGCTGTGGTGCTCGGTGGCGACCACCGGCACGTCGAGCAGGCGCGCCGCCTGGGCGAGCTTGTGGGCGGCGGCCAGCACCGCCTCGCCACGGTCGATGGCGGGCATCAGGCGAGACTGCATGTCCACGATCAAGAGGGTGGCCGCGTCGGCCTGCAACAGCTTGCTCATGAAGAAGACTCCGGTGCGATCGCCGCCCGGCGGACGGCCTCCCCAGAGCGTACCCCAAGGCCGCGCCGCCAAAGAAAGAGGCCGGACATGCCGGCCTCCTCTCGAACCCGCCGCGAAGGGCGAGGCTTACTTCAGCGCCTTGTAGCGCAGGCGCTTGGGCTTGGCGCCCTCCTCGCCCAGGCGGCGCTTCTTGTCGGCCTCGTATTCCTGGTAGTTGCCATCGAAGAACACGGCTTGCGAGTCGCCTTCGAAGGCCAGGATGTGGGTCGCGATGCGGTCCAGGAACCAGCGATCGTGGCTGATCACCATCACGCTGCCGGGGAACTCCAGCAGCGCGTCTTCGAGCGCGCGCAGCGTTTCGACGTCCAGGTCGTTGGACGGTTCGTCGAGCAGCAGCACGTTGCCGCCGGCCACGAGCGTCTTGGCCAGGTGCAGGCGGCCGCGTTCGCCGCCGGAGAGCTGGCCAACGATCTTGTTCTGGTCGCCGCCCTTGAAGTTGAAGCGGCCGAGGTAGGCGCGCGACGACATCTCGAACTTGCCCACGGTGATCAGGTCGGCGCCATCGGAGACAGCGTCGAACACGGTCTTGCCGTCGGCCAGCGAATCGCGCGACTGGTCGACGTAGGCCAGCTTGACGGTCTGGCCCAGCTTGACCTCGCCCGAATCGGGCGTCTCGCGGCCGGCGATCATGCGGAACAGGGTCGACTTACCGGCGCCGTTGGGGCCGATGATGCCGACGATAGCGCCCGGCGGCACCTTGAAGCTGAGGTTGTCGATCAGCAGGCGGTCGCCGTAGGCCTTGCTGACGTTGTTGAACTCGATCACCTCGTTGCCCAGGCGCTCACCCACGGGGATGAAGATTTCCTGGGTTTCGTTGCGCTTCTGGTATTCGTACGACGACAGCTCTTCGAAGCGGGCGATACGCGCCTTGGCCTTGGCCTGGCGGCCCTTGGGATTCTGGCGCACCCACTCCAGCTCTTTCTTGATGGTCTTCTGGCGCGCCGATTCGGAAGCCTCTTCCTGCTTGAGGCGGTCTTCCTTCTGCTCGAGCCAGGAGCTGTAGTTGCCCTTCCACGGAATGCCGTAGCCGCGATCCAGTTCGAGGATCCACTCGGCCGCGTTGTCGAGGAAGTAGCGATCGTGGGTCACGCCCACGACGGTGCCCGGGAACTTGTGCAGGAACTGTTCCAGCCACTCCACGCTTTCGGCGTCCAGGTGGTTGGTGGGTTCGTCGAGCAGCAGCATGTCGGGCTTGGACAGCAGCAGGCGGCACAGGGCCACGCGGCGCTTCTCGCCACCGGACAGGTTGCCGACGATGGCGTCCCAGGGCGGCAGGCGCAGCGCGTCGGCGGCGATCTCCATCTGGTGCGCGATGTCGTCGGAGCCGCTCGAGGCGGCCGCGGCGATGATGGCTTCGAGGTTGGCCTGCTCGGCGGCCAGCGCATCGAAATCGGCATCCGGCTCGGCGTAGGCCGAGTAGACCTCGTCCAGGCGCTGCTTGGCGGCGAACACGGCGCCCAGGCCGGCCTCGACCGACTGGCGCACGGTGTGCGTCGGATCGAGCTCGGGCTCCTGCGGCAGGTAGCCGATGTTCAGGTTCGGCATCGGGATGGCTTCGCCCTCGATCTCCTTGTCGACGCCGGCCATGATCTTGAGCAGCGTGGACTTGCCCGAGCCGTTCAGGCCGAGCACCCCGATCTTGGCGCCGGGGAAGAAAGAGAGGGAAATGTCGCGCAGGATCTGCCGCTTGGGCGGCACGATCTTGCCCACGCGGTTCATGGTGTAGACGTATTGGGCCATGGACTCTGAAACGGACGAAGATTGCGAAAGACTGGATTGTAGGCCACCTGGGGCCGGGCCGCCCGCGACCCCGCGCCCTCAGGCGCGCCGCCCCCGCCATTGGGCCAGGCTGACCCCGGCCAGCGCCAGCAGGCCGCCCACCACGTGGTACAGATGCGGCACCTCGTCGAGCGCCACCACGGCGATCGCGACCGTGCCGACCGGCATCAGGTTGAGGAACAGACTGGCGCGATTGGGCCCGAGATGACGCACGCCCTGCATCCACAGAAAGGGCGCGAACAGCGAGGGGAAGATGCCGGCGTACAGCACCAGCGGGATGTTTTCCGCATTCAGCGGCGAGGGCGCGGCCAGCGTGAAGGTGGGGATCTGGAACAGCACGCCGAACAGCACCTGCACGAACAGCGACTGCCACGGCCCGATCGGCAGCGACCACTTGCGCAACAGGATGCCGTAGAGCGCGTAGGCCAGCGCCGCCAGGCCCATCAGCCCGTCCCCGACATTCACGCCGGCGCGCAGCAGCTGCATCGGGTCGCCCTTGCCCAGCAGCAGGGCCAGGCCGAACAGCGATACCAGGGCACCGATCAGGGCGGTGGCCGCCGGCCGCTCGCGCAACACGAGCGAGCCCACGCCGATGGTGAGCAGCGGCACCATCGCGGTGATGATGCCCATGTTGGTGGCGGTGGTGCTGGCCGCGGCCACATAGGCCAGGCCCTGGTAGAGCGCCATGCCGAGCGCGCCCAGCACGCCCAGCCGCCACAGATTGGGCCGGATCCGGTCCCATTGGCGCAGCGTGCCCGGCAGGGCGAACGGCGCGAGCAGGACGGCCGCCAGCACCCAGCGATAGAAGCCGATGGCCGCCGGCGAGATGCTGGTGGCGGCCATCTTGGTCACCACCATATTGACCGACCAGATCAGGGCGGCAAAGAGCGGATACAGCATGAATCGGGGTGAGGCGGCGGCGGTCATGGCAAAATTCTGGAAAAAACCCGCGCATAGTACGCTCTCGGGCCCGCCCCCCGCCCGGTGACCCTGCCGGGCACGCGGGAACCGCCGGTCCCGTTCCACTCTTACCCAGATCCGCCATGTCCGCCACGCACCAGCCCCCCGCCTCGCTCTCCGTGTTCAGCACGACCGAACTCGACATGCTCGCCAAGACGGCCGACGCCATGTCCGCGTACCTGGGCCGGCCGGTGCTGGTCGAGGTGGGCAAGGCCGAGGAAGGCACCGAATGGGCCACCTTCGGCGTGGCGCTGGACACCGACGGCGACGAGGCCGACGACGACCAGCCGCACGTGCAGATGGGCGGCCCCGGCGCCCGCCTGCTCGGCGGCCGCGGCGGCCTGCCCGACAGCGCCAGCCAGGCCTACGACTGCGTCTACCTCTGGGCGGTGCAGATCACGCTCGTCGAGGGCGAGCGCTTCGTCAAGCTCGACCAGGAAGGCGAGGAATGCGCCTGGTCGGACGAGCTCGAAGACATGCTGCCCTTCGCCTTCTCCGATGAAGCGCCGGAGGACGAGGATGAGGACGACGAAGACGATGACGACGACGACAACCAGGACGACCCCGACGACGACGCCCTGCGCCGCGCCGTCCCGCCCAGCCCGCACCGGCATTGAATGAAAGAGCCCGCTTCCAAAGCGGGCTTTTCGCTGCTGGGCACCAGCAAAAATGTAGTCTGACACCTTTGTTTTGCAAGCACCGCAAGCGCGAAGCGCGTCGCCAGAACAAAGGTGTCAGACTACATTTTCCGCAGACGGCAACCGTCAAAAATGTAGTCTGACACCTTTGTTTTTTGAGGCGTCTCCGGCGCTCCGCGCAAGAAGGCCCCGGGGCGACCCGGCCGCCCGGAGACAATGCGGGCGCATGGAACAAAGGTGTAAGACTACATTTTCCGCGGACGGCAACCGTCAAAAATGTAGTCTGACACCTTTGTTTTCTGCGGCGCCCCCCCGCGGAGGGGGGGGAGCAAGGGCGCAGCGTGGGGCCTAGATCCGCTGTTCCTCCACCGCATGGCAGGCCACCACGCCGGCGCCTACGGGGAGGGCGACGGGCACCTCGCGTTTGCAGCGGTCGTTGGCGTGGGGGCAGCGCGGGTGGAAGGTGCAGCCGGGCGGGGGGTTGAGCGGGTTGGGCACCTCGCCGGCCACGGCCGTGCGGCGCTTGCCCGTGCCCTCCAGGTCCGGAATCGCTTCCAGCAGCATGCGGGTGTAGGGATGACGCGGCTGGGCGAACAGGTCGTCGCGCGACGCCACCTCCACGATCCGGCCCAGGTACATCACGCCGACGCGGTCGGCCACGTGGTGCACCACCGCCAGATTGTGCGAGATGAACAGGTAGGTCAGGCCCAGCTCGCGCTGCAGTTCCTTCATCAGATTCAGCACCTGCGCCTGCACCGACACGTCGAGCGCGGAGGTCGGCTCGTCGCACACCAGGAACTCGGGCCGCACGGCGAGCGCGCGCGCGATCGAGATGCGCTGGCGCTGGCCGCCCGAGAACTGGTGCGGATAGCGATGCTGGTCGGCCGGGTCCAGGCCGACCTGGGTCAGCAACTCGGCCACGCGGATCTCGCGTTCCGCCGCGCTCATGCTCGTGTGCGTGAGCATCGGCTCGGCGATGATGCGGCCCACGCGCCAGCGCGGGTTCAGGCTGGCGAAGGGATCCTGGAAGATCATCTGCAGGCGGCGCCGCAGCGCCCGGCCGGAACGGCCCTGCATGCGCGCCACCGGCTGGCCGTCGAACGCGATCTCGCCGCGCGTCAGCCCATACAGGCCCACCAGCATGCGCGCCACCGTGGACTTGCCACAGCCCGACTCGCCCACCAGCGCCAGTGTCTCGCCGCGGGCGATGTCGAACGACACGCCATCCACGGCGCGCAGCATCTGGCGCGGCTTGCGCGCCAGCACGCGTTCGAGCCAGGGTTGCGACACGTCGAACCAGCGCGCCGCGTCGCGTACGGAAACCAGGGGGGCCGTCATGCCGCCACCTCCACATCATGCAACCAACAGGCCGCGCGGGACGTGCCCGCCGGCAACAACTCGGGGCGCTCCTGCGTGCAGCGCGGCATGCGCCGGCCGCAACGCGGATTGAAGGCACAGCCCGGCGGAATGGCGTTCAGGCGCGGCATGCTGCCGTCGATCTGCACCAGCCGCTCCACATGCCCCTTCATGCTCGGGATCGAGCCCATCAGCCCCACCGTGTACGGGTGGCGCGGCTGGTGGATCACGTCGGCGACCGGCCCGATCTCGGCCAGGCGGCCGGCGTACATGACCGCCACGCGGTCCGCCGTCTCCGCGATCACGCCCATGTCGTGCGTGATTAGCATGACCGAGGCGCCCTGCTCGCGGCACAGCTTCTTGAGCAGGTCGATGATCTGGGCCTGGATCGACACGTCGAGCGCGGTGGTGGGCTCGTCGGCCACCACCAGCTTGGGCTCGGCGGCCAGCGCCAGCGCGATCACCACGCGTTGCCGCATGCCGCCCGAGAACTGGTGCGGATAGTGATCGATGCGCTCGCGCGCCGCCGGAATGCCGGTCGAGGCCAG